>OIZP01000226.1_pt1 | contig 37836 bp, 42 predicted proteins | sample 1588531 | NCBI WGS metagenome assembly OIZP01 (sample SAMN03283283) | human gut metagenome | biome: human-associated habitat; material: feces | host: Homo sapiens | place: Peru | collected 2012
ACGTCTGTCCCATGGGACAACACATGAATCCTTGCGGACAACGGCAAACGAAAAGCGACTCTGGCTATGTGTCTGTCATTACATTATATAGAGCGCAGCGATGTGAAGGCTGTCCACTTGGGAGTCTTTGCAAGAAAGCCAAGGGTAACAGAACCATATATGTAAACCATAAGTTGAATGCATATAAAAAGGAAGCATTTTTGCTGTTGACGTCAGAGGAAGGTATGAAGCACAGGAGTCAGAGACCGATAGAGCCAGAAGCTGCGTTTGGACAGATGAAGGAAGACATGCATTACAAGCGATTCAGGCATTTCGGAAAGGACAAGGTTTACATGGACATAGGGTTGTTCGGTATAGGATTCAATTTGAAGAAACATTTGGGGATAAAACGATAAAACTCAATTTGGGCAGTTTTACCGTATGGGACAATTATGCCCTTTTGTGAGCTTTGGGGCTGTTTTGTTATCGATAAAACAAGAAAAGTAAAGTTTCTATACAATATAATAAGATTCCCCTTGTAAAGAAAGACTACGATTCAACTAAAATATACAGAAAAACACACAAAAAGGGTGCGTCACAGACTTATGACACACCCTCAGTAGATAGAGGTTAGATGTGGAAGTCGATGTCTTCGAGCCAGTCTCGAACATCGAAGCACGGACAGTCCTTTCGGACATTAGGCAGGTCGCGATGGCCCAGGATCTCGGCATCGGGATAATCCACGCACAGGCTATGCAGCAGTTCCTCCATCGTCACTTTCTGTGCCAGGGTACGGGTGTCGGCGGGATGGCCGTTCGCGTCGAGTCCGCCCTCATAGCAGATACCTATGGAGTGGGCGTTGTAGTGGCGGGCATGAGCCCCTGCGATTCGCTCCGGCCGGCAGGGATAGAGGGTGCCGTCCTTGGTGATGTAATAGTGATAGCCGATGGTGTCGAAGCCGCGGGCCTTATGACAGGCTTCCAGTTGTTCAACAGTGAAGTCCTGGTTCACTCTCGTGGCACTGCAATGCACCACAATCAGATTGATGTCTCTCATGATATTCGTTTTTTACCTTTTTACTCTTTTACTCTTTTACCTTTTTACCCTTTTACTTTTTTACCTTTTAAAGGTTCTGACAGGAGCTGACGCAAAAAGCGCTGGTTATCGCTGTGAGTACGGTGATGATGAAGTTGATGACTGCTTTCCAATTTTCTTTTTTCATGGTGATAAATGTTTTTAAATGTTTAATGTTTAATGTTTAATATCAGGAAGTTAAAGGAGTTAAGGAAGTTAAGACGTATGTCTTGCTGCTTAAAAAACTACGCCAAAAAGACTGTTGTCTTAACTCCTCAGCGACCATAGGGAGCGATAACTCCTTTAACTTCCCTCTTAACTTCTGAAAGTCGGGCGATGGTTATTCACCCTCGCCGCCTCCGGGATTGTCGCCTCCAGCAGATGGGGTGTAGCCGCCCTGAGAGGTACCGCCGCCACCTGATGGAGTGCTACCGCCACCCTGAGAGGTACCACCGCCCGACGGAGTAGAAGGAGAGACCTTGTCGGTGGTGCCGTCACCAGTGAGAGCAGTAGCCTTCTTCAAGGTAGCATCGAGGTTGAGCTTGTCGCTCATCAACTCGCCAGTGGCACGGGCACGGAGCTTCACGCCCTCGATGTTCTTGGTGATGGAGAAGTCCTTCTCGGTGTCGGCACCCAGCTTGTTCTTGATGCCGATGGAGAAAATCGCCAGGTTGTCGATCTTCACGGCGATGCCTTGCAGGGCAAGTTCACGGACGCAGATCACCATGTCGGTGAGCATGCCCTTGATGGCACCGGGCGAGAAAGGCGTGTTGTGGCCCGACATGTGGGTGGCAAGACCGTCCATTCCGATGGTTTGAGTAACAACAGGGTATGCGTAGTATTTGCCGTACGCATTCGGCATCTTCTTGTTCTTGTTTTTCTTTAAATTGTAGAGAATCATGGTGTTAAGTTATAAAAGTTAATAATATTTAGCGACAAAGGTCTGCGCGCTCGTCCCGATGTCTCGCTAAGTCACTCTCTCTGAATGACGATGCAAAGATACGACATTTTTGCGAGTCAACTATACGCTAATGGGCATAGGCCGAAAAAAAGTGCAAAAAAATTATGGATCACCTATAAAATCGTAAATAATCTCTCGTTGTACGGGCGAAAAGTACCGTTTCTTGGTGCGATAGCCACAGGCCCGCAGCTTCTCAACGAGGGGAGGGCAGCGGTTGATCCAACGCATCAGGTGGTTGACAGCCACGTGGCGCTCGGCGTCAGGGAAAAATTCGTGGGCGAGGTCGTGCTTGCTGATGTAGTCTTTCTTCATGATAGATGTTTAATTTCTTCGTTAGCAATATAATGTTTGTCAAGTCTCAGTAAGTCACAGAGAAAGCTCAGTGACTTACCGGTAAATCTCTGTAAGTCATTGGCTGGCGTCCTGTTCCATCTTGTCGCTTGCACAATAGAAGGCTTCGCTGTTGATCTCGGCCCCCTCCTTCTCGACGACAAACCATCCGTTGCCCTTGCGGCGATGAGCCTTGGGGAATCCCAGCCTTGACATGATGCTGCCGATGCTCTGGTATTCAAAGTTCTTCCGCATGACAGGGTTGGTGCAGATGCGCTCCACAATCTCGGCGGTATAGCGGAACTTGATAAACCGCTCAGACGTGTCGGGAGTCGGAACACGATAGAAACGCTTGATTTGCTCCTCAGCATAGTTGGGCACCATGAAGAGCAAGTTGTGCTGTTGCATCTCGGCGATGTCCTCCTGGGTGAGCCAATACACCCATCCTTCCTCACCACGCATCTTTCGCTCCTTCACCTCCTTGCCAAGAGCCACACACTGGGAGTAGATGCCCACATAGTCCAACGGCTCGTCTCTCGGGCTCACGATGCTCTCCGCAATCCAGGGCGAGTAGCGTCGGTTCTCCGGGTCGGTGATGATCTGCTGGTTGTTGGTGGTACCCGCCACTGTGGCACGATGGTCCAGGTCGCTGCGGAATCGGTCGTAGGGCCTTCGGATGGAGAAATGCAGTTTAGTCATGTTGCTCTTGAAGGCATTGAGGTTCTTGCCGAAAGCGGTGTCGAACTCGTCGAGGCACATCAGGATCTTGCATGAGAAAGCCTCCATGAAGTCCTTGTCGGTGTATATCGCCGCCGACTCGTTGAGGTAGTAGTCGCGGAGCTGCGGCGGCAACAGGTAGTTGAAGAACGTGCTCTTGTAGATGCCGCCTTTGCCCACCAGGATGAGCATCACCTGGTTGACCACCTCCGGAGTGACCCATCCCACCACCATCGCCACGATCCACTTGCAGAAGTATTTCTTGAAGGTGGCCTGGTCGTGGTGGTAGCCCTGATGAGGGATGATGCGTATGCGGTCTGCCAGTTCGCCGATGTAGTCGCGTTTGCCGTCCCATGGCGGCAGCGACCGGAGGTAGTCCTCCACAGGGTCGCACTGCACGGCAAAATCGCTGTGTATGACAGAGATGAGCTTCTGCATGTTGATGTTCATGCCCTCTTCCTCCATCTTCACCCAGATCGAGTTGAGGATGTTGTCATCCAGGTTCACCCACTTCAGGAACTTAGTATTTCCCGCCATGCGGCTCATTATCTCGTGCCTGCCGGTCACCATGTTGCGCTGTATCTGGTATCTCATCGAGAGCCACTGCTTGATATACTTCACGGAAGTTTGCCCACGATACGACTCGCCCTCTCTGAAATAGTGCCAGGAGCCGAACCGCTCTGTCTTCTTGTAGCACGACTTGATGACGGCAGCCGTGTCGGGATATTCGTGAGAGAAATGAGCTTCGGCATAGTCGAGAGCCTCCCTGAATTCGATGCCATAGCGGTTGCAGATGCTTCCGAAGTACATCACATACTCGTTGTGGCGGTGCGGTTCGAAGACGAGCCCCCAGTTGTGGAGCGTTTCCAGTACATGTATTTTCACTTCTTCCATGGTAGGTTTCTCCGCCGACAGTTTGATGCCATTGGCTTTGCTTCCCTTAGTCGCCTTGGAGCGCTCAGCAGCCTGCTTCTTGCTGTTCTTCTTGCGCAGCAGTGAGGCGGTGAACTTAGCCAGTTCCTTGTCGGTGAGGACTATCGGTTCGGCATCCCAGTTGAAGAAGGCCTGTTCGTCGTGGGCGAGTCCCGACAGCCGTAGAAAGTCCACGCACTGCCGGTCGGCCTTGATGCCCAGCAGGGAGTCGAACAGCGCCATCGCCTTCTGCAGCATCGCCTGGTGCAGTTCCACGAAAGACAGTTCGCATCCCTCGGGTCGCTGATAGCCCACGATGATGCGCAGCCCATTGCCGCTGATGGTGCGGTAGGCGATGAGGACGTGGGGAGAATGTCTGATGAGTTCGAAGAGAATCCCCATGGTCTCAGAGGACAAATGGTCGTAGTCGAGTCCCAGGCATCCCACTTCGCCCATCACGTTTTCCAGCAGTCTGCCCCTGCCGTCCAACTGTGCGGCGAAACAGATGCCGGTCGACAGCGGTTTTACCTTGCTGTCGGCAAGTTGCTTACTCACGGCCAGGGCCTTTCGATACGACTCGGTGATGGCAACCAGTTCGTGGTTGCGCAAAATCAGATCCTCCAGCTCCTGACGGCAGCTTAGTGGGCGGCTCATCTTAGAGTCGAGCTGAGAGAATACAGATGGCATGAAACCATCGCGTGACGTTGTGAACGCCTTTTTTAATATATTCATTCTTTTTTATATGTTTTATGGCATTACCCATATAGTTAAATTTCTTTCTTTATTTAATTTCTTTCGCGTATGCGTGTGAAAGTAAGAAACGAGGGTTCACCCTTCACATCAGCGTCGGAAGTCCGATAAACAGACGGGTTTCGGGGCGTGAACCCACCCTTCACAGGTATTCACGGAGATGTCACAAATGGCGTCAAACGGTGAACCCTTGGTGCAGCAAAAGTCCGAAAGGTGAACGCTCTTTATATAGGGAGTTTTCCAATAGGAAGTATGCTTAGACAGGTAGATTGTAACCGATGACAAAGATAAAATTAAATACATAAATAACCAAAATCTATATGTTCTACATATAGAGTATAAAATTAACAAAAAGTATGGCTTACATCAAGCATTTTACAAATCTTGACGCATTTTTCGGGCATGTTTTGCACTCAGAAAAGCCCGGATTCGATAGGCGACGTAAGGAAGACCATGTCCGTCCGAAGACAATTAAGCGAGTCTAAGACGGAAAAGTTTTAGAGTTGGCCCAGGTCTATCTGCTCACCCGTCATACCCTCAAGACCGTATCGACAGACCGCCAGAAATTTGAGAAAATCTGCGAAATCCTCGACGCCTTGGAGGCCGACAATCAGGCAGCCAATCCCGGCGACGATCCCCTGTTCAAAGACGGCTATCTGGCCGCCTTCCGCCGCCTGATGACTCAAGTCTGGGATAGATGATTCCGATTCAGGGATGGTGTTGGGGTAGAAGCTCACGCAACCAGCACGCCTGAAGGGCCAGATGCTCTTAGCAAATCCTTGAGTGAAGGCGGGTTTATCCCCGCACAAAAAAACGCAGCTCTGCTGCTGGCGTAGACCTCTGATGGTCCGCCAACCTTATAGCGAAGTGGTTTGAGCACCGTTTCTGTCCCCTACAAGGGGAACCGAAGGGGTCGTAAAGACTATTGAAAGGGCGGTTGGTACATCCCCTGTACCCTGAGGGGAAAAGTTGTGCAAATGAGCGCAATGAAAGTTTGCTTTCATATTGCCGAGTGCAGCCAACCTTCTCCATGAGAAAAGGGGCTTGGGGAAAGCGGTGGACCCTCCCTTAAGGTTAAGGGAGGACTGGTGGGTTTTCGAAAAAAAGGTAAGGAAATCCATGTCGGTTTTCGAATCCTTTAACATGAAAGAAAAGTTTAATGACTAATTACAACGACACCCAAATTATAATCATGGCTAGCGGTATAAGCAGCCGTTTCTGGTCTATGTCAACACCTGACTACCCAAAGCAGTTCATTGATGTGATGGGAGTCGGACGTTCCCTTATTCAATTGACAGTAGATAGATTGAAGCCAATCTGTCCTGTTGAGAATATGTGGGTAGTGACAAACGAGAAATATATCAGCATTGTCAAGGAACAAATCCCAGATATGCCAGTAGATAGATATAGTCAAATTCTGGGGCGATCCTACCAAGGCTAAGGCCAAGTTTAACTGGAATCCTAACACCACTTTTTTGAGGAATTGGTGAAGATCATAGTAGAGAGCGATTTGGTCAAGGTTGCTGCCGAGGATGCCGGTCAGAACGGTTCTTGCCAGGCTGCGTATATAGAGAACGGTATTGTGAAATAATACAACATTGTTATAAAAACAAGCTAATTAGTTAAATATGCATTATAATATTGTTATTGTCTCTAATGAAGGATACATACAACATGCAGCTGTGATGCTCGTTTCGTTATTCACTATGAATAAGGATAAACACTTTGTGATTTATCTTTTGACCGATGGAATAACAAATGCTACAGAGGATAAGTTGCGAGAAGTATGTGATGCACATCAGGCCGACTTAAAGGTAATTAAATGTGGAATAGATAATTTGGGTGATTTCCCGGTAGGGCAATGGAAGCCTATTATGTATTTCAAATTATTGATACCTCAATTGTTGCCTTCTACTGAAAAAAGATGTCTCTTCTTGGATGTTGATATGGTTGTTCATGATGATATAACATCTTTATATGAATGGAATTTAGGAGATAAAGTAATAGCAGCAGCAGAGGATATGCCTGATTGTGTTGCTTTCAAACCTCGTTTAGGGTTAAAGGATACTGACCTTTGTATCAACTCTGGTGTTATGGTTTGTGATTTGGAGAAATGGAGATTAATGGAGCAGAAACAGCCAATTATGGCCTATGCGACAAATATTATTTCCATAATTGTTAATGAGCAAGATGTGTTAGCTTGCTATTTCAGAGATAAAATAGCGCTTCTACCTATTCGTTGGAACATGACAACTTTCTATTTTAATCGTAAGCCAAAGATATTTTCAAAGTATTTGCCAGAATTAGAGGCTGCTAAACGATTTCCAGGAATTATTCATTTCGCAGCGCCAATCAAACCTTGGTTTAATGATTGTCAACATCCATATCGCAAACTCTACAAGAAATATCTCATGCTTACCCCTTGGAAGAAGTATGATTTTCCGATATTTGAGCAGTTAAGTGGGTGGGGTAGGATAAAGAAAACAATCCGTAACTGGTTAAATCGTATAGGAATCGTACGAGACGGAATATTTACGCCACCTATATTGCCATAAATTGCTAATATAGATTAAGTTAAGATATAATTATATTAATGAAAAGATAACGGTGATATGGCTCATATTTCTTTTTATTATGAGGATTAGGGCATTATGTCGTAAATGTTAATTAAAACTATGAAAGTATCAATAATATTACCTGTTTATAATGCAGCTCAAACAATAAATCGCATGCTTGAAAGTCTAAGAGTTCAGACACTCACAGACTTTGAAGTATTGATGATTGATGATGGAAGTACAGATGAATCATGTATGATTTTAGATGAGTATGCGAATAAAGATACACGGTTTAAAGTTGTGCATAAACGGAATGAAGGCGTGAGTGCAGCTCGACAAACAGGAGTTGAACTTGCACAAGGAGAATACGTAATTCATGCCGATAGTGACGATTGGGTTGATGCAACAATGTTGGAAGAACTATACGAAAAAGCTAAAGTAACAGATTCAGATGTTGTAATCTGTGATTTCTATAGTAATACAAATGCCAAGCAGACTATTTGCAAACAACAACCTTCGAAACTGGAGGCTGATGTCGTTTTGCAGGAATTATTCCAGCAACTGCATGGCAGTTGCTGGAATAAACTCTTGCGACGAGTTTGTTATAGCAAGTATCATATATGCTTTCCCAAGGGCATCAATCATAGTGAGGATTTGCTGACTTGGGTACAGCTTTTCCAACATTCAGATATAAAGGTAGCCTATTTGCCAAAAGCATTTTACCATTATTATGTCAATTCTAATTCCATCACTCGTCATTATACACGCTCAACATACGAAATGCGATTGAAATATTTGGCTAAATTATATGAAATACTGAGTCCAAAATATAAAAGTATAAAGCAGCAAGCTGCTTTTGGTGTATTTACGGAAGCGGTTATGTTTAATGTGTTGAGTCGCAATGAGGCCTTAGAGGGGTTGAAAAGGTTCCAAGGGCAAATATCCAATATAAATAGCTTGAAATGGAAAATAGGTTTTGTCTTTCTATGGATTGGAATGAACCGATTGGCCAGTAAACTTGTTCACTATTAAATTAAATACACAGATATTAGTAATGGAAAAATATGTATATTCTCAATATAACATCTTTTTTACTAAAATATGTACTTGGATTAAAGATGTCCTATGTTCTCCTATATGTGTGAATGCTTGTCTTCATTATTCATGGGGAAAACTTGTTCATCGTAATTGGGGAGATGATATAAATATTTTCTTTTTGGAAAAATTATGGAATCGTAAAATGACATATCTTTGGGCATCTTCTCTTTTTAATAAGCTAGGAAAAACCAATTATTTGGTTATTGGTTCTACGATAACAATGTTAACGACCAAAGATACCGTTATATGGGGGGGTGGTGTGATAGATGAAAATGCAAAAATGCCAAGCAAGCCTAAAAAGGTATTGGCGGTAAGAGGACCATTGACCAGAAACTATTTATTGAGGCATAGTATCGACTGTCCCACCATATATGGTGACCCTGCATTGTTGCTTCCTTTATATTATAAACCTCAAAAAGGAAAACAATTTAAGTTGGGTATAATTCCTCACTATGATGATTATGGAAATCCTTTGTTGGATAAACTCAAAAAAGACTCGAATATCCTTTTTATAAAAATGGAAGACTACGATTCTTGGCTTGAAGTTATAGAACAAATCTACAGTTGTGAGAATATTGCTTCTTCCTCTTTGCATGGCTTAATTATAGCAGAGGCTTATGGCATCCCTAATCTATGGATAGAAATATCAGGGCAATTATTAGGTGGGCATTTTAAATTTCATGATTTCTTTTGTTCGTTAGGTGAAGATAGAGAAAAACCTTTTAAAATTACTTCAAAAGTATCCTTTGAAGAGATAATGAAAGCATTGAAATCATATAAAAAAGGCTTTATAGATTTGAAACCTTTAATGAGTTGCAGTCCTTTCCCTATAAAATGTACAACAATATGATTAAGACAAAGAAAGAACTTAGAGAATATTTAGAAGCGGATAAAATAGCCTTGGGAATATGTTTGAAGAAACCTCGGCTGTTTCGGGATGAATTGTGGAAATTTCAACGACTTTACCGCAAAACAGAATATTATTGGAATAATAGAAATAGGAGCATGATTTATCGAATTATAGCCACTTTTATGATGCTATATTATAGAAAGAAAAGCAGACAAAGGTGTTGTGAAATTCCTATAAATTGTATTGGTAAAGGCTTAGCTATATGGCATGGATATAATATCATAATCAATGATACTGCAAAAATTGGAGAATTTTTTGGAATTTCTGCTAACACAAATGTGGGGCAAGCACATGGAGTAGCCCCAATTATCGGAGATAATGTCACGATGTGCATGGGAAGCTGTGTGTTAGGAGGTATAAGAATCTGTAATAATGTGACAATTGGGGCAAAAGCTTTGGTCTTGAAGAATGTCAATGAAGAATATGTGACAGTTGGAGGAATCCCTGCAAAAATATTAAGACATCATGAGAAGTCCAAGCCTTTAATACGAGGATAATAATGGAAGTAGATAATAAAAAAATAGCTAAAAATACATTAATGTTGTATCTTCGCATGCTCTTTAGCATGTGTGTCTCTTTGTATACCAGTAGGGTGATTTTAGCAACACTTGGTGTTACTGACTTTGGTATTAATAATGTGATATTGGGAGTCACAGGTATGTTGAGCTTCTTATCAAGTGCAATGTCAGGAGCTACAGCCCGTTTCTTGACTTATGCTATTGGAAAAGGGGACAAAGCATTATTGAAAAAGACTTTTTCTGCGGCATTTACTATACATTTATTGTTAGCTATAATTATTTTTATATTATGTGAGACCATAGGTATATGGATGTTGGAAAATAAACTTGTTATACCACCAGATAGAATGATGGCAGCAAGAATCATATTTCAATTTTCAGCATTTAGTTGTTTGTTAGGAATTGCGCAAATACCATTTAGTTCAGCGTTGATAGCTCATGAGCGCATGGATATTTTTGCATATTTTGGCATTGCTGATGTTGTGTTGAAATTAGTTATTGTGTATTTGCTTACCATTTTCAACTATGATAAGCTGATTTTGTATGGTGCTTTGTTCTTTATTGTATCCCTTGGCATGATGATAATTAATAGATGGTATGGAATCACTCATTTTGAAGAGTGTCGCTTTAAGTTGTCAAGAGATAAGAATATGATAATTCCGATGCTTAAATTTTCTGGATGGGATTTGTATGGAAACATGAGTGTGATGGCAAGGACAGAGGGAGTGAATATCCTTCAAAATATGTTTTGGGGGCCTACCGTGAACGCAGCAACAGGTGTGGCTAATCAAGTGATGACAACAATCTTGGGATTTTCTAATAATTTCTTGACAGCAATCAGACCTCAAATAGTCAAATTGTACGCTCAGGAACAAATTCAAGATATGCAAATTCTTGCTGAACGAAGTTCTAAATTCTCGTTCTTTTTACTCTTTTTTATTTCTTTTCCTTGCTTCTTGGAATTACCTTTCGTTCTGAATCTTTGGTTGGTGAATGTGCCTAATTGGACAGTCTCATTTACACGTTTGTCCATGTTGTTCAATTGGAATGTAACAATATTTCTTCCATTAATGTATATTATACATGCAACTGGCCGTATGAAACGAATCAGCTTTATAAATGGAACTCTATATCTTATGGTGCTACCAATAACATGGTTTTTATTCAAAGAAGGGTTGAATCCAACTACTCCTTTTATTCTAAATGCCATATTTGTACTTTTGGGAGCAGGAATAAGTAATTTGTATTCTATTAAATTATATATACCTTCATTTCAATGTTTACACTATTTGAAATATTCTGTTATGAATGGAATACTTACAGTGGCTTTAGGCTCTATTCTCCCGATAGTTGTAAAATTATATATGCCAGATGATTGGATGGGATTTTTGATAGTTTGTTCGGTTTCTGTGTTATCATTGGGCTTATCCATTTTATATGTAGGGCTAAATATGGAGGAAAGAAAAAATCTTGTAAACCTGATTTTAAAAAAGATACATGTAAGATGAAAAAAGGATTAATTTCGGTAATAACACCATGTTACAATACTGCTCATTTAGTTAGTCGTCTTCTTGATTCTATTTTGATGCAAGACTATCCTCTTGTAGAAATGTTCGTCGTTGATGATGGCTCTACTGACAATATAAAGGATGTTGCTGAAATCTATAAAGATAAATTTCAAAAAAGAAACTACTCTTTTACGTTTATCCAGCAAGAAAATTCTGGCCAAAGTGTGGCTATAAACACTGCGTTAAAATTATGTACTGGCGAATTTCTTACATGGCCTGATAGTGATGATTATATTGCGGATGATCATTATTATACAAAAATGGTGGACCTGCTTAAGGAAGCATCTTCTGACATAGTGACTTCTGTGAGATGTTTGCCTTCATATGTTGACGAGAAGACTTTGAAAATTGCACATAAACAAAGATATACTGACAGTAAAGTTTCTGTTTTTGAAGAATGCCTTTGGGCAACCAATAACTTTTGGTTCCCTCCGATATGCTATATGGCTAAAATGTCGGCGATAGATGCATTGATACCTTTTCGTGAAATATACACAGAAAAAAATGCTGGTCAGAATTGGCAAATCATGCTACCATTATTTTATAAACATACATGTATACTTTTGCCAGAATACTGTGTAAATGTATTGGAACGAAGTTCTTCTCATTCACGCGGACAATATTCGACATATATCCAGCAAAGTAAAAAGTATCTTTCTTATCAAAATACGATAAGAGAAACTTTGAAACGAATAGGAACAAATATGCATGAATATATTGATAGAGTGGATAGCAAATATTATGGATTGCAAATATCATTAGCATTAACTCATCATGAAAAAATGGTCGTAAGGTACTATTTTAAAAAAATCTGCCATTTGCCAATGCGATTTATTCCCATTAAGTATCTTGCAGATTATCTGTTGTCTTTTGTACCTGGGTATATGAAAATCTTGAAATTTTACTATAAAGTGAAGTAAGATGGTTGGTTCAGAAAAATACGAGTGTTGTGGCTGTAGCGCCTGTGCTGAAGCCTGTGTAAAAGGCTGTATTATGATGAAATCTGATGAAGAAGGTTTCATGTATCCTATAACAAATGAGAGTGAATGTATATCTTGTAGATTATGCGAAAAAGTTTGCCCAGAACGGAATGTGCTTGAGGAAAAGAAACCACTTCATGTTTATGCAGCAAGAAACTTGAATGACGAAGTTCGAGGTAGAAGTTCTTCTGGGGGAATTTTTTACTTATTGGCACAGAAAATACTATCGAAAAAAGGTGTTGTTTTTGGTGTGCGATTTGATGAAAAGCAAATGGCAGTATTTGATTATGCTCAAAATAGTCAAGAGCTGGAAAGGCTCATGGGAAGTAAATATGTGCAAGCACAAGTTGGTGATACTTACGAGAAAGTCAAAAGCTTTTTACGAGATGGGCTTTGGGTAATGTTTTCCGGCACTCCATGTCAAATAGCGGGGTTAAAGCGGTATTTACGAAAAGACTATGAAAAGCTTTTGACAGTTGATATTGCTTGTCATGGAGTTCCTTCTCCCAAAGTGTGGAATAAGTATATAGATGAATTGCAAGAAAAAAATGGTAAAATTCAAAGTATAAATTTTCGCTCCAAGTATAAAGGATGGAAAAATTTTATGTTTTCAGTCTCTTATATTAAAAATAATAAAGCAACTCAAAGCCGTACTCCCTTTTGGAATAATTTGTTTATGAGAGCCTTCCTTTCTGATTTGATATTACGCCCATCTTGCTATCTTTGTAAATTTAAAGGGGGGAGAAGTGGCAGTGATATTACCCTTGGTGATTATTGGGGGATACAGTATATAAAGCCAAATATGGATGACGACAAAGGAACTAGCATTATTCTTATCAATACAACAAAGGGATATGATGCATTAGATTTTGACAAAATAAAATCGGAAGAGACAACTTATTCGCAGGGCTATTCCATGAATCCTGCATTGTTAAATTCTCCGAATCAACCATTAAAAAGAGCGGAGTTCTTTGAAAAAATAAATGATAAGGAGTGTGTTGGTGTCTTGATGAATAAAATGTTGCAATCCTCCTGGAAAGAACGCATAAAGCGCCGACTGAAAATTTGTAAGCTCTATACGACTCATCTTAACTTTTCTTGCATAAAAAACAAATAAAGATATGCCATCTCACAGAATAGAATACTTGGACATTGCGAAAGGCATAGGAATGATTCTTGTTTATATTGGGCATTGTAGGATTCCTGGAGACAACCCTTTGTTTCAATGGATTTATTCTTTTCACATGCCTTTGTTTTTCTTTATCTCCGGTCTGCTGTTTAAGCGAAGAGATTTTAGCTTAATATTGCAAAATAAGGTAATAGGGTTGTTGATTCCTTACGTATTGTTTAGTATCGTTAATTATCTAATAGACTTGTTTACGCATGTATATCAAATATCTTTTATTGGGGTTTTGCTCTATGGATGGGGCTTGAATCCAATGTGGTTTATTCCGATTCTGTTTGCTATAGAGATTATTCATGGCATCATTTGTTGCTCTAAGGTCTCATGGCTCAAACATCTAACGATATTTTTTGTGCTGTGTATATTTGTAATAAAAGTCACAACGAATGTTTATGCGCCTTATGCTGTTTCTGAACTTCCTTGGTTCTATATTTGTTTCCTTACGGGGTACTTCTTGAAGAATCGGATATTAGAGCTTATTTGCAAATATAACAATCTTTGGATAATTATGTTTATTTTCCATTTTCTATTCTTGTTTTATGTAATGCTTCCTTATAATGAGGACTATCGTGTTCAAGATAATGATTTGTTATCATATGTTTCACGTTATATCTTAGGAATCCTTGGATCAATTGCTACCTTGATGTTTTCTAAATATATAGAGAAGGTAAAAGGGAACAATATAGAGGCATGGATTGGAAAAAATAGTATCGTATTATTATGCACACATAAAATATTTTATGATGTTTTGTATATGTATAATCCGCAATCTTTTTTGAATGGCGGTTTTAACCATATTGTAGTAATCTTCCTCTGTGTGGCTTGTATCTTCCTTTATAATAGATTTATAAACCCTCAGATATTGTTGTTGAAATCAAAGGTAAGTAAAAATAAATAGATGATTCCATTAGTATCAATTATTGTGCCGGTCTATAATGCATCGAAGTACATAGACAAAACGATAAATAGCATTTTACGGCAAACTTATTCTAATATAGAGCTAATTCTTGTAGATGATGGAAGTACAGATGAATCATTACAAATTTGTTATAAATATTCTTTAAAGGATAGTAGAGTGCGTGTATTTACTCAAAAAAACTCTGGTCCTAGTGCAGCTCGAAATTTAGGGATAGATATGGCACGAGGGGATTTCTTGAATTTTATGGATTCAGATGATTGGATAGAGCCTGATTATATAGAATCGTTTAAAGTTGATGGAAATAACCATTCTGCAGATATCGTATTCTGTGGCATATTGAAGGATTATGGAGAAAAGGGAACTGAAACATTAGGTCTTCCTATTTTGAATGTAAAAGATAATGCAGAAATCGCAGCATTTGTATTTAAAATCCATAAGCGATCTATGCTGGGATGGGTATGCAATAAAATATATCGGACAGCGATTATAAGAGAGCATCAATTGCGATATGATATTCATATCAGAATTCGAGAAGACCAATTGTTTACGTTAGCATTTATGGCTTTTGCAAAAGTGGCAGTGTCAGAGAATTTTTGTAAGTACCATTATGTGGTACACGAGGATTCTTTGATGAACAGAAAGAAAAACTATATAACTTATCAGCAAGTTGCCAAATTGGTACTTTTAGCATTTTTGAATTTGAATGGATCTAAAGAAATGCAAGAGTATGTTCACAATTCTTATTTGAAAGAATATTTGGTTGGCATTGGCGCTGTCAGAAAATCTAAGGAATATAGTTTGGAACAAAAGATATGCTTTCTTAAAGAATGTGTGGATTATGTAAAGAACACAAAAGGAATTAAGTTTCGTTTCTCCGACAATATACTTGTGGATTTAGTGAAACGAATATTGTTTTGTTATGCTCCTTTTGGAATTATTAAAAAAATAATGAAATAAATGAGAATAGGAATTATCACAATGCCATTAGTTAATAACTATGGTGCGATATTGCAAGCATTTGCTTTAAAAACTGTCCTTGAGCGGATGGGGCATAATGTTACATTTGTAGAATGTGACAGAAAAATGCATTTGTCTCCCTTAAAAGCATTGCTAGTCTACCCATACAGAATATTCAAAAGATATATTTTGCGAGATAAGTACACTATCATAAATTATGAACATAATAATAATGAAAATATAGATAAAGATATAGCTATCTCAAAACAAATTACTCCTTTTATACAGAATAATTTTAAGATTCGAACCATAAGACATTTTAAAGATTTAAATGAGGAGATTTTTGAAGCCTATATTGTTGGAAGTGATCAAGTTTGGAGACATTTCTATTCTCGAACAATCATAGGTTCTACTCCTGCCACTTATTTGGATTTTACCCAAGGATGGCATGTGAAAAGAATATCTTATGCAGCATCCTTTGGAACCACTTGGTGGGAAATGGATGACCGCCTTACAAATTTATGTGGAAAATTATTGGCAAAGTTTGACGCTGTTTCTGTTCGAGAAAAAGATGGAGTTGAAATGTGTAATAAGTATTTGGGCTATTCTAAAGCAATCCAAGTATTAGACCCTACGATGCTATTGAAAAAGGAAGATTATACAAATTTGTTTATCGAAAATACTTCCATTAGTCCAGGTAACTTATTGTGTTATTTGTTAGATTCAAATTTGAAAAAAGAAAAATTTGTTGAACAAGTTGCTTCTCAGTTGAATTTAAAACCTTTCAGTGTGAATGAACTTGTAAAAACAACAGATGGCTTGGCAAAGGTTTCTGTAGAAACTTGGTTGAGAGGCTTCTATGATGCTAAGTATGTCATTGCTGATTCTTTTCATGCCTGTGTCTTTGCCATTCTCTTTAATAAGCCTTTTGCTGTAATATTAAATGAAGATAGAGGATTGTCTCGTTTTTATTCATTGCTAAGCATGTTTGGCTTGGAAGACAGAATCATAGATGAAAAAAGTGAATATGCATTGCCTCAAACAAAATGCCAGCCCAATATGAAAATGTTAGACTATATGAAACATGTTTCCTATGAATTTTTAGAGCAAGCATTGAGTGAAAATAATTGTAAAAATAAGAAATAGTTATGATTCCAAAAATAATACATTGGTGCTGGTTGAGCGATGAACCGCTACCAGCAAATCTACAACGATATGTAGATCATTGGAAAGACATCCTACCTGATTATGAGGTCTGGTTATGGGATTTTAAACGTTTTGATAAATCTTCTTCCATATGGGTTTCTCAAGCCTTTGATAACAAGAAATATGCTTTTGCCGCAGATTACATTCGATTATATGCTCTATTTCATTATGGAGGTATATATTTGGATTCTGATGTGGAGGTTTTGAAAAGTTATAATCCATTTCTCGGACTACCCACAATGGCATGCTGTGAGTATGGCAGTAGAAATTTGGAAATGGCTACTATTGGCGTAGAAAAAGGAGCTAAATGGATAGGTGATTGCCTCAATGTTTATAAAGAAAAGAAATTTGTTCGAGAGGATGGAACTTTTAACATGATTCCGTTGCCTATGGTAATAAAACAGATTTTACAAGAAAAAGGCTATAAACTCGTGGATATAACAGATGAAAGTATGAAGGAGAATAAAAGATTTTCTGCTGATGAAATACCCGTTCTCCCATATGATTTTTTTAGTCCAAAGTCTTTTGATGACAATAAAGTTTATTGTACAGAGCGCACAGTAAGTATTCATCAGTTTGCAGGAACATGGGTGAATAAAAAAGACTTAAAATGGTATCGTTTAAAAGCAAAAATAAAAAAAATGTTCCACTTAAAATAAATTAGAATGGGCATAAGGTTATTGATTTGGAACTCCCTATATAAGTGGTATGTGAAACTATTTGGGAATAAAGACGATAGACGACTCAGATATAAAACAGCAATATGCCTTATCTTTAAGGATGAGGCTCCTTTTTTGCAAGAATGGATAGAATATCATCATTTGATAGGTATTGAACATTTTTATTTGTATAACAATAATTCTACTGATAATTATGAAGAAGTACTCAAACCTTATATTGACAAAGGGTTGGTTACCCTTATAGATTGGCCACAAGAGCATTCGCAACGTCAAGCGTATCATAACGCTTGGGAAAGCTTTAAACAAGAATGTAATTGGATATGTTTTTTGGATGCTGATGAGTTTATTTGTTTAAGGAATTACGCAAACATAAATGAATGGTTGGAAAAATTTTCAAAATTTCCCTCGGTTCATATCTATTGGAGAATGTTTGGTACTAGTGGTGTTATTCATCATGATTTTGATAAGTTAGTAATAGAGCAATATACTTCTTGCTGGGAGTCGCTTTTTTATCATGGTAAAAATTTTATCAATACAAGATTTGACGTTGCTAATTGGGACTTTATCGGGGTACATCATAACCCTAATTGTTGGTATAAGATGTTTGGATTCAAGATTCGCATGAATAGCATTGGCTCTGATGGGTTCATAGAGGCTCCCAACCAGTATTGGGAAAAAGAAGGAAAACAGCCAAAAGATATTCAAGTTAATCATTATTTCTGCAAATCTTGGGATTTGTTTGCAAAAAAAATGAAACGGACGGATGTTGCCTATACGCAAGAGAAAGCGCCAGCACATGATTTAAATCGTTATTTTTATAATCAAGAAGAGTTGTGTATCTCTAAAGATTATACAATTCAGAGGTATTTAATCAGATTGAAAAGTAAATTAGGAAAGCTATGAAAATTATTGTTTTTAATGGAGGACTTGGTAATCAGATGTTTGAATATGCATACTATAGATATCTACAGGAGCTATATCCGAATGAAAATTTTTATGCATATATACCAAAGGAGGCCCATATTGTGCATAATGGCTTGGAAATTTCAACGTGGTTTGATGTTGCATTGCCTCCAACCTCTATACTTGTGAACATAATTGCATCTGCGTTGATTTTCATTGATAAGATAGTTAGAAAATTTCATCTGCCTATACATGTAGTGTCATGTGATAGGTATGTTTCGAAAGAGAAAATGCTGCATATCGGTAATTTTCAAGATCGGACTTTTTGTGACAAATCATTTTTGAAATTTCGAAACTATAGTGATTTAGGAAATGAAAATGCTAAGTTGTTACAAAAAATGCAAAATGTTAATTCAGTAGCAGTTCATGTGAGGCGAGGAGATTATTTAATTTCTGCAATACACAAGCAATATGCAGGACTATGTACTCCATCATATTATAAAAAAGCAATAGCAGAAATCAATAAATCCATAGAAAATCCTGTATTCTTCTTTTTCTCTGATGACAAAAAATATGTCGAGGAAACTTTTGATGTTCCTAATAAAGTGATAGTTACCTGCAACAAAGGAAAACGCAGTTTTTTTGATATGTATCTTATGGCGCATTGCAAGAACATGATTGTCGCAAATAGTACATTTAGTTGGTGGGCTGCATATTTGAATACTCGTGCCGAGAAAATTTATTGTCCAATAAGATGGAACAACATAAAGCCTTATCCCAATTTGATTTTGGAGGGGTGGCATGTTGTAGAACCTTAATTATAAAGTAAATATGTTGTTTAGTATATTGTTAATTCTGTTTTCTGTATTAATCCTTACCCCCCCATTTTGTACTCAAAAAATATGTGGGTTAAATCATAAAAGGAATTATGGTACATTTGTAAAGTATTTAGCAGCTATACTGGTTATTGTTGCACATTTGACGGGAATTCATCGAATTAGTCTAAATTTGGTTTTGGAATGTAGTTTTGGCTGGTGTTCCGTTTCTTTGTTCTTTTTTTATTCTGGCTATGGTTTGATGAATGGATTACAATTAAAAGGAGCCAAGTATTGGGATGATTTTTTGAGAAAGAGGTTTACAAAAGTATTGATACCTTTGCTGTTTGTTTATGTACTTTACTATATATGTGAGGTATGTATGGGGACAGAACGCATGTCTTTTTGTGATATTTTGGGTGTCTTTTTCTCTGATGATCCATATCTTCCCTTTTCTTGGTTTGTTTCTTGGTTGTTGATAATTTATATATTGTTTTATCTTGCAGGAAAGTGCTCGTTTTTTCAATTTGGTTTTGTGAAAAGTTTTGCTTTTTTGTTTAGCATTTTTATTTGTTTTATATTGTTTTCCAATATGGGAGCATGGGTTAAAGTTTCTATGCCTTGTTTTTTGTTTGGAGTTCTTTATAGGAAAAAGGAGACTGAATTTTTGGATATTCCAAAATGTTTGTCAGTAATTGTGTTGTTTGCAAGTTTATCGTTCTTTTTAATAGCATTTAATTGGATTAGGATATGTAGTTTTATAGGTTGCCCCAATAAGATTATATATTCGTCAGTACCTTTATATGGAGGTAGTTTGGCTTTCTGTGTTTATTATGTCATGTTAAGTAAATATGTTAAGGAAGTCAATATAAAAAAGATAGGTTTGTTGAATGGTTCTTATGAATTATATTTGTGCCAAGGTATTGTCTTTATGTTGCTTTCGGCAGTAATTCCAGATAGTTATTTGTATTACTTGTGTTGTATCATAGGCTGTATTGTAATAGGCTATGTTGTACATAGAATTTTAAGCGCTGTATTAAGTAAAGTTATATGAATGAAAGATGTGGTTATATAGATGTTGTCAAGGCCTTGACAATATATCTTGTTGTGTTAGGTCATGTTATACAGTTCTGGCAATATAAAGATTCTTGGTGGAATGAAAGGTTGTTTTTAATCATTTATTCTTTTCATATGCCTTTGTTTATGATGGTAAGTGGATTGGTTGTCGGCATGTTCCGCAAGCATATTCCTTATTCGGCATTTATAAGAAAAAGATTTATACAATTGATGATTCCTTATTTGTCATGGGCTTTAATATATGTTTTGAGAAAACCAAAACTAGAATTTGAAATGATTTTTACCTATCCAAATAATTGTTTGTGGTTTCTTTGGACTTTATTCTTTATATCCATTATGGTTGAACCTTGTTTACGCTTAGATAATGTGCATAAAAAGTATCTTTATTATATAGTGGTAATTCTATGCATGCTATCATTTAAGAAACTGTTTGGGAATATATTTGCAATGGATAAAATAAATCAATACCTTATTTTTTATATATTGGGGGTAGAATTAGGCTTATGTAAAAAGAGAATGCTATTGATAAGAAAGAGTATTGTGCTTTTTCCGCTATGGTCTTTGATGGCTTGTTTTTATAAGTGGGGGGGGCAATATGAATAATGTGATTTTAAATCATATTTATATTTTTGTAATGTCATTTTCTGGATGCTTATCATTTATTTCTTTAATATGCAAGACTCAAAAAAGTTTAGAGAAAAGTGTTATTTTGAAAGTCGGAATGTCAACTTTAGGAATTTATGCTATCCATTATCTTGTTATAGATGCTTTTAGCATGCTAGATTATTTTGAACATAATATATTTTTATGTTTAATAAGTTCTGTGATAGCAGTTGGCTTATGCTTACTTATTATAGAAGTTATACTTAAAAGTAAGATTTTGTCATTCTTATTACTTGGAAAAATAAAAATTGATGTATAATGAAAAAAGAAAAGAAGATACTATATTTGGCTATATACTGGATTTTGTATGGTGCTGTAATCTTGAAATATTTTTGGTCTAACCAGTTAGTTGTATTGGTGCCAGATATATTAGTCGCCTATTTAATCCTATTTGCCAAGAAACCTAAAAGATACCCTTTGTCATCTTTAATAGGAAAGGCTATACCGACGTTGTTAGCATTATTCATTGGTTTGGGTATAATTAGTGCATTTCTTAATTTGATGCCTCTTACTAGTACTTTTTGGGGAGTTAGGATGTTTTTAAGATATTCCTTGATATTGTATTTGGTCTATTCTTATTTTGGTTATAAGGATGTTTTGAAGTTCAAAAAGATATTATATACATCGATCCCCATTAATTTTTTATTTTGTATATTTCAATTTGGTAGTGGACAAGTTGGAGATTATATGGGAGGAATAATGGCTGGAAATGGCGATTTGGCTGCCTATTTGCTGGTTTGTCTTTTATTGATAAGCATCGATTACATTAAGGGGAAAGTTAGATTGTTATATTTCATCCTGTTTATAATCACCGCATTTGTTGAGGCAATGTGGGCGGAAATTAAATTGTTGTATTTTTTATTACCAATGAGCTTTTATATCATTTATATTTTGGTAAAAAGGTTCTCTTTAGGACATGTTGTTGCTTTTATAGTTGCAGCATTTTTCTTGTTGCCAACCCTAAAGTTTGTTTTGTCATTTTATTACAACGAACAGTATATACATGATACTTTAGATATGGAAAGTGTTAAGACATATACGACAGAAAGTAGTTATGGATACACAGATGATAGTTTTAATAGGAGCACAAGTATAGACATGGCACATGTCTATTATCTCCATGATCCTTATCATTTGGCCTTAGGGTATGGAATAGGGAGTGGAAATTATTCAAATTTCTTCAAGACTTGGATTGGAAACACAGCAACTAAAACTTTGTACTTTTATTTTACACCATCTTATGTGTTGATAGAGGTCGGATGGATAGGATTTGTAATTTTTATACTAGGGCATCTGTTATTGGCTTATCATTTCGGTAAAATTTATTTTAAAGCAAAAGATAGGTTTCTTAAGCAATGGGGGGCGTTGGGGCTAACTCTTACTATTCTAACATTTGTCTTTATGTGGTATAATGCGTGCCCTTACGCATCCTGGTATTTACCTTATATAATGTGGGGAGTTTGTCTTGTCTCTATAAGAGAAAGAAAAATACAATTGGCAAAATGATATTTAATTCGTTTCAATTTCTGTGGCTTTTCCCAATGATTTTTGTTGGGTACTATGCCTTCAATTTCTTGATGCAAAAACAAATGCATGGGAGATGGAGTAATTATTTACTTCTGATATTATCTTATGCGTTATATATACAGTATGTTCCATGGTGTGCCTTAGTATTACTTTGGGTAACTGTCGCCACATATCTTACGGCGTTAATTATTAGCAAGCAAGGAAGGCAAAAAAAAACAATTTGTTGGGGTGGAGTTATACTTGCGGTCTTACCATTGGTCTTTTTCAAGTATTATAATTTCTTGTCGGACAATATAAATGCACTACTTGGACATCATTTCTTGACGGGGCTAAATTGGGCAGTACCTATAGGAATATCTTTTTTTAGTTTCCAAGCCATAGGTTATATGGTAGATGTTTACAAACAACGTGTTCCTGTAGAAAAGAATTTTTGGGATTATGCTTTGTTTGTAAGTTTTTTCCCTCAAATTATGTCAGGACCTATTAGCAAGGCTAGTGAATTGTTGCCTCAAATAAAAAAAAGAAGGCCTTTTGATTATACAAAAGCGGTTCAAGGATTAAAGTTACTCTTATGGGGCATGTTCTTGAAGACAGTGTTAGCAGATCGGCTTGGATTATATGTTGATACCGTTTATGGAAGTTACCAATATCAATCAGGTTTTTCTTGCTTAGTTGCCTCTTTTGTTTACTCGATACAAATTTATGGTGATTTTGCTGGCTATTCTTTGATGGCAGTAGGAGTCGGTAAACTGATGGGCTTTGATTTGATAAACAATTTTAACCGACCATATTTTGCCAGTAGTATAACGGAATTTTGGAAACGTTGGCATATTTCATTGACTCGTTGGCTTACGACTTATATTTATATAGGATTAGGAGGCAACCGTTGCTCTAAACTTCGTCAATATTTCAATATTGTTGTCACTTTTCTTGTAAGTGGAATTTGGCATGGTGCCAATTGGAATTTTATATTATGGGGCATAATGCATGGCCTATTGCAATGTGTAGAAAAAATGTTGGGAATTGATCCAAAAGGAAAATGGAACCATTCTCACCTCTTGAAAAGTTTAATGCCCATTCGTATTATCATGACTTTTGTCATAGTTGATTTCGCATGGATTTTGTTTAGGCTTCCAAGTCTTTATATTGTAAAATGTGTTTTTCATAAGATTTTAACTTGGGAAGGTACAGGTATCTTTTTACCATCAAAATCGACCCTTGGTTTCATGATTTTAGCTTTTATGATTATTTTTGTAAAGGAATTTTTCGAAGAATATTTGCCAAATGTGAAATTCTTCGAAAATAGACATAGAGTTGTTAGATGGTCATCATACATAGTTGTTCTTGTAATGATATTGTTGTGCGGTGTATTTGATTCTTCTCAATTCATTTATGTAAAATTCTAACAGTTTATATGAAGTCATTTATAAAAAAAGTTTTCGTATTCTTTGTATTATTGATAATTATAGACTTTCTTAGTGGCATTCTTTTGCGAGCTCTTGTAAAAAATGCAAAAGGAGGAGATACTGCAAGAAATGAATATATTATAAATCAAGTCCAAGATTCTATATTGATCTTTGGTTCTTCAAGAGGAATGTGTTCCTATAATCCAGAGATTATTTCCAAAAGATTAGGTGAAAGCTGTTATAATTGTGCGAATGATGGAATGGGGATTATCTTATTTTGGAATCGCTTTCAAATGATAAGAGATAGGTATGCCCCTAAACTTATTATTTATGATGTTTGGGCAGACTTTGATTTAAAAGAAAATGCTGATGTGTTAATGAATTTGGATGCTTTACGTCTTTATTATGACCATCCAGAAGTAAAAGAGACTTTTCAACAAATAGCCCCCAAAGAACGCTATAAGATGCAGAGCAACCTTTATCGGTATAATGGAAAAGTTCTACAGATTATAGCTGACAACATCTATCCTCAGAATGGCGATGACAGGGGCTATCGACCTAAATATGGATACATGAATTACGAACCTAAAGCCGATGGGGGATATTCTAAGCCACTATATGATAAACGTAAAATTCTTTATTTAGGAGAATTGATAAGACAATGTAAACGAAACAATATACAAATTGTTTTTTGCATTTCCCCTTTCTATGGAGGAATAAAGCATGTTGAAGATATGTATTCCCCGTTACTCTACCTTTGTAAATTGTATAATATTCCATTTTGGGATTTTAGCTCAGATAAACAGCTCGCGTTTAATAAATATTATTTTGTAGATTCGTTTCATCTAAATGCTGAAGGTGCAGCTATTTATTCAAGAAAAATTGCTGAAAAATTAGAAAGATTAGAAAATGAAAGAAAATAAAAAACGTGTAGAATTTATAGTCGCTTAACGTGGCTTTGTCATTTTGGAAATATTTTGTTTTGGCAAATAATATGTTTATGAGATGTGTAAGATTTCTATAATAGTACCTTGCTTTAAGGTCGAAAAATATTTAGAGCGTTGTTTGGATTCTTTGAGAAACCAAATGTTACAAGAGGTGGAAATTATTTTAGTAGATGATGGAAGTCCTGATAGAGTCCCACAAATTTGTGATGAATATGCTCGCAGAGATTCACGAATAAAAGTCGTGCATAAGGAGAATGAAGGGTTAGGATATGCGCGAAACTCTGGGTTGAATATCGCTTCAGGAGATTATGTCGCATTTGTTGACTCAGATGATTTCGTAGAATTGAATATGTATCAGACATTATATGATGAAGCGCAAAAAGAAAATGCTGATGTGGTTTTTTGTAATTTTTTACGGGAAACCCAGAATGGAGATTGGATAGAATGCAAAGAAGTTGCAGAAGAAACTAAGCTGACTGGATCTGAGATTAGTATGTTTATGTTGGATATGATAGCTTCTCCCAAAAAGGTTAAGAAAGAGCGCAAATGTCAGATGTCAGTATGGCATGCAATCTATAAACGTTCCACAATAGAAAAAAGACATATTCGTTTTCTTTCTGAGCGTGAGATTGCTTCAGAAGATATTCCTTTTAATGTAGATTTCTTGTCACAATGTAAAAAGGTTGTGTATTGCCCAGATTGTTTCTATCATTACTGCATGAATGGGACATCTTTGACAGCAACATTCTTAGATGAAAAGTTTAATCGGTATAAGAAGTTATATTCATATTTAAAGGAAAAGACAGGTAATCTTGGGGATGGAAGCTTAGAGAGGACAAGTCGTTTCTTATTGGGCATGACGAGGACTCAAATTTTACACTTATTGAAAAGTGATACAAAAAATAAAAAACTTATACTCAAGAAGTATGTGGACGACTCCATTTGGTACGAGGTGAAGAAACAATTTAAGTGTGAGTGGCTTCCTTTGCCAGCAGCAGTGTTTACTTGGCTTCTCTTTAAACGACAAGTAATTTTGTTATATTGTTATGCCACACTTTATAATTACTTAAAAAAGATAAAATGAAATTAGCAATATTGCTTACAGCTACAGTTAAAGTTCAAGTTGTCGGAGGAAACTTTACAGTTGAAGAACGTGCAAAAATGTATGAAGATACATTAATGTTTTATGCACAAAATATCGGGAAACGTTATCCTATAATATTCTTAGAAAATTCAGATTATGATTTGTCTGAGTTTAGACAAAAATTCGATGACTTACTGGATATAGAATGGATTCAAATCTTGCCGACAAGTAAAGTGCCTTTTCTTCCTTCTAAAGGGAAAGGGTATAATGAGTACCTGATGATTAAGAAAGGAATTGAATGTTCTGAGAAATTAAAAACTTGTACGCATTTTTTGAAAATTACAGGGCGATATGCGATGTTGAACATAACAACAATGATTAGGGAAATTATCGAAAGGGCTTCCAATAAAGTTTTCATGGGAGACATTAAAGACACCAATATTTACCAGTTGTTGGGGATAAAGCATGAAGGGCATTGGGGAGATAGTCGCTTTTTTGTGGCTAATGTTGAATATTATAGAAATGAAATGGCCGACTGCTATTTATGTATGGATGATAACAAAGAAAATTGTTGGGCTGAACATTATTTTCTAAATATTTCTCGTAAAAATAGAAAGAATGAAAATTTTATTTTTCGCTTTAATCATCAAGTCCAATTTGATGGGGTTAGTGGAACGATAACCTCCGAGATGCTTGCAAAGGGAGTGAAACGACAAAATTCTCTCTTTAGTAAAATAAAAAATAGGATTCGTTATTTTTTAAGGATTCTGTTTCCTAACTTTTGGTTTTAAGTATGAGACAACGAGATATAAGTATTGACATCCTTAAGTTTTTTGCTGTATTGCTGATCACCAACTCCCACATGGAATCTTTGTATGGAAAGTATAGTGCGTTGGCAACAGGTGGAGCAATAGGTGATGTGCTGTTCTTCTTTTGTTCTGGATTTATATTGTTCTTAGGTCGGGAGCGAAGATTCGACAATTATTACAAGCGACGCATCAATCGCATTTACCCCACGGTGTTCATGTGGGCTTTGATGGCTGCTACTATATTCCATCGGCACTCTGATATGTTGGATGTTGTACTAAATGGTGGTGGCTGGTTTGTCAGTTGTATCATGATATATTATGCTGTATTGCATTTTATTCGTAAGTTTGCATTCAATCACCTGAAGATTGTTTTTGGCTTTTTTGTACTAATATCATTAGCCTGGTACTTAGTGATGGATAAGTCGGCAAATTATAATATGTATGGGGCAACTTATTTCAAATGGTGCCATTACTTTATGTTTATGCTATTAGGGGCAATTTTGGGGAGCCATCCTATAAAGCAAAAGATTGTCTTCAAATATGACCTTATAAAGGTTATAAGTTGTATCGTTATGTTTTATGGTATTTTGATTGCAGGGCGCAGGTGGTATTTTATGCATGATATGCAAGTCGTGTCATTATTACCTCTTTTAGGTGTCACTTACTATTTTTATAAAATATGTAAGTCTGATGTGCTTGGCAAGCTATATTATGCCCCAATCACTGGGGCTATTATCAAGATGATTTCTGGATTATGCCTTGAGGTATATCTTGTGCAAGGGGTATTGTTTACAGATAGATTCAATGGCTTCTTCCCATTTAATCTTCTCATCATATTTGTCCTCATCTTGCTCGTTGCCTATATATTAAGGTGTATGGCTCGTTGGTTTAGCCAGACATTTAGGGAGGCGGATTATGAGTGGAGAGAAATATTTCGTTTATATTAAAATTTGAGCAATTACTAAAATGAACTTGAAATGTATCTATTCGGGGGGGGTAAAAGTTAGCCTCCTCATTCCTTGGCTTTATGATAAGTTTTTAGCCATTTTTTATAAAAAAGCAATGAAGCATTGTGGGAAGCATGTTTATATTCGTCCTTCGTCATCTGATTTCAAAGGACTTTGGAATATGTCAGTAGGTGATTGGACGAGCATTCCAAAGGGAGCGACTTTCTTCTGTACGGTAGCCCCATTGACGATAGGAAAGAAGGTTATCTTTGGTCCGCATCCTACAATTATTACAGGGAATCATCGTATTGATGTAGTGGGAAAGTACATCATGGATTCCAAAGAAAAATTACCAGAGAACGATGAGCCTGTGATTATTGAAGATGATGTTTGGGCTGGTGCCAATGTAACAATCCTTAAAGGAGTAACCATTGGGCGTGGCTCGGTTATTGCAGCTGGTGCTGTGGTTACGAAGTCTTGTCCTCCTTATTCCATTATTGGTGGTGTTCCTGCCAAGGTGCTTAAAATGAGGTTCGCACCTCAACAAATACATGAACATGAAAAAATAATAATGGACAGATTTTTTTATTAAAGTTTATTGTATATGAAACTTTTACATTTTTATTTGGATGTGAATTATATTGCAGAACGATAATTGAAAGATGATGATATTCAATAATATTTCAAAATATCGGTCATCCTTGATGGGAGTAGCGATGCTGTCGGTGTTCTTCTTCCATTCCATGGGAAACTGGATGCCAAGTTCTATTCGGGATATAGCTGCACATGGTTCCATTGGTGTCGATGTTTTTCTTTTTTTATCGGCAATGGGGTTGACTTATTCTATCGCTAAGAATCCTTGCGTTATAGCGTTCTACAAGCGAAGAATATGGCGTATTATGCCAACCTATTGGTTGATTATGACTTGTGTGTATCTATTTGTAATAACCCTGATGTCTTTGCATATAATGCCTGATAATTACTATCCTATACCAAGAAATTGTTGGCAATGGGTTCAGACATATACCACCCTTGGGTATTGGGTGAAGGATGGGATTTATTTTCTATGGTATATTCCTGCTATTCTCTTGTTATATCTCTTGTTTCCTTTCCTTCATATTTTTTTTGTGATGAGTAGGTGGACATATTTGTTGTGCCTTGTTCCTGCAATAGTTATAGCATTTATTCATCCTAATATTGCATGGTATCATAATTTACTCTTGTATCGAGTGGGTATCTTCTTATGGGGTGGCATATTCACTATTGAATTTTTACAGAAGAAACGGGAGATTAAGTCTTTGTGGGTGTTTCTGACTGGAGGCGTAGCTCTCTTGTTCTATCTTGTGAGAATGGAACTGGACATGGGGATGTTTAATCGCTTGCTTGAGGAACCATTGTTTTTTGTGACACTACCTTGTATATTAGTTTGTACGACTTGGTTGTGTAAATACAGAATCTTCGAAATGTCAACAGCTTTTGTCGGTAAGATTAGTTTGGAGTTTTACTTGATACATGAGTTTGTTATGCGTTTTATGGAGACAATATCTAATGTCATCATAACCATGTCGCCAATGTTGCAAAAAATGATGACGCTTGTCGTTTCTTTAGTCTTGGCATATTGTGTACATAGAATTGTTCCTATCATTCTTAGTATGTTTAATAAGAAATGCATAAGACATAAAGTAAATGATAGTGTATCGTGATTAGTAGATAGTGTATTAAGTTGTAGGGTAAGTGAAATTGATTTATAAAAAATGAATGATATTAAGAATAACGATTCCTGGGGCAAGTACATGATGTGGGCTTGTATTATTGTACTGTTGATTATGGTTGTAGCCTATATTGTCATTTCATGCAGTTTCAGTGATATGGCGAAGCGTGGACAGTTTGGTGATATGTTTGGAGCTCTGAACGCTCTATTTTCAGGATTGGCATTTGCTGGACTTATTATTACTATACGTCAACAGCATATTGACTTGGACTATCAATGGCAGACTGTCAAACAAACCAATGACGAGATGGAACGTCAGACTAAGGAGTTTGAAATCCAAAATAGAACTCTAAAACGCCAGCAATTCGATCATACCTTTTTTGAGCTATTGCGTATGCTTCAGTCTATAGTAGAAAGTTTGGAATTAAATGTTGAATATAGTCTGAATGGAGCAATGTCTTCACAAAATGTTAAGGGAAAATTCGTTTTCCAAGAGTTGTATATTCAACGAGACGATAAGATGCTGCAAGGAAGTAGTCATATTTCAGATTCTTTTGTGAAAGAGATAGAACAGTCAACTCCAGATGAAGTATTGGCAAGGAATGAATATAAATTCTTGTACCACTATTTTAGGTTTGTGTATCGCATCTTGAAATTTGTAGATGAAACACCTCTCTTGAAAACTACAGAAGATAGGTATGGCTATGTTTCTTTCTTGCGTTCCACATTCTCAAATTATGAAACGGCAATCATCTTCTATAATTGTCTAACAGATGTTGGTAAATTACATTTTAAGTCTTTGGCTGAACGATATGCTTTGTTTGATAATATAGATGAGAAATTAATCACTTCAAACTTTGGAAAAGAATTGTTTGCTGAATCAGCCTTTAAATTTAGGCGTATCCTGAATGTTGCTGATTCTTGTTTTAGAATGAGAGCTGTTAGTGAAGGCGAATATCAATGGCAATTAGATTTAAAATTAAAGGCTGTCAATGCTGATATAAAAATAGATACAATACAACTCTTGAATAAGCAGAACTTCTGGACAGATGACAATGGCAAAGATCATAATTATTTAAATTTGATAGAACTACTAAAAGATGATGACATTTTTGATATAGCCAAATTGAACGATTCGGAGTTCATGATTAAAGGAAAAACATGGTATAAAAGTCATGAACTTGATGCCAATGGAATAATATTGGAAGAAGGTAATGGTGTTCTCTTAACTTGTGCAGACTTAACATACTCAACTCATATCATGAGAGATTATGACCCTATGCCTAAAGATGGTTGGTCTATTATTATCCAAGATACGTATGGTAACAGCTACGCTACTTCATTGCAATTGGACATTTTAGGAAAAGAGCCAGGTTACTTTGCGTGATTATAGTTCATTGATTGATTGCAAACTTAATCTAAAACTCGCTTATTATAAAAAACTTTTTAGTCTTTATGAAAATTCTATATGTAGCTCGTACTGATACCTATCGTTTTTATCGTGAGGGTATCAATCCATCCCATTGGCTCTATGGGGCTGTGGAGATGGAGAAGGAAGGGGATGTAGTGATTTGGGAGGAGGAGTCGCATGCTTTGCTGAATGATTGGAGGTTAGTGCGGAAATATCATCCCGACATGATGTTCATCCCTAACCTCAACCTTCGTAATCATCTGTTATTATTGTTGTTCACGGCACTTCATGTTGCACGAACGCCCGTCTTTGCTTTCCTGCATCATGAACCGAAAGTGAAGCGTGGGGCAAAGGCTTGGTTCTATAAGCTTTTGTTGTCAGCACCTGAGCATCTCTTTTTTCTGAGTTCAAAGACAATGGATGAAACGGTAAAGGCTGGTCTGGTAAAAGCAAAGAAGTGCTCGGTTCCTTATTGGGGTCCTGATATGGATTTTTATAGTAAGGTGGAGAAGAATGAGGGTAAATGGTTTGTATCTACTGGTAAGGAAAATAGAGACTTCGATATTTTGATAGAGGCTTTTCGACGTACAGGAGCTCCGCTGAAGATTATGACTGCAAAGAGTCATGCAGGGAACGATTATTCTGGTTTAGTAGAAAAGTGTAAGGATATCCCAAACATAAAGGTGGTGATAACGGAAAACTCTGGCAATGTATATCCACAGATGCTGGATGCAATGGCGAACGCCAAAGCTTTGGTATGCCCGCTAAGAAAAGACAAACTTAACTATTGTGTTGGGCTTTCTACCATAGCAGATGCCATCGGTTTGCAAAAGCCGCTTATCATCACTCGCAATCCTTACCATGATGTAAGGTATACGAAAGGAATGGAAATAGTGGATTCTGTAGATGATTGGGTTAAGGCTATTGAGAAAATAGAAAAGGAACAGTATAACTGCTGTTATTCTAATATTTCAATGTTGAGTTGCTGGGAGGATATGAAACGTTATTTTTAAAAATATGACACTCAGTTTTGTTTTCCTGGTTCTTGTGTGGTATTTGCCAATCAAGGGTAAGATGGTTTGTGAGCAACGAGAGCAGTCGCAGCTTCTTAAATTCATAGCTTCTCTTTTAGTGGTGATTGGTCATCAGGCTTGTTTCTATTGCTCGCCAAATGAGTTGTTTATGAGTGAAACAGGAGTCGGCGCTTTATGTGTGTCTTTCTTCCTCTTTATGTCGGGCTACGGCTTACTTTATAGCCGTGTAAAAAGACAGCAGCGTCTTTCCGCATTGTGGCAGAAAAAGCGTATGATTAAACTTGTTGTACCGGCTCTTACGGCAATGGCATTATATGTCGTAGCAGAAATTACTGTAGGTAAACAGGTGGATTGGAGTTGCCTTTTAAAATATTGGTTCGTTTCTGACACAAACTTGCGGTATGGCTGGTATGTTAGCGAGATTATTATTCTGTATGTTGTGTTCTTCGCTTTCTATCGCTCATGTTCTATCAAGAAAGCAACATTACTGTCTTGTATAACTGTAGGAATTGCGATATGCATTATGATGGCTATAAAATGTGCTATATGGTATGTGTTGGGACTTCCATGTTTCTTGATGGGTTTGCTATTAGCATACCATGATATTGAAACGAAACATTTTCATTTCCATTTATCGAAATTGCAAATCAAGCTTTTGTTAAGCTTTATGGTGTTTTGCTTCTTTTCCCTGAAGAATTTTGATTTAGTGCAACAGGCTGTACCTATGCTTGATAAGTGGCGATATGTACTTGCTTCAAAATTTATGGTGAATATTGTATTTATTATTGTTGTTACTTACATTCTTATGCGACTGCCAATTTGTAAAGCATTTTTGAATCGGGGGGGGGTACTTTTACGAGGTTTACCTTGTACAAGGAGCAACGCTGCTTGTTTGTCGTGAATGGATAACTAATGATTGGTTGTTTGTCATGTTAGGGCTTATGTGTACAATTATTGTGGCAAAAGGGATGAGCATGATTAATAACTGGATAGTAAAACGTATTTGATTTTATGAAACATAATCCAAGAGTTTTAGTTGTAGCCACGAGTAGAAAGACTCGCGGCGGTATTACTTCGGTAGTAAAGGCTCACGAGACTGGGGAACAGTGGAAGAAATTTCATTGTCGCTGGATACAGACGCACAGAGATGGTCCAGCATGGAGGAAAGTGTGGTATCTTGTTACCGCACTTATTGAATATATGGTGTTGCTGCCTTGGTATGATATTGTATGAAGTATTGTGGCAAACATGTATATATTCGTCTGTCAAGTTCTGACTTCAAAGGACTTTGGACATGAGTGTTGGGGATATTATACAAAAGTATTCCTAAAGGAAGTGTTTTCTACTGTACTGAGGCATCATTGACTATCGGTAAGAAAGTGATATTTGGTACTCATCCAACGATTATTACTGGTGATCATTGAATAGATGTCGTAGGCAAATACATCATGGATTCCAATGACAAATTGCCAGAGAACGATGCCGCTGTTGTTATAGAAGACGACGTTTGGACAGGTGCTAATGTTACTATATTAAAAGGTGTAACGATAGGAAGAGGTTCTGTTGTTGCTGCAGGGGCTGTGGTTACTAAATCATGTCCTCCATATTCAATCATTGGTGGTGTTCCTGCAAATGTGTTGAAGATGAGATTTACTCCTGCAGAAATAGAGAAACATGAGAGAATTTTAAATATTTAAGAATATGATAGAGTTATCTGAATTAGAAATTTTAAAAAGAGCTCTCCCCGTATTAGAGGGACATTATGAAATGTACCTAGAGGAAAGAGACAAGTCAAATTATTCCCGGTTAAAGAAAGATAGGGAGCATGCTAAACATAATATGTATTCTCATGCGAACTATCTAGAGAAAACCTTGACAGAAAATCCTTATGTTTTGGCTGCTGTTTATGATGGAAACCAATTCCAATTTGAGGATTTTATCAATTTTGTAGATAGCGATATGCCAGGATATATACAGAAAGTTAAAGATAAAATAGAAAAATTAGAAGAAGAGAAGCATAAGGAGGTATAGATATGGGGTTATTTAGGCTTGTTTTTATATTGCAATCGTATCTTTTGCTCATATTCATCTATCTTCTTAATCATTCTATAACAATTGGCACTATATTGAAAAACTTAGGAATTGAAAGTGACCAAGTGGCATTGCCTGATTTGCCTAATTGGATTTCATATATAGTTTATCTTTTGATAGTTTTGATTACAAGTAAATTGATGCTGTTGTGGGTTCCGTTACTAAAAGATAGTATAGAGGTTAAGTCTGAGAACATTGAAAAAATATATCCAGCAAGTGAAAGCTTCCTTCCTACATTTTTTGCATACGTGTTCTTAGGGTTGAGTATTAACAATTGGACATCTTTGTTTTTCGTGTATGTAGCACTAGGTATCTTTTGTCTATGTTCAGAAATGTATTTGTATAATCCTCTCTTCTATATTTTTCAGTATCGTTTCTATTATGTTGAAATGAAAAGTGGCTCTAAGATATTGGTAATGAGTAAGTATGTTTTTCAATTAGGACATAAGAAGAATTTTACAAGGCTGAAGAAAATTAATGATTTTAGTTTTATTGATTTAAATGATGATTAGTATATGGATTATTTATTGGCAAAAATAAAGGGAAGAAATGGTGGGCTATCTATGGTTTTATCAGACGAAACAGTTTTTGATTGCGTACCTGATTTTAGTAATGCTCGAGCATACGATGATGATTATAAGTTGCAAGATGGAGAATGGTTTGTAGTGGATGAATTTAGTACCAAATCATATTGTTTGGATGTATTGAAAAGCAATTTTGATGCAACCGCATACTCTAATTTGTCTAAACATCTTTATAGAAAGATTGCATACGTAATTTCTGTTCAGGAAGATGAAGAGAGCAATGTGATTTATATTTTTCAAAATGTAACATCTTCACTTTTATTATCTAAGCAAAAGTTTATTTCTTTTGGTCCTATTGATTTAGGTATTGAAGGTGTTACAAACACCGATCAAGCGAGTCTTGTAAATAATGAGAATATATTGGTTCTTAAGAATTTACCAGATTGTTATTATGTAAAAGCGGAAGATAAGTTATATTTCAGAAATTTGAGTTGTATCACGTCTATATTTGAAGGTATCAATGAATTGTATAATGAGGCAACAGATGAAGAAGTTCAGACGCTTTTTGATATGGAAATGGTAGAATTGGGTGCTGATTTTGAAGTAGATAAAGTAAAAATTCCTAATAGAAGAAAAATAAAAGAAGCATTGGCAAGGTATAATTCTTTCTCTGATGAGAGAAAGCAAAAGTTGCCAACGTATGTAAGTAAGTATTGTCCTGCTTTGTTTGATGAAGAAACTCAGAAATTCAATATAAATAGCGAGAAAGAATTGACGGAACTTCTCAATGGTATGAATCAAAGATATTATACTACTGAAATTGATGAGGAGAAGAGACTTGCTAATTCTGTAACTATAGTTTTAGATTAAAGACTATGAATCCAAAAGTTTTAATTGTTGCCACGAGCAGAAAGACGCGTGGTGGTATAACATCGGTAGTGAAAGCTCACGAGACGGGCGAACAGTGGAAGAAATTTCATTGTCGCTGGATACAGACGCACAGGGATGGTCCAGCGTGGAGGAAAGTGTGGTATTTCGTTACTGCACTTATTGAATATATAGTGTTGCTGCCGTGGTATGATATAGTGCATATACATGTTGCTACTACTCAGTCTGCAAGGAGAAAGAAGATCTTCTTTGTATTAGCTAAGTTATTACATAAGAAAACCATTTTGCATTTTCATCCTTCCAATGAAAAATTTCTCTATGAGTCTGCTAACAAAAAGCTATATCGCAATTTGTTCTCTAAAGCAGATCTTGTGTTGGTCTTGTCTGAGCAATGGCGCAGATGGATAAAGGAGGCTTTGGGATTGACTGAGCATAACGAAGTTTTGTTTAATCCTTGCCCAATGATAGAACCTAAACCAGAGTTAAAGCAAAAAGAAATATTGTTTGCAGGAACTGTAATACCTCGCAAGGGATATGCTGATTTGATTCGAGGATTCTCTAAAATCGCTTCTTCTTTTCCCGACTGGAAAGTTGTTATTGCTGGGAATGGTGAAATTGACAAGGCGAAGGCTATAGCTAAAGAGTGTGGAATAGAGAAGCAAGTTGTGTTTTTAGGATGGGTTAATGGAAAAGCTAAGGATCTTGCTTTCCAACGTGCTTCTATTTATTGTCTTGCAAGTGATGGCGAGGGTTTCCCAATGGGCGTGCTTGATGCCTGGGCCTATGGCATACCTTGTGTGGTTACTCCAGTAGGTGGATTGCCTGACATTGTAATTGATGGTGAGAATGCATTGGTGTTTCCTGTGGGCGATGTGGATGTATTGGCAAGGCAACTGGAGAGAATGATTAGCGATGATGAACTTCGTGAAAAGATTGCTAAAGCCTCTTTAGAGTTGGCTCATACTACCTTTAATATTGATTGTATTAATAAAAAAATGGAAGATATCTATGAACGATTTAAGTAAGAAGCGTTTATATTCATTGGACATGATGAAGTTTGTGGCTGCTATCTTCATCACGAATTCTCATTTCCAACCGCTATATGAGGGGGTGAATACTGCCTTTGCTACTATCGTCAAAATAGATAACGATAGGTTGGCCAGGAAAATAAAGACCTTACTTTACTCTCTGCTATTAAAGAGAAGTAAGCTGTTGGAAAACAAACAAAAGACGATATGAGGTTAACTTATAATCCCAATGAAATCTTGTGGTATGCCATGAGTTCTCCTTTTCGTAGGGAGATGAAAGCCAAGGCACTCTTGGATGCTCACCAGATAGAGAATTTTATCCCGATGAAGAAAAGGCAAGAGATTCGGGAGGGTGAAATCGTGATGTGGGAGGAGCCGGCTGTCCATAACTTTGTCTTCGTGCATGACAGCTATAATGGCATCATGAAAGTGAAGAAGGGGCTGGACATCTTGCAGTTTATTCTAAATCCCTTGTCTCCGATAGTTGTGCCACGAAGACAGATGGATGACTTCATCCGTTTTTACGAGTCGGGCGGTTATGACGAGCCAGAGTTTCTCTCTCCCCAAATGATGGGGCAGCTTCGGAAGAATGCAAGGGTGGTCATCGTCGATGGTCCACTTGCCGGCATCGAGGGGTATTATCAGCGAGTGAAGGGTGCGAAGGACAAGCGCTTCATAGTGTTGATAGAAGGTTTGGTAGCAATGGCATGCTGTGTGGAGTGTAAGTTTGTGAAAGTAAAGTAGGTGTGATGTTTGTAACTACTCAGCACCCCTATAGAAAACTTCTCGTTAATAAAGCATAAACTTGATTTTGCTTATTTTCATCATCATTACAAACTCTTTAATGATTGAGTCGGTGAGGACGTAGGTTGTTTAAAACAGCTCATTTTGCGAGTTCTTTTTCGGTGATGCTGCCAGCAAGTCTCCTTTGGCTATTATCGCCCTTCAACAATTTATCTGGCAGGAGATACGTTTTTGCATTTTCCGCAAGTCAAAAGTCTGCGTTAAGGGATGTAAATCGTGATTTTGCCATGTGGATAAAAATGCTTATCTTTGCACCAAAAACAATGGCAAACGACTGTACTGACATAGATATTGTATTGCGCCAGATAAACCAGCGTCTGCGCAAACTTGAGAAGTCCGACTCCGAGAAGACAGAGGAGATCGGACGCCTCAATCGTGTCATTAACCAGAAGGACGTAGAGATACATAATCTAAAGACAGAACTTGCCGTTGCTAAAGAGCGCATCAATGAACTCGAGGAAGCTGCTGACGATACGTCAAGTACCCCAGGGAAGCCCGAGAAAAACAGCAGCAACAGCAGTATCCCTCCATCCCAAGAAAGTATCGCTTCTCGTGAGCAGCGCAGGACAAAGTCTCTTCGCAAGCCAAGCGGAAAGCCGAGCGGTGGACAGCCTGGCCACAAGGGGCACACACTACAGACTATTGCAGAACCAGACGTAATTGTAAAGCACGAACCAGTCTATTGTAAATGCTGTGGTCGGCTCTTGATTGATATACCATGCCAGAAAATCCGTAAGACACAGATTGTTGATATCAAGGTGGTCGTAGAGACCTGTGAGGAACAGTATTACGAGAAGGTCTGTGAATGCGGTTGCGTAAACAACTGCGAAGCTCCCAACTGTCGTATCAAGTATGGTGACAACCTCCGTG
>OIZP01000234.1_pt1 | contig 36805 bp, 30 predicted proteins | sample 1588531 | NCBI WGS metagenome assembly OIZP01 (sample SAMN03283283) | human gut metagenome | biome: human-associated habitat; material: feces | host: Homo sapiens | place: Peru | collected 2012
GCATCCACTATGATGTTGAGGATGATAGTCGGTCCCGCTTTGCGGAACCAAGAGAGGGTGAGGGGATGCCTATCCCACAGCTGCGCTCCTTCGGAGCTTGCAGTGGGTTTCTGAAAGATACGTGTCCCATCGGGACACGGCGCTGACTGGCTGTTCTGCTATGGTAGGCTGCGTGGCTACGGCGAGACGCCATAGCCTCCTATAACGGCGCAGCTTCAGTAAAATCAGAAAAATCCGTAATCCAAAAGAAAAAATCTGATAATCCGTGGCATCTGCGGGAGAACAATATCAAGCTGCAGATGGTGGCTCCCACAGATAGCACAGATGAGCACGGATGTTCCATAATATGATTATCGGTCTGAACAATTCCTTATCCATGTCTTTACTTTTCTTACAAAGATATGCTTTTTATTCGCTGCCACAAAACAAAAACAGACTTTTTTATTCGGCAGCAGCGAATAAATCGTTTTTTTTGACAGAAAGACATGTTTTTTGACAGGAAGACATGAAGACAGGTTTTATTCTATCAATTCAAAACTGAATTTATCGGTGTGCAGAACAATCTAACCAAGGAACACCATAATCTATTCCTGATTCGTCTGCGACAAAAATAGGATTCTCTGGAGGGAGAATATGTTTCGCTTCAATCAACCGATTAAAATAGTTGTTGCGAATAGTGATATCCTCAAGCTCCACCCTTCTTGCCTTACTCATTGCGAGGAAATCATCATCTATCTCAAGTCCAAGATAGCGTCTGCCGAGGAGATTCGCAGCAATGCCGGTTGTTGCACTTCCGCTAAAAGGGTCAAGAATCCATGCCGCCGACTCTGTACTGGCTTGAATCAGTCGAGCCAAAACGCCCAACGGTTTCTGGGTGGGATGCTTGCCGCACGACTTCTCCCATCTGCCAATAGCAGGCAAAAGCCAGACATCAGTCATCTGCTTACCTCCATTCAGTTCCTTCATCAATTTATAATTGAAGTAATGTGCTACCTTTGAAGATTTGCGAGCCCAGATTATGAACTCCGTACTATATGTGAAGTATCGGCACGAAATGTTTGGTGGAGGATTAGTCTTTGCCCAAGTTATGACATTCAGTATTTTAAAGCCGAGCTTTATCAGCTGCTGCTGAACACTGAATATATTATGGTGTGTTCCCGATATCCAGATAGTTGCATTTTCCTTCATGTGGTCGCGACAAGCTGCAAGCCAACGCAAATTGAAAGCATCCATTTCTTCAGGTGTAATAGGTTTGTCCCATTCGCCCTTGTCCACACAGACTATCCTACCATTCTGATAACTTATACCACCACCCGAAAGGAAATACGGAGGGTCCGCAAACACCATGTCAAAGCCAAACTTGAACTTCGACAAGGTCTCCACGCAATCACCTTGAATGAGGGTGAAATCGTTGGAAGGGGATTTGTAGTATGGTTGATGATTGTCTACAACAATCTCAGTCCCTGCATAATCATCTGCCGACAATACAACATCACTATTACGATACAATCTCTTTACTGCCGACTCTGCTTCAGAGACAGAATCGGCTTCCACCTGCAAACTCCTTGCAAGCACTTCCTTTATCGTAACGTTGTACCTCATAAACTGGCACAAAACTACGATCAAAAAATAAGATAATGTCTATTTGATCAATGATTAACAAATTTGATCTAAATTGATCATTTTCAATAAGATATATATTCTTTGACTATCAGCAGATTATATAAAAACGCCGCTTAAAAGCATAAGTTAAAATATGATTACACCGATTTAAAGCAATCCACCGATCTTTTGTGCAGCACACATCAACTCGTATTGTTTTATTATATTCTCATAACTACAAAACATAACACGTGCTTTAAAGTCCTTGAATACTGTTCTTTCCATAACTTTGTCGAATTGCGCCTTTCTATTTTGAGGTGCAACAATAACAAAACGACTGGAAAAATCCTGCAAATCACAAAATTTAGCCACAGAATTCTGAATATCTGTAGAATGTTCAACCTCAAAAAAGCTATTAGGCATTGTACGCTCATTAAACCAAATGACATCTACCGTTCGCGCACGGTCGGTCAATTGTTTATAGGTAAAATCTGGAATTTGAATGGTTGAACATAACTGTACCAATGGTTCTCCCAAGAATTTACGATTCTGGTCTTGTGCAGGTACATAGGTCATAAAGTTTTTCATGTTTCCAATCTCAATAATTAGACCTTGATAATACCCATGCGTGAAGCATTCGTCATCCTTTGCCTCTTTGGTTTGGATGTCAAACTTTCTCATAACCTTTTCACGATTTTCCTCCAATGCCCAAAGACCAGGTTGAATTCTAAAAATCTCATTAGACTCTTGCACGATTCTTCGAATAGACTCATTAGGGGTCTTAGTAGCCCACGATGTTGTGTCTACTAAATGATAAAGATTACCAAGCGTGGCATATCCTCCATTTTTGCGAAGTGTATCTATCACTTGTTGTGTTTGAGTGTATTTCTTAGACATAATCGTTTAAAGTCTTTATGATTTACAAGCAAAGATACTAAAATTATATGTTATAATAGTTCTATTTACATGACTTATTATATTTCACGTTCCTTTCCATTGAAACAAAAAACATGTCTTCATGTCTTCATGTCAAAAAACATGTTTTCCAGTCTGAATGCAGACTCTACTTGGGGCATCGCCTTGGTTAAACACATAATTGCAATGGAGTTCACAAGAACAGACCTTTATGCATACCCGCGACTGGCCTCCTTCATCTATCAGAGAAAGCGAGATAATAGACAGGTATGGTGACTGCAAATGGAAGATTGAACAGTGAAGCAAAAATCAGTACTTCCCGAATTCTTTCAGACATTAAGACTGTTTGTATTCATCAAGAAGTCGTAGACATTCATTATGGTTATGCCTTCCTCTGTTTGATATGTAGGTGTTGGCGTACCGACAATTACAATCTTCGGGAAACTGTCATTGATTTTTAGCAACGAGTTTAGCTCCTGCTCCTTTTTTTCTTCTGTTGGCAGTGCATAAGCAGACTGTATATAGTAGCGTTTGTAGCCTTGATTGCATACAAAGTCAACTTCGAGTGTGGAACGTTGGCGTTTGCCATCTTCCACACTTTTCTGAATTACTATTTGACCGACATCGACAGAAAGTCCACGAAGACGAAGTTCATTGTATATGGCATTCTCCATCAAATGAGTGAATTCCGTTTGGCGAAAGTTCAGACGCGCATTACGAAGTCCCAAGTCTGTAAAGTAATACTTGGATGGAGTGTCTATGTATTTTTTCCCTTTGATGTCATATCTCGTGGATTTTTCTATCAAGAAAGCATCTTGCAACAGATCAAGGTAAATCTTTATGGTGTCCTTTGACAATACACTCCGTTTGACAGACTTAAAACTGTTTTCCAGTTTTGTGGGATTTGTCAGACTTCCAATATTGGAGGCGATAAGACTTATCAGTTCTTCTAAATCATCGTCTTTTTGAATGTCATAACGCTCCTTGATATCTCGGATATAGGTATGTGTGAATAAATTTTTCAGATACTCTATTTTCTGTTGCGAATCAGTCATAGCTGCCACCTGTGGAAGTCCTCCGTATGTCAGATATTCCATTAGCAGCGACTCCTGGCTTCCTTCTTTTACCGAAGAAAACTCTTGGAAACTTAGTGGAGTGATGTGTATTTCGTCACCACGTCCACGAAATTCCGTTATGACATCCTTGGATAGAAACTTGGCATTGCTACCAGTGACATACACATCAGCATTCGGTATCTTCAGGTAACTGTTAAGCACATCTTCAAACTCCCGTACAAACTGTACTTCATCCAAAAGAATGAAATAAGGAAGACTGTCTGTCATTTGGGAATCTATATATTGAAGCAAGGCATCAGGATTTCTCAATGCTGCATTTCTGCGGTCTTCAAGGTCAACTTTTATGATGTGTGCATCGTCAATACCATGTTCTTTCAGATAGTTATAGAAAAGGGTGAACAGCAGGTATGACTTTCCACAACGGCGCATACCGGTGATTACCTTTATCATTCCGTTGCCTTTTCGGGCTATAATCCGATTAAGATGTATGTCGCGTTTTATCTCCATGACTCGATTTTTTTGTGCATTGATACATTTTTGTCGAGTGCAAAGATATAAACATTTATTCAGAACACGATGGTATGACTCGATTTTTTTGTGCATTGATACACTTTTGTCGAGTGACGAGGACATCTTCTTAGCTCAACCACTCTCCTATCCGCTTCTTCCTATAACTCCTTTCGCTTGCGCAAGTTCAGTTATTATTTCAATCTATATTGCTGTGGAGAGATGCCTACATGCGTACGGAAATAACGTGTTAGTGCTGTCTGATCTGAGAAATGGAAGTCGTGGGATATCTGCTTCAAACTACGCTTGGATGTTCGCATCACCAACTTTAAGCTCAGAATAATATATTCGTCGATAATATGCTTTGGAGACATACCTGTCTTGCCTCTTACGATAATGCCAAGATATCGTCGCGTAATACTCATACGGTCAGCGTAATAATTCACTTCATGCCCCTTATTGTACTCATGTTCCAGCAAATCCATGAATCTATTGAACAACTCATCACTGCGCTGAGTGCCCTTACTTCGAAGGTCTTCTCGTGGATTGGAGAGAAGATAATCGTAAAAGCCCAAGAAAAACGCCTGCAACTGCAAGGCTACTATACGATCGGTCATGGAGTAATGTTCTACTGTAAAATAGAACTTGAATATACGGAACATGCTGTCCACCACTTCATTAATCAGATATTCATACCCACAGCGCCTGTCAGACTTCAGTGAATCATAGACGGCATGCTCCACATTCATGCTTGCTGAACGTAGGATATCACTACTGTATCTGATAACATATGCAGAAAAGTCATCATCTACGACTTCCCATTTCACCATATCTCCAGGAAAGAAGATAAGGACATCCTTACTACTTAAATCCCAATACTCAAAATTGATTCGCACTCGAGCATTACCCGAGTGTGAATAGACGATAGCACCATGGTCGATTGCATGAACTTCCTTATCTATCGCTGATTTATCAAAAATTATAAATTCTGTTTCGTTCACGCTGCAAAGTTAAGAAAAAGAGAATACTACAGCAAATAAATGGTATCAATTATAGATGTAGGAATTGACATAAAACGCCTTACATTTCCCGTATTGTCAAGTTCTGACTACATTTTTGTAAGTCTACGCTCTCCAAAAACCTGTAACTTTGCACTCGAAAATTCAAAGAGAATATGAATAACAGAATGATTTTGGCGATGTTTCTCGCCTCTACCCTATCAGCTTCGGCTCAGCACAGGATGAGCATCGAAGAAATGTTTAAACTGATAGACAAAAACAATACCAACATTCAGGCTGGAAAGACTTCCGTAGACGCTGCGCAAGAAGGCATCAAAGCAGCAAAGAGCCAACGACTGCCAGACATCAGTGCCCAACTCAGTGCAAGCTACATCGGCAATGCCTTAATGACAGACCGTGACTTTACCAATGCACAGAACCTCACTTCCCCGCATTTTGGAAATCAGTTTCTGCTGGATGTGCAGCAAACAATATATTCCGGTGGAGCTATCAATGCAGGCATACGTATGTCAGAACTCAGAGCTAAGCAAGCCCAATTAGACTTGACGCTCAACGAACAGAATCAGCGATTTATAGCATTGGGGCAATATCTTGACTTGGAAAAGATCTCCAATCGTGAGAAGGTACTCAAAAGCAATATCGCGCTTACTCAGAAACTTATTGAGAATATCAAAGAGAAGCGTCAGCAAGGTGTGGCTCTCAAAAACGACATCACTCGTTATGAACTGCAAATGGAGACACTGAAGCTAAATCTTACCAAGCTGCAGAACACTCGTAAGATTCTGAATCACCAACTTTGCAACACGCTCGGCATTGACCAGACAGAAGAGATAGACCCTACTGATGATGTTGCCACAGCAGTATTTAATAAGGACAGCGAAGATTATTGGCAACAGACAGCAGAGGCTACAAGCCCTCAACTGCAAATGGTGGCTGTCAATGAGCAAATGGCAAAACAGCAGGAGAAGCTTGCCAAAAGCGAACTGTTGCCCAAAGTGGCTGTGGTGGCTCAGAATAATCTGAACGGTCCTATCACTTTCGAGCTGCCTCCCATCGACAAGAATCTCAATGTGTGGTATGTGGGCATTGGCGTAAAATATCAACTGTCGTCGATTTTCAAGAGTAATAAAAAGTTGAACCAAGCCAAACTTCAAAGTAAAGCAGCCTCAGAACAGAAAGCTGTAGCAGCCGAACAGCTTAATAATAATGTTCAGGCGGCACATACCAACTATCTGCAGAGCTATGTGGAACTGGAAACCCAGCAGAAGAATGTGCAACTGGCTCAGCAAAACTATGAGGTGGTAAACAACCGTTATCTCAACCAACTGGCACTCATCACAGACATGATAGACGCCAGCAACATGAAACTAAATGCTGAACTGAACGAGGTGGATGCACGTATAAACATCGCATACGCATATTACAAAATGAAATACATCACAGGACAATTATAATAAATTATAGAAATGGAAAATATTAAGAAATACGCTTACAACACTCTTGTTATCTGTCTGATTGCCGTCGGAGCAATCATTGTTATTGTGAACTTCAGCCACTTTGGCAATGTGGAATTTACGGACAATGCCCGAGTGAGACAGCATGTCACACCTCAGAACACTCGTGTTCAGGGATTTATCAAGGAAGTAAGATTCGAGGAGTTTCAGCATGTGAAAAAGGGTGATACGCTCGTTGTGATTGAGGATGCAGAATTTCGTCTGCAACTGGCTCAGGCAGAAGCAGCCGTCAAAGGTCAGCAGTCTGGTTCTTCGGCTGTAAGTGCCAGCATGAATACCGTGGAAAACAACGTCCAGGTGGCTGCTGCAGGTATGCAAGTGGCAACAGCCGGCATTTCGGAGGCTAAAGAAGGTATGGACAATGCCAAGAAAGACTATGACCGCTTTGCTGCCTTGCTGAAGAAAGGAGCTGTAACCCAACAGCAGTTTGACAATGTGAAAACACAGTATGAACAGGCTGTCAGCCGCTATCGTGCTGCGCAGGCACGACTGTCGCAGGCATCAGCCTCCCGTAAGGCTACGGCTGTGGTCAATAACGAGCAGAAGCATCGCCTTGGACAAAGTCGTGCAGGAGAGAGTGTAGCCGAAGCACAACTCCGTCTTGCCCGCCTGAACCTTTCATATTGCTATATCATCGCTTCATGTGATGGCGTCGTAGGCACAAAAGACATTCAGGAAGGCATGCTTGTACAGCCAGGTCAGACGCTGGTAAATATCGTAGATGCCAACAGTATTTGGGTGGAAGCCAACTATAAGGAAAGCCAGCTGCCAAACATCCATGAAGGAGCTGAGGTGGAGATGAAAGCCGATGCGGTGCCAGGCGTTAAATACAAAGGACATGTTGAGCGTATCAGCAGCGCCACGGGCAGTGCTTTCTCGCTGTTGCCAATCGACAATGCCACCGGCAATTTCGTTAAGGTGGAACAGCGTGTCTCAGTGCGAATCAAGTTTGACGGCAACAAGCCTGATGACATGAAGAAGCTCCGTGCCGGCTATAATCTGGAATGTGAGGTGAAATACTAATCCGAAGATTATGCTTCCATTACCTCCTCCCCCTCCAGCCGGCATGGGTTTTGCCATGCCTATGTTTCGCGACTGGGTTCCTAAATGTATTCAGCCGTGGATATATGTGCTCTGCGTGTTTGGCTTTCAGTTTTCTGGCGGCATGTATCTTGGTGCGCTTGAGGACATACAGGGTTCCACCAATTTTATGATTGAAGACCTGATGATGTTGCTCTATGCCAATCTTGCAGGTATGGCGATTTATTTTCCGATGCTTTTCCGCATGAAGTTTCGCCTTACCAACCAACAGCTCATCATCGGATCTGCCATAGTGGTCTCGGTGTGCAATCTCGTCACCATCCACACCACCTTCATGCCACTGCTGCTTGTAGTGTGTTTTATCGAAGGAATGGCAAAACTGCAAGGCACTTTCGAGCACATGAGCAACATACAGCTGTGGATTACGCCTCGTCGCGACTTTGCTGTATTCTTTCCAGTACTACATATCGTGCTGCTCACCTCCATCGAGGGTAGTGCATTTCTTGCAGCATGGTTTGGCTATCATTTCACTTGGCAGATGATGCACATCTTCATTGTGGGATTCATGTGCCTAATTATGACCGTCCAGCTGGTGCTATGCCGACCGTTCTGTCCTATGCCACAGCGCTTAAGCCTCAAGGGTCTTGATTTGCCAAGCGGACTGCTCATCAGCTTGATAATGTTAGTGGTATGTTACATATGCGTATATGGTGACTACAAGATGTGGATGGACAGTCGCGAGCTTCGCATTCTGGTGGGTGTTGCGATACTTCTGACCGGCGTGTTGATACATCGCTTGCTGCGAGTGAGCAATCCGTACGTCGACCTCAAGATATTCAGATTGCGCAATGTGCTCCTTATCATGGCGGTTGTGATTGTCGGAGAATTTCTTTTTGGATGCGAACATACGCTGGAGGAGATACTCTGCGCTGAGGTTCTAAAACTCGAAGAGCATACCAAGGAAGAGTTGTTTCTCTGGGCATTGCCCGGCTTCTATATCGGCATTGCCATCGACCTACTGTGGCTCAAAGTGCTAAAATGGAAAGTATGGAAACTCTTTGCCATTGGTTTTGGGTTTATCCTTGCATATGCCCTGTTGATGTATTTCACCCTTGATATGGGCGTCAATATCGAGCAATTCCGTCTGCCTATCATTTGTCGTGGTGCAGCATACTCCATTCTTGCAGCCACACTGATGTGGTCGCTCGACGAGTCGGTTCCCGACCTGGAGCAATTCTTCATGGGACTGTTTGTCTTCAACATCTTCCACATGTATCTGGCAGGAGCCGCCGGTTATGGCATCTACACACACTGGTTCTCTACGTTTATGAATGATGATATTGCACGCTACGGACAGCAGCTTACGCTTACTCACATCAACATGCAGCAGTTTGACTTTACAGCATTCATGGACAGTTATCTGCCAAGCATGATGAACGTGGCCATTAAGCAGATATATGGTATTGTCATCTGGATAAGCGGCATCATGACGCTCTTGTTCATGGCACTGGACATTCCTGCCGTACGAACCAATATACGCAAAGTACCGATGTGGCCGGTTTACGGTATTGAATATCTTGCACGACTGACTGGCAAAAAGAAAAATTAGTAATATATCGTGAGTTCGACGTTAACGGACTCAATGATTCTATCTTTATAAGCAAGAACCTGTTCCGTCAATGAAAAAGTTGACAGAACAGGTTCTTGCTTATATCAGTTTATTCCAATAACTCCTTTCGCTTACAAAATTTGAGAAAAAAAGAAAAAGATTAATGTTAAAAGAATGGTGAGTCTGAGAAAAATTACCTAAATTTGCGCCCGATAGCAGTGAAATCGCCAAACTTACTAACCTATATATATAATAGGACCCTAAACAAAACTGAAGAGAATGAAAAAGAGAAAAATACTTATAGCAGTCATACTGTCAGCTGCCTTCCATGCTCAGGCACAGAAGCTTTCGCCTAACACAAGCCTGATGCTGAACGATTGGGAAGCACAGAAGAAGGAAGCTGTACAGAAAAACGGAATGAATGCCCCAGCCGACAGAATGGTATCGGCATTTATCAGCGTGGACGACAGCAAGGTGGCAGACGAATTGCGCAAGCACGGCGTGACGGTCCGCTCGGTCCTTGGTGGCGTCGTAACGGCATCGCTGCCCATTTCCTCCATCAACACCATAGCAGCCATTGACGGCGTGACGAACATCCAGGCCGGCACGGAAGCACGCCTCCTCATGGACAACGCACGCGCTGACGCCAACGTGGACGCTTGCCATACAGCCACCGAAAGCCTTGGCGACTACACCGGCAAGGGCGTAGTGGTGGGCATCGTGGACAACGGTTTTGAGTATGCACACGCCGACTTCCTCAAGAACAACTATACGGAAACTCGCGTGGCACGCGTCTGGGACCAGTCAGCTACGAGTGGCACCGCACCCGAGAAATACGGATATGGCGCTGAATATACCACACTGAAGGAGATGAAACTGCAACGCTGTGACATGTCAAAGACTTTCCACGGCACTCACGTGGCTGGCATAGCCGCAGGTTCTGACCAGTCGTCTAAATATTATGGTGTGGCTCCAGACGCAGACATCGTGCTGGTGAGCTTCTCATCGCAGAACACCAGCGTCATCGACGGCATCAAGTATGTGTTTGACTATGCCGAGAGCGTGGGCAAGCCATGCGTCGTAAACATCAGTCTGGGCACACACCTCGGTCCGCACGACGGCACATCAGCCACTGACCGCGCCTTGGCAGAGCTGGTGGGTCCGGGCAGAATAATCGTGGGCGCTGCCGGCAACGAGGGCACTACGCAGGTGCACGCCTCGAAGACATTCAAGGAAGGCGACACAATGATGAAGACCATGATAGGCTTCAACGACGCTTCTGCCGGCGCCAAGACAGCCCGCATCGACATCTGGAGCGACAAGGATGCTGTGCTGAAGGTGAAGGCTGTGGTGGTGGACACGAACGACGGAAGCATTCTGGCTGAATCGTCAGAGGTGGCTACGGACGGCGCTGCTGACATGAAGTATACGTTCCCAGACGGATGCGGCGTGGAAGGCAACGTGCAGATGGCTCTGCAGGTGGACTCGCACAACGACCGCCCAGAGGTGCTGGCGCTATATCGCACATCCAGCTTCGACAACAACCGCCGCATCGGACTGGTGGTAACCGGCAGCGAAGGCAGCACCGTGCACATGTGGAACTGTGACGTGACGGGCAACTTCCTCAGCGAGGGCAAGACAGGATGGACAGACGGCGATGCCAACTACACCATAGCAGAGATTGGCGGCATCAGTCCTGACGTCATCACAGCAGGATCGTACAACACAAAAGACAGCTATCAGAACTTCATGGGCAACGTGTACGACCTCAATCCTGAGGTGGTGGGCAATCTCGGCGAACGTTCACTCTTCTCAAGTTGCGGTCCCACAACAGACGGACGCTACAAGCCGGACGTAGCAGCTCCCGGATGCGCCATCGTTTCAGCTACATCAAAGTATTATCAGGGCTTCTTCCCATTGACAACGGTGGACAAGAGCAGCTACAACAACGACTATTACGACGTGAACATGGGTACGTCAATGTCGTCACCCTTCGTGGCTGGCACCGTGGCACTCTGGCTTCAGGCCAACCCGACGCTCACCCCGGCTGACATCCGCTCCATTCTGAACGCTTCGTCACGCCATGACTATAACACCGGCAGCGCTGACTCATGCGACCGCAACAAGTGGGGCGCAGGCAAGATAGACGCTTACGCAGGTCTGCAGATTGCAGCCGGCAAGACCGGCATCAGCGACACGCAGACTGACGTACAGCTGTTCAGCATCACAACAGACCGCAACGCACGCACCGCACGGGTGATGTACGCCGCCAAGGGCAACGCCACACTCAGCATCTACACCACAACCGGACAGAAAGTGGCAGCCAAGAAAATCACAGCCAGCGGACAGACCGTCAGCCTCTCACAGCTCAGCCACGGCGTCTACGTGTTCAGACTGGAGCAGGGAGGAACTGCTCATACTGTGAAAGCGATGCTTTAACTGTTGAGAGTTGAGAATTGAGAGTTGAGAGTCTCAATAAAAAAAATAATAAGTTATAAATAATAAGTAATAAGTAAAAAAAGCATCATGAAAAAAACTTTACTTTCCGTATGTCTTGCCGCACTTTCACTGACCACAGTGTCGGCACAGGATGAGAAGCCCATCACCGAAAAGCCAAAAGGTGAGGTAGTAAATCTTTACCGTTCGTCGAAGGGTTACTACGGCTTCTTTGGTAACGCCAAAGCTTATACATCCCACGGCGAGTGGACCCGTATGGTATTCGCCGAGGACGGAGCTGTATGGCTGGAGAACCCCATCAGCAGCCTCTATGGCAAGTCGTGGATTAAGGGCTACAAGGCACAGGGCGACACCATCGCCTTCGACCTTCCGCAGGTAATCTGGGAAGAGACCTTCAACGACGTCACCAGCTACGGCAAGCTCTACAAGATGGTTGTGGAGGAAACCGACAAGTACGGAACTTACGTAAGAGACGAGGAATCGCAGACTCTGAAATATCTCTGGAAGGACGGCAAGCTGACCCTTTGCGATGGTATGGCTTGCGGTATGTGTACGCCAACCGGCGGATGGACCGGTTACGGCGAAAACAACTTCGAGGGCATCAACATCGAGAACACCAACATCAAACCTTCGGAGAACGCAAAGGTGTATGACGGTCTGATGCTTTACATGGACCTCAACGACCAGGCACAGCAGTGGCCCGTGAAGTACGCCATCGACGGTGACGACGTATATCTCGGCAACCTCTCCACCAACCTCAAGGGTTACTGGATTAAGGGTACGATGAAGAACAACGAAGCGACATTCCCGTCAACATCGTTCGTGGGCATCGACACCACAACAGTATGCTATGCTTATGCTTCACGCGTGGACTATAAGACAGCCTACACTCCATACGGCGACGCTTATGACAGCACCTACATAGTGAAGGAGCCGCTCGTATTTACATACGACCCGTCAGTCAACACACTCTCTTCAAAGCAGAAGATGGGCATCCATCAGAGCGACGGCGAGCGTGAGCCGCTGAAGAGCACAGACATCTTCGACGTTTACCGCGTGCCCCTCATCAGCCCGTGGGTGGAGAAGCCTAACAGCCCGCTGCCTCCGAAGTTCTCTTCATATATGCCTTGGTACACCGGCGTGACACCTGCATACGGTGGCGTGGAGTTCCTCTTGAGCTATTACTCAGTGGACGGCAACTACCTTGACCCGTCAAAGCTCTACTACAGCTTCTACATCGACGGCGAGATGCTGACATTCACACCGGAGGAATATCCGAACGTGGAGAAGGAGATGGACCTCGTGCCTTACACATTCGACGACGACCTCCACTTCTACAAGATTGACGACAACACACGCCGTCTCTACTACTTCCACGAGCCGAAGGTGAAGGTGGGCATGGAAGCTCTCTACGTGGACGAAGTGGACGGCAAGCCCGTAACTTACTCGTCAGGCATCACAGAGTACTACATCTCTGACCCGACTGGCATCAAGACCACAACTCCAGAGGAAAGCAAGGTGGAGTCAATCACATTCACCGACCTCTCTGGACGTCAGATTCTGCGTCCTGGCAAGGGCGTATACATCCGCACCATCACTATGAAGGACGGCACAAAACAGTCGAAGAAGGTGGTTAGATAATTCAAACAATTAAGAAATAAATGTTGAGAGTTTTGAGTCAGAACGGCTCTAAGCTCTCAACTTTTTTTATATTATTCCAAAATCACAACCACTTATTAAAAAAATGCCTACGAAGAGTAAAGCATTAAAAAAGATAAACAAAAGGAGGATTTTGATGAATTGTCTTTGATGGTCGGCAATTAATTGTTAACTTTGCATAAACAAACAAAGCATAACCGCTACGGCGGTAAATGAGAAAACCGATTTTCAACTAACTCATGACTGCTTATTTAGTTACAACTACTACTACAATCAAACAAAAAGTGTTCCGGTGTGATGCCGGAGCACTTTTGCAATTTAACAAAAATGTATAGAATAAGCAGCCACGACACACCACACCCCATGACTTCTTAAAACTAAAACAAATTCACTTAGGTATGAACAGAATTATAATAATCATATCTCTCATCATGACAATGATAACAACCACGACAAGCGCCGCGGTCAAGGCGAGCTACGACATCGTGCCGTTGCCAGCAAGCGTAAGCATGCAGAAAGGCACACCCTTCATGCTCTCCTCTGCTACACGCATCGTATACACTGGCAGCGACGAGGCGATGAAGCGCAACGCACAGTTCCTCGCAGACTATCTGGCTCAGACCACCGGCATAAAGCTCTCCACTAACGCAGCTTCAGGCAAGGCGCAGAAAAACACCATCACAATCTGCACGGACAGCAAGATGGGCGAAGAGGCTTATCGCATCAGCGTGGACAAGAAAGGCATCGTCATTACCGGCGGTTCGGCGAAGGGCGTGTTCTACGGCATTCAGACGCTGCGCAAATCAATGCCCGTCGGAGAGCAGACAGACTGCATAGAGTTGAGCCCGGTAAGAATAGATGACCAGCCACGCTTCGGCTATCGCGGCATGATGCTCGACTGCTCGCGCCACTTCTTCACCGTGGACTTCATCAAGAAATATCTCGACCTCATGGCTATGCACAACATGAACGTCTTTCACTGGCATCTCACCGACGACCAGGGATGGCGAATCGAGATAAAGAAGTATCCGCGTCTTACGAGCATAGGATCGAAACGTTCGGGCACCATCGTGGGATTCAACTCGATGGTGGACGACCAGAGAGAGTATGGCGGATTCTACACTCAGGATCAGGCTCGCGAAATCGTGGAGTACGCACGCCAACGATACATCACCGTCATCCCCGAGATTGACATGCCAGGACACATGAAGGCAGCTCTCGCCGCCTATCCCGAGCTCGGATGCACGGGCGGTCCTTACGAGGTGGGACACAGATGGGGCATCTATCTGGACGTGCTCTGCCTCGGCAACGAGAAGATTTATGCTTTCTGCGAGGACGTGCTGAAAGAACTCTCTGACATTTTCCCATCCGAATTTGTCCATATCGGAGGCGACGAAACGCCTACAGAGCGTTGGGCAGAATGTCCGAAATGCCAGGCAGTGGCTAAGGAGCACGGACTGACAGCAAAGACGTTGCAGGGCTACTTCACCAACCGCATGGAGCGATTCCTCAATCAGAACGGAAAACGCATAATAGGCTGGGACGAGATTCTGGAAGGCAACATAAACCAGAGCGCCACCATCATGAGCTGGCGCGGAACCGCCAACGGAGAGAAGGCGGCAGAAAAGGGACATGACGTGATAATGTCGCCCACGACATACTGCTACTTCGACTTCTGCCAGACGGACACCAGCACACTCTACGAGCCGTCGCCGCGTGACGGATTCATAAACGTGGAGAAGGTTTACGGTTACGAACCGCTCGCAGAAGGTATGTCAGAAAAGGCAAAGAGCCACATCCTCGGAGTGCAGGCCAACGTGTGGACAGAATATCTGACTTGCCCGCAAGCCGTGGAATACTACAGCCTTCCGCGTATGTCGGCGCTCAGCGAGGTGCAGTGGAGCAGCGCCCCGAAAGACTTCGGTGCCTTCAAGCAAAGACTGACACGCATGACCAGCCTCTTCAAGCTCTGCGGATATACATACGCACACCACCTGTGGCCCGAAGAGATGATCTCGCCGTGGGAGGACAATTAAACCATACTTATATATATATTGTAAACATAATCAACTAACATACATATTTATAATATTATGAGACTAATTATTGAAAAGGATTATGACCAGCTGTCAAAGTGGGCTGCTGAGCATGTTATCGAGCGTATCAACAAGTTCAACCCGACACCCGACCACAAGTTCGTGCTCGGTCTGCCTACCGGTTCATCACCCATCGGCATGTATCGTGCTTTGGCACAGGCTTGCAAGGAGGGACGCGTATCCTTCAAGAACGTCCTCACTTTCAACATGGACGAATATGTAGGTCTGCCTGAGAGCCACCCCGAGAGCTACCACTCATTCATGGCAAAGAACTTCTTTGACCACGTGGACTGCCCGAAGGAGAACATCCACATCCTCAACGGCAACGCAGAGGACCTCGAGGCTGAGTGCGCTCACTACGAGCAGATGATCGAGGAAGCAGGCGGCATCGACCTCTTCATCGGCGGCATCGGTCCTGACGGACACATCGCTTTCAACGAGCCGGGATCTTCACTCACTTCACGTACACGTATGAAGACTCTGACCACAGATACCATCGTGGCTAACTCACGCTTCTTCGACAACGACGTTAACAAGGTTCCGACAACAGCTCTCACAGTAGGCGTAGGCACAGTTATGTCTGCACGCGAGGTGATGATTCTCGTAAACGGTCACAACAAGACACGCGCTCTGCAGGCTGCAGTAGAGGGTCCGGTTACACAGATGTGGACCATCTCTGTTCTCCAGCTCCACCAGCACGGCATCATCGTAGCTGACGAGGCTGCTACCGACGAGTTGAAGGTCAGCACATACCGCTACTTCAAGGACATCGAGAAGAACAACCTGTAAGAAGAAGGTGGTTTAACAAAAACCAATATATGGAGAAGAAATTCAACATAAAGCGAATCTCAGCCACCAATGTAAAGGCGGCTGAGATTTGTCGTATTATGGACGAAGCCGGAATAGGTTTCGTACCCGTGGACAACCATTGCTGGGCAGAGGCGTTCCCCTATCGCCCGAAGATGGAAGTGAGAATGGCACACAACGGCGCACAGCTGCTCATCAACTACCGCGTGACGGAGGAGACGGTGCGTGCCGTGGCTCCTCACGACGACGGCAACGTATGGGAAGACTCGTGCTGCGAGCTGTTTCTCTCGCCTGTGGCAGACGGCACTTACTATAACATGGAGTGCAACGCCGCAGGAACAATACTCATCGGCTTCGGTCCGAAGCGCGAGGGACGCGAGAGAGCACCGCAGGAAGTGCTCGACAAGGTGGACCGCTGGTCATCGCTCGGACGCACTCCCTTTGACAACATCGAGGGAGAGCAGACATGGCAGCTTTGCCTCGCCGTGCCGACAGAGGCTTATTATCACCACCACCTGGAATCATTCGCAGGACTTCAAGTAAAGGGAAACGTGTATAAGTGCGGCGACAAACTGCCTCACCCACACTTCCTCTCGCTCTACCCCATCGACCTTCCCAAGCCCGACTTCCACAGACCCGAATTCTTCGGAAGCGTGGTTTTCGAGAAATAGACAGGAAGACATGTATTAAAGAAATCATTCATTTTACATTTATAAAAAATGGATGATTTCTTTTTGTTTTGTCTCCGATTTGCAGTATCTTTGCAGATAGAATAAAAAACCAAACACTTTTAAACAATATAACATTATGGCATCCACACCAGATTTCAAGTATGCTCCTATGTTCCAGATGGGCGAGGACACTACTGAATACCGTCTGCTCACCAAGGAAGGCGTAAGCACCGGCGAGTTTGAAGGCAAGACAATTCTGAAGGTTTCGAAGGAAGCACTCACACTGCTCGCACAGCAGGCTTTCCACGACGTTGAGTTTATGCTCCGTCGCGAGCACAACCTCCAGGTGGCTAAGATTCTCTCAGACCCTGAGGCATCAGAGAACGACAAGTACGTGGCTCTCCAGTTCCTCCGCAACGCAGAGACTGCAGCCAAGGGCGTGCTTCCCTTCTGCCAGGACACCGGTACAGCCATCATCCACGGCGAGAAAGGCCAGCGCGTATGGACCGACTTCGAGGACGAAGAGGCTCTCTCACTCGGCGTATACAACACCTTCACACAGGACAACCTCCGCTACTCGCAGAACGCTCCGCTCAATATGTACGACGAGGTGAACACACGCTGCAACCTCCCCGCACAGATTGACATCGAGGCTACTGAGGGCGACGAATATCGCTTCGTGATGGTGGCAAAGGGTGGCGGCTCAGCCAACAAGACATACTTCTACCCCATGACAAAGGCTACCATCCAGAACGAGGGCACACTGCTCCCCTTCCTCGTGGAGAAGATGAAGAGCCTCGGTACAGCGGCTTGTCCTCCGTACCACATCGCATTCGTCATCGGTGGCACATCTGCAGAGAAGAACCTCCTGACAGTGAAGCTCGCTTCCATCAAGTACTATGACTCGCTCCCCACAACAGGCGACGAGACAGGACGTGCTTTCCGTGATATCGACCTCGAAGAGAAGCTCCTCAAGGAAGCTCACAAGATCGGACTCGGCGCACAGTTCGGCGGCAAGTATCTTGCTCACGACATCCGCGTAATCCGTCTGCCGCGTCACGGCGCAAGCTGCCCCATCGGTATGGGCGTAAGCTGCTCTGCAGACCGCAACATCAAGGCTAAGATCACTAAGGACGGTGTGTTCCTCGAGAAGATGGACGCCAATCCTTCAGAGCTTATCCCCGAAGAGCTTCGTCGTCCAGGCGAGGGCACAAAGGGAATCGAGATTGACCTCGACAAGGGCATTGACGCTGTTCGCGCAGAACTGTCTAAGTATCCTGTAAGCACACGCGTCAACCTCAAGGGCACCATCATCGTGGCTCGCGACATCGCACACGCCAAGCTGAAGGCTCGTCTGGACGCTGGTGAGCAGATGCCTGAGTACTTCAAGAACCACCCGATTCTGTACGCAGGACCAGCAAAGACTCCGGAAGGATATCCTTGCGGATCTATGGGTCCGACAACAGCCAACCGTATGGACCCGTACGTTGACGAGTTCCAGGCTAACGGCGCCAGCCTTGTGATGATAGCCAAGGGCAATCGCTCACAGGTAGTTACAGACGCATGCAAGAAGCACTGCGGTTTCTATCTCGGCACAATCGGCGGCGTAGCCGCTGTTCTCTCACAGAGCAGCATCAAGAGCATCGAGTGCGTTGAGTATCCGGAGCTCGGCATGGAGGCCATCTGGAAGATTACGGTGGAGGATTTCCCCGCATTCATCCTCGTGGACGACAAGGGCAACGACTTCTTCCAGCAGCTTAAGCCTTGGTGCCCCAACTGCAAGTAATGACTACTGACGCATAAAAACACTTGTGGTCCCAACGATGCCACACAAACCATGACCTATAAAGGCTATTGGATATAGCGACATCGTTGGGACTCAAGATAATCTCTCATAAATTCCTGTTAAAGGAAAGGATACGAAATAATAACCCCACATCCCAACATTATAATATATATATAGACAAAGAGTACAAACTGTACATTAAGTTTACGCACTGCTACAAAACACACTACACGTTTAAAGACTTAACTACGATATAAAAAGAGAATCGCTAATTGTAAAATATAAATAACGTGTAATTATGGAAACTGCAAAGAACGATAAGAATGAGATTATGGTGAACTGCGTGAACAAGAAACTCGTCGCAGCAATCAAAAAACTGAAGATGGAAATACAAAGACGCATCGAACACGAACGCGAACTGCAGAAGGCTTCACAGCCATGCGCCAAGGCACTCGTTTCTGCAATCATCTTCAAGGACACAGAAGGAAACAGACAGACGGTCTTGCAAGTAAAGACCTACGTATCACCACGTTTTCTGGAAAGATGCCTTAACAACCAGTGCCTTTGGGAACTTGATGAGTCGGCATACCCTACAGAGAACGGACTCTGCCGTGCCCTTGCAAACATGAAGCGCGATAAGGGCTATGAGATGAACGACATCTACAACATCAATGATTTTGAGACCGTTGTAAGCAACGCATAACGCTACAACTACATTAGTAAACACCTCCATAACCGTGGCTAAAGTCACGGTAGGGAAGGTTTGCACCCTAAATTATCACATTATTAGAAAAAAAAGATATACCTTTGCAATGGTTTACAAAGCGTAAGCCAAGGGGTGGCGGAACATTTCCGTCTGAGATAATACCCTCTGAGCTGATCCGGACAATACCGGCGTAGCGAAAAAAGGTACGAACAAGACATAAAAAGCCATAACCCCTTTTTGTGTATTTATATAGTCTTAGGTATAGAATAGCAATATACTAAAAAACAAACTATGAATAAAAAACTACTGACAGGAGCTTTGGCTGCAATGGCCTTCCTCCTACCCTCTACCGCAGCGGGACAGACTGCGGACTTCAACATCATTCCGCGTCCGCAGCAAGTGAATGTCAGCAATGACGCACCGTTCACACTGAGCGCAAAGACCGTCATCAGCCTTGGCACCAACAACCAGGACATGAAGCGTAACGCCAATATGCTCGCTTCTTACATCGAGCAAGCCACAGGTATTCGCCCTGCCATCGGCAAGAGCAAGAGCGGCGTAGCCATCATCCTCACCATCGACAAGACCATCGCCAATGCTGAGGGATACAAGCTGGACGCTGACGCAAAGCATATACGCATCGCAGGAGCATCGGCAGCAGGCGTTTTCTATGGCATCCAGACCCTGCGCAAGTCGCTGCCCCTCGTCAACGGCAAGGCATCGAAGGTAAGCATTCCAGCCGTTCACATCGCTGACGCACCACGCTTCGCATACCGTGGCACCCATCTCGACGTATCACGCCACTTCGTAACTGCCGACTCCATGCGCCAGTTCATCGACATGCTCGCGCTGCACAACATCAACCGCTTCCATTGGCACCTTACTGACGACCAGGGATGGCGCATCGAGATAAAGAAGTATCCGTTGCTCACACAGATTGGTTCGAAGCGTGCGCAGACCGTCATCGGTCACAATTCAGGCAAGTATGACGGAAAGCCTTACAGCGGTTTCTACACCCAGAAGCAGATTCGCGACATCGTCAAGTATGCCGCAGACCGCTATATTACCATCGTTCCTGAGATTGATCTCCCCGGACATATGCAGGCTGCTCTCGCCGCTTACCCGGACATGGGCTGCACCGGCGGTCCTTACGAGGTGTGGCAGAAGTGGGGCGTGTCTGACAACGTGCTCTGCGCCGGCAACAACAAGACCCTTACATTCATTGACAATGTGCTGAAGGAAATCACAAAGCTCTTCCCGTCTAAGTATATTCACGTCGGTGGCGACGAGTGTCCGAAGACCCAGTGGCAGAAGTGCCCCAAGTGTCAGGCACGCATCAAGGCTCTTAACCTTGAGGCAAAGGACGGCCATTCTGCCGAGGAACGTCTGCAGAGCTACATCATCACACATGCTTCCAACTACCTGAAGTCGCTCGGACGCAACACAATCGGATGGGACGAGATACTCGAAGGAGGACTCGCTGAGGGCGCCACTGTTATGTCATGGCGTGGCGAATCGGGAGGCATCACAGCAGCAAAGCAGCATCACGACGTGGTTATGACCCCTAACAGCTATCTCTACTTCGACTATTATCAGTCGCTCGACAAGGACAACGAGCCTCTTGCCATCGGTGGTTACCTGCCCCTTGAGACAGTCTATTCTTACGAGCCGATGCCTAAGGAGCTTACAGCTGACGAGGCACGCCACATCATCGGCGTACAGGCAAACATCTGGACAGAGTATATGCCCACTTTCAAGCAGATGCAGTATATGGCTCTGCCCCGTTTGGCAGCACTCAGCGAGGTGCAGTGGAGCCAGCCCGCACTGAAGGACTACAACAGCTTCACCAACCGTCTGACAGAGTTCACTCACCTGTATGACCGTCTCGGGTATAACTACGCCAAGCATCTCTACAACGTGGCCATTCACGTAGACAGCGACAATAAGTGGCGCGAGATTCTTATCCACATGACCACAGCCGGCAATGCTGAGATTCGCTACACACTCGACGGCACAGAGCCGACAGCCAACAGCACTCTCTATACAGGCGCTATCGTTTTGCAGAAGTCGGCAAAAATCCGTGCAGCTGCCTTCCGCGACGGCAAGAGAAGCAGCGTGACCAGCCAGGACATCAGCTTCAACAAGGCCACAGCTTGCCCCGTAGAACTGCTCCAGCCCACTCACAAGAACTACACATACAAAGGTGGAGCCACTCTCACTGACGGACTTCTCGGCGACAAGGGCTTCGGCACTGGACGCTGGCTCGGCTTCAGCGGCAACGACCTTGAGGCAGTCATCGACCTTAAGCAGAACACCGATGTCTCAAGCGTGAGTCTCAACACCTGCGTGGACAAGGGTTCATGGATTTTCGATGCACGCAACATCGAGGTGAGCGTGTCTGCTAACGGCAAGTCATTCACAAAGGTGGCAAGCAAGTCGCTCCCCGCACTTGAGGAGCAGACACCTGACAACATCTACACTTACGAGCTGACTTTCCCGCAGACCACCACACGTTACGTGAAGGTGACTGCCACATCAGAGCCCAACATTCCTGAATGGCACGGCGGCAAAGGCAAGCCAGCCTTCCTCTTCGTTGACGAAATCAGCATTAAGTAGAGTTAGGAATTAGGATTTAGGAATTAGGAATTCCATCCCTAACAAATAATAAATAATAAATAACAAATAATAATTACCAATTAAAAAAGGCTTTAATATTGGGCATTCATCACCAATATTAAAGCCTTTTTTATTATTCTTTTATATTCCAATCGCCTTACTTCTTCACCTTCGTAGCAAAAACGAAGTAACCAATAAGGCAGCAATAAGCGGCAAGCGAAGCTACCTGCGACAGCGGGTTGGCAAGCCATCCGCTCATCCATTCTTCGCTGACGAGATGTACGTCGCAGAAGCGCAGGATGGCAGAAACAACGCCCATGAGCGCACCACCGGCAATAAATCCGCTGGCAATCAGCGTACCCTTCTCATTGCGTTCACGGTTTACCTCCGGGTTCTTCGAGCGTGACGAAACATACCAGCTTACGATACCGCCCACAAGAAGCGGAGTGTTAAGCTCCAGTGGGATGAACATACCGAGAGCGAAGGCAATGGCAGGTATCTTAAAGTAAGTCAGCACCACGGCGATGACAGCACCGATGCCATACAACGCCCAAGGAGCACCCACACCGTTCATCAACGGATCGATGACAGCAGCCATAGCATTAGCCTGCGGAGCTGCAAGCTGACCGCTTGCAAAACCGTATGTCTGATTGAGGATAATCATGACACCACCCACGGTAGCAGCCGAAACCAACGTACCGAGGAACTTCCATGTCTCCTGCTTCTTCGGTGTGGTGCCGAGCCAATAGCCGATCTTGAGGTCAGTGATGAATCCGCCAGCCATAGAGAGAGCCGTGCAGACCACGCCGCCCATGATAAGCGCAGCCACCATACCGCCCGTGCCTTTCATTCCAACAGCCACAAGCACTACCGAAGCAAGGATAAGCGTCATGAGCGTCATGCCTGACACGGGGTTAGATCCCACGATGGCGATTGCGTTGGCAGCCACAGTCGTGAAGAGGAAGGCGATGACAGCCACAAGCAGGATGCCCACAATGGCGAAGAGCAGATTGCCCTCCATAACGCCGAACCAGAAGAACAAGAATGTCACGATGAGCGTAACGATGGAGCCAACGGCAATAATCTTGAACGAGATGTCGCGCTGTGTGCGGACGGTCTCTTCGCCGTCATTCTTACCACCCTTCATCTCTTTGGCAGCCAGCGACACAGCACCCTTGATGATGCCCCATGACTTGATGATGCCGATGATGCCAGCCATAGCGATGCCACCGATACCGATGCTCTTGCCATAGTTCTTGAATATCTCCTCGGCACTCATCTGACCCACCGTCTGCGTGATTTCGGGATTCCATATATTCAGCACCTGATCATGGAACACGATGGACATACCGGGCACGATAAGCCACCAAACCACGAACGAGCCGAGGCAGATAATGAATGCATACTTCAGACCGATGATATAGCCCAAGCCGAAGACAGCAGCTCCTGTGTTTACCTTGAAGACGAGCTTTGCCTTGTCAGCAGCCATAGCGCCCCACTCCACCACACGCGTGGTGAAGGTCTCGTTCCACCATCCCACAGTGGCAACAATAAAGTCGTAAAGACCGCCTACAAGACCGGCGAGAAGCAGCGGCTTTGCCTGATTGCCACCCTTTGCGCCGCTTACGAGCACCTGCGTCGTGGCAGTAGCCTCAGGGAAAGGATACTTGCCGTGCATGTCCTTGACGAAATACTTGCGGAACGGAATCATAAACAAGATGCCGAGGATGCCGCCGAGCAATGACGACATAAACACCTTGACAAACGACACGCTCATCTCCGGATACTTAGCCTGCAGAATGTAGATGGCAGGGAGCGTGAAGATGGCACCCGCAACAATAGTGCCCGAGCAGGCACCAATACTCTGGATGATGACATTCTCGCCGAGAGCCTTGTTGCGCTTCGCAGCCGTCGACACGCCCACAGCGATGATGGCAATAGGGATGGCAGCCTCAAAAACCTGACCAACCTTCAGACCGAGATAAGCGGCAGCGGCAGAGAAGAGCATCGCCATAATGATACCCCACGTCACCGACCATGCGTTCACTTCGGGATACTCCCTCTTAGGGTTCATCACCGGCTCATACTGCTCGCCGTCCTTCAGTTCAGTGAAGGCATTTTCGGGAAGCTGAATGATTTCTTTTTCGTTTTCTTCCATGTTTAGTTATGTTTTATGGTTAATAATAATATGCTTATACAGAGTGAGTACAAAATTAATTAAAAAAGAGTGAAAAAAGAGGGTTACAATAATATTTCTGAACAAAACTGTAAGATGCAGAAATAAAAATGTGTAATTTTGCATTTGTTTAACTACTACTGACAATAAACTATCTTATTTCATATTAGCATTAACATTTTTATTTATATAACCAATCACACTTTATGAGAAAGACAATACTGTCATTATGCCTTGCGTTTCTCGCTACGGCCTCATGGGCAGCCCCTGCCAAAAAAGGTCTTACGCGCGTTATACGCCTCACAGACGGCACAGAGCTGACCGTTGAGCTCAAAGGCGACGAGTTTCTGCATTATTATCAAGCCGCAGACGGAAAGTGCTACACCGACAACGGCAACGGCACCTTTGTGCCCTTCGACCTTGAGAAAGGAAAAACCAATGCCATGGCAAAGCGTGCTGCCATGCAGCAGACAAGCCAGAAGATGAAAGCCAAGCCGCTGCGCACAATGCAGCAGGGCGTAAGTCCAAGCAAGGTGTTCGGCGACGGAACAGGATATTACGGAAAGAAGAAAGGACTCATCATCCTTGTGGAGTTCCCTAACAAGAAGTTCAAGAGCGGACACGACAACGAGTTCTACACAAAGCTTGCCAACCAGGAGAACTACGTGGAGGGCGTATTCAAAGGCTCGGTACGTGACTACTATTATGCTCAGAGCAACGGTCAGTTTGAGCTGACGTTTGACGTTATCGGCCCTATCACCGCACCGGAAAACTATAACTACTACGGTCAGAACAACACCGGCGGTAGCGACTCACACGTAGGCACGCTCGTCGCATGGGCATGCAAGGAGGTAAAGGACAAGGTGGACTTCCATGACTACGACTGGGACGGCGACGGATATGCCGATCAGGTGTTCGTACTCTACGCCGGACCAGGTGAGAACAACACCAGCAACAGCGACCTCATCTGGCCGCACATGTTCTATCTCTCAAACAGCGACTATGGTCAGGCAGCATACGTCAACGGCGTATATGTTGACACATACGCCTGCTCTTGCGAGCTCAACGGATATGGCACAGCGGACGGTATGGGCACCATCTGCCACGAGTTCTCACACTGTCTCGGCTATCCTGACCTCTACGACACCACATACAGCGGCAGCTACGGAATGGACTCTTGGGACCTTCTCCATCAGGGATGTTACAACGGCAACGGATTCTGCCCAGCCAACCTCACTGGCTTCGAACGCTGGATGGCAGGATGGACCACACCCGTGGAGCTTAAGACTGACACCGTCATTACAGATATGAAGTCGCTCACAGACTACGGCGAGACATACATTATCTATAATGAGCAGAACAAGAACGAGTTCTACTTCGTGGACAACCGCCAGCGTACAGGTTGGGACGAGAGCATTCCCAACAACGGACTGCTCATCACACATGTCGACTATAACAAGAAGGCATGGAAATCAAACAGCGTCAACAACGATGCCAGCCATGAACGTATGACTCCGTTCCACGCTGACGGATGGAACAACAGAACAGGTTCGCCACAAAGAACCGCAGCAGGCGACACCTATCCGTATCAGGGCAACGACAGCCTTACAAATACATCCACACCTGCAGCCACACTCTTCAATGTCAACGTGGACGGAAACATGTATATGAACAAGGCCATGCTCGACATGAAGCGCAACGGCGACGGCACAATGTCGTTCCGTTTCCGCGGTATGAAAGGCACATCCAACCATGAGCCGGGCGACGTACTCTTTAATGAGACCTTCGACGGTTGCGCCTCAACGGGCGGCAACGACGGCATCTTCAATAAGGGTGCCAACGGATCGTTCAAGCCGGACGTAGCAGGATGGACCTACTCTAACAAGGCTTACGGCGCCAACAAGTGCGCACGCTTCGGCACCGTTACTCTCCCCGGCGATGCCATCACTCCTATCTTCAGCATCAACGGCAAGACCGTCCTCACCTTCAAGGCAGCTCCCTGGCTCGGCAAGGACAACACGTTGGACGTATACTGGGGCAACCAGATGCTGAAACGCATCTTCATGGACAACGGCAAGTGGACAGACGTTACCATTGAGTTCGAGGGAACCGGATACAATTCGCTGACCTTCTCAGCTGAGGACCGCTTCTTCCTCGACGAAGTGAAGGTGATGGTTCCGTCAGGCGAGACAGGCATCGTTACCGTAAACAACGATAACCTCAAGAACGTACGCAAGGGCGTATACACCATTGACGGACGTTATCTTGGAACAGACGTCAACCGTCTCGGCAAGGGCCTCTACATCGTAGATGGCAAGAAGATGGTGAAGTAATATACAATTGAGAGTTAAGAGTTGAGGGTTGAGAGTTATGATTACCTTAGATAACAATCAGAATATTATCTATAAAACAAATCATAACTCTCAACCCTCAACTTTTAACTTTTAGAAGCTATAGTAAAGTCGTGCGCTTAGCACCGTGAAGTCGCCATTGGCATTATTTACATACTGAAACGTTGGCTGTATGGCTATATTCTTGTTTATCTGTCTTTTCCACGTCAACTCCAACGAATATTCCTTTCCCTGATGATAACGTGCATACTGTCCTGACACGCCACACTCATTGAGGCTGTCGCGGTAAGCTCCTCCAATCTCCGCATACCTGTAACATCCGCTCCTATGGGACGTATTCTCCGAATACTGTGCCATGAGCGACACGTCCTTGTCCGCCGACCTCCATAAGCTCTGTTCGCCATACACCCACCAGGCGCAAGTGGTCTTACGCTCCGCTTCGTCCGCAGACACCATCTCGCCCTCATCGTCAATAGTGAACTGGCGCGTATGGACAGCCACGCCTGCAAAGTAATTGCCACGATCGTGCGAATACTCCAGCTGAGCCATGTCGAAGATGCCGTCCTTATTGGGACGTACGAGGAATGGATTGTCACCGTGTTTCCATCCGTTATATCCCACACCGTTATACAGACTGTTGCGGAACAGCCATCCTCCCTTATGCACGTCAAAGTAGACCGTCAGTCCTGAGAAGGGATAATTGGCTATAGGATAACTTGACCCTATCGTGGGCACGATGCCGCAAGAGCTGTTGGTGAAGAGCGCCGTGATGTCCGACGTGAAGAAGTCCTCATTCACATTGCGGACACCCACGAACACATGACCCGCCTTCCATTCATGCATATAGCCCAGTACGGCAATGCCGCCGAACATATTGTCAGCCTCAATGTTGGAGAAGCCCTGCCAGTCATCAATGATGCCGTCGTTGGTCTTCGCCACATGCAGCGTGGCAGCCTCAAAGGTGCCCCCTTTCCACAGCGGGACGTCAAGCTCCAGTCGTAGCAGATTCACAAAGTTGGTGTTCTTGTTCATGTCCCACTGCCATTCCGCAGTATACGTGCCGCTGAACGTCTGGGCTTGGGACAACGAAAAATTCATAATGTTAAATAATAGTGTAAGAGCAATTATACGCTTCATTCTTTTTTCTTTCTATTCTTCTTAGTTTTATCAGGCATTCTTATTGTAGTAGCAAAGGTACAACTTTTCGGTATTTTACGCAAATATTCCTAACTTAGAAATCCTCCTGCGGCGTTTCTCTCCTGTCCCATCCAGCGCTGCTCACCTCTGGACGCGAGCGCAGACGCGACACCACAAGGTCGAGCAACACCTTGTGTTCGCCCAGTATCTGTATGTCGCAGCATACCATTACGTTCTTCTCGCCATCCCCCTTATAGAACATCGAGTTCATCTTCACCTCCTTGTTAAAGGCGAGCGTGTCCATGATGATGCTCTGAATCAGGTCCGACGCACTTCGCTGACACTCCACGCGTATGGTGTAATGATAAACCTTGGTGGTGCACTTCACGATATACTTGCATAAGGGTCGGAGCAGGCAATGCGTCAGCAGCACGAATACCACCAGCACAAATCCTTCCTTATACATAGCCACGCCCGAAAGCGTTCCGCATGCAGCCGAACACCATATCGTCGCTGCCGTATTCAGACCTCTAACAGTGAATCCCTCCTTCAGAATAAGACCGCCACCCAGGAAGCCAATACCCGAGACAATCTGCGCCGCCACACGTGACGGGTCGCCACTATCCGTGGTCATCGTTACGGACAACACCGTGAAGGCAGCCGATGCCAACGCAACGAGGATGTTGGTGCGAAGTCCGGCATTATGCTGACGGAACTGCCGCTCCAAGCCAATCAATGCGCCCATCAGAAAGGCGCAACCTATTCTGAACATATAATCAGTCATTCCTATCATTTTATTATTTATTAGTGATTAGTGATTAATTATTAGTGAGTATGTGTGTTAAAAAAAGTGTATAATAGGCATCCTGCTGTCGTACCGTGTGCTCACACGATGGCTCAAGACACTGTATATAAAGGCGTTTAAGCGCTGGTTATAAAAGAGAGTTGTCATAAAACAATAAAAAACAATCGGTCAGACAAAGGGTTTATCTATAAATACTTGATTGAACTTTCGCAAGTTCAGTACTTGATAAGTCTTTGTCTGACCGATACGTATGACGGCTTGAGGTTGCAGGAGTAGCTTTTACACTTCCTTCCAATCCACCAGTCCCTTTCCCTTGTCATCCAGTTCTATGGCAATAGCAACGACTTTTCGTTTGTCAGCTTTGAATGGCTCGGTATATTGCTTGGTTCTTATTTGTTCGGTTGCTGCGTCAATACCACCGTTGTTGCTTAGCTTCAATTCAAGGACATAGATGAAGTTGGTTGTTTCCACCACCATGTCTATTCTGCCCGTAGCAATCATCTTCTCTACTTCCACCCTACAACCGATGGCATTAAAGATGGTGCTCAATATCAAATACAATCTTGTATAGAGCCTTGCGAACTTCATGGTTTGGAATGCCAAGCATATAGATGCCTTCTGTATAACTTTTTATTGTAAGATATCCCGATTGGTAGAGGAACAGTTCAGCACCTCCTCCTGTCACATCCGAAGTCTCCAAAGTATCGCTGTCTATTGGGCAATCTTCAAAATTCTTCATTTTTATCTCCATGTCATCCACAAATTTAGGAAGCAGTGAGGTAGCACCGGATGAAGCCCAATAATTCTTCAAGTCAGAATCTGCCAAGGCATTGATGAGGCTGAATGGATTGAAAACATCCACCATATTTCGGCGACTGAAATGATAGCCATCATAATATGCGGCCAATTGTGCAACTGCTTCATCGAATGTCCAGCCCTCATATTCTGCCAGCTTGTTGATTTCCGGCTTGAAATCACGCAACACCTCTTCCTTGGTAATGCCGCAGATGGCAGCATATTCCGGGTCGAAACTGATGTTACTCAGATTGTTGAGCACAGAGAAGAGAGAAATCTGTGTAAACTTGGTTATGCCTGTGATGAAGACAAACTTCTCGTATTTGTCGTTGGCTTTCAATATGGCAAACACCTCTCTATAGATGCTGGTGCATGCTTCGTGCTGAGGAGTCTTCCATGAATGCTGCAATGGAGAGTCGTACTCATCTATGAGGATAGCCACTTGTTGTCCGGTTTTGCTGTAAGCACCCTCAATTATGTTCTTGAATCTTACGGCAAGAGAGCTATCTTGGCGCACAACAATTCCATACTCCGTCTCTAAAGTATGAAAAGCATCGTCAAGATAACTTCGCACTGTTTCAGGTCCAGCACCTGCCTGACTCATATCAAGTCGGATGACAGGTCGCTTCACCCATTCCTTCTCCTTTTCCATTATCTTCAACCCCTCGAATAGTTCCTTCTTTCCCATGAAGTAGGCTTCGAGAGTATCAACCAGCACCGACTTGCCAAAGCGGCGTGGGCGGCTCAGGTAATTATACTTCTTTCCTTCATTGGCAAGTTGCCAGATAATATCAGTCTTGTCAACATAAAGGTATCCTTCCTTTCTCATTTCCTCAAAAGACTGGATGCCTACGGGCAATCTTCTATTGTTTGTCTCTACCATAGCTATGGATTTTTGTTTCTTATTGCAAATATACAATGGTTTTTCCAAATATCCATGTTTTACCGCTCTTCTTTGAGTATAATTATGCCTTAATGCTTTCGTTTAAAGATAATAGCATTGACCGATTGTAGTTTTTATTCGGCATGAGCCTTCAACCATTCCAATCTGCGCTGATCGGGCAAATGCTTTACTTGGAAAACCATGTCATTTTTTCATAGCTTCCTGCGGGTTCAAAGCCTAAGACGTTGCTCGTCCTACCATAATATATATAACTTTTGTCTGTTCGCAGATTGCTAAGCACGGCAATGGAGTTCTCGCACATAGCATACGATTTTGCGATGAGGCGAAATCGCTGTTCCTCGTCCTCATCAAACAGGCCATCCATCTGTTGGCGCAATTTCTCATTCAGTTTGTCGTCAATCTCACTCATAACTAATATGATTATGAGTGCAAAATTAGACTAAGAAAATTATAATCACAAATAACTAATTGAAAATATCACTCCTAATGGTTATTTATCAGTATGACAATTCTCTTAGAAGTCTTTATTCTTTACACCTACAGCTACCATGTCCTCTATAGAGGGATGAGCCGAATTGTTTACTGATGTAGCGTGTTCGCCATTATATCCCTCTGTGCAATGGGTAAGGTCGTATGCAGGAGCCAAATGCCAGTGCCATTTGTTGTCCTTGTCTTTGGTAACAATAAAGCTGAAATTCTTTCATTTTCATAATCAATTTAAGCTCGTTTTATCTCTTATAGGCTTTTTTCTTGTTCATGTTTCGCTTTATCTCTTGCAGTTCTTCCATTGTGTCATATTTCTGTTGGGAGAAGATATGTTTCGTATATCTCGTACATCTCACTACTTGAGGACGAAGGACATTGGGACGAGGCACGTATTGCATACGAACATCTTGAATATATAAAGCCAAAGCTACCTTTGCTTTTCGCATTGGAAACTGTGGGCGAGTATATCATCGCAGAATTGCTGACACAGAACAGACGAAACGTAGTGGAGAAGCTATGGACAAAACAAGCGGCAAAATATACAACGAGCAATAGCAAATGCTCGCCAAGCAAGCTTGCCGCTCTTTATGCCATAGAACTGTTGCATAACAAAGACGAAAAGAAAGCCTTGCAACTATATGAAGAACTGCAAAGACGCAAAGTCATGTTCTATCTGCCAGGTGAAACGGCTATGGCACTAAGTATTGTCGAGCAAATTTTGCAGGGTTGTAATAAACGGTTGTAGAATGCAGTATGTATTCGTATTTGACATGTAAAATCTGTGAAAATCCGCAACACAAACATTTCTGAAGAAATTATCGGTAGAATTGAACATTTTTTCTTGATTTTTTTGTGTCTTGACGGAATTTGCTTATGTTTGCATAAAAATTAAGAAATATGCTGAGCGAAAGTCAGAACATAGAATATAAGGAGTCGTGGCGAGACGAATATCTGAAATGGATATGCGGCTTCGCCAATGCGCATGGCGGTCGCATCTACATTGGTGTGAACGACAACAAGGAAGTAATAGGCTTGCCTGATGCCAAGAAACTGATGGAGGACATTCCGAACAAGATTGTCAATTACCTTGGCATTGTTGAGGATGTCAACTTGCTTGCCGAAGGTGATAAAGAATACATCGAGATAGATGTTGCTCCGAGCAATATGCCTATTGCCTATAAGGGGACGTACCACTACCGCAGCGGCTCAACCAAGCAGGAGCTGAAAGGACTTGCCTTGCAACAGTTCGTAATGAAGAAGATGGGACAGTCATGGGATGACATACCTGTTTTAGGAGCAACGATTACCGACATAGATCGTAATGCTATCAATTATTTCCTGCAATGCAGTATCAAGGCAGGGCGCATGGACGAGGAAGAAGCCAACACTTCTACGGAGAATGTGTTGCGCAATCTCGGATTAGTCACGTCAAATGGAGAGTTGAAGAATGCCGCTATTTTGCTTTTTGGCAAGCATGTCGGACAGTTCTTTCCATCTGCTACGTTCAAGATAGGGCGTTTCCATACAGATGAGAGTGATTTGATTGTCCAAGACGTGATAGAGGGCAACATCATTCAGATGGCAAGTCGTGTGTTGGACACACTCCGCACAAAGTATCTGCTTTCACCTATCCATTATGAAGGACTACAACGTGTGGAGCAGTTGGAAGTGCCGGAAAAGGCGTTGAGAGAGTTAATATATAATTCGATAGCTCATAAAGATTACAGTGGACCTGCCATCCAAATGCGCATCTACGACCGCAGTATAGAACTTTGGAACTATGGTTTGCTCCCAAAAGAGCTGACTCCTGCCGACTTATTGAAAAAGCATTCATCATATCCTCGCAACCACAACATCGCCACTGTGTTCTACAAGGCTGGCTTTGTGGAGTCATGGGGACGTGGATATAAGAAGATTGCTGAAGAGTTTGAACATGCCAAAATGCCACTTCCTACCATAGAGGAAACAGGTGGTGGAGTGATGGCAATCATTCAGCGCGAAACGATGGACGAAGTTATAGTCAAACGGGGAGCAAATGTCGGAGACATGTCGGAGACTAATGTCGGAGATATGTCGGAGATAAAACTTACTGCTCGTCAGCGTCTTATCGTCGCTATTATCCACTCAAACCCTTCTGTTTCTGCGAAACAAATGTCGGAGATTTTGTCGGTAACATCAAGGACAATTGAGAGAGACTTGTCGGCAATGCAGAAAGCTGGCGTCATAAGGCATGAAGGCACGGACAATGCTGGAGTGTGGGTGGTGTTGGAAGGTTTGTCTTCAATGTTAAAACCAAAGTAAAAACATAGTTCAAAAAAAATATAGAAATAAACGACATGATAAATTCCAACAACGAATCAATAGCAGACATCCTGAAGTCTATAGACGAAGGTAAAACACAGCTGCCAGACTTTCAGCGAGGTTGGGTTTGGGAGGATGGACGTATCCGTGCTCTAATTGCCAGTATCAGCAATGGTTATCCCATTGGTGCTGCTATGTTCTTGCAAACAGGTGGAGACGATATTCACTTCAAACATCGCCTTTTTGAAGGAGTGGATAAGTCCAAGGAGAATGTCGAACCAGAAAGACTCGTTCTCGATGGTCAACAACGTAACACATCCATCTACCGTTCTATGTACAGTAAGAAGGCCGTAGAAACCACTGATGGCAAAAAGAACCCGATTAAACGTTTCTATTATCTCAACATACCAAGGTGTCTTGATACATTGACAGACAGGATAGATGCCGTAGAATCTATACCAGAAGACAAAACAGTCAAAGAGAATATAGGTCGTGATATACGCCTCGACCTATCAACGAGAGAAAAGGAGTATGCCGAACATAGATTTCCATTGAATATTGTTTTTGACTCGCAAGAAATGATGAGATGGCAAAGAGGATATACCAGATATCATAATTCGGATGAGGTTGATGATAATTGGGATAAATTCTATGATACCGTCATTGCTCCAATGACTATGTATCAGATACCAGTAATACAAATTGGCAATGATGTTCCCAAGGAAGCCGTATGTCAAGTGTTTGAGAATGTCAACCAAGGTGGAGTTTCACTTACTGTTTTCGAACTGATGACAGCGACATTCGCAGCTGATAATTTTGAACTTCGCAAAGACTGGGCAGATATATGGAAAGATTTGTCTACGTATAGACAGCTATATTACAAGAGACAACAATCGTTTACAGGTACGGATTTTCTGACAGCTTTGACATTGTTAGCCAGTTATGAAAGAAAAAACAGCGGAACAGCGGTCTCGTGTAAGAAGCGAGATGTACTCCGCCTTACTTATGCCGATTATAAACAGTATAGAAATCGCCTTATAGCTGGAGTAAAGGAATCAGCAAAGTTCTTGTCAAGTCAGCGTGTTTTCACAGCTTTGGACATGCCATATACAAGTCAACTTTTACCTTTATCTGTGATTTTTGCTATCAATCCAAACGCTTGGTTTGATGCTGGCAACAAAAAGAAATTGGAGAAATGGTATTGGTGCGGTGTGTTCGGTGAATTGTATGGTGGTGCAAACGAAACAAGATATGTGACTGACATATTGGGACTTATGGAATGGGTGAATGATGAAGCCTCAGAACCAGACACTGTTCGCCGTTCAAATTTCCACGCCTCGCGTTTGCAGCAATTATACACTAGAAATAGTGCCGCCTATAAGGGTATTATGGCTCTTATACTGAAAGAACATGCCTTTGACTTTATAAAAGGAACGGAGATGGACTTTGCGACTTTTGTGGAAGAAGCAACAGACCTCCATCACATATTCCCACAAAATTATTGTGAAAAATCAAATATTGACAGAGGATTATGGAACTCCGTCATCAACAAGACCCCTATATACGCTCGTACAAACCGTATCATTGGTGGATATGCACCGAGTAAATATTTGTCAAGTATAGAAAGGAATCATGGTGTCACAGCAGAAGACCTGAATAGGTATCTTTCATCACATCAAATAGATGTGGAAGCTATAAGGAATGATGACTTTTACACCTACTTTGAAAAGAGAAAACAAGCTTTGCTTGATTTGGTTGAAAGAGCAACGGGGAAACCAGTTTCTGGTCGCTTTGATGACATTCAAAACGAGTCATCCTATGTTGATGAAGCAGAAGTCAATGAGATAGAATGAATATCACAAACTAACAATTAGTGCAACATGAAAAAATATATTGTAATTTTTTGCTCTCTTTTATTGTTGTCTGCATGTTCTGGTAACAAACATAAGGACAAGCATGAGGAGGAAGTTTCTTCCGAAAAAGAAAACACTGCGGCTTCAGATACCAAGTCTAAGTATTCATCAGAGGAATTGGATTCCTTGGCATTATACGCTTGGGGAGACGTAAAATTTGGAATATCACAAAAAGAAGCTAAAAGAAGTGAAATCTTTAAAGGCGGCGACAAGTACGACAATTCTCTATCTAGTGACTTTGATTATGAGCTTGCCCTTGGTAGTGGTATGGGGCTTAATGGCTTACTTAATATATGGGGAGAATTTATTGGGAAAGACTATTCTTCACTTGAACAAATCAGACTAACTATTGGATGTTCTAATTTTGATGATTTCTTATCTGACGTAACGACTATTGATCTATTGTGAACAAAGGTTAAATAATGGCTATTTTATTGCAAATCATTTGGTTTATAAAATAAACTAAGCTAAATTTGCAACCGTAATCATTAGTGTTAGAAGAGAATAATGCTGGCTAAAGCAAGTGAGAGTCGACCTCCTTGCTTCTCTTTTTCCAAAGATGGTTTATAAAATAAACTAAGTGTTTAACCTGGCACATCGCGTTTGATATATGCAATGGTGTGTCGCAATAAAGTAAGAAAAAATGGAAGAGAAGAAGATTTCGGAGCAGGAGAGTCTTGAGCTTATCACTCGAATGATAAATCAGACTAAGAAGGATTTGTCTGTAGGCAATGGTGACAGTTTCCTTATGTGGGGCTACCTTAGTGCAGCAATATCGTTGGCAGTAATCGTCATGCTGCTCGCGACCAACGACCCAAGATTTGCTTGGCTGTACATGGCCATACCTATAGCTGGATTCACAGCCTCAGGCATAAAGACCTACAAGGCAAAGCGCAAGAGTCATGTGGCAAGCACTTATGCAAGCAACACTATAAATAATGTGTGGGCTATTATTAGTGCCGTGTTTGCAGTCTACGCCATTGGCTGCCTTTTACATTTCGGAGAAGTAAGGAGTTGGAATGGAATGTTTTTGTTGGGTATGTTGTTGCCGGGTATAGGCACATACACCACTGGCGTAATACTTAAGGAGAAGTCGATACAGATGTGCGGACTTCTTGGTGTAGTGATTGGCACAGGACTGCTTCGCGACTTTGTTTGTGGTGAACAAGTTATTAGTATTATGCAGATGGGACAGATGGTCTTGTCCTTTGTCATTACCCTTATTATCCCCGGACATATCCTTAACTTCAAAGCAAAAAAGCAACAATAATGAAAGAGTTGGATCCATTACTACATAGCCAGTTGCGTCTTGCCGTAATGTCGATTCTGCTGAATGTAGAGGAAGCAGACTTCAACTATATCAAGGAAAAGACAGAATCGACGTCAGGCAACCTTAGTGTACAGTTGGACAAACTGGTCACAGCAGGCTATATATCAAAGACTACAGATGGCTCGGGCGTAAAACCCCGAACCATCTGCAAGATGACAGACACGGGGCGCAATGCCATGATGAAATATGTGGAGGCATTGAAGACATATTTTGCAGGGTTGTAATAAGCGGTTGTAGAATGCAAGTATGTACTTATATGATATTCGTATTTGACATTATTCTATTAATGCCAAATACGATATCAAAAAGCTTGTATGTTTCAATGAATCAAAGACAATCTTTTAGGATTCCGTGTACCTGCTTATACCAAGACAATGAAACGCAGATTGGTGCAGGCTCCTCGATTCTATTATTTTGATATAGGTGTAGCCAATCATTTGTTGCATCGTAAGGATATGATTTGCGGAAATGCACAATATTTGCATTTCTAACGCTCAATACTCCTCGTTCAGCGCACTAAGAAATC
>OIZP01000239.1_pt1 | contig 36610 bp, 20 predicted proteins | sample 1588531 | NCBI WGS metagenome assembly OIZP01 (sample SAMN03283283) | human gut metagenome | biome: human-associated habitat; material: feces | host: Homo sapiens | place: Peru | collected 2012
GCCTTTATACCCAGGGCGTTGCCCTGGGCTAAGAGCTTCTGCCCTTTCAGGGCGTTCCAACCGTACAGGTCGATAAATCTCAAATTTGTATTTGTTTATTTACTTGCTGAGATCGAAACCAACGCGGATGCCATCATAGTTTTTGGAGATTTCGCCGATAGTACCGAGAGTGGTGTTGCCGCTCAGGGCAGTCAGCGTCTGAATGATGGTAAGCAGTTTCTTCGACTCGAAGAGAATGCTGATGCCAGATGTGTTCTTGGTGGCGAAACCATTGAGGCTGAGCAGCAGACGGCCTTTCAGGTCGATGGCGTGAGTCTTCTCGTCGAAGGTGTAAGTGCCGCTCCATGACTTTCCGTCTATCTTGGCATTGAAGGTGCCGTCCTCGTTGAACTTGAAGTAAGTGTTCGAACTACTGAATCCAGCTTTCTGATAATAGGTGCTTAACTTTTCCTCCACCTTCTTGGCAGCGATTTCGCCACCCGCTTTCGCCAACAGGTTCTCTGAGGTAAAGGCGCAGCCAGGCGATTTATATTTCCATGTGTGGGCGCAGAGGTCGGCTTTCTTGAATGTGGTTGAGCCAATCACGTTGTCGAGAATGCTTCCCACGATGCTTCCCACCTTGCTTGTGGTGGAGTTTGTGTTGTTGTTGCTGTTGCTGCTGTTTCCGCCAGCATAGCCCAAGAGTTCTGCTAATACTCCTACGGCAGAAGCTTTGGTATTGACAGTGTCGGCAGAATGTGTCTTGGAAGAGTCTGTCGTGGCTGTGGAAGCTGTTGTTGCGGTCGATGTTGAAGATTTTGAGGAAGTCTTCTTGGCAGTGGTGTTAGACTTCTTCTTAGTAGTAGCCTTCTTTTTCTTGGTTGATTTCTTGGCAGGAAGGCAGCTCATTTCGGATGTTGTGGCGCTCTCGGCGCATGTCTCGTTGGCAAGGCTGCCTGTGGTGCATGTCAGCACAAGGGCAACCATCATGAATACTTTCTTCATTTTTGTTGATACTTTTTTGATGTTTTCAAGTTGAAGAACTCCTTTTTTCTCTCTCTTTAGACCTCTGAATCTCTTGTGTTCGGAAGCTCAGTGTGGAGTTTATGCTTTTTCGGGTGCAAATATCGCAAAAAAAGCGCAGATGGAGAAAGGGAAATGGATATTTTTTGTAGGTTTTTCCCTATTTCTCCTTGATTTATGTCAAAAAATGAGGTTTTTAGTGTTCTTTTCTCACTTTTTTCGTGGTGCTTGTAGTCAGAATGCTTTATCTTTGCATAAGATATACTGCGCTCGGCAATCTGAAAGTAAACTTTCATTGCGCTCGCTTGTAATATCTTTGCATCATTACAAATCGCAATAGGTTATGGATTATAGTTTAATTAAGGTCAATGCAGAGATTGAGAATCTTGCACAGGACAAATGTCAGCAGATTCTTCATGACCGACGTGAAGCCCTCGCTAACAAGGTTAGAAGAAGAGCTTAAAAACCAAGAGAGATTGTTTTCTCAAAAAGACACAAAAAGAATTGACATTCCGGGAACGTCGTTTCCCGTGTAACGTAAAAGGTCCCGTTGACAGAACTTGGTTCTGCGACGGGACCTTTTATGGTTTTATTGTTTTCTCTGGGGATGAGAAGTTATAGAAGTTAAAGAAGTTATCACTCCCTTCGGTCGTTAGAAGTTAAAGCCAACAGCTTTTTGCAGAATATTTAGCTATCAAGCATATGGCTTTAACTTCTTTAATTTCTCTAACTTCCCATTTCTGAAAAGTTCGTTGAGCTTTTATTTTCCAGCCTCTTCCTTGGTAGCCTTCATGATGACTTCCAGGTGGTTGCCTGGCTTGAGGACGATATTCTTGAGGAAGTCGCCTATAGCCTTGCCGTCGACGCTGTTTACAGTCTTCACGTAATCGGTGTGCAGGTCGATGCCGTTGATGACATAGTTGCGCAGGATGCCAGTCCAGTAGCCGTTGGTCTTGGAGTCTACCGAAGCCTGCTTGGTCAGAATCTCCTTGATCTTCTGCAGGTCGCCGGCGTTAGGCTGTTCTACGGTATTCTTCAGACCAGAGAAGAAGTAAGGCAGAGCCTCGTCGAGCTTCTCGGGGTTGAGCTGTGCGCTGCCGGTAAGGCTGAGGGCTAACTGTCCGTCCCAGTCGAGTTCCATGCTTGCCTCGGCTCCTGCATGGTAGGCAGCACTCAGCTTCTCGCGTATGTTGCGCAGATAGTCCATCTGGAGCAATCGTGCAGAGATGTCGGCGAGCACACTTGTCTGCAGGGTGTAAGGAGTCTTGGCGTACCATATCTCAGTCACCTGCGACATTGGGGTCTCCATGCTCTTGGTGAAGATGTTTTTCACCTCGCCAGTAGCCACTGGGATGGCTTTGTTCTTCAGTTTGGCGCCCTTGCTTGGAATAGAGGCGATGTACTGCTCGATGAGTGGCAGGAGAGTAGCCTCGTCGTAGTTGCCCACGAAGAAGAAGGTGAAGTCCTTGGCGTTGGTGAACATCTGCTTGCCCAGTTCGAGCACGCGGTCGTAGTTGACAGCATCGAGGTCCTCGGTCTTTGGGATGCGTGCCATCTTGTTGCCCATGTAGATGGTGCTCTGCAGCGAATCCTGGTAAACCATCTCTGGGTTCTTGCTCTGGTTGGCAAGAGCGGTCTTGATGGTGCTCAGGAGGTTGACAGCCGATTTCTCGTCCTTGCTCAGCGCTGTCATCTTGAGGTAGATGAGCTGCATGAGGGTTTCGATGTCCTTAGGAGTAGAGTTGCCCGAGAGTCCGTGCTTGAAAGGAGTGACGGTGTAAGCCACGCTTGCCTGCTTGCCTGCGAGGGCTTTCTCGAGGTCGTTGCTTGAGAACTGGCCCAGACCGCTGGCGTTGAGCAGCATGCCGCCCATGAAGGCGAAGGTGTAGTCGGCCTTGTCGAGAGCTGCGTAACCTACGTTGGCTGTGGCAGCAAACTGTATCTCGTTGTCCTTGTAGTCGGTCTTCTTCAGCACCACCTTGGCACCGTTGGAGAGGGTGAGGGTCTTGAATCCCAGCTTCTTGTCTTCTGCTGTGCTCTTGATCTTGCCAGCCTTAGGCTTTTGGGCGATGAGAGGCTCCTGCTTCACATTGTCCACATAGGCCTCGAGCTTCTCGCCGCGCACCTGCTTCACGATGTCGGCAAGCTCCTGCTCGGTGGGATAAACAGCACCGTCGGCCTCGCGCATCATGATGAGAGACACCAGGTTGGTGTCGGTTTCGCAAATCAACTGCTTGGCGTACTGGTTGACAGCCTCTACAGGGATGTGAGGCACCAGCATCTGATAGATCTGATATTCGTCCTCAACCGAAGGGATAGGCTCGTTGCCGGTGAAGTTGTCCACATACTGAGTGGTGAACTGCTCGTTCTTCATCTTGTCGCGGTTGGTGTAAGCCTTCTCCATCTGGCTCATAAACTCATCCTTGGCACGCTGATACTCAGTGGCAGTGAAACCGAAGTCGTGTGCACGCTTCAGTTCGCGCATCACAGCGGCATAAGCCTCCTTCATCTGTCCGTCCTTGGCGATGCCGAGGGAAGTGAGCGCCTCCTTGGTGCTTGAGAGCAGATAGTCGCCAATGTCGGTCATTGCTCGCAGATAAGGGCAGTCGGGCTCCTGCGATTTCTCGCTGAAGCGGGCGTTCATCATGCTGGCAAAGATGTTGTCCATATAGCCTTTGAGCAGATAGTCGACACCGTTCTTCAGCGAGTCGGGTGTGGCTTCGTGCTTCATGAGGATCTGGAAGATGCCCATTTGCAGCTCCTTGTCCTTGTCTACCACGTAGATGGCCTGGTTGTTGTCGGGCACTTCCACGGGCACTACCTTGGCAGCATTGGCAGGCACCTTGATGCCTCCGAAGAGCTTCTTGATCTGAGCCTCGATATGGTCTACGTCCACATCGCCGACGATGATGACAGCCTGGTTGTCTGGGCGATACCACTTGCGGTAATAAGCGCGCAGGGTCTCAGGGTCGCAGCCGTCGACGACGCTCATCAGTCCGATAGGCATGCGGTAGCCATACTTGCAGTCGGGGTAGAGCTTAGGCAGGGCACGCTCCAGTATTCGCTGCTGTCCCACCATGCTCATACGGTACTCATTGTGCACCACGTCGCGCTCGTCGTTGATGGCTTCCTTGGTGAGAGAGATGCCGTTGCTCCAGTCTTTCAGAATGAGCATACATGAGTCTACTGCCGACACGCGTGTGGTGGGTACGTCGGTGAAGTAGTACACGGTTTTCTCAATAGAGGTGTAGGCATTGAGGTTGCGGCCATATTCCACACCGATGCTCTGCAGGTATTCCTGGAGGCTGTTGCCCTGGAAGTGCTCAGAGCCATTGAAGGCGAGGTGCTCCAAGAGGTGAGCCAGGCCGCGCTGGTCGTCGTTTTCGTTGATAGAGCCTACTTTCTGTGCGATGTAGAAGCTGGCTACATGCTCAGGGAAACTGTTGTGTCGGATGTAATAAGTCAGACCATTGTCCAAATGGCCTATTCTCACATCTTTGTCTACCGGGATAGGTGGCATCATCTGAGCCATGGCCTGTCCGGCAGTAAGCAGCACGATGGCTGCAGCAAAAAACTTCTTAAGTTTCATAATAGCTGATGTTGGTTTATATATATAATAATGTGTATTTATTCTTCTTTCATAAACTTGATGCTGCAAAAGTAGCACATTTCTAACGACAAAGCAAGCATTTGGGAAGTTTTTTCCCAAAATGCCTGCATTCTTAACATTAAACTAACATTCCACTAACATAACCTAACATTAGGTTCTGTTTTTCAGCCCTTCGCTTTCAGAAAACTGTTCATCCAGCTACCACGATAGAGGCGGATGAGGAACAGGATGCCGCGGAAAGTCAGTTCGGTGGCCATGGCTATCCATACACCTTCCAGGCCGAAGCGCTGCGAGAGGGCATAGGCCAGGGTGAGGCGCACCAACCACATTGTTCCCAGGTTGATGGCGGCAGGCTTGAAGGTGTCGCCGGCTCCCACGCAGACACAATAGGTCACGATGCTGGCAGCAAAGAACGGTTCGGCAAAAGCCTCTATGCGAAGACAGCGTGTGCCTAAGTCGCAGATGGCGTCGACGGGAGAGAGTACTGCCATCATGCCCGGTGCAAAGAGATACATGACAACACCCATCACTGCCATTACGCCCATGCCGAGACCCACCGTCATGTAGGCAAAATTGCGGCACAGGTCGATGCGGCCAGCGCCATGGGTCTGACCGACGAGCGTGGTGGCGGCGTCGCCTATTCCGTAGCCAGGCATATAGCACAGGCTCTCGGCGGTGATGGCAAATGAGTGGGCGGCAATGGCGATGTTGCCCAATGGCGCCACTATCATGGTGCTGACAATCTGTGCACCGCTCATCAGGATGTTCTGTATGGCCAAGGGAATGCTTATCTTGAAGGCATTGCGCACGTATTCGCGTACCCAGCTGAAGCGAATCTTGTCCTGACGCAGGTTGAGAATCTTGTTGTGGCAGGCTGCCTGCCAAAGGTTGGGCAGCGAGATGCAGACATAAGCCAGGGCGGTTCCGAAGGCTGCGCCCACCACGCCCATGTGCAGCACATAGATGAAGATGTAGTTGAACACGACGTCGCACAGGCAGATCAGAATTGCCATGACGCTGGGCGTGTGCATGTTGCCTGCGGCCTTGAGCATCATGCCCGACATGTGGTACAGGTAGACAAAGGGCAGCACGAGGCTGTAGACCAGGAAATAGGCCGATGACTTGTCGGCAATGTCATCGCCTCCGCCCAACCAGTGGGGCAGGGGAGAATGAATGCCCACGCCGATGAGGGCTATCAGGATGCTGAAGATGATGCCGCAGAGCAGCGAGTGGCGAAACACCTGGCGGGCTTTGCCGAAGTCGTTGGCTCCGATGAAGTGGGCTACCTGCACTGAGAAACCAGTGGCAAAGGCACTCAGCAGGCTGCCGATAAGCCAGGTGGTGGACTCGATGAGTCCGATGCTCGCTGAAGCCTCTGCACCCAAATGTCCCACCATAGAGGCGTCGATAAAGAACATCATGACGGTGGAAATCTGTGCCAGCATGGAGGGAATACTCAAGCCTACGATGAGGTTCAGTTTCTCACCGCGGTGCATGGAGCGTCCTGCCCGTATCGATTCCATCAGATATTCTGTCTTTTTGCTATATAACATAATGTTTGTACTGCCATTTATTGTTTTCTGTTGAACTGCCCAGTAGTATGTAGGAACAGTCAAAGCGAGAAAATGGCGATCCCTCCTAAAAGGAATCGCCATTTTTATGATTTGAATGTTAAATTTCTATTTATCCCAAAATACAAGATCTTATCACCTTTAAACAAAACCTCTATCTATTGGGTTGAATTCAGCGGATAAGAAAAAGAGAATCTTGAAAACTCTTTTCTATATCCTAACTTCATTCACTTTTCGTCGTCCTTGAATAACAATCTCTTATTTACCTTTAGATTCTAATACCTGTCGTCCTTGAATAACAATCTCTTGTTTACCTAAAACTAATAACCTATCACAATCTATTACCTAACTAAAAACCTAAAACTTATAATTCTGGTGCAAAGGTACTACTATTCTTGAAATCTGCAATACTTTTGCGTATATTTTTGCATGAAAATAACATTTTTTTTGCTTATAAGCCCAAAATGTGTGCGAACACATACACTTGTTTATTCTTTGAAACATATTTTTAGAATTTGAATTTTGGAGCATCAGGAGTTAAGGAGTTTCTTCAGGAGTTAAGGAGTTTTTTCAGGAGTTAAGGAGTTAAGACAACAGCTTTGTGGGCTTGTGAATTTTAACATTAAACATTCCCTCAAGGCTATTGTCTTAACTCCTCAGCGACCGAAGGGAGCGATAACTCCTTTAACTCCTTAACTCCTGAAGAAACTCCCAAAGAAACTCCTCCGAGTTGATGGGGAAAATAAAAAAGTCCTGTGCCGAAGAAGCACAGGACTTTCTGTATGGAGGAATAGAATTATTTCTTAATCCATTTGCCATCGGTGTACCAACCCTTGAGCACAATCTCGAATTTGAGCATTGAGTAAGCAGGAATGGTTAAACTGCTGCTCTGGCTGGAACCATAGCCGAGAGTGTAAGGCATGTAAACCATCCAGTGGTCGCCGATATGAGTCATTTTCATCAGGGCAGTGGCAAATCCGTCGACAACGCCCTTCACAATGAAATTGCTGGTCTGAGCCTTGTTGACATCATAGTCGCCGGTGAAATTGTGGTCGAAGACATAGTCGTTCTTCAGCATACCCTTGTAGCTGACCATCACCGAGTCGGTGTAGAGAGGGCGCACGGCAGAACCTTCGCCCTGCTGCATCACCTGCACCACGATGTTGTCTTCCTGCTCATTGAAGGTAGGAGTGACAGGCTGGTTGTTGAGATCCGTATTTCCCGTCTGGTTCTCCATACTCCAATTGCGGTAGACGTACCATCCGTTGGCTTCTCCCTCCTGCTTGGCCTTGACGAGAATCTCGGCAAAAGCCGTCTCGTTCTTTGCCTGCCAGTCGTCGTACTCGGAGTCGGTGTTTTCGTCAGTCTCGCTGCATGATGCCAGCACAAGAGCCGACATCATGAGCAGAAACAGATATTTCAAATTCTTCAAATTCATCTATGTGTATTTGATTTTTTATCGTTTAGAAGTCCTTGATCTCCTTGCCAAGCTTCTTCAGTACGCTCGTGATGCTCACACGGTCCTCGATGATGCCGCGAAGCTCGCTGATGGCAACACGCTCCTGCTTCATCGTGTCACGATAACGCAGAGTAACCTTGTGGTCGTTAGGAGTATCGTGGTCTACGGTGATACAGAACGGAGTACCGATGGCGTCCTGACGACGGTAGCGCTTGCCGATAGAGTCCTTAGGATCGCCATAGTGGGTGTTGAAGTGGAACTTCAGCTCGTCAACGATCTCGTGAGCCAACTCGGGCAGGCCGTCCTTCTTGTCGAGTGGGAATACGGCACACTTCACAGGAGCCAATGCCTCAGGCAACTTCAGAACCACGCGGCTCTCGCCGTTCTCGAGCTTCTCCTCGCAGTAAGAGTGGCACATCACGCTGAGGAACATACGGTCTACGCCGATAGAAGTCTCTACATCGTAAGGCACGTAGCTCTCGTTCTTCTCAGGATCGAAGTACTTGATAGAGCGGCCGCTGAACTTCTCGTGCTGAGAAAGGTCGAAGTTGGTACGGCTGTGAATGCCCTCTACCTCCTTGAAGCCAAATGGCATCTTGAACTCGATGTCGGTAGCAGCGTTGGCATAGTGAGCCAGCTTCTCGTGGTCGTGGTAGCGATAGTTCTCGTTGCCCATGCCGAGTGCCTCGTGCCATGCCAGACGAACCTTCTTCCAGTACTCAAACCACTTCATCTCGGTGCCAGGCTGGCAGAAGAACTGCATCTCCATCTGCTCGAACTCGCGCATACGGAATACAAACTGGCGAGCCACTACCTCGTTGCGGAATGCCTTACCTATCTGGCAGATACCGAAAGGAAGCTTCATGCGGCCTGTCTTCTGAACGCTCAGGTAGTCGACAAAGATACCCTGGGCTGTCTCAGGACGCAGATAAACCTTGCTGGTAGCATCGCTCGCTGCACCCATCTGGGTAGAGAACATCAGGTTGAACTGACGAACGTCTGTCCAATTCTTGGTGCCGCTGATAGGGCATACGATGCCCTCGTCCTCGATGATCTGCTTCAGCATCTCGAGGTTAGGACCCTGCATGGCCTCGGTGTAGCGGGCATGAAGGTCGTCGAACTTCTTCTGATTCTCCAAGACGCGAGGATTGGTGGCGCGGAACTGAGCCTCGTCGAAGCTGTCGCCGAAGCGCTTCTTAGCCTTGGCGATCTCCTTGGCGATCTTCTCCTCGTATTTGGCCATGTGGTCCTCGATGAGCACATCGGCGCGATAACGCTTCTTCGAGTCGCGGTTGTCGATCAATGGATCATTGAACGCATCCACGTGACCTGAAGCCTTCCAAACAGTAGGGTGCATAAAGATGGCTGCGTCGAGACCCACAATGTTCTCGTGCAGCAATACCATGCTCTGCCACCAGTACTGCTTGATATTGTTTTTCAGCTCGACACCGTTCTGACCATAGTCGTAAACGGCTGCCAAACCATCATAAATTTCGCTACTTGGAAACACGAAGCCATACTCTTTGCAATGGCTTACAATCTTCTTAAAAACATCTTCTTGTGCCATGATGAAATCTTATATTTTTCAAATTTTCGGCAAAGATACGCCTTTTTCTCGAATTTTCTTTGTATTTTTGCCTAAAATATATAAAATAAGTATTAAAAGCTATCTATGAGCGACGAAATTAAAGACAAAGACGAACTTCAGAAGGGTGGTGAGCCACAAGATTTGGATGCGGCTGAACAGCATTCCGACTACAAGCCTGTCAACAGGTTTGACGCTTCGGCGGTGCGCCATCTTAGCGGAATGTACCAGAACTGGTTCCTCGACTATGCCTCCTATGTGATTCTCGAGCGTGCCGTGCCTCATATCGAGGACGGACTGAAGCCCGTGCAGCGACGCATACTGCACTCGATGAAGAGAATGGACGACGGAAGATACAACAAGGTGGCGAATATCGTGGGACACACCATGCAGTTTCACCCGCATGGCGACGCCTCTATCGGCGACGCACTCGTACAGATGGGACAGAAAGACCTGCTCATCGACACACAGGGAAACTGGGGAAACATCCTCACCGGCGACCGTGCGGCGGCTTCACGATACATAGAGGCACGTCTGTCCAAGTTCGCGCTCGACGTGGTGTTTAATCCCAAAACAACCGACTGGCAGCTCTCCTATGACGGTCGCAACAAGGAGCCTATCACGCTCCCCGCCAAGTTCCCCTTGCTCTTAGCACAGGGAGCAGAGGGCATTGCCGTAGGTCTGAGCAGCAAGGTGCTGCCACACAACTTCAATGAGCTTTGCGATGCTGCCGTACACTATCTCAAGGGCGAGCCTTTCACCATCTATCCCGACTTCCCTACGGGTGGAGCCATCGATGTGGGCAAGTATAACGACGGACAGCGTGGAGGCGTGCTGAAGGTGCGTGCCAAGATAGATAAGCTCGACAACAAGACCCTCGTTATCACCGAGATTCCTTTCAGCAAGACCACCGGAAGTCTCATCGACTCCATCACCAAGGCGGTGGAGAAGGGAAAGATAAAGGCCAGAAAGATAGAGGACGTTACCTCTGCCAACGTGGAAATCCTCGTCCATCTGGCTCCCGGAACCTCTTCCGACAAGACCATGGACGCACTCTATGCCTTCAGCGACTGCGAGATTAACATCTCGCCCAACTGCTGTGTCATCGAGGACAATAAGCCTTGCTTCCTCACCGTGAGCGATGTGCTGCGCCACAGTGTAGACCGCACCATGGGACTGCTGCGCAAGGAGCTGATGTTGCGCAAGGGTGAACTGGAGGAACAGCTCTTCTTCTCCTCTCTCGAGCGTATCTTCATCGAGGAGCGCATCTACAAGGAGCGCAAGTTCGAGCAGAGCAAGAGTCAGGACGAGGTTGTGACCTTTATCGCCTCGAAGCTGGAGCCTTTCAAGGACAAGCTCTTCACAGCCGTAGTCGACGGAAAAGGCAAGGTGGAGTATGCATTCCACAGAGAGATAACGCGCGAGGACATTCTGAAACTCCTTGAAATCAAAATGCAGCGCATCCTGAAATATAATAAGGATAAGGCTGACGACCTCTTGCTGAAAATCAAAGCCGAACTGGCGGAGATAGAGAACGACCTCGCCCACATGACTGATGTCACCATCAACTGGTTTGAATATCTCAAGACCAAGTATGGCAAGGCGCATCCACGACGCACCGAGATAAGAAACTTCGACACCATCGAGGTGACCAAGGTGGTGGAGGCCAATCAGAAACTCTACATCAACCGACAGGAAGGATTCGTGGGTACAGGACTGAAGAAGGATGAGTTGGTGTGCAACTGTTCCGACCTCGACGATATCATCATCTTCTATAAGGACGGAAAGTTCAAGGTGACCAAGGTGGCCGACAAGATCTTCGTAGGAAAGAACATCCTTCATGTGCAGGTGTTCAAGAAGAACGATAAGCGAACCATCTACAACTGTGTGTATCGCGACGGCAAGCAGGGCGAATACTTCATCAAGCGATTCAACGTGACGTCGATGACACGCGACAAGATGTACGACATCACGCAGGGAACGCCCGGAAGCCGGGTCATCTATTTCACGGCCAACCCCAACGGCGAGGCTGAAATCATCAAGATAACACTGGATCCAGACCTCTCGAAGAAGCGACAGAGCATCTTTATCGAGAAAGACTTTTCGGATATTATCATCAAGGGACGTGCCGCCAAGGGCAATCTGCTCACCAGGAGAACCATCCGACGCATTGGTCTGAAGAGTCATGGACACAGTACCTTGGGAGGAAGAAAGGTGTGGTTCGATCCTGATGTCAACCGTATCAATTACGACGAGAACGGACGTTTCCTCGGCGAGTTTAATGACGATGAATATATCTTGGTGGTTCTCGACAATGGCGAGTTCTATATCACCAACTTCGACCCCAACAACCACTATGAGGACAATATCCTGCGACTGGAAAAGTGGGACGAGCATAAGATATGGACTGCCGTTCTCTATGATGCCGACAACGAGGGCTATCCTTACATCAAGCGATTCACCATGGACGCTGCCAAGCGCCATCAGAACTTCCTTGGCGAGAATGTCAACAGCAAGCTGATTCTCCTTACCGATACAGTTTATCCTCGTATCAAGGTGACTTATGGAGGTGTGGATGCTGTGCGTCCTGCCGAGGAAATCGACGCCGAGCAGTTTATCGCACAGAAGAGTTTCAAGGCTAAGGGAAAACGACTCTCTACCTGGAACATCGGTTCTATAGAGGAAATAGAGCCGACCCGTTTCCCAGAGCCTGCAGATACAGCCGATGCTGCCGACGCAGCCGATGGCGATGAGACGACAGCCGATGGCGATGCTGCCGACGGCAAAGTGTTGTCCCGGACAAAGGCAAAATCATCCGACGAGAACCTCGACCCTGATGCCGGCAAGAGCCAGCAACAGATTATCGATGAGCTGACAGGACAGACAAGCCTCTTCGACGATAAGAACTTTACTGCGGAAGACGAAAAAGACCGCGACTGGCTGAAGGATCAGTAAATCGAAAAGGAACGTATCATTTAAAGAAAGCCGCCACTGAGAGATGGAGTCTCCAGTGACGGCTTTGATGAAAAGAGAATTATCCTTATTAGTTACTCAACAGTAATCAAAACTCTGCGGCATTCCTCCTTTGAACAGCCGTTGCTGTCGCCAATGGCCTTCTCCAACTTGATGTCGAAGCCCTTGATGCCTTGTTTCTTCAGGAAGTTGACAACATTGTTCAGACGACCCTCGCTGAGTTTGTAGTTCTTTGAAGAAACTCCGTCCGATGAAGCCTCACCGATGATGGTAAGCTTGTAGTCGCCCTGTTCCTTCAGGGTGTTGATAAACTTCTTCAAGCGAAGTCTTTCCTGAGTCGTGATGTTGGTCTTGTCTACGGTGAAGAATACCTCGTAAGACTTCACCTTCTTCGACTTCTCGCAGTCGTCGAGCAATGACTGCAGCTCGGCATTGTCCTTGCGGCAAGCCTTCAGACTCTCAGACAATCCGTCGTATGCACGCTGCTTTTCAGCCAATTGCTTTTCGTAGGCTTCCTTCATTTCGGCTTGGTCTCTCAGAGCCTTGTAGTAGCGGGCCTTGTTGCTTGGCATCACCTTGCTGACGAAGTTGAAGCGAAGAACCACTCCTGCACTGTACATTCCCTTAGGAGTCAAGTCCTTGTTGAGAGGCAGATAGTTGTATCTGCCGAAAACGCCTGCTGTCCAGCGAGAGGAAAGGTCGTATTCCAACGACAGGGTTGCCGGGATATACATCGCATCTACATGTTCGTTGAAGGCCTGGCTCTTCATGTAGTTGTGAGTGTAGACATTGTAGTATCCCTCACCCTTGGCAACAGCCATCTCTCGGTAAGAGAAGGTGGTGGAGTTGCGGCTCCAACCGCGCAGATAACCGACACCGACTCCTAACCAAAGATTGAGCTGCTGGGCCTTGCGGTTGTGCCAGAACTCCATGATGTTGAAGTCTACATTCAGGTCGGCCATGGCGTACTGCATGGTATAGCGGTTCTGGAATCTGTCCATCTTGGTCTCCAAGGTCGTAGGATAGGTTTTTCCTGTAGAAGGATCTTTTATCTCATAATCCTTGTTCGTTGTGGTAGAGAGCATGCCCTTGTCTGTCGACCTCAGCATGTCGTACTCTAAGTTCAAACCCAGTCTTACCCAGGGCTTGATATTGTATTTCACTCCGACACCTCCGAAGGGCATGATGTGCTTTCTTTTAGCTATCTCGTCCATACCCCTCATGCCATGATACAGAGTTCCTCCTCCCTGGATGTAAACCGACCAAGTGTGAGTACGCACCGTATCATTGTAGGTTTGTGCTTGGAGTGTGGCAGTCGTCGCTAAGACGGCGACTGCCATGGTTAAACGTTTTATTCTCATAATTGTAACTGCTTTGAATTTGTAATGCGGTAGCATATTGGCATGAGATGTTCATGCTCTTTCTGCAGATTCTTACTTATTCGGGATACTCGAAAGATGGAGTTCCTGTTGCATCAGCATCATTTTGCAAGTAAAAGTTGCACTTCAAAACCGACATGATGACTCCATCTTTATAGGTAGTCAAGTTAAGCAATGTGTTGCTGACTCCTCCATAGGAATAGGAGAGGCTATTCTTTCCTTTGGCATCCACGTAAAGGATGTGTAAGATGTTCTTAACGGTTGAAGTTATATTATAATTCATCTGCTCTGGCACTTTGGCTATTCTGATAACCTTCTTGCCGTTGGCGAGTTGCATGGGCTGGAGTGTACCTGCCACAACTTCTGTTGTTGAAACAACTTGCTCGGTATTTACCTTGATTAAGTTGTTGTTCTGTACCGTGCCTGTATAAGCTGAATAGTAGGCGTAGCACAGGATAGTAGGCTTCTGTACCTCAAGCATGTCTGAGATGATTTTCTTCAGAGTTGGGTCTGCTGATACTGCTGCCCACATCGCTGGTTCCATGTATACAGAGGTTTTGTCGGCTGGATCCTGATAGATGCCGTTGTCGGCAGCCATCTTTTCCAACTGCTTGAGCATGGCTTGTGAGTTGGCGTCCTGCTTGTCCTTCAGCTCTTTAATGGCTGTAGTAAGGGCATTCTGCAACTTGGTGTTAGATTTTACTACCTTGCTAACTCCTTTAGCGATAGCAGTGTTGAGAGCTGCGGTCTGTGCGGTGATAGCATCAACCACTCCTGCGATGACAAGGTTCATGTCGGTTGTCTGCTGTGTGATGGCACTCTTTATGCCGTTCTCCAAGCCTGTGATAGAGCCCTTAATCTCGCCTCCCTGTGTGGTGATGGCTGTTCCGATAATGCCGCCCTGTTGGTTTACTGCTGCCACAATAACGTCACCGTTCTGACCGATGGCTGTAACGATCTTGCCGCCCTGCTGCTCTATCATCTCCTTCAGAGCAATGAGCTGGTTCTTCATGCCGTTTTCCATGTTGACGATGGCTGTTGTGTTGTCACTCAACTTAACGGTGAGTTGTCCTGTCATGTCATCGATGCTACCCTTTACTGCTGTGTAGCCCGTGGTGATGTTGGTGTTCACGTTGTCGATGGCGGTCTTCAGGTTGCTGAGTTCTGTCTTGATATCGCCAAGTGCAGAGTTGTTGCTTCCAAGTTTGTTCTCCACTGATGTGAGACGGAGATCGAGCGTGGTATTAATCTTATCGTTAACTACCTTAATCTCTGCCAGTCCTGCACCTATAGTGGTGTTGATGGCCTCAAGTTTTGTGCCTAACGTCAAGGTCTGGCTCTTCAACTCGGTTGTGAGGTCGAGGATGCTACTCTTGAGCTGTGCTGCGATGAGTGAGCCGTTGGTGTCGATGGTGAGGCGGAGCAGTTTGCTCTGTGCTTCGAACGTATCGCTCAAATTACCAATAGCAGTTACAATCTTTTTGCCATGGTTGTCGATATTGGTATTCAACTCGGTGAAACCATTAACAAGCGTAGTGTTGATCTGAGCAAGACCTGCCTGAGTGGTCTCTTCAAGGAGCTTAATGGCACCTGTGTTCTCGTTAATTTCTACCTTGATGTCTGCCAAACCAGTCTGTACTGCTAAGGTGAGTGCATTGAGACGTTCAGCCAGACTATTTGATTGGTCGTTGATTGCTTGGATGATGGCATCAGCCTTAGCTACGATGGTAGCATTGAGGAGCTTGCCAGTGGTGTCAATCTGCAGGCGCAGAACCTCTCCATTCTTGTTCATAGCGGTCACAATCTTATCGCCATTTTCGTTCATTGTGGTCTTGATAGCTGTGAAGCCATCGATCAATGTAGCATCTATCTTCAGCAAGCTGGTATTGAGATTGCCTAAGCTGCCCTGAGTATTGTCATCGAGGAGCTTGATGGCACCTGTGTTGTTGTTGATTTCTACCTTGATGTCCTTCAGACCTGTCTCTATAGCTGTGGTCAGAGCATTGAAGCGCTCTTCCATAGTAGAAGTCTGGTCGTTGATAGCCTTGATGATAGCATCAGCCTTAGCGATTAAGGTAGCATTGAGGAGCTTGCCTGTGGTGTCGATCTGTAGGCGTAGAACCTCAGCATTTTCGCTCAATGCGGTCACCATCTTATTGCCATTATCGTCTATCGTAGTTTTGATGGCTGTGAAGCCGTTGAGCAGTGTGGTGTTGATGGTGTTGAGACCTGCCTTGAGGCTCTCACCCTGTGCGGTGATAGCACCCGTGTTCTTGTCAATTTCCACCTTGATGTCGGCAAATCCACCCTTCACGGCAGCTGTCAAGGCTGCTATGCGCTCAGCCATGGTGTTGCCCTGGTTGTTGATCACGTCTACGAGTGCATTGCCAGAAGCCAATATCTGGGCTGAGATAAGCTTGCCAGTGGTGTCAATCTGCAGGCGCAGAATATCTCCGTTCTGGTTCATGGCGTATACAATGGCCTCGCCCTGGGCAGTAATCTGTCCGGTGAGTGTGGTCAATTGTGCGGTTAAGGCTTCGAAACCATTAAATAAAGATGTGTTGATGTCTTTAAGACCATTCTTTGTATTCTCACTCAATACAGTGATGGCACCCGTGTTGGCATCTACTGCCAACTTAATGTCTGCCATGCCGTCTCTCAACAATGTGTTGAGGGCGTCAAAGCGCTCTTTCAGCGTCTTGTTCAAGTTATTGACTGCATCTACCAGTGCCGAGTAGTCATTGATAAATGTGTTTCCACCATAATCGACAGTAGGTTCAGTTACGTCCGTACATGCCGACAAGCTCAAGGCTGCTATGAGCAACATAGGATAAAACTTCTTTTTCATAATTAATTTAGGTTTTAAGCTCCACTTTTCCTTATACACCTTTTAAATATATTTACTTTCATATATCTTATTACAATATAATATAAAAAAGGGAAGCAGTTAATAAAATAGGTAATTACTTTCGACTGCAAAAATAAGTAAAAACCAATCAACGGGAGTGAACCTCAGTTTTTTGTTGTGAACCTCAGTTTTTTAACGTGAACGTGCGGTGGATTCAGTATTTTTTAACTAAATCCACCGCACGTTCACGTTGATTTTGTTTCTTTCAACCAGTTTTTGTACCTATATTGTGCTTTTATATCATTTTTCCCTCCATACGGATAAGGTTGTTGAATATCCCTATTTGCGGAAGTTGAGTAAAGCGAAAGTCGAGTAAAAAAGGTAAAAAGTTCAGCTCACATACTTCTCTATCAGGTCGTAGTCGAAGTCTTTGAGTCGCTTTCTGGCATTGGTGAGTCCCCATCTGTTCTTGAAACCGCACAGCTCGGCAGCGGCTTCCTGTCCTAAGTTGGCGGTGGTGTCCGACTCCATGAGGCGCTCATAGTGGCGTATACGGAAGGCGTTGACCAGTCGATAGAAGCCCACCTGGGTGATGAAGGTACCTGCCAAGGTGTGATTCATGGCGCTGACATCGCGTACTACCTCTATTCTCTTCAGACTGGGCTCTAAGTATCTCTTGCTGACGATGGTGAGTACCTCGTCCTTCACCGATTCCCAGTTTTCTTGTTCCATCTGCAGTCGTAGTTTCTCCTTATTATATGTGATGAGTTTTGGCTCATCGGATGTGTCGTCTATAGGGGCTTCTTCTAATACTTTACCATCTGCCGTCTGTACGATTTTCTCAAATAATTCTTTCTCCTGCAAGATTTGCTCCATGTTTTCGTTTTCTATGAAGTCCATATTGTTTTTATTTTGCTCAGAGTGAATCGTTTTGTTGGGGTGCAGAATGCGGCAGAGGAACTGAACCTGCCATGCTGCCATAAATAGGTCAATATATGCTTTGACCATTTGGTTGTCAAGAATAAACAGGACCCACATTATGAGAAGCCCTAAGGCTGGCAAGTGCAATATCTTCTTGGCAAAGGAGAAGGGGAAGTCGGATTCGTTGGAGTAGTTCTGTGTGTGGTAACTATCTACTTTCTTAATAAGCCATTTACACTCCTTGAAGAGATGGATGGAAAGTAGGATGCTGACACCTCCCATGGCAATCTCCCATGTTAACTTGTAGGGGATGAGTAGATTGTTCTGATGGAAAAAGACGATAAATAAAAGCCCACCCAGCAATAGGAATGGGGTGACGAAATAGGTCACTGCCGACCATTGACGCCAAGGTTTATCCGTTTGGAAATAGCGATGGTAGAGTATGGTGAAGCATATGGGATAGTAGAGTATACCGAAGCTACGGGCAAATAGCCAGGTTCCTGGGTCGCCAGGACACAATACGTAAGGCAACTGCAAAGCCGTTGCTGTGTAAAAGAATGTCATCTGTCGGCGAGCAGGGTAGAAGAAGTCTCCCCCCCCTATCGAACGGATGACACATGTGAAACCATCTGACAACGCCACATATCACGCCAGACAATATATAGGTATAGCATGCTAATGAGTAGAAGTTTTCTGGTTGAGTAAAAATAGTAGGAATATTCATCTGTGATATCATCTTTTTTAGTTAGTAATTCTGGCTTCGCAAGTTGGGAAGTAATTGTAACAGAACTTGCTAAAGTTCTTTGAGGTATAGATTCGCTCCATTATCTCAGTTTGCAAAAATAGTAATAAAATTGCGAAAAAGCAAGCAACTTCCAAGTTTTTTGTCTTTTTCTTCTTCTAATTGAAATATAAGTTGTATCTTTGCACTCGCAAATGCGCTTGTGGCGAAATTGGTAGACGCGCTAGACTTAGGATCTAGTGGTTCAGGCCGTGTAGGTTCGAGTCCTATCAGGCGCACCGAAGAAAATCCTAACTGCTTGACTATAAGCGGTTAGGATTTTTCGTTTCTAGAAATTGCCGAGTTTTTGCCGAGTTTTCCGAGCGTTATACTATTTAGGAAACTCGAAGATAATCAGATATTTTGACAAACAACTCTGACTACAGATAATTAAGTTAAAAAGAAAAATTATCATTATACGAAAAAACATATTCTTTAGCTTGACAGAATCTTGTAATATTACATCTTTTAAGATAATCGTCGGTTACCTTCCCAAAACATCCATCAAAATCTTTATATTTACCAAAATACCTATAATCCCAGATTGCCACCAACAAACTTGGACTTAAAGGAAAAGTCAACTCAACCCCAAGTCGAGTCAGCCCCATATTTTCATTTCTCACATCACATTTATTATCGGCATGACCAAAAGCAAATATAGGACTATCACTAGTAAAAAAAGATTTCGTTGGAGAATAATGAAAAAACCAATAATTACGAGATAGAGCTTCAGAATATTCCTTTACCATATCATCATCAATAAAAGTACAAGACGCATGGTTGACCACTTCATCAAAAGTTCCCTCTATATCCATCTTTGCAATATCAGGGTTGTTCATTTGAATCGCCAAACCTTCTTTGAATAGACGAATATGTTTTTGCAGAAGTTCATCAGAAAAGCCATTAACCGCCTTTCGCACTTCCGGCAACCTCATATACTGAATTACAATTTGCTTAGCTATAAGACGTTTTTCTTCCACTGTAACTCCAAAATCATTGCAATTTTCCGCAAGACACAAACATTTGCGTTCGTCTATTTGACGTAACAGACTTCCCCATTCCGGTTCTATATTTCGACCAAAGAAATCACTCTCTAGTGACAATCTATTTAATTCCTGTTCGGAATCTTTTGCTAAATACTCATCACTTAAATCGTAAAAATTATTTATTCCACAAACTTTTGAAATTGCAATCTTAAAAGACTTACTATTTCTTTTCGAATAAGCATATAAAAAACGCTTATTCTTATCATCTGGCGAGAATTGACGTAAATAACACTGCGGAATATAGTGCTGATATATATTATGACTTTTCATTTTCTCATTTTTCTGTTTTATTTATTGCTACATTAAATGCCTTGCATCGACGAAGTTGCTGGTTAGAACGACACAATGAAAAGCGATTAAATTTCTCATATATATCTAGTCCACGCCCCATCGTAATCGTCCAACCTGTATCCGTACGAATAACACGATCATGATCTGCTTTGAAATCATACGTAAATTCAATACCCATTGGCAATAGTTCATCGGCCAAATCATTAAAGCAATCTATAACCTCAGCAACTTTCTCATCATCATCATTTTGGGTACTCAAGTGAATCTTTATAATTTCTTGCACACTTGTTACCTCTTTTACCATTTGGATAAAATCTACAAGATTATCTATTTGATAAGGTTGGCGTACAAACGGATCTGTAACTTGTATTTCTTTTGCTAAACGCAAATAATCGCCAAAGAGTTCTTTATAGGTAACGCCACCTTGATTTTCTCGTATAGAGATAGTTTTAGGCACTAAAGGTTTAAAGCGAGGACGTCGCTTTTGCTCCTTCTCATGTTCTGGTATTGCTTGCACAGCAGAATCCATAATATCCTGGCACTCAACTTCCATATCATCTGTCTCACCTTTCCGCTCCATCACATTTTTATGATGATACTCTAAGTTCTCTAATGTTTCTACCTTAACTGTCTCACCTGTTGGCAACCAAGTATATTCAAATTTCGCAGGTTCGGCACAGAACGTAGAATCAATGATATAAAGCTGGTCTTTTACTCTTTTTCTTGATTCCGCTGCAAAGTCAATGATTTCCTTAACTTCCTCATCTGTCATCACTCCATCAGGATAAATCAATTTGCAGAGACCAGAGCAAGTCTTTCTGATAGCGTTATGGTCACGTTCAGAAAGTGTGCCACTAAACTTTGCATACTTTGACAAGTTTGCAGAATAATCTATTCCTCGCATTTCATGCAAGATGGCTGAGATATAATCTGTAATAAGTCCATACCCTGCACTAAAGGATGCTTTCTTTAGCACTTTAACTTCCCATCCAGGATTATACACATGGATACGATCCAAGAATGCACCAGTCTGCAAGAAGTCAGTAGGGATAGACTCAAACAGATGGGAGTTTTTTAGCATATATGACACTGTATGTTTTGTATTGCCCACAAAAGACATGGAAGCCGTGCTTTCGTGGGTTCCCTTTCCTCGATTAAAAGACTTATTGGCAAGATAGTTTTGCATCGTATCTACCAATTTTGCCTCAATAGCACGATGTGGCTTTTGCTCATACTCATCCCATGCCACAACATCCCAATATCCAACAAGCCCCAATAATTCCTTGTTACCCGACATTTTCACAAACAATCGAGCCGATGTAACATCTCCACCACTAACCAAGACACTATAAGGCGAAAACTCTTGATACACATGAGACTTTCCAGTGCCCTTTGGGCCTAACTCAACAAAATTAAAGTTGTTCTCTATGTGTGGTAACAAACGAGCCAATGCTATAATTTTTTCTCTACGATTTAATGGTTCTGGATTAAGTCCAACAGTATGAACCAACAAGTCTATCCATTCATCTGTTGTAAATTTCCCTCTTTGCTGTACATACTCTTTCAAGTCTATATTAGATATTTGAATCGGCTTCAGTGATTGAATTTCCCAACGCACATGCACATCATCACCCGAAAGATAATTAATCTTTACAATACTCCACACACCATTTCCGGAAAGAAGCTTTGGATTTCTCTGCACGACACTATCCCCCACTGGTATTTTTGTCAAACCGAGATTAGCAAAAGACACCTCATACAAATCTTCCTTGTCATTAAGTGTTGCCGTTATCTTATCTATCACTGTATAAGAGCCACGCTCACGTATTTTTCCTTTTATAAGGTCAGCTTCAGCACGACTGATATAATTATTTCGTATCACGGTCTTTACCTTTTCCACGCCTTCCTCAATAATTTGTGGATCATCACTGGCACAATATTGTCCCAATAGATATTCCAACACATAAGTTGGAACAGGCAAATTACCTTTTACCTGAAAAGCCAAGTCCTTACGAACCACCTTTCCGGCAAATGCATCCAATATTTTTTCTTGCAGCTTTCCCATAACCTTTCTACTCTTACTAATAATAATGACTAAAAATCATCTTGTTCAATCAATGTATTGTTCACTATGTTCTTTTCTATGAGAGGATTCAAATGGTCATCATCTTTAAAGATTTTGAATTGAAGGATCTTAGATGACACAGGCTTGTTCAAAACCAAATCCACCTCAAAAATGCGACTAGCCCCCATTTCTTCATCTGTAGAGTTAAGTACAACCGTCTTGACTGGCGTTACAGCTTCACCTCCTACATAGATAGCACAAACAACTTTCTGTTCTTGAACATCCATCGTTACAGCTTCGCCCTGCACCAAATGTGCCTTCAGACGACTTGAAGCCATTTTTAATGTAGGTTCCAAAAGTGACACGCTTACTTTCGCCTTAGCGTTCACTCTCTTATAATGACTATAAATCAGCGGTATTACCAGCTCTTGTAGCGAAGCTCCTCCATGAGCAAACTGATAGTCGCCACCGTTCATATACAAACGATTAATACCATTTGGCACAGCCACCAAAACTTTCCCACTCATAGCAGAAACTGCAGGCAGTGAGAATTTCGTGATCCCTTTTACATCGTGGTCATTTTCTGTCAAATAATATCTCGTTGTTAGCTCCATATAGTTATCATTGACCTTTTCTTTGTCCTTATCCAAAAATACCTTATCATTATATAAGAAACCATGGTCTGACGTAATGTAGATTTCTGTCACATTAGCAGTATCATGTATAAAACCAACAAGCTGCTCCAAGTCTTTGAAGCATTGTTCACATGTCGTTCTAAAAGTGCTTGAAGAACATCCGTGCAGATTATCATCCAATATATTATAGAACACATACACCAACTTATGCTTAAAGATTTCACGTTGCTCCGTCTTGCTAAGTTTCTTTAATCTCTTATAGTTTATACATAGTCCATCATCATTATAGTTCCGCAAATGTGTGGTTCTACTTTCTGTCGAAGCTAGCACTTTTTCATCCACCATCATGTCTTTCTCTCCTAAAGTCAAAGTTTCATGAGGAAGCAAGGACGGCTTTGTGTATTTTGTCTCGGTTGGGAGCATAGCCAGTGCTGGGGTCAACGTGGCAATATGCTTTTTATTGCCAAGTCGTTGCAAAAGTTCTATTGCCATCTCATAGCGCAAAGCATCACACACAATAACCGCAATTTTCGACTTAATATTTGCCAAATGATTTTTAAAGAAGTCAGGTTGACGTTCTACCATTGTGACAGTTTCAAACCCATCCCCCATCTCTTTCAGGCAAGCAAGCCATTCTACGTTTTCTTCATTGACCAAAGATAAATAATCCTCATCCAACTTCGTCTTTATTCGCTCCCCAAGATCAGATTCCGAGTTCATGTCCAAATCCACATAGGCACATACAGCTTGGCGATAGAACATATCTAGTTTACTATACGTTTCCACATACTCTGAAACATATAAATTAGGAGTGTTTAGTTTGAACGTATCTATACCTTTCCATACTTGGTAGAAGGCGCAGACCAACTTTACGAAATTAACCAATGTCGCCAGTTTTTTTCCTAAATTTTTATTTTCAAACTGTTCAATTAGTTTATCAGATAAGCCAGCAGGATTATTATAAAGCAATTCCTTAGTCCACTGAAACAAAAGCTTCTTGCTCATTGCATCAGACAAGAACGAATAAGAAGCATCTGCTCCATAAACATCTAATAATGTTTCTTCCTTAACATCCTCACTCAATCTAGCAAAAGCTGGCACAAAAGATTCTGACAACTTTGTATTGTCCGCAATAGAAGACATAATCGTATTCAGTTCTTGCAAACGTAAACCATTATGCACCTTCATTTTCTTATAAGGATCAGCTTCCATTACTGCCAACTGTTGGGTAATGAGATTATACTTCATCGCTTCCGCTACCGCTTTCATCGGGTTCAATGCTTTTTCATCAAAAGTGAACCCAACAAGCATAGCAACTTTATCTTTCAAGGCTGTTAGGATATCCGATGCACTCACTTTACTCTTTGTTGTAAACTTTCCCCAAAAAGCTGTTGCTTTTGTAGGATCCTCAGCACCAAACAGGATAATGATACGAGCCAATAGCTGATACCACTCCAAAAGTTTGTCAGAGCCAAGATAAACAGAAAGAATGCCACGATGTGCGACATCAAACGAGAATGTCTTCGTATTATAATAAGGCGAAAGTACCTTATTGAACTTATCACGCAACAGTTCTGTTATATGACGTTTGAAGAAGTCGGCATATTCCATAGAAATGCCACGCTGTTGCATAAATGCCACAGCATCTTCCTCGTGAAACACCATATTGGCTTTCAACACACTCAACAAAGGAAAATTCAAGCAAGATTCCGACTCCACAGGCTCCTGCTGATTGAACACCAAGATCACCCTTTTATCTTGCCATTCCATAGCAAGACGAACCTTTGTCGAGAACCAGTCGCCCTCGAACACCTTATAGACATAGCCATCTTTCCAAGGCTCATCTATTGCTTCTATCTCATTTCGCAACATTCCCATAGCGTCAAATACGAACAGCACACGCAAATCCGTTGTAGAATCGAAATAGTTATATATCTTGTCTCTGATGCTCATCACTAATATTCGGTCTTATTTATATTTTCATTTAATACCCAATGCCCATACGCTCTTCCTCCTTTACGTCGAACAATACCCAACTTTTTTAGATGAGTAAGTACTTTATATATGGTTGTTTCACCAACAGATAGCTTAACACCCAAAGAACGGTAGGTCTCATTAGGATCAAGCTTTATCAAGTCAAAAACTTGTTTTTCTATAGGGCTTAATCCTATACGATTTCTTTCCTCACTTCTTTCCTCACTTCTTTCCTCACTTCTTTCCTCACTTCTTTCCTCACCAATAGTAGTTTCCTTACAAATCGAATAAGTAGTCCACCTATTCTTACTATCTTGGTTCAACAATTGCTTGTCAACCATCTTATGCAAGATTTTACCTACTTCAATAGGATTCAGCCCCAATATCTGCTGCAATTCCTCATTGCTCACACTATCACCATTCCAAAGATATGCAGCTATCATCTGCTCCTCTGCACTTAATCCATGATAAACTTTTTCTCCATAATAGGTTTCAATTTCATGGATCACAGACTCTGGCAAAAGACTTATCATCGGAAGAATTAAATCTACCTGGCGCAAGTCTGTTCTATCCATCAAAATTGGTTTACGCCAATTTTGGTCTTTCCACGCCTTCAATATGGTAGGATAGCCACTGCCTATATTTTCACCATATCCTATCATTCTGAGCATATTCTGTATTCTTGGATTACGTGCCTTCGAGTTTCCACCTCGTATGATTTCTTCCATGGGAAGTTTGAGAGCACCAGGGTTAGAAAACAGAAATTCCTTGTCATATTTCTCTACTTTAAGCACTCCTGTTATCAATAGGTCAGAATGGATTATCATATTCGTCAATCCTTCACGTACCGCCTTATGCACTGGGGTGTCATCCACACGTTCCATTCCTTGCAATTTAAATGGACGCTTCAAATCCACAGTGAGTTTAGCTACAACTTTCATAAAGAAGTTATAGAGATTATTCTCCCAGGTGCCATCATAGGTCAAGCGGTCGCTCCATCGGCTGTCCTCTTCCAAATTTGTTTTGTCAATGTAGTCCATTCTGATGTTATCAAAACGGTCTCTTACAGGCAAGCCCTTACCAAACATCATGAGTCCAGCTATCGTCAGTCCTTCTCTTCCTGTATTTCGGTCAAGAGTATAACCACCTAAATTTCGCAAGAACTCCTTATTATCAAGTTGGTTGAAAGCATGATCAACATTTCTTACCTCAAAACGATTGCGATAAGCTTGCAATGTAGGCAAGTCAATATCATCCATCCCATAATTTTCTACCAATGCACCATCATTTCCATTCTCGTTGGCATCTCTTAGCATCGACTTGACATCATCATCTGTGCAGTGATAATCTCCTTCGTAGTTGCGCTTAAAAGTACCACCAATAATGTTTTTGTTAATATAGACGGGACGTACGGTGTAATTTGCCATCGGAACATGAACCACAATAATTGTTTTATCTTCATATTCCACACATTCCACATCATCATCCAACAATATATTGCGACTTACCTTATCACTATTGATGGTGTCCCACAAAGTTTTCAACATCTTATTGGCATCGCCTACGCCTCTTATTTCAAACTTTCCCTCTTCCACAGATTTATTTCTGTGTTCTTTGATACCCAGAATGATAGTTCCGCCTATGGTATTTGCGAATGAGGAATAAGTCTCCCATAGCGATTTTGGCAAATCGCCAGATGCTTCTTTATACTCTATGTTGATGCGCTCGCCATATAGCATCATGTCCTTTATATCTTGCGCTGTCATAATCATCTATGTTTTAATACGTTTTTATTTCAATTTCGCCAACACATCTCCATACTTGGCATAGTTTACAACCACGCCATCATCCAAGTCGATGCTAATTTGTTGATTAGCCACTTCATGGAGTCGTACATCGTATTCACGACATTCATCGAGCCACTTGTTATAGTCACGCAGTTGTCGGCGTTCCAGTGAAGACAGTTCTGCTTGCCTTACCATAAGTTCTTCTATCTTTGCCTTCAGCCACTCAATGTAAGGCAAAAGATACTTGATTCTCACCTTGCCCACTACATAGGCATCCATTCTATGCATATATACCATACATTGGAAGGCACCTTTCGTGGAAGCAAAGAGCCAATAGATAGGGCGTTTCTGATACATCTTCTTATGGTCTTTCCAAAAGTCCTTCTGTAGGTAGTCGCTCAAGCTCTTGCCTAATGTTGCCTCTATATAGTTAAGGTTCTCGGTTTGGCTATCGGAGCCAAATACAACCTTTACCATTTCTGAAATACGACTCACCGCATTATCACTAAATGGTGAGTTTTCGCCCATCAGCGGCACGATTCCATCATCATCAGGTTCAAACCTGCTTTCTGGCACAAGTTGATGATACTCTTCTATACCATCACCTTGGTTGGCAAGAATGAGTCCCTTATGGTCGATACTGTATCTACCCATTATGCAACCGATGGCATAACTGACCAATTGCTTTACTATTACATCATCATGCCATACCATTTTATTGCCCTCAATACTTTTCTCCCCTTGCTGGAGGATAGTGATTTCATCAAGAGGCACATCTGGAGTCAACTCGTCTTGCAAGCCATATATATCAATAAACTGCTTGTTGAGCTCTTCCTCATTGGCATGGAGCTGCATGAACTTCGCCGTCCATTCATCCTTGAATCGAGACAGCATATCTGACATATGAATAGATTTTCCTGCAATATCTATTCCGGTTTCGGAACTTTGCTGAGCAAGGGCGACAAGAGGATTCTGCTCGAAATCCCAAGAAGTCTCATGAGCATCCCAATCTTGCTTAGAAATTAACACATTTTCTGCAGCTTTTAACCCTGTTTTTTCTTTTTTTTCTGATGAAAGAGGATAAGGAACATTATAAAAGTTACCTATTTTAAAGTGAATGCCAGGATTATAAAACTCCGCAAACATATCCATAATTTTGGAATTAGCAATAGCCAAAATTGGATACATATCCAAAGTTTTTTCGCTATATGCAGAATTTGCAGAAGCATCAAATATCATACCCGCAGGATAGTATCTGAAAGAAGTACCATTTGACTTAATATCTGACCAAGACACTTGCTCCTTAAAATAATATGATTCATTTCTCACAGATGCTAATTTCTTGCCTTTTTCATCTCGAAACTCTTTAATTTCTTGTCCTTTGTTTAGCCAATTTATAACAAAATCAAGATTACCATACCATCTTCTTTTTCCGCCAGCCTTATTGTATGGTATCCATTTGTCACAATCTTCAAGAGTCCCTAAAGTCTTATCAAATCTAATTTGCTCAAAAGAGACTTCTTGCCACATTCTTAAAAAATAATCATTATCAGAAGTTGTTATTCCATTTTTTCCTTCACAAATGTCACCTATCATTATTGAATCAAACAAGCCCAAGAATGCCTTTTTAAACCAATATCCGATTGGACATCCAGGAATCTTCTCAAAGTTATTCTGAGCCACATTTGGATAGTAAATATGGTTACCATCCTCATTTTCATAAATATGAGAGAGAAAGAGTCGCTCCTTATCAGCACAATCCTTCCCATCTACAAGGCGATAATACATACCTTGTGTTTTTTCATCAGCCTCAGCATTTGTCAACACAAAAGCCGTATTCTGTACTACCTCACCCGAAAGTTCGTCAAAGGTGCGAGCACCCAAATGAAGCATATTATCGATGCTATAATCTTGAAGGAAACTATTACGCAACTTCTCGAAAGAAGAAAGGAACATCCAGCTCTGCATGTTGATTTGTGCCATCTTGCCATTAGCTTGCAAACGTTCCATCCCCATCATCATAAATACAGAAAACAGGTCTGCCTTCCCCTCAGCATAATAGGTCTTCACATATTCCGAAAGGGTACTATTCATATTGCCAGCCCCCATATAAGGTGGATTGGCAATGACACAAGTATATTGGTCGGTAAGAGCCAACATCACTTGGATATAAGGTAAGATACGACGCACATTTTCTGGGCAATCTTCCATATCTTCTTCCATCCACTGCTCATAACAAGTAGCTATCATTGGACGCATATCATCCAATGGGAATTGCATGATACTACCCAAGGTATCCATGTCCTTCATATCCTCGATATTGCCAGTCAACTCTTCTGCTACCACATCCTCATAGCCACCAATAAAGTCAAGGCAAGCTTGATGCAAAGCATGTTTATCCAAGCCATGAGGCTTTGGCACATCCATCACCATAGGCATCACCTCGGCAGTGAGGAATGAATCATCCTTCTGGCATGCCTTCAACAAAAGCGCAAAAGTAGCAAGTTGCTTGGCACGAGTGTCGAGGTCAATACCCACTAAATTATGAGCAAAAATATTTTCTATAGCCTCCCTGCGACTATAGTATTCATCAATATACATATCAAAAAGCAGGTCGAAAGCCTCCAAGAGAATATGCCCAGAACCACAAGCTGGGTCTATCACCTTCAAGTCCTCCAAAGCTGAATATGTATAAATATGTCTGCTATCATTCAATGCCAAATCTGATTGAGGCACAAGATAAGCCATCTTCTCTTCCAACGCAGCATGAGGATTGTTATCAAGATAGATTCTTCCCAATGTATTCTGTACCATGTACTTCACAATCCAGTTGGGTGTAAATATCTGTGTTGCAGGAGCTATATCATCCGCCCCTGCCTTATGTCCGCTCTTGAAGGAAGCAAACACATCCGCCTTACGCTCTGCAATATAAAACTGATAGAGCCAACCCAATAATTCTGTGGTCTTGTAATCTTCCTCGGAGATAAAGTCCGTTTTGTTGAGCTTATCCACAAACTTATCTTCATCAAGAATATCTTCAGGAAGGAGCAATTCGGTATAATCATTGATGCAGCCAAAGCAATGCTGCAAGATAGGGGTAGCATGGCAAAATGCTGTGATAAGCAAGGCAAACTGTTCATAAGTTTTACCAGGATCACCCAACAAGCCACGCAAACGAATACGTTCCCCATCCCCCATCTTAGGGAAACGACCTTGACGTGCCTCACTCACGATATGAGGCACACGGATAGCAGGATTGTCGAAAAGCAGCACACGATCGATGAATCCATTCATCTGCAAGATACGAATAGCCACCAATCGGTTGAACCAAGTATAAGCCACCTCTTCGCAAACCTCATTCACGCCATACTTTTGGATAGCCTCATAAAGAGCCATCCACTTATCATAAAAAGATTCCTCCCATTGCTGACCTCGATAAAGGGTTACCCCTTGTAACTTCTGAGGAAACAGCTCTGCCTCACCCTTCATATCAAATCCAAGGTTGAGGAGTTTACGAGCCACTCCATCCCTTATCATCTTGCGTGCTTCGGTTGCGAAGCGTTTCAATCTATTCGTATCCATATATTCAATAATCGTGATTGCATATTATTATTTTATCATGATGTCATCATTCTCGCTGCGAGAATTGACCACCTCCATCAACTGTAGTTTCAGTTTGGCAAGGTATTCATCCACAGCAGCTTCAGTATTGAGTGGAGTTGTTGAACCCGTATGCAACGTTACCATTCGGGTACGTCGGCCAGGCTTACCATCTACATGATGGCTCCGTTCCATAATTTCTTGTACCTGTGCTGCCCGATACTCTGAGGTATTGAGATTACCAGCCAACACATAGAGTTTATCGCTGACCGTCATCTGCTTGATAACATTCTGCTCATTGATGCGATATTCCACATCAGCCTCAGCACATACCTGTCGCAAATCCTCAAACACCAACTTGTATTTTTCAGAAATCTCGTTTCGCTTCTCTTTTTTCATTGTTTCCAAAGAACGAGTCAGCTCACGAGTCAACAGACCATATCGCTTCATACTTGGCACAGGCCATTCATCCGCCACCATCGCATAAAGTTGCTTACTCTTTTCCCCGTCTTCGGAAGAAAGGAAATCGAAGTTATCAAGATTGTCGTTGATAAAATTTCTTATCTTCTTGTAGCCAGCAAACTGATCGTCCAAGAAAGCCTTGAGGCTCTTGCACCGGTCGAAGATTTCCTTACCTTTCTCCTTGTCAGCAATAACCAATTCAAAGAATTTCTTGTGATCACGTTCTGTCTGCCATTTCTCCAGCAACGCAATGGCATCATCTAATGCCGAGACAAATGGGAAGGTTGCAATCTCCTTACGCATCTCCTTATAATTATGCAAGATACTCTTGATGCTGACATGCCTCTCACCTTTCTGTACATCAGTTTCTTTGCACAGAGCAAAGAGTTCACCACTATCATAGCAAGCAGGAGCCGAAGGGATATTAAGCGCATACTTCCATGCCTCAACAAACTGATTAATCAACTCTTGCGAGATTGACGTAGCTGGAATTACCGTAAACTTATTCTGTTCCTTGATAATATTTTGCACAATCAGCTTGTTATCGACATTAGTATCATTGTTATACTTCAATGCCCATCGACCACGACGGCGCAACTCATTGAGAAAATACACGGTAGCATAATCTGACCAGCCAAAAGGTCTGGCAGCAAAGGAATGTATAATCTCACTGACAAAGACCGTCCCAAACTGTCCTGAAATATGCTGTTCCACCTGTTGTTCAGGTGGTGTTATCGGATTGAGAGGACCATACTCTCCCGACTCAATATGGCGAGTAATTTTTTTACGCAACTCTTCGAGAGACGTTGGTACAATACCCTCTGATACAGCCAAAGAAGCATAAGGATACACATTTTGGAAATGAATCTCCAAAGCGTTCTTATAACGAACGGCACCCTCTCCATTCACATTGATGACAGTATTTCCCGAAAGAATGTCACAATGATTCAATATGGCATTCATCTTAGGCACAATACGAGTATTATAAACATCCAAAGCCCTTTCACCAAAAGCCTTACGTGTTTTTTCACGTGTCTGACCACCCCCATTTAATGCAGTAGCCGACCATTTCTGCACCTGACAATACCAGAAGAAATCATTGACTAAAAGTTTGTCCTTACTAAACTCAGCCTCCACATTGAAAGTAAGTTTATTCGGTTCATTAGTGCCAAAGAGAGAACCTACGCCCTGATTCTTTCCCAACGCAAACTCAACATTGATGTCCGCATTATTAGCATAGAAGTTACGCCCATAAATCTGCCATCCAATGGAGAAACTACGAGAGCCATAAGTTTCCTTATTGGCAGAGGTTCCACATTTAAAATGGGTACGAAACATCTGTGCAAAATAGTTCGCCATTGACGCCTGGTCTATCTCCTGACTTTCTATCTCACGTGCTGCATCAATCTCATCCTCACTTTGAAAACAATACACATCTGCACGCCCATCAGAGAATTTCTCCACACGGATGACGTGCTTTTGATCAAGGAATCCAAGAGCCTGCTCTGTACGAGCTATCAACTCAGCCTTATTGGTATCAACATCCTCCATAAGCAAAGTAACGATGTGCTCTTTAGTTGCCGGGAAGACCAACTTGTTTGGAGCAGAAAGATTACATATCATAAACAATACATTCACCACTCGCTGCGCAAATCCCTGGTCAACATATTCCTTAATCATTGCATCTGCATTGTCTTTTGCACGTCGTCCTGAAGCCATGAGTGCCCCCTCGAACATCGCATTATAAAAGCGATCGAAAGCGATAAACTTACCAATCTTATCATCTTTAGCTTTTATGGCTGTACTATGCGTAATCTTGATGATACTTCGCTCATTTCCACGGCTCTGCGAGTCGATGTAACGCAAAGAACCGAAAGAATCAAGGACCTTGCCAATGAGTGAGAACTGATAAGGCACAAAAGGATAATAATCCACAAACTCCTTCTCATTGCGGAATGAGTGGAAAGAAGTCGGCAAAGCAAACTGGTCTTCAATAGCAAGATGCTTTTCGTCCCAAACTTTCTCCAGCACTTGTATGCCTTCCTCATTCTTATCCAAAAGACGTTTTTGGGTAATATATTCTGTTTGAGAGCCTTTCAAAGACACACGTACTTCAAAACGCCCCATAATCTTGCCATAGTCTGCATTAGTCTGCACAATCTGCACATTGGTAAGTACCTGCGAGAGGTCTTGCTGAGCTGTACATGTAACCCAAGCCTTATCATCACAATAACGATGCAAGCCTGTCACCACCTCCTGCAATTGCAAAAGCAATTCCTTTCGGTCACCTATAAACTGGCTCACCTCATCCACCAAGAATATCATACGATAGTTCTTGTTTTGCTTTTTGTCGATAAACTCCTTAAGTTCCTTACAGAATGCCTCAGGGCTAACATTTTCCTTGTTGTCCATAATGGCTTTCCTAAGAGAATCCAACGTGAGGATTGGCAGAATATCCTTGGCTATCTCCAACACATGATCAAGCATGATTGTGGCAAGCATACTTGCCTGCTCTTCCCAATCAAAATCTTCCTCTGCCAAACGGCTTTTAAACTCTGCAAATTTGCCAGCATTATCCAAGACTTTCTCCAGATTCTGAGCCAAAGCCAAATTAAAAGAGTTATAACCACGAAAACGATTGAACTGATTCCAAAATACCTGAGTGAAAACCTCCTTTTCCTCAGAGTTGGTATCATGCACAGTACCAATATTGAACAACACCACATCAATCTCAGCCTTGCGCAACCAAGCTGATAGTTGCTGCATATCATCAATAGTAACAGTACTATTTGTATCAGGCACAGTAAGTGGGTCTCGTTCTTTGACAGCCTCCAAAAGTCTTGCCAAAGCTGCTTCTTGATATTTCGGCTCGATACAATAACCCAAAAATTTAAGAAAATGAGACTTTCCAGACCCAAAGAAGCCATTAATCCAGATACCATTATGACTAACATTCTGAGTCCAGATGGCATTCAGTACGTTAAAAAGACCATTGATAATCTCATCGGTGAATACATATTCATCGATTTCGGTCTTCACCGTCTCACTATTGAAATCCTCAGCAGAAACTGCGGGGTTAAGCGGACGTACAATTCTGTTCTTATATATTTTTTCTATTATCATAATGGTCGATTATTATTCGTTTTTGTCATTCAACAAGATATGCGCCCTGTAGGCATGAGCATCCTCCAACACATTGAACAAGCGAAAGGAATTGCCATCTCGCTCACCAGGGTAAAACACAATAATTTTGTACTTGTTGGTTTGGTTATACTTCTCATAATTAGTCAAAAAGACATTCGTACGCAGATAAGGAAACATATCTCCTATGCCATACACAAAGACATAAGGACGATGCATCTCATCCTTGATGCTGATATGCTGCTGAATACGCTCGTAGATATACTCATAAAATTTTTGGCTATTGGCTTGCTGACTCAATACTTTCTGAATATTATCAGGAGTCTTTGCCTCCATCTGCATCAAGAACCTGAGCAAAGATGGATTTTGTTTTCCAAAATTTTGCAAGTCAAGAAAGCGACAGAACTCCTCAAACAAATCCAAGGTAAGAGTGTCCACGTAAGAAGCTGGACGTTTCAAGTTCTCCTTGAACACCTGTATTTGCCTGCGAATCTCATATTCGTCTGTAGCAGGATACTGAAATATATAGAAGTTATAAAACATATCCGTTTCCGTATCTTGGAACTGTGGAGAATGCAGTTTCTCATATAATTCACTAACTGTCATAGCACAAGACTTTTTATGTGATTGATTTCATAAGGATGAAGCAGACATGCTTCCAAAAACCACTCCTGTCCAATCTGAACATAATAGGCATATTCATTATCTGTCACCCCAATTGCCTTATGCAATTCAAAACTTTTACGGTCAAAGAGACCTGCTTGATCTATAAAGGTTAGATAGGCTGAAACAACCCTATTTTTCGTATTATCAGACCAAGAATCCACAAATGTATCATCAGCTGCAATTTGTGAAAGTTCCATAGCAACATCATCCAAATAAACATGAGGATCAACAGAATTCCACTTCTTCACGGTAACATTGAGATGAAAATCCAAAACCAATCTGTACGTACTCAACAACACATAAAAGATGGCAAGTCGCTGTGCAGCTTCACTCATATTTTGGTATTCTAACCAAAAAGTTCTTGGCACTGCCTCAAAGCGTCTCTTCAGTTCTCGGATATATTTCTTACGAGACGCCTGTGAATTAAGGAGCAAAACCTGATTATTCTCTATCTCTTGCAAGAGTAATTCTTCAGAATTATCTGCAAGAAACAGAGGGAGCATTCGGTTCATCTCATACATCATGAATGAGCATCCCGTGAAAGCTGCACTATATGGACTATTCTCTTTCTTCATTATTATTTGCCCCTATTGGGGGGATTATGTCTTATTTGTTATACATTATTATATATGAAACGCAAAGATAATAAAAAAAGTTGAAAAAGTCTTGCCCGTAGAGATATTTTAAATATGTTTCACAATAAAAATTATCAATACATGGAACAAGAAATAAAGATAAGCCTGATAAATTGTATTAAATTTGTAAGAATGTTCCACTAAGATTGTCTATATTTCAAATCTTTTTTGTATATTTGCCAAATGTTTTTAGATTGGCGTATCTTGAAAAGCAGCACCAAGAGAACGAATAATTCAGAAAGGAACAGCTACAACAACATAAAGACCATGGTGTAGTAAACAAAGATATTACAAAAATGTGTTGCGAGACAAAAAAAATAAAATGAAACAAATAGACACATTACTTCCAACAAAGTTGGCACCAGACGATCCTTCGTTTTCAACCGTCAAAGAACTTGACGAAGCACTTACTTGCGCCAAAGAGAAAAATATACGAAATATTGCCCTTACTGGGCCATTTGGCTCAGGAAAGAGTTCTGTACTAAGAACTCTTATGGAAGACTTTTCACACAAAGGTCGCGTTTTTCTGCCCATATCATTAGCTACCCTTCGAGCAAATGAAGAAGAAAACAATGAAGGACCTAACGGTTCTACTCCCGATGATCATGACATTGAAAATCTCAACCGAAAAATCGAGTATAGCATTTTACAACAACTCATTTATAGAGAAGAAACTAAAAATGTACCCAACTCTCGCTTTCGCAGAATTGTTCATATATCTCAAAAAAGCCTTACAATATACTCTTTGAAAAGCATTGTTACTCTGTTGGCATTTTTAATTGTTTTTGAACCTTCTTTTGCCAGAGTAGAAACACTATATCGACTTTTTAATTTTGGCACACTCGGAAATACGTTTTGTGATTGTTTGGGCGTATTATGGTTGTTATATGCAGCATTTATAGTATCTAGCTACATTATCAAGTCATATAGCAATTCCAAACTGAACAAACTTAATCTAAAAGAAGGCGAAATTGAAGTCGTTGAAGATAATTCCATATTCAACAAACATCTTGATGAAATTTTATATTTTTTCCAAGTTACTAAATACAATGTTGTCATCATCGAAGATTTAGATCGTTTTGGAACACCAAATATCTTTTTGAAACTCAGAGAATTAAATCAGCTTATCAATGAATCAAAAATTGTTGGTAGGCACATTACATTCATTTATGCCATAAAAGATGATGTTTTCAAAAATGAAGAACGCACTAAATTTTTTGATTATATCACAACAGTTATACCTGTAATCAATCCATCAAACTCAAAGGACAAACTAAAAAATGCCCTTAAAGCAAAAGAATTCTCCGAAAAAGACATTTCTGATGATGACTTATCAGAAATGGCATTCTTTATACAAGACATGCGCATACTTACAAACATTGTCAATGAATACAAACAATATCACAACAAATTATTTACAAACAATCAACAGCTTAACCCTACCAAGTTGTTGGCTATGATCGTGTATAAGAATTACTTTCCACAAGACTTTGCGTTACTACATCGCAGAGAAGGAAAGGTATATACTTGCATTAGCAAGAAACGAGCTTTCATTTCTGAAGCATTAAAGGAAATAGAAGAAAAGAAAGAAAACATCAAAAAAGAAGAACAGTTTTATAATGAAAGTAAGCTACTAACACTTTATGAATACAGATTATTGTTTCTTTATAAAATAAGAGAAAAATATGACAATAGCATGGCAGGCATAAAAGTAAACGATTACATTTACTCATTAGAAGATATCGCCAAAGATGAATCTTTATTCAACAATGTTAGAGTTCAAAACAGAATTGAATATGAGTACTATTCTTACTATGGTAACAAAGATAGGACATCAAAAAATATTAATATGGCTAACATCGATGATGAAACTAAATACTCTAAACGAATAAATTCTGTCCGTAATGGAAAAGAAACAATCTCCAATGCTTACAAGAAAATTGAGAAAGAAAAGATAGCGGTTAAATCATTAAAGCAGAAAGAGTTGTTTTCCGAATATAACATAGGTAATACTCAGCTTTACAAATTTATATAAAATTTTCGAATTATAAGCCAGTAAAATAAAAAACTTAAATGATTTCCCTCGAATTGTGCGAGATTAGCCTTATTTTTCGAGAAATCAAGACCACAACTGCAAAATAGTTCCTACCAACGTGCTCTAAGTCACAAAAAAATATTA
>OIZP01000243.1_pt1 | contig 36096 bp, 34 predicted proteins | sample 1588531 | NCBI WGS metagenome assembly OIZP01 (sample SAMN03283283) | human gut metagenome | biome: human-associated habitat; material: feces | host: Homo sapiens | place: Peru | collected 2012
GTTACCTGTCCGAGCGCGGCAAGATTCTGCCCCGCCGTACCACCGGTACCTGCGCAGCCCATCAGCGTGACCTGACCACCGCTATCAAGCGCGCCCGTCAGATCGCCCTGCTGCCCTACGTCACTGACTAATTTCAAAGATTTCAGCCGTCGAGGTTTCTCGGCGGCTGATTTTTTTGACTTCAAAGCAGGCCACTCGAAGCAAACGGCGTATTATTGCCCTTTGGTTCGGGAGAAGAGCCCCTGAATGCAGGCGCAGGTGATGCACAGGCGGTACAGGGTGCTCCCCAATAGACAGAGCAAGAAAAAACGCGGTATCTCTTTTGGCACCAGGGAGAAGTCCTCTGCCCGGGCTTGAAAAGCGGAGATGGACAAAAGGAGCTTGAATAGGAGACTCAGAACCAGAATCTGCAAAAGCAGTCCGTTGTCCAGCAGCCCAAGACAAAGACAGAAAAGCACGGTTGCGACTCCGAGCATTGCCAGAAGCGGGGCCCAGAGGGAGAAAACCAGGAACAGAAGGTATTGAAGAGCCAAGATACCGAACCGATGCAGCTGCAGCAGCTCACGCTGCTGGATGCGAAAGCTTGCATGGGTGTCGCAGACCACGGCGGCAAGGGCCAGCAGGCGGCGGCATTGCGCCGGACATGCCAGAAGGGACTGTGGAGTCCGGCCTTCAGAAGACCGAGGGCATTTGCGGCAGGGTATGCACCCAATACGTACATAGTCACCGCCTGGAGCTCCCAGGGATTGTCCGGCTGTGAGAATCGCCGCAGCAGCGGCAGCACATCCGTGCAGGGATATTTTCCAAAATAGCGCAGACAGGCGATTTTTACATCCAGATCATTGGTACTTTCCAGCAGCTCCAGTACCTCCGGACGCCAGTAGGGGGAGGCGAAGCGAATAAAATCCACCAGTGCGGCCTGCATGGTATCAGAGCATCGGAACCCATACCACAGCTGCCGGATGAGCGCTTCTCTGGGCTGAAAATGCTGCAGCCCCTCTACCAGCACCTTCCGGTGGATGGACAGTCCCTCCGGCCGGTCCAGGGCAGACAGTGCCCGGAGGACCAGTTCAGGGTCTCCGGCAGCATAGAGGGCCTGCAGTGCATATTCTGCACTGCAAAGGTCGTTTTGCTCCTCCAGCAGCCGGAAAAGAAAGGAAATCAGCCGATCGTTGGGATAAAAGGAGAGCACCCGGTATTCGGCCAGGAGCGCGGCATAGCAGGTGCGGGCATGAAAGCTTGCGTGGCGGTAGTTTTTCTCCAGCAGGGCCAGCACCTGGGCGGCCAGTTGGCAGGATCCCGATTGCTCCGGCAGCTGCTCCATAGCCTCGTGAAAAGCCAGCAGCCAGCTGATTCGGCCGAGCCTGTGGCACAGCCACGCCACCTGATAGCCCAGCTCAGCCTGAGAAAGCTGATCATACGCTTCGAACAATTCCCGGAGGCGGGCAAGAAACGCTTGTTTTCGGCGGGAGAAGAGAATGTCCCGCACCCAGAGCGCCAGCAGACGCGCCAGGCAGAAGAGACCAAGCAGAGCTGTAGCGGCGCAGTAAAAGAGCAGCAGCGTATTGCACCGCATAGGCATAACCTCCCCTAAAAAATAGAATTGATTTCTTCGACTTATGCTCTTATTATACAGAGAAATAATGCACAAGTAAATCATACTTTTTATAAAAAACGTATGTTATTATTTAAAATACAAAAAAATTCCGCACAGAGCGGTATAATGCGCTCTGCGCGGAGGGGAAATTCTCTTCTTTACAGCTTGCAGTAAGCAGCAGCGGTCTTGGCGGTCAGGGCAGCGTTGTTGTAAACCAGCTGGATGTTGGATGCCAGGCTGTCGCCGCCGGTGAGCTCGGCAACGCGGGCCAGCAGGAAGGGAGTGGTCTCCTTGCCCTTGATGCCCTGCTCCTTGGACTCCTTGATGGCCTGGTCGATGGCAGCATCGATGACGGCCTTGTCCATGGCGTATTCCTCAGGGATGGGGTTGGTCACCAGGAAGCCGCCCAGCTGCAGGTCGTTCTGGGCCTTGAAAGCAGCGGCCAGGTCCTCGGGGGTATCGATGCGGTAGTCCACGCCGAAGCCGGACTGACGGGTGTAGAAGGCGGGCAGCTCATCGGTGCCGTAGCCAATGACGGGCACGCCCTTGGTCTCCAGGTACTCCAGGGTCAGGCCCAGGTCCAGGATGGACTTTGCACCGGCGCAGCAGACCATGACGGGGGTGCGGCCCAGCTCTTCCAGGTCTGCGGAGATGTCCATGGTGGTCTCGGCACCGCGATGCACGCCGCCGATGCCGCCGGTGGCGAAGAAGCGGATACCGGCCATGTGGGCAATGATCATGGTGGTGGTAACGGTGGTAGCACCGTCCTCACCCCGGGCGCACAGCACGGCCAGGTCCCGGCGGGAAGCCTTGTGAATGGCGCGGCCCTTTTTGCCGAAGTACTCGATCTCCTCAGCGGTCAAACCGGCCTTCAGGCGGCCGCCGATGATGGCGATGGTAGCGGGCACAGCACCGTTCTCGCGGATGATCTTCTCAACGTTCAGAGCGGTTTCCACGTTCTGGGGGTAGGGCATACCGTGGGAGATGATGGTGGATTCCAGGGCAACAACGGGCTTGCCGTTGGCCAGAGCCTCAGCGACTTCGGGATTGACGTCCAGATACTTGTTCATGTTCATAGCTGTACATTCCTTTCTTTTTGAAAAAGCCTTGTTACCGCTGCATCCGGCTGCGAAGACCGGCGGCGGACATGGCAGAATTGATGGTTTCAGAGGATTCCATGGCGATGGAACCGGCGGCGAGACCCGCCAGAGCGGTATCCCGCAGGGTCATGCCTTCCAGGTAGGCCCACACCAGGGCGGCCATGAAGGCATCGCCGCAGCCAGTGGTATTTACCACATTGCCGGGAATATTGGGAAGCAGCACCCGCTCCTCGCCCATGGCGGCATACACGCCTTCCGAGCCCATGGAAATGAAGACCCGGTGGACGCCCTTTTCCAGCAGCACATCCGCAGCCTTTTCCACATCTGCCGCGCTGTGAATGGGAATGCCGGAGAGAAGTTCGGCTTCCAGACGATTGGGCTTCAAGGTGTGGATCTTGGAGAGAATGGGCCGGATCTTCTCTGCCTTTACGGTGGAGACAGGGTCGATAAACAGCGGCGCTGTGCAGTTCTCCGCCAGGAATCGGAGAGATTCCTCGGGAATATTGGTGTCGGACACAACAACCTGTGCGTTTTGCAGCAGAGGCAGCTGGGCGGACAGATAGGCGGGGGTGATCTTTTTGCAGATCTCCATATCGGAGACGGCCAGGGCCATTTCCCCATGATCGTCCGCCAGATACAGATAGGTAGAGGTAACGCCTCCGGGGATACGCAGGGCATGGCTCAGATCAATGCCCAGCTCAGAGCAGGAGGCGGCGACCCGTTCACCGTGGAGATCGTCTCCGTAGGCGGTGAGCATTCTCACATCGGTGCCCATGAGGCTCAGGTTGTGGGCAATGTTTCGCCCTACGCCGCCGAGACTCACGCTTACCCTGCCGGGGTTGGAATCGGAGGCTACCAGGGGGGCAAAGCTGCGCCCGCCGATATCCACGTTGACACCGCCGACGACCACCGCATAGGTGCCCGCATGGAGGACGTACCCCCGGCCGGCGATGCAGCCCTTTTTGGTCAGATTGGCAATGTGCACCGCCACGCTGGAGCGGGTAATGCCCAGCTTTGCGGCAATGTCCTGTTGTGAAATAAGGGGATCGGCTTCAATCAGCTGAAGCACCTGTCGTTCCCGCTGGGTCATGGAGCAGCCTCCTAAACATTGTGTATTTTTCTAAGCACAAGCTTATTATAGACGGGGTACACCCGTTTGTCAACTGCTATTTTCCATAAAGATCGAGGCGGGAAATTGGTAATGCTGTCAGAAGCGGTGGTGCAGATTGTGTGGTATAATTTCGAAAACAGATGTTTTGCTCCTGCGGCGCTTTTCAGCAGGCCAGAAAGATGAAGTCGTATGGGTCCAGATTGGCCTTTTCCAGGGTTTGCACCCGCTGCTGGGGCGTCATTTTCCGCAGCGCTTTTTCGCTCAAGCCTGCCTGGGCCAGCCTGCGCCGAAGGGGCCGGTATTCTGCCGAAAGGGCAGGGTCCTCCTTGTAAAGCTTCTTCCAGATGTGAATTTTCATGAATAACCCCTCCTTGTGTTCCTTGCTGGAATTATACAACGAGAATGGTCCAATAAATTGGAGTTTTTTGGAAGGACGCTGTAATATTTTTCTTGTTTCTGCGCCTATATAGGTGAAACACATGGAAAGGAGGCACGCATATGGAAGATCAGGAAATTGTGGAGCTCTATTTCCGCCGGGATGAGCAGGCGATCGTTCAGACGGACAGAAAATATGGCCCGTACTGTTATTCCGTAGCTTACAATGTTTTGTCAGATCAGGAGGATGCCCGGGAGTGTGTCAGCGATACTTACCTTGCCGCCTGGAACCGGATCCCGCCTGCCCGGCCCAGCCTGCTTGGGGCATTTCTGGGGAAAATCACCCGGCACCTGTCCATTGACCGCTGGCGCAGGCGTTCCGCCTACAAGCGTACTGGGGGCCAGATGGCGTTTGCCTTGGAGGAGCTTGGGGAGATCGCGGACCGGGGAGAGACCCCGGAAGATACTGTAGGCAGAAAAGAGCTGGTAGCAGCGGTCAACCGCTTTTTGCAAGCCCTGCCTCAGAGAGAGCGCAGTGTGTTCCTCTGCCGCTACTGGTACTTAGATTCGCTGGAGGACATCGCCGCCAAAACGGGGCTGACCAAGGGTCATATCAGCACCATGCTCCACAGAACGCGGAAAAGGCTCTGCATTTGCTTGCAAAAGGAGGGACTGCTATGACACGGCTGTATTTGCTGGACGCTCTGGGGGATGTCCGGAGTGACTTTGTCCTGGAAGCCCAGGCCCTTCGCGCCGGGAAGCAGCGCCGGAAGGCTGCACCCCGGCGAAGGCTTTTGCTGATTGCTGCGGTGATCGGCCTGAGCCTGCTGCTGGTTGGCTGCGCGGTGGCTTACGCGCTGCATTTGAAGGATCTGTCCCTGGGCACCTACGCCCGGGAGACCGTGCCAACCTATTATGATGAGGCAGGAAATCCTATCCCCACAGAGCCCCAGGCTGCACCCCACAGCATTGTGAGCCTCCAGGGAACAGCCAACCGGAAGGCGTTTGCCGAATGGCAGGCATTCCTGGAGCAAAGCGATGCCAAGGGTGCCCAGGCAGACTGGAACGCTGCATTCATTCCCGAGAATTTCCGGGATATCTATTACTGCGGCACACCGGAGGCGGTTCAGGCCCTGAAGGACATTGCCCAGAAGTACGGTCTGCACCTGCTGGAAAAGGAATATGGCTGCACCTATGACTACGAGGCAGGCGTGCTGCTGCAGTCGCTGCACCTCGCAGGGGTTATGCAGGCAGATGCGGCAGGGAATTGCCGGTATCTGCACGGCTATTTCTTTGACGATGGGAGCTTCTCCATGCCTATGGAGCTGACCGTGGACCTCTGGCCCCAAACGCTGCTTGCAGAGCTGACCTATGTTCGCAAGGACTGCCTGTATCCTTATACGGCTTTGGTGGGCCTTTCGGAGCAGCTGCGGGAGTGGAACTACGTTACCCGGGACGGCCAGACGCTGCTATTGGTGCTGGACGGGGAGCATGCCCATATTTTTGCAGACCGGGAAGCGGCATCTATCCATATCTACATGGCTTCCAACTGCCTGGAGGGAAATACCCGCCGGGAAATGGAGCCGGAGGAGCTGGAAAAAATTGCAGAGTGCTTTGACTATTCCATTGCCCCCCAGCAGCCGGTTCCGGCAGAGGTGACGAAGTTCTTTGTCCAGGCAGAGGCAGACTACCGGGCCCAGCGGGAAGAGACCCGGCAGGCCCTCTATTCCGGCGGCTATGGGGATTATGTCGCCCAGCGCCTCGAGAATGCCCGCTCACCCTATGATCGGGACACCATGCTCTATTCCCTGCGGGATCTGAACGGGGACGGGGTGGAGGAGCTGATCGACTATCGGTATCTGCGTATCCTGACCATCCGGGACGGACAGTGCACCGTGTATTTTGATACGCAGGATGCCCCGGGGGTTGTGGGCAGTCTCTATTTCTGCCAGGATGGAACGGTTTTGATCAAAGGCTTTTTCGGTCAGGAGGCCTATTGGTTTTTCACCCCCGGCGAGCAGACCCTGGAATTTGACCGGGCCGTGATTCAGGATCAGAATGGCTGGCATTTGGATCGGGAGCTGGGCCGCCTGGAGGGGCAGCGTGTTCTGGAGCCCCAAAACAGGCAGTCCATTTCTAAGGAACAGGCCTATGCCATTGTGGATTCCTATTGCGTTATGGATATCGGTGTTCAGTCCATGAAACGCTTTGGAGAACCGATGAAAACCTATCCCTATCAGGATGACAACGCCTGGTTTATCGCCAGAATGCTGGATAAATACGAAAATTCAGACCAATTTGTCTATGCGCTGGAAGACCTGCGCGGGGATGGCAGCAAGGTACTGATCGTCAAAACGCCCCTGGTGCAGGATTGGGAGGGGACGGTCAGCGAGGCAAAGCCCACCGTCTATTGCTTCCGAAACCGTATCAGCGGCGACAGTTTTGTCTTCGATTCCCTCTGCGAAGGCGGCGTGCTGTGCTGCCGCAGTGGGGACCACTATGAATTCTACCGCATGGAGGGGGACAGCTTCGTCAGCATTGAAAAGCTTTTTGTGAATGAAGAAGGCTATTGGGTCCGCAGAGATCCGAGCTTTGACCCCAATGCAGAGCGGGCCGACTACCAGGTCATCACCCGGCAGAAGGCCCAGGAAATCATCGCGTCCTATCCTGAAAAAACAATCAACTGGAAGCCCTTCTCCCAGTATCCCCTGCGGTAAATAAGGCGCCCGCCATTGCATCAAATGAAGTGCAATGGCGGGCGTTTTCGATTTTTTCAATTATCGAACGGTGCGGTGCCAGGTGTGGCGGGAGAAGAGGCAGAGAATGGGGAAAATTTCCAGCCTGCCCAGCAGCATATCGAAGATGAGCACCAGCTTGCTCAGAATGCTGAAGCCGCTGAAATTGCAGGTGGGGCCAACAGCTTCCAGACCGGGGCCGATGTTGTTGAAGCAGCACAGCACGGCGGAGAAATTGGTGCCTGTGGAGAATCCGTCCGGGGATAGCAGCAAAAAGCTCACGAACAGGATGAACACATAGGCGATCAGGTAGGCGTTGGTGGTTTCTACAATCTTGTCGTCCACCACCTGACCGTTGTTGCGGATCATCTGAACCCGACGGGGGTGGAGCATTTGCAAAAAGCTTCTGCGCAGGCTCTTAAAGAGCAAAATCAGCCGGGAGACCTTCATGCCGCCGCCGGTGGAGCCGGCGCTGGCGCCGATGACCATGAGGCACAGCAGAATGGTTTTCGAAAAACTGGGCCACTGGTCAAAGTCCGTCGTGGCAAAGCCTGTGGTAGTGGTGATACTGGAAACCTGGAAGGCTGCGTGGCGGAAGGTCTCCTCCAAGGTGGCGTACTGCCCCCGGATGTTCCAGGCGATGAGCAGGGTGCTGCCCAGGACGATGCCGAAGTAGGCCCGCAGCTCCTCGTCCCGGAATACGGCTCCAAACTGCCTGAGCAGCAGAAAATAGTAGCAGGTGAAATTGACGCCGAACAGGAACATGAATATGGTCGTCACATTTTGCAGATAGGGGCTATAGCTGGCGAAGGAATTGTTGCGCACGCCGAAGCCGCCGGTTCCTGCGGTGCCAAAGGCGTTGCACACCGCTTCGAAGACATCCATCTTGCCCAGCACCAGGAATATAATGTCCGCAATGGTCAGGCCGATATAGAGAATGTAGAGAATGGCAGCGGTCTGCCGCATCTTGGGAACCAGCTTGCCCACGCTGGGGCCGGGGCTTTCCGCCCGGAGCAGGTGCATAGTGAAGCCCTTGCCTCTGTCTGTGCTGGGGACAATGGCCAGCAGGAACACCAGAACGCCCATGCCGCCCACCCAGTGGCTGAAGCTGCGCCAGTACATGATGCCCTTGGGCAGACTTTCCACCTCCGGAAGAATGGAAGCGCCGGTGGTGGTAAAGCCGGAGACGATTTCAAAAAGCGCATCGATAAATTTGGGGATCGCACCGGAGAGCACGAAGGGCAGGCTTCCGGCCAGAGAGAGGACGATCCAGCTCAGGGCCACGCAGACCATGCCGTCCGTCGCGTAGAAGTTGCTCTTTGCGCCCCTGCACAAAAACCGCAGCAGGCAGGAAACGACCAGCAGCAGCACCATGGTGACCAGAAACGCCTTCACAGAGGCGTTCTCGCCACAGTACAGGCTGATGAACATGGCGGGGATCATAAAGAGTGCTTCCAGCAGCAGGATCTGGGCGATGAAACGCCCCGTCATTTTGTAGTTCATAGCCGATGCCTCACGCGAAGATGTCGTTCAGCTGCCGCAGAACCACGCCGCTGTTGGTGACCACGATGATGGTGTCGCCCTGCTGATAGACGGAATCGCCGTTGGCGATTTCCGTGGCGGCACCGTGGCTGATGCTGACCACGCGAACGCTGGACTTCATCTTGATGTCCTTCAGAGGAACGCCGCAGAACCGTGTGCTCTCATCGGCCAGAAACTCCATGGCCTCGATCTGGCCGTCGGCAATGGTATGGACGGAGATGGCCGCGCCGGTCTGGTTCTGCATGGCCCGGACGTACCGGACGATGTTGCTGCAGCACAGCTCCTTGGGGCAGACCACGCTGCCCAGAGCCAGGGAGGACACAATGCCGCCCTTGTACGCGTGGCCCAGCTTGGTGATGACCTGGGGAACGCCCTGGGAGATGCCATACAGGGAGACGATCATATTCAGCTCGTCTAAGCCCGTCAGCGTCACCAGTGCATCGCACTGGGCGAGACCCTCGCTTTCCAGAAGGTCCTGGTCGGAGGCGTCCCCGTGGATGATCTCTGCACCCGGCAGCAGGGTGCACAGTTCGCTGCACCGTTCGGCGCTGTTATCCACAATGACGCAGCCGATGCCGGCCTTCAGCAGCTTGGTGGCCAGATAGTAGCTGACCCGGCCGCCGCCGCAGAGCATGACCCGCCGGACCTGCCGGGTGAGGATGCCCAGGTTTTTCAGCAACGTCGTCAGGTTTTCGGAAAGGGCGGTGATGAACAGCCGGTCCCCCTCCCGCAGCATGAAGTCGCCGCCGGGGGTGATGGCCTGGCCGCCCCGCAGCACGGCACACACCAGGACTTTGCACCGGATGATGCTCCGCAGATCCACCAGGCGGACATTGCACAGCTTGCTGTTGGGGTCCACCCGCAGCTCTACGATTTCCGTGCGGCCCTTGGCGAAGGTGTCCCGCCGGAGAAAGCCCGGGTATTTCAGCAGCCGGTCGATTTCCGTGGCGGCCTGGTTCTCGGGATTGATGAGCATGGACAGGCCGAAGGTCTCTCGCATTTTGAAAATCTGCTCGGTGTATTCCGGATTCCGCACCCGGGCGATGGTGTGGAGCTTCTGGTTCATGGCGTGGGCCGTGGTGCAGCAGAGCAGGTTTACTTCGTCTGCACCGGTGGCGGCGATGAGCAGATCGGCGTCCTTCACACCGGCCTGCCGCAGCACATCCATGGATGCGCAGTTGCCCTGAACGGAGATCACGTCGTACCGCTCCACACTGGATTCCAGGGGGGAGGCCTTGGAGTCGATAATGGTCACGTCGTAGCCCTCGCTGGTGAGCTGACGGGTCAGAGTTGCGCCGACCTTGCCGTCGCCTGCGATAATGATTTTCATATCTGCCTCCGATTCTTAAAAAGATCAACGGGATTCACGGTTTTGAAAACTGTGAAATTTTTGTTATTATACCATTTCCTTGAAGAAAACGCAATCTTTTTTGAAAATGCGGAAAAGAGACACTCCTGCGTCCCGCCGCGCCCCGGGGCTGAGGCGTGCGGGGACGCGGGGACGGTGAAAATTTTGAAAATAATTCGGTGGATTTTTGCAGAACGATTTGGTATAATAGCAAAAAATAGGGAGGTGCGGTCATTGGAGATGGGGGAGCTGCTGCGCAAGGCGCGGCTGGAGGCAGGACTGACCCAGCGGGCGCTCTGCGGCGACCGGATCACCCGCAATATGCTCTCGCAGATCGAGAACGGAACGGCCCGCCCCTCCATGGCGACGCTGCAGTACCTGGCGGATGCCCTGGGCAAGCCCGTGAGCTATTTCCTGGGAGAGGTCGTGCTTACGGCGAACCAGCAGCGCATGCTCCAGGCCCGGCAGGCCTTTGCCGAGAAGCGCTATCGGGCGGCTCTGTCCATCCTGGGGGACTGCGAGACCCCGGACGAGACTCTGGACTGGGAGCGGGGGCTCCTTGGGTGCCTGTGCTGCCTGAGCCTTGCGGAGGAGGCCGCCCGGGAGGGGCGGCGGCCTGTGGCCCGGAAGCTCCTGGGCCAGGCCCGGCGCTTCGAGAGCCCCTATATCACCCCGGACCTGCGCACCCGCCAGGAGCTCCTGGCCCAGCAGCTTGGGCAGAAGCCCCGGCAGAAGCAGCTGCCCTCTCTGGATGGGGAGCTGCTCCTTCGGGCCCGGCTGGCCCTGGACGGCGGGGACGCGGACCGGGCTCTTGCCCTGCTGGCGGCCCTGGAGGCCCCCACTCCGGAGGCCCTGGTGCTGGAGGGCAAGGCCTATCTAAAAAAGAAGGACTATGCCTTATCCTTTGCGGCCCTTTCCCGGGCGGAGCAGCAGGGGATTGCCTGCTATGACCTGCTGGAGCTCTGCTGCCGGGAGCGGAAGGACTTTGAAAAGGCCTATGCCTATGCCTGCCTTGCCCGGGAAAATCCGGCGGGCAAGGAGATTTGACAATATGGTGTGTAAGATTTTGAAAAAAAGCCGCGACATTTTTGGTGAGATTGCTATTTTTTGCGAAAAATTTATCGGTTTCGTATCAAAAGCTTGCAATTTATCGCATAATGATGTAAAATACACCTGATATGCAAAATGCGTGAGAAGAGAAAGAAAGAGAGTGTGGTCCGTTCTTATGTTCAATTCCCAGCAAAAGCGTGGGGCAATGCAGACGTTGTTTGGCCTGCTGCTGACGGCGGTCAACAGCGCCCTGTTTGCGTTGGTCTGGTTTATGTATTACCGGACGAAGATGTACATTTATCCCTTCTTTATCAAGGGTGATGTCATCGTTGTGCTGCTGTTTGCCCTGCTGTTTTATATGTTTGCCCATCTCTACAGCGGCTTTGATGTGGTGTTCCAGACGGCAGCGGAGATGATGTATTCCAATACGGTGGCGGCGGTCATCAGCTGCGGCATCATGTATGTGATCACGGCCCTGCTGATCCGGGCCGTGCCCAATGTGCTGCCCATGCTGGTGCTGGTGGTTGGCTGCGTGGCGATGTCCGGGCTGCTGTCCTTCTGCGTGAAGAAGGCCACGGCCAGATTCCTGCCCCCCAGAGCCACCCTGCTGGTCTATGGCAACCCCGAAGCCCGGAAGGAGGGCGAGGATATCCTCCGCCGTCTGCCCGGTGCCTTCTATGTGCTGGACAGCATCTCTGCGGACGTGGGGTCCGAGGAGCTCTGCCGCCAGATCTTCCGCTGGGATGCCCGGGCGGTGATGCTCTGCGGCGTGCCCTCCAGCGAGCGGAACGACCTGCTGAAATACTGCATCGACCGCAATATAGAGGCCTATGTCCGGCCCAACATCGGCGACCTCCTGGTCAAGGGTGCCCGGGCCATGCAGCTGGATAACCTGCCCGTGCTGGTCTGCCACCGCAGCAGCCCCGCCATCTGGTATCTGGCCCTGAAACGGCTGACGGATATCCTCCTGAGCCTGGCGGCCCTGGTGGTCTTCAGCCCCTTCATGCTCATCACGGCCATTGCCATCAAGCTCTATGACGGCGGCCCCATCCTCTATAAGCAGCTGCGCCTGACCAAGGACGGCAAGCAGTTCTATATCTATAAGTTCCGCTCCATGCGGGTGGACGCCGAGAAGGACGGCGTGGCCCGCCTGGCCCAGGAACATGACGACCGCATCACCCCCGTAGGCAAGATCATCCGCGCCATCCGCATTGACGAGACGCCCCAGTTCTTCTGCATCCTGGCGGGGGATATGTCCATCGTGGGCCCCCGGCCCGAGCGCCCGGAGATCGCCGAGGATTACGAACTGGAGATGCCCGAGTTTGCCCTCCGCCTCCAGGCCAAAGCCGGCCTCACCGGCCTGGCCCAGGTCTATGGCAAGTACAATACCACCCCCTATAATAAGCTCCAGATGGACCTGCAGTATATCGCCTCCATGGGGGTTGTGGAGGACCTGAAGATCATGTTCGCCACGGTGAAGATTTTGTTCATGCCCGAGAGCACCGAGGGCGTGGCCGACGGGCATACCACGGCAAAGGCGGACGAAGAAAATGGTAAAGATACAGCGTTAGATGCTGAGAAGGATGAACGGATATTTTAGGATAAAATCAATAACTCATAACAATTAGTTCGTCACTGCTTTCTCGTGGTGGGTTTCTGCTTTTTAAGGGTGAGATGAAGAATTACCTATGCAACAAATAACCAAAACTACGCTTAAGCCATCTACAGATGCAACATAATGTTGGCATGTAAATTGAGAGCAGCTCCGAAACGCATTTTATATGTATGATTTTGAGGTGATACGATGGATTTTTCGGTTCTCATGGCGGTATATAAAAATGATATTCCCAGTGAAGTTAACACGGCGGTTTCTAGTGTGTTAGATCAAACATTTGCCCCAAAGGAAGTTGTAATAGTAGTAGATGGTCCTGTTTCTCAAGAACTTGATGAGTTACTAAGAGAGTATTCATTGAACCCTAGATTTAATATTATTTGGCTTGAGGAGAATGGCGGACTTGGTAATGCGTTAAATATTGGCATTCAGCATTGCAATTGCGAATTTGTTGCTCGTATGGATTCCGATGATTTTTCTGTACCGCAGAGATTTGAAAAGCAAGTAAAATATCTGCTAAATCACCCCGAAACGGATATTATTGGTGGACAAATTGCAGAATATGATAAGTTGTTAAAGAATAAAATTGCAACAAGAGAAGTTCCTTTGGAAATGAATGAAATAAAGAATCGAATCCGTTTTCGAAATCCGATGAACCATGTTACAGTTATGTATCGCAAATCTGCGGTCATAGACGCGGGAAATTATGTAACCTGCTTATATTTTGAGGACTACTATTTATGGTGCCGTATGCTCAAGAACGGTTGCTTGTTCCACAACTTGAATGATGTTCTGGTAAATGTGCGGACTGGTGATGATATGTACGAGCGTCGTGGGGGCAGTGCCTATGATAATGCGATTATTGATTTTCAACGCCGGATTCAAAAGCTTGGTATTACAAGCAAAAGCGACATGGTAAAGAACATTCTGATAAGATTGAGCGTTGCTAATATGCCAAATGTGTTGCGGGGTTATTTATACCAGCATCAGCTTAGACAGAATTGATTATGATTATTTGAGGTAAGCTCTTCTATGGGAAAACTTGTAATTTTACATATTGGCTACGTTGATGGTAATAGGGCATCTGGCGTAAATGTTGCTATTCCTAAAATGGTTCATACACAGCATAGATATGCACAGACACTGCTTCTGAATTTGTCAAATGAATATACGGATGAACTTACTGTTTCTTATTTGCAATACGTATGTATCCGCAATCTGCCATCGCCATTTAACAAACCTGATGTCGTAATATTCCACGAATTATATCGAAAGCCTTTTATAAAGCTAAGCTATGAATGTATGCACTCAAATATTCCATATGTTATAATCCCGCATGGGGGGCTTACACTTCGCGCGCAGAGAATTAAGGCATATAAAAAAGTTCCCGCCAATTTTTTGATTTTTCGTAGATTCTTCAATAAAGCAGCGCTGATACAATACTTATCTGATAATGAACGTGATACCTCCATTATCAAGAAAAGATCATTTATATGTGGAAATGGTGTGGCTGTATCGAATAAAGCACATTCGTTTACAAATGAAATTGGGGTACGGATGCTATTTATAGGAAGGTATGATGTTTATTTTAAAGGATTAGATGTTTTACTTGACGCTGTTACTATGATTAGTGATGATATGAGAAGAAAAAATATTTCGTTAACCCTTTTTGGGACGGGAAAGCCTCAGGACGAAGAAGCTCTTATAAAGCGTATTAAAAATAACAAACTATCTGATATTGTTAACCTAAACGGACCTGTTTTCGGGGATGATAAAATTGCCCAATATCAATCATTTGATTGCTTTGTTCAGACTTCAAGGTCAGAAGGTCAGCCACTTGGTGTGATGGAAGCGTTATCCTATGGTATGCCTGTAATTGTTACGCCAGGTACTTCTTTCTCAAAAGAAGTTAAATGCTGTAACATGGGAATTTCATGTGAATGCAACGCTACAAGTATATCTGACGCGATTCTGCGTGCAGCAAATGAAAAGGATACCTTTAAAATGATGTCAAAAAATGCAATCGATTTCATGAAAAAAAATTATGACGAAGAAATCGTTGCACAGAAAGCGGTCAGACACTATTCTAAGGTAATGGAGACTTGAAATGTTTTTAGCTGCCAGATTGATAGGTGTTTTAACGTACGCAATAATAGCGATTTTTGCCTATATTCTGCTCAAGAAAGTCAGAAATACTAAAACTATACTGTTTATTTATGTTTTAGCTTTGGCAGTGATGGCTTTCAATTATAAGCCCTATTTTACAGCGGATTTGTATCGTTTGTATGATCAAGTTGATTACTTTGGTTCATTGAATGCGAGAGAATTTATAAAAATCGTGACGAGTACAAATACGCCTACATTTCTTGTTTACTGTCGTGTTATATATTCATTTGGGGTTAAAGAGCTTTTACCAGCCGTAACAGCGATACTGTTTTATTGGAATGTTTTCTATGTCATTTACAGGAGTGGGTTGAAATTCCAACTGACTCATGCACAGATAGCGTTGCTTGTGTTTTTTGAAATGTGTTTTGGCCAGTATATTCAAGTTATTTCCGGGATAAGGTCCATGCTCGTTTTTTCCTTCTTTGCTAGGTGTATATATAATGAGTTTTTTGAAGATAAACCGTTTTTAAAAAATATGATTATATATATTATTTTTGCTTTGATGCATGTCGTGGGGGTCGTCACTTTATCGATTAGAGTCTTATTTGAGTTGTTCTTATCGTCAGATGGAGGAAAACATAAGTTTTTACGGATTATTGCCGGGGCCGCAGCTGTAATAGTTGGATTAAAATTTGGACAAATGTATCTGCAAGGCGCTGTGGAGGCGGCAACTGGGTATCTCACAAAAGAATCGTACAGTTATTTCTGGGAATACCTTTTGACAGCAATTCATCTGTTCCTAATTGTGTATGTTGTTTTAAAGAATAAGGTACATATTATTTCAAATGGGTATGTGCGGTTTTTTAGATTCTGGAAAGTATTTCTTATTCTGATTATTATTTGCTGCGGGGAGTATGCAACTTTTCAGAGATTTTCTGTTTTTTTGTCGATGCTATCCTTACCTCTGATTGCCTGCGTATTTGAATCTTATAAAAGTGAACCAGCAAAGAGTGGACATATTTATAATTTCCTAGTGCTTGGGAGCTTCGTATGCCTGATGATCGCGTGTACTAGAGGAAATCTTTGCGCACTTAAATTTACGTAGTTAATGTGCTTTTTATGCAGAAGTATGTTATAAATTTCAAGCCAGATTGTAAATCCTCTGGGAATCGTTTGTTGTAGAGATGGCCTAAGGAATATGGTGGAGGGTTGGTATGAGTCCATTAGTTTCGATAATTATTCCTGTGTACAATGCGGAAAATTATATACTACTTTGCTTAGATTCTGTAATGAACCAAAGTTATAATAATTTGGAAGTTATTGTAGTAAACGATGGTTCAACAGATCATTGTGACGAGCTCTGCAGGGCTTATGCGGCAGAACATCAGAATGTGTTGATATTGAATCAAAAAAATTCGGGCCTTTCTTCTGCTCGAAATAGTGGTATTAAGCAAGCTCATGGAGAGTATTTGTTCTTTTTAGATGCAGATGATTTACTTCATTGCAATGCAATTAGTACCTTGGTTGAAAAAATTGCTGATAGTGGAAATCTCGTGATTTGCGATTATCGGAAATTTAATAATCCTGAAGAATGTTTACTAACAGAAAACTTATCTGGTGAATCAATGGTGTATACCGTTGAAGATTACCTTAATGAAGTTTTAGATTTACGAAAAAATACATATGCTTGGGGAATTTTAGTAAGAAGAGAAGTCGCAGAAAAAAACTTATTCCCACTTGGCAAGTATTTTGAAGATTTAGCTACAGTTTATAAATATATTTGTGCATCAACGTCTGTCATATTTGTCCAACAGAAGCTACTCTTTTATCGTCAATCAGTAAATTCTATTGTTGCTACTATGAATGCTGTCAAATGTAAGGATTACTATGAGGCTGCGACTGAAATGACAAATTACGTGAAAGCAATGTACCCGTCATTAGAAAATTCAGCGAATAATTTTATGTGTTATATAGCGCTACAGGTCCTTGCTATTTCAGATGACCAAGATGAAAGCACTGAGTTGGCACGTTCTTGTTTAAAGGCGAATGGGTTGAAGTGTCAGAAAACAACATCTTCAAAGAGCCTTTTTTTAAAAATTTTGCTGTGGAACACTAGTGAACGATTGTTAAAAAAACTTGTTCGAATAAAGCAATCAGGTTGCTTAAGGGGTATCTTGAAATGAAGCGTGTGGCGATTTTAACCGCTGGTTTTGCACCGGTGCCAGCGGTCAATGGTGGGGCAGTTGAAACTATTACTACGCAGCTGTTAGATGTTAATGAGGAGTACAAGTGGGCACATTTTGACGTATATACGGTATCTAATCCTGAATTGGATAGCTTAAAATATGATAATGCGACAATAATTCAGGCTAAAGGGTCTGGGGCTATAATTTCCTTTTTTGTTCGTGTATTCAATAAGGCTTGTTCAATCCTACACCTTCCTTATGCATATGGAGTAAATGATTGGAGCATTGCCGATGCTTTTTTGAGCAAAGATTATGATGCTGTCCTTTTTGAAAATAATATGCATATATATCATCTTTTCCTTAAAAAGTATTCGGACAAATACGAACTGTTTTTTCATCTGCATAATAGTATAGAAAACGATCCAGGAAAGCCCCCACGTCTATCACTTGAAATTGCCAAATCTGCAAAAGGGATAATTACGGTTAGCAATTATATACATAAACAAATATCTAAATACGACCCTCTGCAAGTTAGAACTGTGTATAATTGTGCTGATTGCAACCTCTTTAGACCAATCTCTCCGGAGATGCGAAAAAGGGTCCGGAGTGAATATGGGATTAAAGACAATGAGTTTGTTGTCTTATATGGCGGCAGGATGACGCCAGAGAAGGGCGTTCTTGAATTGATATTGGCCCTAAAGAAATTAAATGCTTGTTACAAAAAAAACGTTCAACTTTTAATTGCGGGAAAAAACTGGTTTAATTCGCGAACGGAGAGTGTGTACGGTCAAAAAATTAAAGCAGTAGTTGGGGAAAATAATTGGGTCCATTTTACAGGATACGTCGAAAATAGCAAAATGTTTGAGCTCTATGGAGCGGCAGATATTACAGCTGTTCCGAGCATTGTTGATGAAGCCTTTGGAATGACTGCACTCGAATCACTGCTGTGTTCAACTCCAGTGATTGTATCTAATCGGGGGGGGCTGCCTGAAGTCGTTTCAGAAAATGTTGGAATAGTGGTGGAATATAACGATCAATTTATTGATAACATAGCAAATGCTATTTCATATTATTTAAATAATATAGATAAGTATTTGATTGCAAAAAAGAATTGCAGAACATATGCATTAGGAAAATTTGGAAAAATTGAATCGTATTATGAAAACATCATGAACCAAATTGAATAATTACTACCCGGTAATTTCCAAGGGTTCCTGGCTGTATGGATAGTAGGCCGTGTCCAAGGCTGGTTGGTGAAATTATTTAACAAGTTTAAATAGATTTAACAAAATCTCATCTATTTAAGGTGTACACAAGATGTAGCACTCTAAAGAATCTTTTTTGATTTTGTGAACAGTTTTTTGTATGTAGTTTATAGTAACAAAGTAACGCATAAGTAAAAAAAATTGGGGATTTTAGCGAGAATTTACTGGTTATTGTGATTGTTTTAGAAAAGAAAGGTAGTAGCTCAAATGTCACAGAAGAGCATTAAAAAAAACTATATGTATAATTTGGCCTACCAAGTACTTACTTTAATTACTCCTTTGATTACAACACCATATCTATCAAGAGTACTTGGCGCAGATGGTATAGGAACGTATAGTTATGTGGAGTCTATTTCGTCTTATTTTGTGCTGTTTGCTACTCTTGGGCTGACGACTTTTGGACAACGAGAAATCTCCTATGTTCAAGAAGACCGGAAAAAGAGATCAGTAATTTTTTGGGAGACAAATATTATTGAACTAATAGCTTCCACTTTTTGTATTATAGCTTATGTGGTATTTTCTTTTGCACAAACTGATAGAAACATGTATTTAGTCCTTGTGCTAAATTTATTATCTGTTGTTGCTAACATTTCTTGGTTCTTTCAGGGAATGGAAGAATTTGGAAAGATTGTTTTCAGAGATGTCATATTTAAATTTATCAATATTGCCTTTATTTTTGCTTTCGTAAAATCAAAAAACGATATTATAGTGTATTTATTTGGGATGTCTTTCTTTGCCTTGATTTATAACCTTAGTTATTGGGTTGGTATTGGCAAGTATGTAGATAGACCTATTTTGAAAGATTTGCATCCGGCAAGACACATTAAAACGGTAGTGTCCCTTTTTGTTCCGACGATAGCTGTACAAGTTTATACTGTTTTAGATAAAACGATGATTGGGGTAATAACTCAGAACTCCTTCGAGGTAGGGTATTATGAGCAGACGTTAAAGATTTCAAGGCTGGTGCTTACGATTGTAACATCACTGGGACTTGTGATGATCCCAAGAATTGGATACCATTATGGAAAGGGGGAGGTTGAAACAGTAAAGAAATACATGTATCGTTCTTATAAGTTTGTTTGGTTTTGCGGTATACCTTTGACATTTGGATTAATAGCGGTTTCAAACAATTTTGTTCCGTGGTTTTTTGGAGATGGATATGCCAAGGTGGTTCCCTTATTAGGAATTTTATCTTTTTTGATTTTAGCGATTGGTATAAATAACGTAACAGGTATGCAATATTTAATACCAACGAAGAGGGAAAGCGTTTACACGATGACGGTGATAGTTGGTGCCTTGACAAATTTTGCATTAAATACAATCTTGATAAGGCTATTTCAATCAGTAGGAGCAGCTATTGCGTCTGTGGTAGCCGAGGCGACAATTGCTGTTATTCAAATTTATATTGTTCGTAAAGAACTGTCTCCACTTGAAATATTGAAGTGTGGCACTCATTACGTTATTGCGGGAGGTGTAATGTTCGGTGTGCTCCTAGCTATAAGGGGGCATTTCGATGCATCGATTATTCATACGTTTACGCTTGTGATCACCGGCGCAACAATCTATTTTGCGACATTGCTTGCGATGCGGGATGAATTTCTACTGTCGAACGTAAGTGCTATTTTGAAGAAGACGAAAAAAGCTTTTAATAGAGATAAAAATTGAGCTAATCCCATCTTACTCTGTCAAAATAGGTAATTTACGAATAATCTAAATGGGAGGTGCTCGAAGTCAGAAAGGTTATTTCGTAGAAGCGAATGATGGCTAAGACGGAAAGAAATCCAATGCTTGCGCAATATCTACAGGTTCCTGTTGATTGCACTCAGATAGTACTTGACATTCTTCGTAAAAAGGTGTACACTGAACAAGATTATATATTTATTTCAAGTGCGTTTGGACAAATACTAAAGAGAAAGAAGAGGGTAGAATGGTAGAAAAGAGAGAGTCAATTTACGCACAGATTATTACAGCGTATGGAATTATGACTGCGATGGTGATAATTACTGTTATTTGCTCGTATCGTGCAAACGGGCTGGAATATCAGCGGCTAGTCGCCATTGTTTCAAACGCATATGCCCCAACAAGTATCTCTTTCTTGGCAACAGGCTTATTTGATTTTGAGTTCATAAAAGAGAAAAAGGTGGTTAATTCAGTATATGTAACACTTACTGTGTGTACCGCACTGTTTTATGCTGCTTTTTCATGTCTGGACTCAGCGGAGGGAAAAGCGACGGTCGTGTTTGCAGTGCTTTCAGTTGTTTTCTCTTTCGGCGCGGTTTTAATAATAGTGATTCATGCCACTGTGCTTTTAACTACTACCACAAGGAAGAGAAAAACATCAGATGGAATGATCGTAGGGAGGAGTAAAGGATAAAACATGAAGGATTTTTTGCTAATATTTAGTCTTGTAGTTATGATTGGAGCTTTTGCTGGTCTACTTTTGTATCTACTGGTAAAGAGCTATGGGGAAATGGGAGCGGCTTCACGCCAAAAGAAAAGAAGTGCGAAGCTAAGTGTTCCTGATGAGTGGATGAGGAACAGAAATTTTGGAACCCCAGGACTTGACATTGTTGAATCTCTGCGTGACGTAAAAATTGAATATAAGGGTGTGATTAATATAGATGGACAGAGAATATGATGAGCGCTATTCCGTAGAATTTGAGCGGTGCTTTGCATATTTTTGGACAAGACTTGTTCTCCCTACCGTGAAGCTTGTTTTTGATGAGATTGATCCGGATTTTAAGGATAAAGTTGGCTTTACCTATGCGTATAAGAATTTAGACTTGTATAAACGGGATGTGATGGCTTTTTATAGGGAGAAACGGGAGTGGTTGAAGGAACTCTATCTGCCTCATGAAAGTCATCCGAGGCTTGATCAACATAAATTGGGCGCGCTGTGGTGTAGAACATTGTTGGCTTACAAGCCATTTTATTTTGATTATGAAAAGGCGTTACAGTATGTGAGCAGTAAGTTTAAGCGTCCAGATGTCGATGATTTTTCAGACCCAGAAGATAACAGCGAATGGTTTATAAAAAATCTGTATGCAAATTATAGAGCGGCGTATCTAGTGTCGACTGGAATTGTGTATGTTTATCTGCTGTTCGACTGTAAGGAAAAGAAGGAAGACCTTGCAGATTATTTAAAAGAAGGCGGGTTTGAGTTCTTTCAGGAAAAAGGTGGGCTAATCGTGTATCCAACCAGAAGGGGACACAGTGATTTCACGAATAGTTGCATTATAGCGCTTGAGAAAAATGACATTAATGGTAGAAAATTTGACTATTTGACGTATGCAATAATGCTGTACCAGCTGGAATATTATAATAAGATGCATTACTTTATGCTAAAAAATGGCGTACAGACGAGTAGTCAAAATCCGTCAAATATATAAAGTATAAAGTCAGCCCGGGATGCCAACACTTTGGCCTTCCGGGCTGAAAGTATGTTTTATTAATTACCTTTCTATTGCAAATTTTCACTATTGTTGTATAATAAAGAGCATCAAAGGGAAGGTACAATGCGTCAGCCTTAAAAGATGTAATCCTCATAATCAGTGGTACAACTGCCTCCTTGTACTGCTGCGCTTCGAAAAGAAAGAATTTATCAGAACAGAAAGGAACACCCCATGATCATTACCGGCACCCGTATTTGCCACTGCGGCCAAAAGCTCGTACCGTGGTATTGCCAGCTTCCAAAACAATCGCCTGACGACGATGCTGTGGACGTCATTCCGCAGAGCAGTATGCGGATCCTGGGAAAGCCGCTGCGCACCGGGTACCATCGCTATCTGATGCAGGTGCAGTGCCGGGAATGTGATTATCTCAATGATTTTATCTATAAGAGCGACAGAGATCTTGTGATCGAAGACGAAACGGAGGAAAGAAAAATGTCTACATTTGATAACGCAACCCTTATGATCACCGGTGGTACCGGTTCCTTCGGTTCCACCGTCCTGAAGCACTTCCTGGACTCTGACCTGAAGGAGATCCGCATCTTCTCCCGGGATGAGAAGAAGCAGGACGATATGCGCCACGAGCTCCAGGCCCGGCACCCGGAGGCCGCAAAGAAGGTCAAGTTCTACATCGGTGATGTCCGCAATCCCCAGTCCATCAAGGACGCCATGCCCGGCGTGGACTACATCTTCCACGCCGCTGCCCTGAAGCAGGTCCCCTCCTGCGAGTTCTTCCCCATGCAGGCCGTTCAGACCAACATCATCGGCACGGACAACGTTCTCCACGCCGCCATTGACGCAGGTGTGAAACGTGTTGTCTGCCTGTCCACCGACAAGGCCGCCTATCCCATCAACGCCATGGGCATCTCCAAGGCCATGATGGAGCACGTCATCTACGCCAACGCCCGTGTGGCTGCCGAGCGCGGCGGCACCACCATCTGCTGCACTCGTTACGGCAACGTCATGTGCTCCCGCGGCAGCGTCATCCCCCTGTTCATCGACCAGATCAAGGCCGGCAACCCCATCACCATCACTGACCCCAACATGACCCGCTTCCTGATGAACCTGGACGAGGCTGTGGACCTGGTTATGTTCGCCTTCCAGCACGGTAATCCGGGTGACCTATTCATCCAGAAGTCCGACGCTTCCACCATCGGCGACCTGGCCAAGGCTGTTCAGCAGCTCTTCGGCAACACCGGCACCAACATCATCGGCACCCGCCACGGCGAGAAGCTGTTTGAGACCCTGATGACCCGTGAGGAGCGTCTGCGCAGCGAGGATATGGGTCACTACTTCCGTGTTGCCGCTGACAACCGTGACCTGAACTATGATAAGTTCGTGGTCAAGGGCGAGGTCCATACCATGGCCGACGAGTCCTACACCAGCCACAACACCAACCGTCTGGATGTGGAAGGCACCGTCAAGAAGATCATGACCACCGAGTACGTCCAGAACGAGCTGAAGGGCATCCCCAATGTCTAAGGAAAAGCTCCTGCTGGTGGGGGCAGGCGGCTTTGGCCGGGTGGTCTCCGAGCTGGCCCGGCAGAGCTACGACTGCGCCTTTGTGGACGACGGCGCCCCGGTCGGCGCCCAGGTCTGCGGCATCCCCGTCGTCGGCACCGTCGCCGATCTTCCGGAGCTGCGCAGGGATTGTGCCCGCCTGGTGGTGGTCATCGGCAACAATGAATTCAGAGCGCAGCTCTACCGCCGGGCGGCGGCCCTGGGGTATGCATTCCCGAATCTCATTGCCCCCAGCGCCTATATCAGCCCCTATGCGTCCCTGGGCTGGGGCTGCGTTGTGCTGAACAACGCCCTGGTCCAGAACGGCGCAGCCGTCGGCAACGGCGTCCTCATCAACCCCGGCGTCGAGATCCACCAGGACGGCACCGTGGGGGACTTCTGCCTGATCTACACCAATTCCGTGGTCCGCACCGGCGCAGCAGTCGGCCGCTGTGCCCGCATCGGCAGCAACGTGACCGTCTGCAACAACGCGGCTGTCCCGGACGGCGCAGACGTCCCCGACTGCACCGCAGTACATTCAGAGGTGAAAAAATGAACATTTTGGTAACAGGTGCCAAGGGCATGGTGGGAACCGCCCTGTGCAACAACCTGAAAAACATCCGGGACGGCAAAAACAAGACCCGCCCCGCTCTGCATATTGACGAGATTTACGAATACGACCTGAGCTCCACTCCGGAAGAGCTGGACGCATATTGCCAGAAGGCAGACTTCGTCTTCAACCTGGCCGGTGTCAACCGCCCGGAAAACCCGGAGGATTTCATGAAGGGCAACTTCGGCTTTGCCTCCGATTTGCTGAACTGTCTGAAAAAGCACGGCAACAAGGCCACCATCATGCTGTCTTCTTCCATTCAAGCTACGTTGGCTGGTCGTTTCGGCAACAGCGAGTATGGCCGCAGCAAGAAGGCAGGGGAGGAGCTCTTTTTCGCCTACGCCCAGGAGACCGGGGCCAAAGTGGCCGTCTACCGTTTTGTAAACTTGATGGGTCATAGCCGCCCCAAGTACAATAGCGCCGTGTCTACCTTCTGCTGGGCAGTTGCCAATGATGAGTCGTTCACCGTCAACGACCGCAGCACGGAGCTGGAGCTGCTGTACATCGACGACCTGGTAGAGGGCATGTTCGACCTGCTGGAAGGCAAGGAGCAGCACTGCGAGTTCGAGGGCGTAGAGACCGTCCTGAAGCCAGACGGACGCTACTGCTGCGTCCCCGTGACCCACAAGGTCACCCTGGGCGAGATTGTGGACCTGCTGCAGCAGTTCAAGGCGCAGCCGACGACCCTCATGATGCCCAAGATGCCGGATGGCTCCTTTGCCAAGAAGCTGTATTCCCTGTACCTGACCTATCTGCCCACGGATAAGTTCAAGTATGCCCTGAAAATGAACGCGGACGACCGGGGCTCCTTTACCGAGCTCATCCACACCGCCGACTGCGGCCAGGTGTCCATCAACATCAGCCGCCCCGGCATTACCAAGGGCCAGCACTGGCACAACTCCAAGTGGGAGCTGTTCATCGTGGTGGCAGGTCACGGTCTGATTCAGGAGAGGAACATCAACACCGGCGAAACGGTGGAGTTTGAGGTTTCCGGCGATAAGGTCGAGGCGGTCCATATGATCCCCGGCTGGACTCACAACATCATCAACCTGTCGGAGACGGAAAATCTGGTGACGGTGATGACCTGCAATGAGATATTCAACCCGAACCGCCCGGACACCTTCTTTGAACCGGTGTGAGAGGAGAAAAACAATGGCTGATTATAGTAACATTTCCTTTAAGAATAACGGCAAGCTGAAGCTGCTGATCATCGTGGGCACCCGCCCGGAGATCATCCGTCTGGCGGCTGTCATCAACAAGACCCGGAAGTACTTTGACGTGATTCTTGCCCACACCGGTCAGAACTATGACTACAACTTGAACGGCGTGTTCTTCCACGATCTGCAGCTGGCAGACCCGGAGGTCTACATGAATGCCGTGGGTGCAGACCTGGGCGAAACTATGGGCAATATCATCGCTGAAAGCTACAAGCTGATGGTGGCCATCCAGCCGGATGCTGTGCTGGTGCTGGGCGACACCAACAGCTGCTTGAGCGTCATTGGGGCAAAGCGTCTGCATATTCCCATTTTCCACATGGAGGCAGGAAACCGCTGCAAGGACGAGTGCCTGCCCGAGGAGACCAACCGCCGCATCGTGGACATCATCTCCGATGTGAATATGGCTTACTCTGAACACGCACGCCGCTACCTAGCCGACACAGGTCTGCCCAAGGAGCGTACTTATGTGACCGGTTCGCCCATGGCCGAAGTGCTGCATCAGAATCTGGAAAAGATTGAAGCGTCTGATATCCACGCCCGTCTGGGTCTGGAAAAGGGAAAGTATATCCTGCTCTCTGCCCACCGTGAGGAGAACATCGACACAGAGAAGAACTTCACCTCTTTGTTCACTGCAATCAACAAAATGGCCGAAAAGTACGATATGCCCATCCTTTACTCCTGCCATCCCCGCAGCCGCAAGCGTCTGGAGCAGAGCGGCTTCGTGCTTGACAAGCGCGTCATCCAGCACGAACCGCTGGGCTTCCACGACTATAACTGTCTGCAGATGAACGCTTTCTGCGTTGTTTCCGATTCCGGAACCCTGCCGGAGGAGAGCAGCTTCTTTACTTCCGTTGGTCATCCGTTCCCGGCAGTCTGCATCCGCACCAGCACCGAACGCCCCGAAGCACTGGACAAGGGTGACTTCATCCTCGCCGGCATTGACGGCGACCACCTGCTGCAGGCCGTGGACGTGGCAGTCGAGATGAACAAAAACCGTGATCTGGGTATTCCTGTGCCGGATTATGTGGATGAGAATGTGTCCGACAAGGTGGTCAAGATCATCCAGAGTTACACTGGCGTGGTCAATAAGATGGTGTGGAGGAAGTTCTGATTCGAAAAAACGGGCATGCGGGTAGAGATGATCTCGTATTGCAATGAACCTATATGGATTGTTATTTTGTTGCCCAAAACGGCATTGGAAAAAAGCGAAACCGCGTCTGTACGTCTATGCAGATCCTCGTAAAAAACGGTCATAACTTTGTATGCTTGCTGCTCGTTGCCATCAACTACCAAATAGATTTGCGATATGTCCAACGTAGACAGGTCGCTGCCACTTTGGGATAGGCGTATCTGGTAAGTGCTGACCTCCCTGTCATAAAACGCGGAAAAGCCCCCAACATCGCCATGTTTCCTTGTAGGCAAATAGTACCGCATCGTCAATTCGTAGTTTAAATCTATTTTGGCGAAGTTTTAACCAAGCACATTTGCAAAAGCAACATAGAATCCACTTGGTTTTTGATTTTCTTCTGATAATCTGATTTAATATTCCTATTGCATTTCAGGACTGAAATGTTTACAATATTCAAAAAAACTGGGGAGTGTGTGAAGTGAAGAAAAAAATATTTATTCCTCTTGTTGTTTTTTTGATAGGAACGTGTCTTGCAGGTCTAATCGTATACAAAACAAATCTTCTTCAAAAAGAAAATAAACTCACAATAACGCAATTGAATGCAACAACCTATGGTGAACGTATCAAACAGGAAATTTCTGATGGAATTGAGATTGCTCATACGTTACAGCAACTGCTGATTGACGAAAATGGGACCATTAACAAATTTGATACGATTGCGAACAATTTAATGAATGATTCTGTAGAAAGCATACAGCTTGCTCCAAATGGTGTTGTGACTGATATATATCCGGAAGAGGGAAACGAAGCAGGGAAGATTGATCTGCTTAATGATAAGGAGCGAGGAAAAATATCCTGTTATGCAAGAGATGATCATATACTGATTACACAGGGACCATTCGAATTAAAACAGGGTGGAGAAGGAATTGCCGTTCGCAATCCGGTTTATTTGGAAGATGGAACGGGACAGGAATATTTCTGGGGATTTACGATTGTTATTCTGCGTATTCCGGATGTTTTTTCAGGGTCGCTCAGTGCAGTATCAGAATTTGGATATGAGTATAGGCTTTCCAAAACAGTTGCTCCATGGGATGACACTTATGAAATCGTTTCTCAGTCAGATGATAAATTAACTTCTCCCATTTCTTATGGATTTACTATAGGTGAGGAAAAATGGAAATTTGAATTAATGCCGAAGGAAGGCTGGGAGAATAAAAAGTCTGTAATTCTGCTTGGAGGAATTCTTAGTGTTATCGTCCTGCTACAGACAGGTCTTACCTTTGTGATCCTTAAGTACAGAGAAAATAAGATCAAATTTCAAACTTTGGCGAATATGGATGCTCTGACTAATATTTATAATCGTTATGGTTTTGATACGCTGGCAGAGAGGATGATTACAAAAAATCCAAGGAATCATTATATTGCTGCATTATTAGACGTAGATGATTTTAAACTTATCAATGATGTTTATGGACACACATACGGAGACCGTGCCTTAAAAAATCTGGCTGACAGCATGAAAAAGTTTTTTCCATCTGATGTATTGTTGGGACGAAATGGAGGAGATGAGTTCTGCGTCCTTATACCGAATTGTACTTATGAAGATGCAAAAGAAAAGTTAACGCAATTTACAAAGACACCGAAAACATTTTTGTATAAAGGAGAAGAACATTCTTTTTATATTTCCCTCGGCTATGCGGAATATCCACGGAGTGGATCAAATTGTTCCCAACTCATGCGATGTGCAGATGCAGCACTTTATGAAATAAAACTACATGGAAAAAATGGATGTATGGCATATCGGGAAGGACTTCAATCAGGAGTCCGTAAACAACTGGGATTTGCGCTTAAAGATGTTTCAGAACATCTTCCGTGTGCATTTATTATTTATAAAGCGGATAAAAAAGATGATGAATTGTTTTACGCCAACCGTGAATTTCTTCATATGACAGGATACAAAAATTTGGATGAATTCTTTTCACATACAAAGAAAAGTTTTCGAAACCTGATCCGGGAGGATGAACAAAAACAGATGGAATCCAGCATCTGGAAACAGATTGACGGTGGCAATGAAAATGACTATATTTATTTTCATATGAGAAAAAGTGACGGTTCTTATATTTCTGTTCTTGACCATGGAAGAATTGTGGAGACACCTCAATATGGCAGGGTGTTTTATGTAATGTTTATAGATTGGGAAGATATACATATTCATTACAGTGATTTGATCATCTAGAATTAGATTGCTGGTGTTCTAGGTGGTATATTGATCGCCTGCCTGACTTCAAAAGAAGAAACTTGATTGTTCGTTAGCAGAGCATTTTACGATTGATGAGGGATTATGCGTTCAAATTATGAATATAGGTTCTTTTGATAATGAGCCAGCAACCGTTGCTCTTATGAATCCTTATTTAGAACAAAATGGGTATGATTAGCGCCTATTAGGAAAACACACTGTCAAAGGGGTTTGTAGCGGGGGTTAGCCCGCTACTGCGGTATCTTCCGTAGTGTTGATTTCAATGTACTCGGCAATCTTGCGGAGCTCGTCAGCAAATTTGAATTTCACGCTGATATTGCCGTTTTCATAGACCTTGATATAGTCCACAAGTTCAACCAAGATTTCACGGTTGAGGGCTTCAATGTTCTGATACTTCATAAAGGCTACCAGTGCAGGATGCTCGTTGTCCACACCGTTTGCCAGTTCTGCGCGTTCAGCGTTCAGCCGGGTAAGCACCGCGGAAATATCAGAAGTCTGCCGTTCATAGTCAGCCTTCATATCCCGGTATTCCTGCTGGGTGATTTCACCGTCTTTCCAGTCCTGATAAAGAGATTGCTTGTAGCGTGTTATCTTTGTCAGTTCCCGCTCTTTTGCAGCTATCAGATCGTCCAGTCGGTAAGACTGGCTTTTTTTGATTGGAGCGGAATTGATCTGTGTGACGATTTCCGAGTAGGAAACAGCCAAATGTACCTGATGCTGTACAGCGAACAAAACAGCAGCCTCCAGCCGTTCATGCTTGATTGAGTGCATGGTGCAGGCTGTCCGGGAACGGTTCTTGTAGGTTGAGCAAGAATAATATACATTGTTGTTCTTGCCAACGCATCGGGTAATGGCCCGCCCGCAATCGGCACATTTCAGAAAGCCGCTGAATAAATGTACCTCACGGCCTTTCGGGGAAGTACGGGTATCACGCTGTAAGAGAGCCTGTACCTTGTCGAAAGTTTCATAGTCGATAATGGCCTCATGCGTTCCAGCCACTTCCACCCATTCCTCGCGTGGAACAGCTTCAATCTGGTGTACCTTGTAGCTTTTCACCCGGCTTCGGCCTTGGGCTAAATCCCCGGTGTAGGTCGGATTGGTAAGAATGGAGTGGATCATGCGGACTCCCCACATAGGATCGTCATACCCTCTTGTCGAAACAGGCAAGCCCTTTTGTACCTTGTAAGCCGAGGGGCTCGGTACGCCGTGTTCGTTCAGGTACAGCGCGATAGCACGTTTTGATGACCCTTGAATAAGCATTGTGAAAATGAGTTTGACATTTTCAGCAGCATCGGGATCAACAATCAGCCTGTGCTTGTCCTTTGGGTGCTTTACATAGCCGTAAGGAGCAAATGCTCCGATATACTGGCCGTTGCGCCGCTTGTAATCAAATACCTGCCGGATCTTTTTGGAAGTCTGATAGCAGTAATTATCGTTCATCACGTTTGTAATGGGAACGATGATATTTGAAACGCTGTCGGGGTTCTTGTAGCTGTCCACATTCTCAGCAAGGCTGATAAAGCGAACACCCATTTGAACAAACAGGTTGTCGATCAAACTTCCGGCATCGCTATAATTTCGTGCGAAGCGGGACAGGTCTTTTACTATAACGCAGTTGATTTTACCACTCATGACATCCGCCAAGAGCCGTTGAAAATCTTCACGGTTGGCGTCCGTTCCAGTATGACCATCATCCACATATTCCGTGATGCTTTCAAACTCGTCAATGTTGCGTCGGTAAAAATCGTTCAGTAGGTCACGCTGGTTCTTTACGCTGTTGCTATCGTCTTTTCCTTTTTTCAAATCTTCCTTTGAAAGCCGGATATAGATGCCCAGCCGCCAGCGGCGGATTGTGTAAGAGGGAGAGAAACTCTGCTGATACCCTCTGTTTTTTGCTCGTGCCATTGTTCCTCCTTCCCTATCACATTACACTTATATTATAACTCTGTCCGGGGAGGACAACAAGGATGCCTCCGCTTCGGGACACTTTGTCTCGAAGAAGCAAAACGAGCTGTAACCGAAGTTACAGCCCGCTTCTTTGCCGCAGCAGGAAATCCGTCAGCTTATCTTGGAGAGATGGCCCGCTTTCAGCAAATTCAATTTTCACGCCAACACCACCGATGCAAAAGCAGTATGGATTTTTGACAGTCTGCAAAAATCGAGAGATGCGCTCCTTTCGGGAAAGCGCATTGTCAAAGGTCATACCGCTCACATCAGGCAGGGACTCGGCAGCCACCGCGCCAATGTCAACGCTTCTCATTTGTTCAAGTTCCTGTGTAGTTAATTTCACGGTAAACCTCCTTCGCAGATTGATAGAACGCCTCCCGCTGTTTGGTGGGGAAACGCAACAGGCCAGCACCACCAAAATGCTGGCCTGTTGCCTTACTCCACCTTGGGACACTTTGTCTCGAGGTTTATTATAGTTTTTGAATATTAGAGAGCGTCGCACATATTTACTTGGCCTGTCCAAAGACAATCTTTATTTTCTGTGCGGCGCTCTCAACGCAAGTAAAGCGACAAGCCCGGAGGAACAGGCAGCCAACCTGTTCAGCGCCGGATCATGGCCTTGGGATGGCCGGACCCATTTACGATGTTGGTGTTGTTCGCTCAATCTCTTTTTGGAAATGTCACCGCGCACCCACCGTCTGGCTCCCCGAACTTACTCAGGGTTGCCGTTATTCCCTTGCGTTAGGAAGAAAACCTCCTCTCATAAACCGAGACATTTTTTCATCAATTCCAAGTGGGTTAAGATGAAAAAATCAAAAAGTTTTTTTCATGCGTTCAAGGCCACGCTTGATCGACTGGCGAATAGACTCCTCATGTACGCCCTCGGCCTCGGCAATTTCCTTAATCGACTTGCCAAGAATGATATGTGCGTCAATTCTGCGGCCCTGGATCTCCGGCAGAGAATTGAGAGCGTTCCACAGACGAAGAAAGGTTTCCATCCGTTCAAGGAGCTCCTGCGGGGTCGGCTCATGCAGGCAAGCGGAATACTCAATCCCGTCATCGCAGTCCAGAGAATACTGCGCCTTGTGCCGGGAGAGCCGCCGCTGGTAGGCCATTTCATAGCGGGCATCGGCCTTGAATACCTCGGCCACCTCGTCAGAAACTTCGATAAGCTGATCCTGCGTGTACCAATAATAAAAATCCTTCAGATTGATTGTAGTCATAAATAAACCTCCGTTTCGGTGTTGGGTGGATGAGTGACCGAAACGGGGTTCGGCGGGGAGCGGCACCTCGGGGAGCCGCCCCGCACCTTGGGACAATTTGTCTCGAGGTACAAAAAAGCGCCCGCACAGCAAGACACTATGCAGACGCACGAAATTACATTATCATAATTGTACTGATATATTGTACCTTCATAACCAGACTGTCCCGGAGGGGGAGCTACGCTTTTTTTAGCTGGTGAAAACTAAAGAAATTGTAGAAAAATGATATGGACACGGCGATACCCTCCTATGGGCCACCGTGTCCCCGAAAGTCGTCATTGGTTTGTGTAAATGCAAAGAAACGGCGGCTCTGAAAATCAAAGCCGCCGTTTCAAATGGGCGTGTTGATAGGGCTGCTGTACGACGGCTTTTTTTCTTTTGCCGTCGTGCGGCAGATTTTTACTGATACTTTTCCAAAAGCGCCGTTGCTTCTGCTTGTGTCATTGTTCCCGCTTCAACTTCTGTGTCAGTATAGTCTTTAAGGGCATTGAACAGTTCTTCCTCCGTATCAAATGGGCCTATACTCTTGTAGGTATTCCCATCAAAGACGAATGTTTGATACTGCTCAGGCTGTGCGTTATCGGGCATAGAAAAGAACAACTGATCGTCACTTGAAGAAGCTCTTTTTCCTACCATTTTGCCCTCTAAAATAGATGTGAGGATTTCATCGTAACACGCAAGTGCTTCCGCCGCTTCTGCTTCTGTCCATTCTCCAGCATCGACCAACTTTTGAATATTTCCCGTTTCATTTTCAATCCATGCGGAAAATTCATCATAAGTGAAGTAGTCTGTTTCCTCGATGGGAGAATAGCTTTCCCATGTTTTTCCCTCGTCTACGCTCTGCTGAATATCCGCTCCGCTTTGCCTGAAAAGTACGGAGGACACCGGGGACTGCGTTTCGATAAGTGCTTGGGTATCTGCCTCGGCATGGCCTTCATCAGCGAAAGCCGAGACACCACCGACACATAAAGAAAAGCACAGCAGAACAATAATTCCAAGTTTTTTCGCCATAGATTTTACCTCCTTCATTTTAGTAGTTGGCGTTTTACCTCCTTTCGCAGATATAGTACACCCTCTATGTTGGAGGATTATAAAATCAATGTTGTGCCAGTGTTGAACAAAAGAAATCTCTGCTTTTCCTGCGGAACTCGAAAAGCAGAGACTTCTTTCAAAACTGTATTGTAAAACTCATGCCTCTATCGTTTGGCATGGGAACAAACTGATATTTCAAGCGCAATTTATCCAAGATCGTCTGGACAATGTATAGACCAAGCCCATTTCCCCCGGTTGCTTGGCTATGGGCTAAATCTGGACGATAAAATGGCTCAAATATGTGTTGTAGCTGTTCGGGTGGTAATACGCTACATTCGTTAGAAACTGATAGTTTATTTTTATCAAATACAACCAATATTGATTGTCCAGCCTCCGTATAGTTGACCGCATTTGAAAGGATATTCGATATTGCTTTTTTCAACTGGCCCTCTGGAAGATATACGAAAGCGTCACTTGAAAGCTCTATTTTGAACTTAACTCCCTTGGCTTCTGCAATTAAGCGATACGGTTCACACAGCTCTGTAAGGAGGGATCTCAATGAAAAGTTGCTGCATGGCTCATTATTACCTTGTGTTTGCAAGCGTGAAGCATTAAGTATATCTCTAATCATATCCCCAAGCTGTTCAGTAATTTCTTTGCACTTGGGCAAATAGGTTTCATAATCACGGTATTCCCCAATGCCTAAAATCATATTTTCCAATGTCGCATTTAGCTCTGTAACAGGTGTTTTTAATTCATGGGACGCTGTTCGGAGAAAATCAATCTTCTCTTTTTCTGCAAGACTGACTTTCTCTTTTTCCAATTCCAGATTGCGGATAGTCAAAAGTAAGGATTGATATAAATTGTTAATATCAGTAGCTAAAGCTCCAATTTCATCCTTTGACGATACAATCGCTTTTGCGTCTGGCTCCAATTTCGACATTTGATTTGCGGATTTTGAGAGCGATAATATCGGAGTGGTTATGCCTCTTGAAAAAAAGTATGAAAACAATGCCGATATAGCGGCGCAACAAAGTATAGAAATCGGAAATGTTTTCAACATGGTTTGAGTAATGAGCCGGGGCATATCTACTTCTGACAGAGCACTTACCCCTGTATTTGTTACTACCATATTCGTAACAAGTACATTTTGGGATGGCGCAATTAGGAAAATCAGCAAGTGCGCTATAATTGAAATCAAAAGCATCATTGTAAATGTAAATAAGAATATCTTCGGAAATAACTTCATTTTCTTCATATTTCTTGCCCCATTTCAAATTTGTAACCTATTCCTTTGACTGTAGTAATGCAATCCAAACGGAGCTTTTTGCGGATATTACGAATATAGGCATCTATTGTGCGGTCGATCACATCACAATCGTATCCCCACACATCGTCCAAGATTTGATTGCGAGACAGGACTAAACCTTTATTGTCAATCAGCACTTTCAGGATTTCCAGTTCCTTTGGGGTAATGTCTATTTTACCGTTTTCATCGCAGGCTGTATATCCAGAAAAGTCAACGGTAACATCTCCGAGCTTAATCATATTAACAGCAGGTTTACTCTGACTTCTGCGGAGAAGCGCAGTAATCCGTTTACCTAAAATGAGCATGGAAAAGGGCTTTGTTATATAGTCATCTGCCATTTCGTCAAAACTGTTGGATTGTGTATATTCATCATCAAGTGCTGTGAGCATTATAACAGGAATGTTGCTGACTTTCCTAATTTCATGCAAAACAACGATACCCGACATTTCAGGAAGCATAATATCCAGTACAATTATATCGAGTTCTTCTCCACGGAATATTTTTAACGCTTCGCTCCCTGTAAAAGCAGAAAAAAGCGTATGTCCAGCTTCTTTCATATATTCGCATATCGCCTTGTTTGTCCCTTGATTATCTTCAACAATCAAAATTTTCGCCATTAAGAACACCTCCCATATTTGAATAGAATACCAGCACTATGTTGTGCCAATATGAAGTTCCCAAGAAAAATTATATATTCTCCTTCGCACCCCCGCAAGTATGTGAACGGACAATAAAATACTACCAAAACATAAAATTGTGTTTCGTTCTCATAACCAAACCCGAAATGTAGAATAATATATGGGTGATATGAGAATGTACCAAGACACCAGACGGCTTGACTTCCACGCATTAGGCCGGGAGATCAAGCGCAAAAGAGAAGCCAAAGGCTGGACACAGGAATACCTCGCGCAGCTCGTTGATCGTACACCTCGTTCCATTATGTATTTTGAAAATCGTGGTCAGCATCCGAGCTTGAATACCTTTTATAAAATTGTCACTCTGCTGGATATTTCCGTTGATCAATTCTTCTATCCTGACAAACAGAATGAAGAAAGTGATTGCCGCCAGCACATTGACAGGATGCTAAACACAATGGACGAGAATGAATTGACGATCATGGAAGCCACCGCAGAGGGAATACAAAAAGCCAGAGAAACGGAGGTCAAGTAAGAGGGCCTTCGTTTTTCTCGTTTTTAGGGGACTTTTCGAGGGTACCGCTAAATGGCAAGCAATTCGGGTGTGGCCACACTCCGAAATTTTCACAGGCCGCAGGCCCGTGAAAATGCTTGTTGGGGAGCTCCCCAAACCCGCTGGATTTCGGGACAAATTGTCCCAAAGTCCCGGCGCTATGCACCTGTTGTCTGCGGCCTGTCGCTATCGCTCCTGGGCCTTATTTTCCCGCTCGTCCGTCACGCCGAGCAGATGATCAATGTTCGCTTTGACCGCCACAGCCTGCCGCATATCCGCCTGAGCCTTGCGGTATTCCGCATAGAGAGCCTTTTTCTTTTCAGAGAGCGCCCGGCGCTCCTTTTTCAGCGTGTCCATTTTCGGGAGCTTTGCGCCGCCTAAGAGGTCATTCATAGTAGCTTTTGCCGCCCGGTAGTCAGCCAGCTCCGCCTCGTGCTGGGCCAGGTACTTTTTAGAATATCGGGCCGCTTTGTAACCATCGAACACGGGCCGTGTCTCCGTCTACGATTTCGGATTTTACAAACAGTTCCAGCCAATATTCCGTTTCATAGCACTCTTTCAATGCAATTTGCAGCTTGGCAAGAAAGTCTGCCTTCCCGTGGGCATAGTTTGCTTCCCGGATATTGGCACCGATGGACGTTGCGGAACGCTCCAACTGATTGACAAGGGAATAATGTCCCTTTATCGTTTCACATAGCTTGATGATTTTTACTGCAAAGTCCATGGAAAGGGCCCGAAGCTTCGATTCCGCCATAAAATCACTGCCTTTTTTGTGAAATATCCTTCGGATGTGAATTGTGCAATTGGATGCTTTCGCATCCAGTGAAATGAAATAAATCCACCCATGCCCGCAGGCATTTCACATGGCGTAGCCATCTTGCACACGCAAAGCGCATTTCACAAATCCATAAGGATTTATTTCGTTGAAAAACACCCTTTGTCCGGCGGACAAAGGGTGTTTTTCTGGTGCGAGAGAGGGGACTCGGACCCCCACGGCGTTCACCACACGCACCTCAAACGTGCTTGTCTACCATTCCAACACTCTCGCATTGCGAAAAGTATTATACCGGACATTGGCACGTTTGTCAATAGTCTTTTTTCATGCGTACAGCTTACCCTTCCGGTATCCAATGAGCATACAGGGTCACGGGGATTTGGTTTGTCCAGTC
>OIZP01000246.1_pt1 | contig 35964 bp, 27 predicted proteins | sample 1588531 | NCBI WGS metagenome assembly OIZP01 (sample SAMN03283283) | human gut metagenome | biome: human-associated habitat; material: feces | host: Homo sapiens | place: Peru | collected 2012
CAGGAAGCCAAGGCGAAGGCCAAGGCCGCCAAGAAGGCAGAGAAGAATCAGTAATGACAAACGACAGGCTTTGGAATACTCCAAGCCTGTCGTTTCCTTTTTGACGATAATACGGGGGAAAACATGAACCGCAGTGAACTGGAAACATATATCACAGAAACCTATCACGCAGGTGCGGAATATCCATGGCTGAAATATCCAAATTATGCAGTGTTTCGCCACCGCAACAATCAAAAATGGTTTGCCGTCATAATGGATGTCCCCAGGAATAAGCTGGGGATGCCGGGTGAGGCACTGCTGGATGCGGTGAATTTTAAATCTAATCCGATTCTGATTGGTTCTCTGCTGGGTGAGCCGGGTTTTTTCCCGGCCTATCACATGAACAAGGATTGGTGGATTACTGCCGCATTGGATGGCACCGTTTCAGAAGACAAAATCAAAATGCTGCTGGATATCAGTTATCAAGCTACCGCACCAAAGCCCAGGGGAAAGGGCAGACGGCAGCCTGAATAAAAGCAACATCGGGGCCTCCCATTGGGAAGCCCCGATGCTTTTGCTTTTAGCTTAATCGTCCAGGGAAACGTAGTCCAGGGAAATCCAGCCGGTGCTGATCTCGCCCCAGGTGGTGCCGTCTACGTTGGTGGTGGACAGGATCGTTACCCGGTCGCCGTGCTTCAAAGAGCCCACGACCTCGCCGTTGCCGGCGGACTTCCGGATCCGCAGGCCGCCTTCGGCAGTGACGGTACCGTGCTGATTATTGGAGGAATCACTGCTGCCGGAAGAGCTGTTGTTATTGCTGGAAGAACTGCCGGTATCCACAAACTTCATGCTGATCCAGCCCTTGTTGGTGCAGCCCCAGGTGACGCCGTCATAGGTGAACTGCTCCAGAATGGCCACGCTGTCGCCCTCGGCATAGGAGCCTACAGACTTGTAGCCGGTGCCCGGGCCGCTGCGGATATTCAGGCCGCCGCCGGCGGTAATGGTGCCCTTAGCGGTGTTGGTGCCGGAGGTACCGTCCTGATAGACATAGTTCAGGCTGATCCAGCCCTTGCTGGTACGACCCCAGGTGCCGCTCTTTTCCAGAATCTCCACCCGGTTGCCGTAGGTGTAGCTGCCCACCCGGTCGGCGCTCTGATCGGCGGAGGCACGGATGTTCAGCTCCTTGGCGGTGACGATGCCACGGAACTGGACGGTGGTGCTGCCGTTGCCGGACACATTGCCGGTAGTGGTGGTATTGCTGTTATTGGTGGTGGGAGTGTTGGTCGTGGTGCCGCTGGTGTTGACGTACTCCATCTTCACCCAGCCCTTGTTGGTGCGGCCCCAGCCGTTCTTGGTCTCCAGAATCGTGACAATGTCGCCCTTGTTGTAGGAGCCCTGAACCTTGCCGTCCTGGCTGGCTTCACTGCGGATGTTCAGGTTGTTGACGGTGACAACGCCCTTGATGTTCAACTCCTCCGTACCGGAATCAGTACCGGCGGTGGTGGTGCCGGAGCCGGCAGTGGAGGGGGCGGTAGCACCGGGGGTGCTGGTATCGCCGCCGACGGGTGCCTGGCTGGGAATGTCCATTTCCACATAGTCCATGACGATCCAGCCGGCCTCGGGGGAGATGATGTAAGCCCAGTTGATACCGGTGACTTCCTCACGGCGGCTGATCTCCACCTTATCACCGGCATTCAGAGTGCCGACCACGGTGGCCTCGGTGCTGGGTGAGCTGCGGATGTTCATCTGGCTGGTAACCGTCGCGGTATTTTCATTGACGACAACTGCCGGAGCGGTGGTCTCAGGGGTGGTCTCCGAAGGCGCGGTGGGCTCCGACAGGTTCAGACCCGGCACGCCGGAGGTGGTATCCTCAGGGGTTGCGGGATCCTTTTTCATACAGCCGGTAAACAGAGTGGCTGTGATAGCAGTGGCGAGAATCAGACTCAGCGGTTTTCTGAGGCTGTATTGATTGGAGAAATTCATGGCGTTACCTCACTTTCGTCTCATTTCTCGACACTATTATAGCGAACCTACAGGCCTTTTGTCAATAGTGTAAGAATATCTTAAGAATTTTCCAAGGAAGATTGTGGAAATCCGGAAGGTTACCCTTGACAAAATACGCTTTTGGGTGGTAAAATGTGGCATAGTTAAATATCGCGGTGAACGGAAAGAGTACCGGGGAGGTCTTCCTCAGAGAGTCGGGGTCACGGGCTGAAAGCCCCGGCGGCGAGATCAACCGGGAAGTGCGTCCGGGAGCGAAAAATGCGCCAAACGAGTGAAAAATGAGAGTGGAACCGCGGTAAATTGCCGCCTCTTGTACTTAATTTCAGTACGAGGGGCGTTTTTATTTTGTATTATTTTAGGAGGAAAGTTCTATGTATTTATACAACTCTTTGACCCACAAGAAGGAACTGTTTGTTCCCAACAACCCGGAGCTGGTGAAGATGTACACCTGCGGCCCGACGGTTTACCATTTTGCCCACATCGGCAATCTGCGTACCTATATTATGGAGGATGTGCTGGAAAAGTCCCTGCGCTATCTGGGATATCCCGTCAAGCGGGTCATGAACATCACGGACGTGGGTCATCTGGCCTCCGACGCGGATACCGGCGAGGACAAGATGGTCAAGGGCGCCAAGCGGGAACACAAGACCGTCATGGAAATTGCCAAGTACTACACCGACGCTTTTTTTGCCGACTGCGACAAGCTGAACATCAAGCGTCCAGATGTGGTGGAGCCTGCCACAAACTGTATTCCCGAGTATATCCACATGATCGAGACGCTGCTGGACAAGGGCTATGCCTATCTTGCCGGGGGCAACGTGTATTTCGATACCTCCAAGCTGAAACAGTACTACGTCTTCAATGACCACGACGAGGAAGATCTGGCCGTGGGCGTCCGGGAGGGCGTGGAAGAGGACGAAAACAAGAAGAACAAGAACGACTTTGTCCTCTGGTTTACCAAGTCCAAGTTTGAGGATCAGGCTCTCAAGTGGGATTCTCCCTGGGGCGTGGGCTATCCCGGCTGGCACATTGAGTGCTCCTGCATTTCCATGAAGCATCTGGGGGACGACCTGGATATCCACTGCGGCGGCATTGACAATGCTTTCCCTCATCACACCAACGAAATTGCCCAGTCCGAAAGCTACCTGGGTCACAAGTGGTGCAACTACTGGTTCCATGTCCACCACCTGAATACGGATAACGGCAAAATGTCCAAGTCCAAAGGCGAGTTCCTGACTGTGTCCCTGCTGGAACAGAAGGGCTATGATCCCATGGCTTACCGGCTGTTCTGCCTGCAAAGCCACTATCGCCGGAATCTGGTGTTCTCCTGGGAGAATCTGGACAACGCCGTGGCCGCCTATGACAAGCTGATTGCCAAAATTGCTGCCTTGAAGCCCGGTGAGAACATTGACCGGGAGGCCTTTGACAAGCTGAAGGAGCGGTTTGTGAACGCCCTGAACGGCGATCTGAACACCTCCGTGGCTGTGACTGCCCTGTACGATGTGCTGAAGGCTAAGTGCAATGATGCCACAAAGCTGGCGCTGATTGCGGACTTTGACCAGGTGCTGTCCCTGAATCTGCTGGCCGCCGCGGAAAAGTACAACCAGAAGAAGACTGAGGAAGAGGCTGCTTCCGCCGATCCGGAAATCGACGCTCTGGTCGCCGCCCGTACCGCCGCGAAAAAGGAAAAGAACTTTGCCGAAGCCGACCGGATCCGGGACGAGCTGAAGGCTCGGGGCATTGAGATCATCGATACCCCCCAGGGCGCCAAGTGGAGAAAAGTATGAAGCTGCTGATCCTGGACGGCAACAGCGTCATTAACCGTGCCTATTTCGGTGTAAAGCCCCTGACCAACCGGGAGGGGCTTTACACCCACGCCATCTACGGCTTTCTGAATATTCTGGAACGGATGGAGAAGGAGGAGCAGCCAGAGGCCGTTGCCGTGGCCTTTGACCTTCACGGTCCCACCTTCCGACACCTGAAATACGATGGCTACAAGGCCACCCGCCACGGAATGCCCGAAGAGCTGGCTCAGCAGATGCCGGTGATGAAGGACGTGCTCCGGGCTATGAACATTCCCATCTATGAATGTCAGGGTTGGGAGGCGGATGATGTCATCGGCACGGTGGCAAAAATCTGCTCGAATAACAGCTGGGAGTGCGTCATTGTCACGGGAGATCGGGATTCCTTGCAGCTCATCGACGAAAATGTCCATGTGAAGCTGGTGATTTCCAAGCCCGGTCAGACCACCACAACCCTGTATACGGAAGAGGCATTCCGGGAGGAATACGGATTTGAGCCGAAAACGCTCATCGACCTGAAGGCTCTGATGGGGGATTCCTCGGACAACATTCCCGGCGTGGGCGGCGTGGGCCCGAAAACCGCCAAGGAGCTTCTGGCAAAATTTGGTTCTCTGGACGGAGTCTATGCCAATCTGGAGGATGCTTCCATCCGGCCAAAGCTTCGGGAAAAGCTGGAAAAGGACAAAGAGCAGGCTTATCTATCCTATGATCTGGCTACCATCCGGCCGGAGGCTCCCATCGAGTTCCAGCCGAAAGATGCCATTGTTCAGCCCTATAACAAGCCGGAGCTGTATCAGCTGTTCCAAAGACTGGAATTTGTCCGACTCATTGATAAGTACGGCCTTCGGGGGGCGGCACAGGCCGCACCCAAAACAGACAGCCCCAAGGTGGAGGCTTTGCCGAAAGTGGAGACAATGCCGGAGAACGTGAAAACCTGCGCCCTGTACCTGGGCGGAGACGGCAGCCTAGGCATTGCCTGGGAGGGGGGCGTGTGCGCCCTGACGCCTATGGAGGCGGCTATGCAGAGCCTTTCTCTGGCGGGTAAGGAGCTGATTCTCCACGACTGCAAGGAGGTTTTCCATCAGCTGGACGACCGGGGAATCGGCTACGGTAAGTGTGCCTTTGACACGAAGCTGGCAGCCTATGATCTGAACCCCTCTCAGTCGGATTACCCGGTGTCGAAGCTTGCCACCACCTTCCTGGGAAAAACCGTGGAGGACGAGGATGTGGCCGGCTGTGCCGAGGCTCTGTGGCATCTGCGGCCTCTTCTGACCGAGGAATTGGAAAAAACCGGCATGGATCGGCTCTATCAGGAAATCGAGCTGCCCCTGTGCCGGGTGCTCTACAACATGGAGTGCCGGGGGATTCTCATCGACCGGGCCCAGCTGGAAGCCTTCGGGGATATGCTCTCCCGGCGGATTTCCGACTGCGAGACCATGATTTTCTCCTATTCCCAGGGGGAATTCAACATCAATTCTCCCAAGCAGCTGGGAGACGTGCTCTTTGAAAAGCTGGGGCTGCCCCCCATGAAAAAGACCCGCAAGGGCTATTCCACCAATGCGGAGGTGCTGGAAAAACTCAAGGATAAGCACCCCATCGTCCCGGCCATCATGGACTACCGGATGCTGACTAAGCTGAAATCCACCTACGCCGACGGCCTGCTGAAAGAAATCCGGGACGATGGGCGGGTGCACACCACCTTCCAGAATCTGGTCACTGCCACCGGGCGGCTGTCCTCTACGGAGCCGAATTTGCAGAACATCCCCGTCCGCACCGACCTGGGTGCGGAAATTCGGAAAATGTTCGTGCCGAAAGAAGGCTGTGTGCTGGTGGACGCGGATTACAGCCAGATCGAGCTGCGGGTGCTGGCTCACATTGCGGACGATAAGACCATGCAGAAGGCCTTCTGCGACCATGTGGACATTCATACCGCCACCGCCTCCCAGGTCTTCGGCGTGCCAGTGGAGGAAGTGACTGCCTTGCAGCGCAGACACGCCAAAGCGGTAAATTTCGGCATCGTCTACGGCATCAGTGAGTTCTCTCTTGCGGAGGACATCGGGGTAAGTCGGTATGAGGCCAGAGCCTATATTGACAATTATCTTTCCAATTATCACGGCGTCCGGGACTATATGAAGCAGGTGGTGGAAAACGCCAAGCGTGACGGCTACACCACAACTTTGTACGGCCGCCGCCGGTATATTCCGGAGCTTTCCAGCAGCAATTACAACATCCGCAGCGGCGCGGAGCGAATCGCCCTGAACACCCCCATTCAGGGCACGGCGGCGGATATCATCAAGCTGGCTATGATCCGGGTGGAAAACGCCTTGGCGGAACGCTATCCCCAGGCGAAACTTCTTTTGCAGGTTCACGACGAGTTGATTGTGGAATGCCCGGAGGAAATGGCAGAAGATGTCGCAAAACTGGTCAGCCGGGAAATGGAGGGGGTCGCCGAACTCAAGGTACCCCTGACCGCCGAGGCTCATTTCGGAAAGAGCTGGTACGAAGCAAAATGAGAATCATTCAAATGAATAAAGATCATGTGTCTCAGATTGCGCATTTGGAAGCCCAGTGCTTTTCAGACCCTTGGAGCGAAAAAAGCGTCGCCTCCGAGCTTGAGAATCCCTTGTCGTTATGGCTGGTTGCCGAAGAGGACGGGCAGGTCTGCGGCTATGTGGGCAGTCAGACGGTGCTGGACGAAAGCGACATGATGAATGTGGCCGTTGACCCGGGGTTCCGCCGACAGGGCATTGCCCGGACTTTGATTGAGACGCTGATTGCCGAGCTTTCAAAGATGGGCAGCCGGTGTCTGAGACTGGAGGTTCGGGTGAGCAACGAAAACGCCCGGGCACTTTATGCGCGCATGGGCTTTCAGCAATTGGGTCTGCGAAAAAACTACTATCACAACCCTAAGGAAGACGCTTTGATTCTGGGAAAGGAGTGGGAAAATTGAACATTCTCGCGGTAGAATCCTCCTGCGACGAAACCGCCGTAGCCATTGTCCGGGACGGCCGGGAAATTCTGACGGACTGCATTGCCTCCCAGGTGGATCTGCATCGGATTTACGGCGGTGTGGTGCCGGAGATTGCCTCCCGGAAGCATATTGAGGCCATTTACGGCCTTGCCGATCAGGCGTTGGTGAACACCGGCCTTTCCCGGCAGGAGATCGATGCCGTGGCCGTAACCTACGCGCCCGGCCTCATCGGCGCGGTGCTGGTGGGAGTGAATTTTGCCAAGGCCGCCGCCCTGGCACTGAATAAGCCATTGATCCCGGTGCACCACATCCGGGGGCACATTGCGGCGAACTACCTGGCCTATCCGGAGCTGGAGCCGCCTTTTCTGTGCCTGGTGGTTTCCGGCGGACACACTATGTTCGTGGAGGTCAAGGACTACACGGATATGCGCATTCTGGGCACTACCCTGGATGACGCGGCCGGGGAGTGCTTTGACAAGGTAGCCCGGGTGCTGGGAATGCCGTACCCCGGCGGTGCGGCTCTGGACAAGGCGGCAAAGCTGGGCGATGAGAAAAAATATACCCTGCCTCGAAGCAAACCCGGAGAAAACCCCTACAATATGAGCTTTTCCGGCTTGAAAACCGCTGCGTTGAATCTGATTCATCATGCCGAGCAGGTAGGGGAGGAGCTGGATATTCCCAGTCTCTGCGCCGCTTTTTCGGCAGCGGTTTCGGATACCCTGGTACCCCGGGCAGTGGTGGCTTTGAAGGAAACTGGCTACCGGAAAATTGCCGTAGCCGGAGGCGTGGCCGCTAATTCCCGGATTCGGGCGGATTTGCTGGCGGCAGCCAAGGGGTTGGGTGCGGAGGTTTACATGCCGCCGCTGTCACTTTGCGGGGACAACGGGGCCATGATCGGTGCCCAGGCCTATTATGAATTTCTTGCCGGGAACACGGCGGATATGCACCTGAACGCCTACGCCACTAAGTCCATTCTGGGCGAAGCACTGTAAGAAAAAAGACGGGAGCCGAAGCTCTCGTCTTTTTCAGCTTGTCTTATTCTATCTGAAAACTTCCGGTAGAACCACCCATAGCAACCAGAAACATTTCGGAGCAGTTCCGGCGGAGCGGCCGGGGGATTCTTAAGGGGGCGGCTTTTCGGCAGCGCCTCTTGAGCCGGCTTCTTATCAATTTTCTTGCCGGGACAAGAAAATTGCCCCCGGAGGGACCAGCGCCAAAACATTCATTCAGTGCAGGGATATACACACAATTTTTGATTTGGAACGATGATGGCATCGTCCTCTGCAATCTCTTGCTGCACATTTTCGGGGAGCGACCTCATCCGCCCGACCGGCACCTTCTCCTCTCAGGAGAAGGCAATGGGAACGGATTGTGACCGGAGGGAATCCCCGGAGGGGAGCCACACCAGTGCTCACTGGTTCGCAATGACAACGTATCTTTCTGGCTTTTGGACACACTGAAAGGGACTGCCGGAGCAGTCCCTTTTTAGGGTCTTGTATTCAACCGGAAAAGCCGCCGAAGGGCTCGTCCTGGGTTTCGGGCGGTTCTTCCGTTTGTGCCAGGGCTTCCGTGGATGCCCGGGTTTCCGTCCCGGTGTCGCTCACCACCGGCCAGGCGGTGCCGGTGATCTGGGCAATGCCCCAGGCCTGGGAGAAGAGCATTCTGTCCCCTACCGGGGTGTCTGTGGCGCAGGAGGCCCCCGCCGCCACATTCAGAGCCGGCGCTCCGTTCACCCGGGACTGATAATCCGACCAGATTTGCAGCAGCACCCCGGCGCAGGCCACATGGTAATCGCTGGTCACCACCGCCAGGGTCTTTACCTGGGGATAGGCCGACATCAGCAGCTTGTAAGTATTGGCGGCATTCTGGGTCGTACTCAGAGCCTGGTCTTCCACAATCAGCCTGGACTCCGCCACGCCCTGCGCCCGAAGCCAGGCGGCCATCTGCCCCCCTTCGGTGACACCCGCCACCTCCGAGGTCTGCCCGCCGGTCACCGCCACATAGGCGTCGGGATACTGCCTGGCAGCGTTCAGCGCCACATACAGCCGGTCTTCCAGCTCCGGCTGTATAGAGCCGTCCGCACCCAGACCATAGCCGAAGACCACAATGCACAGAGAATCGTCCTGAGGCAGGTCATCGGGAAGCACCCGGTGGTCTTCAAAGCCCGCCTCGTTCAGCCTGACCCAGTCGGTCATGATCCGCCGCCAGAGAGCGCCCTCCGCCGGACTTTCCGCTTCCAACGCATCCAGACGGGCTTCAATCTTTTCCGCTGACCCATCCGGGTCGGCGCAATAGTCTGCCAGCAGCCGCTGGGGATTGGTTTCTTCTGCCGCCTGAGCCGCCGGGACACTTCCGCCCAGCAGGCACAGACAAAGGCACGCGATCAGGATCTTGCGAAAAAAGGTCATTGTCTGCCGTCACGGATCTGAAGCAGCTTCCGCTTCAGATCATCCTCCATCTTTGCCATTTCTGTCTCCGCGGCCTGCCGCTTGGTTCTGCCCTCGGCCTGGATCTTCATCACGTCGTCCAGGGTGGCAATGAGCTCGGCGTTGGTTTTCTTCAGGGTCTCAATCTCCACAATGCCCCGCTCCGCCTCCTTGGCGGTTTCCACGGAAGCCATATGCAGCTTCTGGGCATTCTGGGTCAGCATGGCGTTGGTCACGTCCGCCACCTGCCGCTGAGCCTGGGCGGCCTCGGTGGAGTGGGCAATGCCCAGAGCCAACACCATCTGATTCTTCCACAGGGGGATGGTGTTGACCAGGGTGGTCTGAATTTTCTCCACCATGACGGTGTCGTTGTTCTGAATCATCCGAATCTGGGGAGCCGTCTGAATGGAGATGGTTCGGGTCAGTTCCAGATCGTGGATTTTCTTCTCAAAGCGCAGGCACTTCTCGGACAAATCCCGAGCTCGCTGGGCATCCTCCGCAAGACCCGTAAGCTTCGCCGTTTCCTGAAGCTCCTGGAGCTTGCCGGTGCGAACCTCCTCCAGCTTCTTCTTGCCCGCCAGGATATACATGGTCAGTTCCTTGAAGTAGGCCAGATTCTGCTCATACATCTTATCCAGCACGGCAGAATCCTTCATCAGCCGCACCTGGTGCTGCTGCAAAGCGTCCGCGATCTTCTCCACGTTCACCTCGGCCTTGGCGTAACGGTTTTTCATGTTTTCCAGCTTGTTGGCCTGCTTCCGGAAGAAGCCGAACAGGCCCTTCTCTTCCTCCTCGTCCAGGCCCTTCAGCTCGCCCACCACGTTCACCAGCAGTTCGCCCACCTGACCCAAATCCTGGGTGCGGACGTTTGCCAGGGCGGCATCGGAAAAATCCGCCATTTTCTTCTGAGTGCCCGCGCCGTACTGCAAAATCTGGGTGGTGTTCTCCACGTCAATCTTTGCCGCGAAGTCATCCACGATTTTCTGTTCCTCGGCGGTGAGCACCGGCTCACTGGGCTGGGTCTGGGCAATCGCGCTCTCCTGCGCCGGCACCAGGGCAGGCGCTTCGGTCAGCTCCGGCTCCAGAGTCAAGCTGATAGGGTTCCTCTGTTCATTGGTATCCATAATCAATTCTCCCGTTTCTTCAGATTGGAAAGTCCGTCATCGGTCAGGCCCTCCTGGGCAAGCAATGTGTTCAGCACGGAAATATCGCTGGAAACGTCCATGGCTGCGTCCTGGAACAGATCATCCAGAAGCTTGGCAAAGGCGGCGTTCAGAGTGTCCAGGGTCTTCTCAATCTCCACCTTGGAGGCCTGGATGGTCTCCCCCTGGACAGGCTGGGCATCCATTTCGGCGTAGGCGTTCAGAAGCTTCACCGTCATGGGCAGGTAGTAATCCATAAGCTTTTTCAGGTCAGGCTCCACCTCCGGATGAGCCTGCACCCGGTCAAAAATCCGGCGCACCAGCAGCTCCATATGGGAAATCTTCTCGGAAATCTCCTCCCCGGGGATGGCGTCGTTGCAACGGCGGATTTCTAAAATAAAGGCATTGCCCCGGTCGAGAACCTCCTGCACCCGGGGATCAACTTCTTTCGCTGCCGGGCGAAGCTTTGCCGCCTCCCGCTCCTGCTTCTGCCGCTCTTCCAGCGCCAGACGGCTCTGCTCAAACTGCCGGTAGGTCTCGTTGCTGGTGATGAGACAGGTCTGCTCCGCGTCCAGATGTCCTTCCAGGAAGAGCCCCTCATCGATCATTTTGCCCAGCTCTTTGCGGACAAACTTCACGTTTTTTCCGGTGGTTCTGGCCAGCAGCTCCAGCTTGCAGTAGGTCTTGTCTCCTAAGCAGCGGCAGTACCGCTTGAACCGGCTCACCCGGCCAAGGCCGCTGATGCCCCCGCCGATGAGCCAGACTCCCACGCCCAGTGCGCCAAGGCCTATGAAGGCCGGATAGGCAGGATAGTCCGAACCCAAGGCAAAAATCATGCCAAGCAGTGCCCCCAGAAAGCCGAAGCTGCCCAACAGGCTGCCGCCCACGACCTTCACGATTCCCAGGGCGGTTTTCCCGTCGGTATTGCCGTAGAGGGTCGGCAGGGTTGTGGGCTGGTCGATGATCTTCGGCTTGTATCTTACCTGAGCCGACCGAGCCGCGCTGTCCGCCGCCCTGGCCGCGGTATCCACCGCCCGGCGGACGGCCTCGCCTCCCACGTCCATGGCATGGCTGACCGTGCGGGTGATGGTCTGATTCAGTTTTCGGTAGTCCTGAGAATTGACGGCCTGGTCGATAATGTTCTGAATATTCCGCCCCAGATCCTCCCAGTCCTGATTTGGATTCGCCATAGCACTCACCCCCCGATTGTATTGCCCCTATTATAGCGTTTCTCCGGGAAAAACGCAAGACGCAATGTTCCCCTTCCCGGCTTTCCGACTCATTTTCCCGTAAAAAAACCATGAAGCGTTTCCGCTCCATGGCTCTAAAAATTATTCATGCCGTCCTTTTGTCAGGGTTTCCAGCCACCGGCGAAGCCTGCCTGTCTTTTGAGGCGGCTCCGCCGGGATATGGGGGGAATGACGCAGGAAGTAATCCTGAGAATCAAAGGGAACCGCGCTGTGCTTCCGGCAATAGCTTCCGTCGGGCAGCATGAGACTGGCCTTGGCCGTGTCCCGAAGCTGGCTGTCCAGCAGCCACTTCAGCTGGCCTCGCAGATAGGGGTCATGAACCGGACAGGCAATCTCCACCCGGCGATTCAGATTCCGGGTCATGAGGTCTGCAGAGGAAATGTAAATCGCCCCATTCTCTCCCCGCCCGAACAAATAAATCCGGGCGTGCTCCAGAAACCGCCCCACCAGGCTGGTCACATGGATGTTCTCCGTTTCCCCGGGAACTCCGGGCAGAATGCAGCAGATGCCCCGGATGATGAGCTGCACCTCCACCCCTGCCTGGGAGGCCTGTGCCAGCTTGTCGATGACTTCCCGCTCGGTGACGGAATTGGCCTTGATGCAGATATAGCCCTCTTTTCCCAGGGCAATCTGCCGGTCGATCTGCTCCAGCAGCATTTCCTTGATGCGGAAGGGGGACACACACAGCTGCCAATAATCCCCGTCCAGCCGGTTTACCAGCATGTTCCGGAAGAAGGCCGCCGCGTCCTCGCCAATGGCAGGATCCACGGTCATCAGGCTCAGATCGGTATACATGGCGTTGGTCTTCTCGTTGTAGTTTCCGGTGCCGATCTGGGTCAGATAGCTGGTTTTATTGTGGTTTCTCAGCGTAATCAGGCAGATTTTGCTGTGACATTTGAAGCCCTCGGTGCCGTAAATCACCTGGCAGCCGGATTCCTCCAGCATTTTCGACCAGGTCAGATTGTTCTCCTCATCGAACCGGGCGCGCAGCTCCATGAGCACCAGCACCTCTTTGCCGTTCTCCGCCGCCCGGCATAGCGCCTGGGCGATTTTGGAGGAGGAGGCCAGCCGGTAAATGGTGATCTTAATGGACAGCACCTGGGGATTCTCCGCCGCCTCGTTCAGCAGCCGCAGGAAGGGCTCCACCGAGTCGTAGGGGTAGAACAGCAGCCGGTCATGCTGCTGAATCTGGGAAAGAATCGGCATTTCCGACCGCAGATCCTCAGCCCAGCGGGGTCGGCAGGCAGGATAGCTCAGCCCCAGGGACAGCTCCTTGGGAAGCTCCCCGATGAGCCGGAATACATAGCGCATATTCAGCGGGCAGCTGTCCACAAACACCTGATGGGTCTCTACCCGAATCAGCTCGGACAGAATCTTCTGGAATTCCGGAGAAACCGGACAGCTCAGCTCCAGCCGCACCACCGCCAGGTGATCCCGCTGCTTGAGAAGCTTCTTCATCTGACGGCGGAAGTCCTCCTCGTTGTCCTCGAACTTTTCCTCGTCAAAGCTGATGTCCGCATTCCGGGTGACGGTCATCACGCAGCTTTCCCGGACACTGTAGCCGTCAAACAGGGTGGGCAGCCAGCGAAGCAGCACGTTTTCCGTGCGCACATATCGCACGCCCCCGGAAAGGAGCAGATAGGGCGGCGCGTCCTCGGGCATGGGCACCAGGCCGACTGCCTTACGCCCCTTCTTGTCCTCCAGCAGCGCGGCGGCATACAGCCGCTTGTTCACAAGATGGGGCACCGGATGATTGGGGCCCAGAAGAATGGGCGAAAGAACCGGAAGCAAATCCCCCTTGAAAAAACGGTTCATCTGCTTCATTTCCTCCGCCGTCAGCTCCTTCGGCAGCAGATCCGCAATGCCGCTGCGGCTCAGCTCCTCTGCCACGGCGGTGTATATCTGCTTTTTCATGGCCAGTAGGCCAGGCACCGCCTGATAAATCTTATGCAGCTGCTCAGAGGCCGTCCAGCCGGTTTTGTTGTCCCGGTCGTCGGGGGTCATCCGAGCCAGATCAAAGAGGCTTCCCACCCGCACCATGAAGAATTCGTCCTGGTTGCTGGAGAAAATGGACAAAAATTTCAAGCGCTCCAGGGCGGGCACCGACGGGTCTGCCGCCTCCTCCAGCACCCGCTGATTAAACCGCAGCCAGCTCAGCTCTCGGTTTTGGGTATATCTGTATTGTTTTTCAGTATTCTTTGGCATAAATAACCTTCCCGGACACCATATTTGCTGACCACCAGCTGCTGAGCATGAAACAGATGAAACACATGCTGGAGAATCAGCACTCCCGGCACCAGCGTGTGAATGCGTTCCGGCTCCAGCCGGAGAATCAGGTCGCTGACTGCCTTCTTCCCGCTGCAAAGGAAATCGCACAGTCCATCCAGCTGCTCCGCGGTGATGCTGCGGCAGTCCTCGGACATCTTATAGTAATGACGGGCAAGCTTCAGTGTCGCCCGCGCCGTGCCTCCAACGCCGACCACCAGCGCTCTTTCCGCAAGGGCTCCCTGGGGAATATCAATGACGCCGCCCACCGTCTGGCGCAGGCGCTTGACGGAGCCTACGCCGGGAAGCACCTTCTTGACGCACCGGCGGTACAGGCTCAAAGAGCCCAGGGAAAAGCTGGCAAAGTCTGTGGGCTTTCCCTCCTCAAAGGTGACAATCTCCGTGCTGGCGCCGCCGATATCCAGGAAAGCGCCACTGGTCAGATGCAGCTCCTCCATGGCACCCGCATAGCCGAAGAGCGCCTCGTCCTCACCGGAAATCACCTCAACGGCGTAGCCTGTGGCCGCGCGAATCACGGACAGCGCCTGCTCTGTGTTGGATATATTGCGAAGGGATGCGGTGGCAAAAACCCGGACATTCTCAATCTCCAGTGCCTGAAGGATGCTGCGAAAGCTCAGAAGCCCGGAGCAGGCGCAATCGATCCCCTCCGCCGACAGCTTTCCCTCCTCCACATATCCGGCCAGTCCCGCCATAATCTTCTCCCGGAAAAGGATTTTGAAGCTTTGTCCCTGGGTTTTGTAGAGGGTCAGCCGGATGGAGTTGGAGCCGATGTCAATGACCGCCTGCTTCATTCGGCTTCCTCTTCACCGACTTCTTCCTCCAGCTCCGGTTCCTCGGGCTCCTCGTCTGCCGTATCCGGCTGCTGGGTCTGCGACTCCTGAGCCAGCTCACCTTCCGGTACCCGGAACAGGGCAATGACCTTGGCGGAGGGGGTGACGGAGAAGCTTACCATCTCCCAGCCCTTCTGGGCGTATTCGTTGGCGATTTTCTCAACGGCGGCAGCCATTTTCTTGGCCTTGGGAGCATAATCAATCACAATGGTTTTATAATTCATATTCTTTACCTCTTTTTCCGCATAATCTATGGCAACTCCGATTCCGTCCGTAAGCATGGACGGCGCAAAGCTCTCTTCTGCCGGAAGAGAATCTTCCCAGAGTTCCTTTCAGTTTACCCGGAAAATGTAAACTGTACGACCCATCCTATGTAAAATAGAGGTAAAGTGTTCTTTCCAAAGGGGTTTTGGGCAAAAAAGAACCCTTATCCGCTGAAAATCAGCAGATAAGGGAATCTTTTGAGAAAGCCGCTTCTTATACGAGTTTTCAGATAGACCCTAAGAAATAGTATTACAGGTGCAGAACCCGATCCTTGATCTCCTGGGTACGACCCTGGTTCCAGAACTGGGTGCCGATGTAGCCGCAGGTACGTCTGGCCACGTTCATCTTGCTCTGGTCGGTGTTGCCGCACTGGGGGCACACCCAGACCAGCTTGCCGTCCTCATCCTCCCGGATGGAAATCTCGCCGTCGTAGCCGCAGACCTGGCAGTAGTCGGACTTGGTGTTCAGCTCGGCATACATGATGTTGTCGTAGATGAACTGCATGACCTCCAGCACCGCGTCGATGTTCTGCTGCATGTTGGGCACCTCCACATAGCTGATGGCGCCGCCGGGAGACAGCTGCTGGAACTCGGACTCGAAGGCCAGCTTGGTGAAGGCATCGATCTGCTCGCTGACATGGACGTGGTAGGAATTGGTAATATAGCTCTTGTCCGTAATGCCGGGAATCAGGCCGAACCGCTTTTGCAGGCACTTGGCGAACTTATAGGTGGTGGACTCCAGAGGCGTGCCGTACAGGGAGTAGTCGATATTCTCCGCGGCCTTCCACTGGGCGCACTTGTCGTTCATCTTCTGCATGACGGACAGAGCGAAGGGCTTGGCGGAGACGTCGGTGTGGGACTTGCCGGTCATGTACTTGACGCACTCATAAAGGCCGGCGTAGCCCAGGGAAATGGTGGAATAGCCGCCGTAAAGGAGTTTGTCGATGGGCTCGCCCTTCTGAAGTCTTGCCAGAGCACCGTACTGCCACAGAATGGGCGCGGCGTCGGACAGGGTGCCCTTCAGCCGCTCGTGACGGCACTGGAGCGCCTGGTGGCACAGCTCCAGCCGTTCCTCAAAAATCTGCCAGAACTTGTCCACATCCCGGCCGGAGGACAGGGCCACATCCACCAGGTTGATGGTCACCACGCCCTGGTTGAACCGGCCGTAATACTTGGGCTTGCCCGGCTCGTAATTCTTGGCGTTGGCAATGTTGTCCCAGCCGTTGCCGGAACGGTCAGGAGTCAGGAAGCTCCGGCAGCCCATGCAGGTATACACATCGCCGTGACCCGGAGTCTCCCCCTTGGACAGCTTATACTCCCGCATTTTCTTCTCACTGATATAGTCGGGCACCATCCGCTTGGCGGTGCACTCAGCGGCAAGCCGGGTCAGATACCAGTAGGGAGTGCCCTCCCGGACATTGTCCTCCTCCAGCACATAGATGAGCTTGGGGAAGGCCGGGGTAATCCAAACGCCCTTCTCGTTTTTCACGCCCTCGTAGCGCTGGCGCAGGGTCTCCTCGATGATCATGGCCAGATCTTTCTTCTCCTGCTCGTTTCTGGCCTCGTTCAGGTACATGAAGACGGTAATGAAGGGAGCCTGGCCGTTGGTGGTCATCAGCGTCACCACCTGGTACTGGATGGTCTGCACGCCCCGGCGCACCTCCTCCCGGAGCCGATCCTCCACCACCTTGGACACGGTTTCCTCATCCGGCGCAATGCCGAAGACGTTCAGCTCCCGCTCCACGGTTCTGCGAATCTTCTCCCGGCTGATCTGGACAAAGGGAGCCAGGTGGGTCAGGGAGATGGACTGACCGCCATACTGGTTGGAGGCCACCTGAGCAATGATCTGGGTGGCAATGTTGCAGGCGGTGGAGAAGGAATGGGGCTTCTCGATGAGGGTGCCGGAAATAACGGTGCCGTTTTGCAGCATATCGTCCAGGTTCACCAGGTCACAGTTGTGCATGTGCTGGGCATAGTAGTCGGAATCGTGGAAGTGGATGATGCCTGCCTCATGGGCAGCCACGATCTCCTGGGGCAGCAGAATCCGGTTGGTGATGTCCTTACTCACCTCGCCTGCCATATAGTCCCGCTGGACGGCGTTGATGGTGGGGTTCTTATTGGCGTTCTCCTGCTTGACCTCCTCGTTGTTGCACTCGATGAGGCTCAGAATCCGGTCATCGGTGGTGTTGGACTGCCGGGCCAGAGACCGGATGTAGCGGTAGGTGATGTACTCCTTGGCCACCTCAAAGGCACCGTGCGCCATGATGGCCTTCTCCACCAGATCCTGAATCTCCTCCACCGAGGGACTGCGGCCCATTTCCTCGCAGGAAATCTGGACACTCTCGGAGATCCGCTGGATTTGCAGGGGGGTCATGCGCACCTTCTCGTCCGTGGCTTCATTGGCCTTGGTCACGGCCATGACAATCTTATCAATGTCAAAAACAGCCTCCGCGCCGTTTCGTTTAATGATCTTCATAGGGTAACTCCTCCTTAGGTCGGGATTGGGTCGAAGATTCGAACTGGACTTATTATACTAGATATTGTGGTTTTGTCAAGACTTAACCACAAAATACAGTATCCATCATTTTGACGGGAAAAAGTTCGTTTTTTCCGCGGGGGAAAAACGGCCTTAGGAAGTCGGTAAATCAGGCTCTTTTTCGTGCTTTTGCGAAAGAAAGGTTTGAAATCGGCGAGGGAATATAGTATAATCCCAGAAAGTGCCTTTACATAACCCTACCCGTTTCCCCGTGAAAAATGAAAGGAGCCATTTCCGTGAGAAAAAATTTCGGCATTTTGCCATCTGGTGAGCAGGCCACCCTCTATACCATATCTTGTGGCGGGGTCACCGCCCAGGTCACCGACTACGGCGCAACCCTTGTGAGCCTTCTGGTACCCGACAAGGAGGGAACCCTTGCCGATGTGGTGCTGGGCTACGACGACTGCGGAGGCTATGCCGCAGGCGATGCCTGCCTGGGTGCTACCGTAGGCCGGAACGCCAACCGGATTGCGGGAGCCGCCTTCTCCCTGGGCAAGAAGGTCATCCATCTGACACCCAACGAAAACGGCAACAACCTCCACTCCGGCCCGGATATGTACTTCAAGCGGATGTGGACGCTGGTTTCCGCCTCCGACACCGCCGTCACCTTCGGTCTGCACAGCCCCCACGGCGACCAGGGCTTCCCCGGAAACGCGGACATCCGGGTGACCTACAGCCTGGATGCCACCGGCGGCGTGCACATCGTCTACGATGCCCAGTGCGACCAGGACACCGTGTTCAATCTGACAAACCACAGCTATTTTAACCTCCGGGGTCAGGCTCACACCGACTCCGCCATGGAGCAGCTCCTTTCTCTGCCCGCCCGGTTCTTTAACCCCGACGATGCCCAGGCCATCCCCACCGGGGAAAAGCGGAGCGTGGAGGGCACCCCCATGGACTTCCGCAGTCCCAAGGCCATCGGTCAGGAGCTTCACGCGGATTACGAGCCTCTGAAACTTCAGGGGGGCTACGACCACAATTTCGAGGTCTTCTGCAATCCCTGTGCCCAGCTGACCGATCCGGTATCCGGCCGGAGCATGGCAGTCTTTACCGACTGTCCGGGCATTCAGTTCTACTCCGGCAATTTCCTGAGCGAAACCGGCAAAGGCGGCGTTCATTACGGCAAGAATTCCGGTGTGGCTCTGGAGACTCAGTTCTACCCCGATGCCGTCCATCATCCGGACTGGCCCCAGCCCGTGACCAAAGCAGGCGAGAAATATCACAGCGAGACTGTCTATCGGTTTCACTGGTAAGATTCCGGAGGAAGCGTAACCCGCTTCCTCCTTTTAGCACTTCCGGCCATTGTCTGCATAAACTGTCCTGTAAGCCTATGCTTGGGTGCCCCGGCTCACGCCGGGCTGCCCTATCTTCATTCGGGAGGTTTTTCCATGCCAGACCAATGCCGGGACACGCCGCGCTGCGACGGCAGCCAGCAGACCATGTCCATCCACACCCGAAAAATCACCGACTCCTGCCGGGATAAGGACTGCATCGAGGATCTGCGGGTCTATCTCACCGCCGGCTCTCAGGAGCTTCTGGACACCGCGGCCAATGTCCGGGTTCGCAGTGCCGAGCTGATCCATACGGATATCGATGTGGAGCCGGTGGCCTTTGACCGGAACCACTACTGCATCGACATCACCTTCTACTACCGGATTCTGGCGGATGCCCTGGTTGGCGCCTGCCGCCCCACCACCCTGTATGGTCTTGGGGTCTTCAGCAAGCGGGCGGTGCTCTGCGGCGAGGACAGCCGGGCTCACATTTTCCGCAGCAGCACCCGCATTTCCCAGCTGGACGGCTGCGCCACCAGTACCGCCAACCGGCCTACCGCCGTGGTGGAGGTTCTGGATCCCATGGTGCTTGGCTCCAAGATCAAGGAGGTCTGCGACTGCGCGGGCGAAGCGGTAGCCGTTCAGATTCCGGAGGCCATCCGGGCCGCCTTTGACGAGGAGCTGGTGCTCACCGGCGGCCAGCGGCGGCTGTTCGTCACCCTGGGGCAGTTCTCCATTGTCCGGCTGGAACGGGACGCCCAGCTGGTAATCCCGGTGCTGGACTACTCCATCCCGGTGAAGGAATGCTGCGAGTCCGGCGGCTGCTGCACCGAGGATCCCTGCGAAATGTTCAGCCGGATTCCCTTCCCTGCCAAGCAGTTCTCCCCGGACAACTGCGACGGGTGTCCGGGCGACGGCTGCCATTGCGGCTGATTTCAATCACGGCAAAGGGGCTGGCGCATCTGCGTCAGCCCCTCAACCTTTCCTCTTCACCTACGGTTTCGGCCTACCAAAAATATAACAGGGTTCAGGTCTTTCACATGATGTTCCTTATAGCAGGGATTCTTTCCTTTGTCCACCGGGGGACGGTTTTTCTTTTTTATTCGATCACAGAAATTCCACGGCGTAAGGTATCTTCGTCAATTGCGCCGGTAGTCTCCTGCGCCAGCTGCTCCGGTGTCGGCCGGTTCCCCCGCAGGTGGTCATAGAGCACCGAGGCCCCGGCCAGAAGTCCCGCCAGCAAAACCGCCGCAAGCAGCCAAGTCCATTTTTGCCTCATCCAATTCCTCCCGATTGCAGCAGCCCCAGCAGACGGCCCAGGGCTCCCGTGGCCATCATCACGCCCGCAAGAATCAGAAAGCAGCCGCTGAGACAGTTAATAATCCGATAATGCCGTTTGATCCAGTCAAAGGCGGTTTTCAGTCCATCGATGAGCACCGCACTGACTAAGAACGGGATGCCCAGCCCTAAGGAGTAGGCCAGGAGCGTTCCCATGCCCTCCAGCGCATGGCCCCGCTGGGAGGCAAGCAAAAGTGCCGAGCCCAGGAAGGCACCTACGCAGGGTATCCAGCCCAGGGAGAATACCACGCCGAACAGAAAGGCCGAGAAAACCGACAGTCTGGGAGTATCCAGCATCCGGCTGCCCCCCTGGAACGGATTCCAGCGGAACAGGCCCAGATAGTTCAGGCCGAAAACGATCACCACAATGCCGCTGAGCAACTCCAAAGGCCGCCGGTAGGCGGTGAGCAGCCCGCCGATGGTACCGGCCAGGGCTCCCATGGCCATGAACACGGCAGTGAACCCCGCCGCAAAGCCCAGGCCGCAGCCCAAAGTTCTTCCGGTGCTCCGCTCTCCCCCGCCGGCAAAATAGGACACATAGATGGGCAGCATGGGCAGCATGCACGGCGACAGGAAGGTGACGATTCCTTCCAGAAAGGAAATCAAATACTGCATAATGACCTCGCTTTGCAAATTTCCCTGTTTTCCAGGGTGCTTTTTCCTTTTTTCCACCGAAGACGTTGGCTCTTCCTTAGTATGCCCGGATTTTCCAGAAATCTCCAGACTGCATCGTAGTTTTCGCCGGTTTGCGCCGTAAGTATTTGAAAAGCGTTCGAGTCCGATTCGCAAATATCCATCCTGCGGCCAGCGGCCACTGCCGCTAAAAAACGAAGTCAATACATTTCTTACCGCCGCCCAGGCGGTCTGCCGTGAAACGGCTTAAGTAAAATGATGAAATCATTTTATTGAAATAGTATAAATGAGAAGAAAAGGATCCTACAAGAGATTCAAAATAGAAATGTCCTACAGGAAAGGCCGCGCTGAAACCAGCGCGGCCTTTCACTATTTTATTCAATCACACCAAGGTCTTTCAGAGCATCCCGGATGCCGCCGATAGAATAGAGGGAACCGAAGCACAGCACCACGCCGTCCTCCCCTGCCAAATCCATGGCCTGCTTCACGCCGTCTAAGATACTCTCGCTGGCCTGAGCCTGAGCCCCGGCCTGACGAAGATACCGGGCAAGCTGCTCCGCCTCCAGCTTTCTGGGGTTAGGCGGGGTGATGCAGACGAACCGGTCAACCAGGGGCATCACGGGCTTGTACATATCCGCATAGTCCTTGTCCGCCAGCACACCGGTGAGGGCAATGACCTTCTTCCCTGCCAGATAGTCCCGGATGTTCTTGACCAGCGCCTCGATGCACTGAGGGTTATGACCGCCGTCGATGATGAAGAGCGGCTTCCGGCAGACGATGTCGAACCGTCCCGGCCAGCGCACGTCCCGGATGCCGTCGTAGATATTCTGCTCGGAAATCTTCCAGCCCTCCCCGATCAGGGTGTCCGCAATGGACAGCACCACGGAAGCGTTGTGGAGCTGATGATCGCCCAGCAGCGGCAGCACCAGGTTCTTCCGGCTGCCGCAGTCGAAAACCTGGCCCTCCAGGGTATGGGCTTTCAGAACCAGGCCGTCAAAATCCGCCTTCCGGAGGGACACGTCCCGCTCGGCGCAGACCCGCTCATACACCGCCTCCACGGAAGGGGTGCTCCGATAGACCACCCCATGGCCGTGAGGCTTGAAAATGCCGGACTTGGTTTCCGCGATTTTCTCCACGGTGTCCCCAAGATACTCGGTGTGATCCAGGCCGATGTTGGTAATCACCGCCACCTCGGGCACCTCGATGACATTGGTGGCGTCCCAGGCGCCGCCCATGCCCACCTCCAGCACCACAATATCGCATTTCTTCCGATAAAAATACTCGAATGCGATGCAGCAGACCAGCTCGAATTCCGTGGGAGACTGGGCCATGGAGTCAGCCAAGGGCTTGACATATTCCGTAATTTCCGTCAGATCCTCATCGGAAATCTCCACCCCGTCCACCTGAATCCGCTCGTGGAAGCGGTAGATATAGGGAGAGGTGTACAGCCCCGTCCGATAGCCCGCCTTGCGCAAAATGGAGGCGGTCATGGCGGCGGTGCTTCCCTTGCCGTTGGTACCGGCAATGTGGACGAATTTCAGCTTTTTCTCCGGATTTCCCATTTTCTCCAGAAGCTCCTGGGTTCGACCCAGTCCGGGGATGCTGCCCTTCCAGCAGACGGAATGGATGTAGGCAATGGCTTGCTCGGCGTTCATATCGGATTCTTCCTTTCAGCAGGCGGCACCACGCAATCGCATGGTGCCGCTTATCTCAATTACTTATCCTTCTCAGGGGTCTGCCACAGACCCATTCGGTCAAACACTCTGCTCTTCATCAGCAGGTAAATAATCAGCACATCCAGCACCAGGGTCACGGCGAACTGGACGGTACGGGTGCTGAGGAAATACACCAGGCTTGCCTGGAAGCTGCCCTTGCTGTTATACACATAGGACAGGGCCGCGCTCTGCCACAGGATAGAGCCCAGAACCACGGGGGGCAGGAAGCTCACCGCCAGCCGGGGCAGGCCGGGCTTTCCCATCAGCCACCGGCGCAGCAGACCGCCGAAGACACCGTACAGAATGGGCGGCAGGCAGAACAGGGGGTTGTAGCCATAGCCGGAAAACAGGCAGCCCACCAGATCGGCGCTGAAACCCACCAAGGCTCCCGCCATGGGGCCGAAGAGCATACCGGCCAGGTAAATGGGCACCGCCTCAATGGAGAACCGGGTGGTCACATTGGGCATGGGGATGATGAGCCGCGCCAGCACCACACTCAGGGCGGCAAGCAGGGCGCAGTAGGCCAGGGCCTTGGTGGTCATGGTACGCTTGGAAGCTGGGGCAGTTGCTGTGGTTGGGTTGTTCATGGAAAATTCCTCCTTTTATTGTTGCGGCGGGTAAACCGGCTGCTGCCCCCAAACAACCCGAAAGCCAGGCGGCAATGCCGCAAAAAAGCTCCCCGACGCCTTTGCGTCAGGGAGCTGTACAGACTTCAGGTCACTCGTGGGGAAAGGCAGCAGCGAAAGGGCACAAAGAGGAAACGCCAAATCAGAGCTTCCTCAAGTCCCTCAGCCGAACCCTCCGCCCGACCGAGTATCGTTGCTGCAATCAAGGAGAATATCCCATATGCAACAGCGGGTGCGGTGACCCCATCGTGGAATGCGTATCCTTCGTCCTCCGGGCAACTCCCCGTCCCGGTGGCACTTAACGCGAGGTCTCCTACTCTGTTCGCCTGATACTATACAGGATTTTTTTCCAAATGTAAAGACCTTTTTCAAAATTACCATAATATCATAATAAAATTCTTACTTTTTCGGCATCCGTTATAACAATAAGTATTTACATTCCCAGTTCCCTTTGCTATAATGAAAGAAATATACGCTGAAAGGAGAAGCCGAACATGGTAAATATGGGCGAGGTTCTGATCGTCAACGGCATCGGCGTTTTTCTGCTGCTGCGGCTCCTGTTCACCCGGGCGGCGGGTCAGGAAGCGCATTTTCACTGGGAGCGTCTGTTCACCGCCATGATTCTGCTGACCATTCTGGGGCTTACATCGGAGGCAATGAGCTTTCTGATAGACGGTACTCGATTCCCCGGAAGCCGGGTTCTCAATATCCTTCTGAACACCCTGTGCTTTCTCAGCTCCTCCACCCTGGGCTATCTGTGGTGCCTGTTTACGGAGTTTCGCATCTTCAACAACCTCCAGCGGGTGCGGAAAACCACCTTCCGGCTCCTTCCTACTCTGCTTCTGATGTACATTCTGTGTCTGGTCAACCTGAAAACCGGCATTTTCTTTACCATTTCCCCTGAAAACGTATACCAGCGGGGCAGGCTGATTGTGGTGCCCTACCTGGTGGTATTCTTCGACTATTTCTACACGCTGTGCCTGAACGATATTTCCAGGAAAAGCGGTCTGCACCTGCGCACCATGTCCCCCCTGACCTTTGTAGGCCCCTGCATTGTCGGCACGGTGATTCAGGGCATGTGCTATGGCATTACCCTGGGCTGGACCAGCGTGGCCATTGCCATGGTTCATATTTACCAGCAGACCCAATTTCTGAATTTCTACACCGATTCCCTGTCCACGCTCTACAACCGCCGGTATCTGGAGCGGGTGCTGGAACGGATTGCCCGGGATCAGACCGCCGGTGTTTACGGCATCATGATCGACGTGAACGACTTCAAGCACATCAACGATGCCTACGGCCATGCCGCCGGTGACCGGGCCGTCCGGCATATCGCCCGGATTCTGTCCCAATCCATTTCCGCGGAATCCTTGGCCGTCCGGTACGCCGGGGATGAGTTTGTACTGCTCCTGCGGTCGGCGGAGCCTGCCTCTATCCTCGCCTTGGTTCGCCAGGTAGAGCAGAATGTGGCGTCTTGGAATGAAAGCAAACAGGAGCCCTTCACCCTGTCCTTTGCCATGGGCTACAGCTGCTTTGACCCGGCACGGATGACCCCGGAGGAATTCCTGGCGGATATGGATCGGCACATGTACGAAAACAAGCGTCAGCATTACCAGAGCCACGAGCGAATGGGTCTGCGGGAGACAGATGCCGCAGACTAAGGAAAAGAAAAAAGCGAAAAACCCCTTTACAAATCCGGTAATCCATGCTATAATCTTTCCTGTTCTGGCCCGGTGGTGCAGTCGGTTAGCACGCCAGCCTGTCACGCTGGAGGTCGACGGTTCGAGTCCGTTCCGGGTCGCCAAAAAATAGTCATCCTTTGGGATGGCTATTTTTTTGTTCCCGGAAAAGGGCTTGAACAGCTTAGCTTCATCGTGAAATATGCACCCACATGGGCGCTTAATCGTTTCCCGCCCCCTCACAATGGCTCCCACCCCGGTAAAATTTAAGAAATTGACGTGAAAATTTAAGAAATTGGGGATAGCCAACCGCAAGAATTTGTGTTATACTGTACTCGTTCATTTTGGCAGTGCGTCCCGGCACGGAAAGGTGGAATCATACGGAAATGTCCTTTTGCAAAAAGATACTTGCGCTGATGTGCGTATTTTCCCTTCTGTGCGGATGCCTGATCCCCGTCCATGCGGACGACGACATTGACCCGTCCGCGGAAACCGACATTCAGGAAACTGTAGACCCCACCGTCACAGACCCTACGGAGGAAACCACACAGGCCACGGAAACCACCGCCGCTACGGAGCCGGAGGTCACCACCTCCCCCACGGAGGCAACGGAGAGTCCCCAGCCGGAGGAAACGGAACCTTCCTCCTCTGCGCCCACGAAGGTCAAAACGGTCAATGGCTTCCCCCTCTATAACCAGCTGGACTACCCCAACAAGCGGTTCGGCTCCGGCACCGTCGCCACCAGCGGCTGCGGAATTACCTCCCTGGCCATGGTTGCCACCTACCTCACCGGCCACACCTATCTGCCCGATGAGCTGGCGGGCTACTTCGGCGGCTACGGCGAAAATAACGTCCAGCGTATGGAATACGGTGCCAAGCAGATGCAGCTGCCCATCCATAAGGCGGATAACATTCGTCAGATTTTCTCCGCCATGAAGGAGGGCAACATCGCCATTCTTCTGATGAATCACCTGTCCATCTTCACGGAGACCCAGCATTTCATCGTCCTGAACGGCGTGACCAAGGACGGAAAATACATGGTAGCCGACTCCTACGCTCCCAACTACGAAAAATGGGATCTGAAACGAGGCTTTGAGGAAGGCTTCGAGGAAAAGGATCTGCTTCTGGGCTATAACGGCGGCTGGTACTTTGATGTCAGCGAAATGCCCGAGGAGCCCTTCATCTACACCGAGGAGAAGCCCGACTGTGAGCCCCGGTATCCCGATGTGGAGCTGACCTGGGACGAGCAGCAGCTGATGGCGAAAATCATCTGGCTGGAAGCTCGGGGTGAGTCCAAGGAGGGTCAGCAGGCCATTGCCGAGATCATCCTCAACCGGCTGGTGTCCGGCAAGTTCGGCAACTCCATCCACGATGTGATCTACGGCGAGGGACAGTTCCGAACCACGCCCTTCCTGAAGGACGCGGATGCCTGGCAGGCTCAGTATGACGCCATAGACGACGCACTGTCCGGGCCGAATATCTTGCCGATGAATGTGTATTACTTCGCTACCTACCCGGAAAACGGAAGAATCTGGGGCAAAATCGGCGGACATATTTTCTGCTACGGCTGAACTACATAAATTAGGCGCAGGTGCACTCCGCACCTGCGCCTTTTGATTACTCCGTGAAATTTGTAGGGGACGATGCCCTCATCGTCCCGAGACGAAGTCCTATGCGTGTATTCCAACTCTCTATAAATGTTTCGGCGTTGGATCCTCCGGAGGCAATTTTCTTGTCCCGGCAAGAAAATTGATAAGAAGCCGGCTTAAGGGGCGCTGCCGAAAAGCCGCCCCCTTAAGTATCCCCCGGCCGCATCGCCGGAAGCGCAGGGGAATGGTTCGGATTGCCAGGACTGCTATTTCGGAATAATTTCTCCTATTAGGGTCTGCTCTGACATAGGAAAAGGCCTCGGTGCAATTCGCACCGAGGCCTTTCTGCGTCAGAAGAAGCTGACCTGGCTGGTATCGGGTAGGTCGCCGAAGGCGCCGGCGTCCTTGAGCATCTGCATATGGGTCTTGGACACCTTGGGGCAGGCGGCGGCCACTTCCTCAATGGACAGGAAGGTTTTGCCCTTTCTGCCCTCCATCAGATCCCAGGCCGCGCTTTCGCCCAGACCCGAGATGGCCACGAAGGGCGGCAGAATTTTTCCGTCCTTGATGAGGAACTTAATGGCATGGCTGTCGTAAATACTGATGGGAGCAAAGCTGAAGCCACGCAGGTAAAATTCGTACACAACCTCCAGGGTGGTCAGCAGGTCTTCGTCCTTGGCCGTGGCATCCTCGTTGCTGTCGATGGCCTGGATGTTTGCCATGACCGCCTCCTTGCCTCCGGTCATCATCACCGCGTCAAAGCCGCCCTTCTGGCTTCTGCGATAGAAATAGGCTGCGTAGAAAGGCAGGGGGTGATGTACCTTGAACCAGGCAATCCGGAAGGCCATCATGACGTAGGCCACAGCGTGGGCTTTGGGGAACAGGTACTTGATCTTCTTGCAGGAACCGATGTACCAGTCCGGCACGCCGGCGGCCACCATTTCTTCCTCCGCTCCGTCCGGCAGTCCCCTGCCCTTTCGGACGGCCTCCATAATTTTGAAGGAACGTTTTTCCGGCATTCCGCAGGAAATCAGGTAGATCATAATGTCGTCACGGCAGCCGATTGTCGAGTCAACGGTTGCGGTTTTGGAGGTAATCAGATCCTTGGCGTTGCCCAGCCACACATCCGTGCCGTGGGAGAAGCCGGAAAGCCGCACCAGGGTATCAAACCGGGTGGGCATGGTGTCCATGAGCATTCCCCGGGTGAAGCGGGTGTTGAACTCGGGAATGGCCACTGCCCCGGTGGGGCCCAGAATGGGATCGTCCTCATAGCCCAGCACCTTGGAGGAGGTGAAGATGGACATGGTGTCCTTGTCGTCCAGAGGAATGGTTTTGGCGTCCACCCCGGTCATGTCCTCCATCATCCGGATCATGGTGGGGTCATCGTGGCCCAGCATGTCCAGCTTCAGCAGGTTTTCCTCCATGGAGTGGTATTCAAAATGGGTGGTAATCTGGTCGGAATTTGGGTCGTCCGCCGGGTGCTGCACCGGGCAGAAATCCCAGATTTCGTTCTCCTGGGGGATGACCACCAGGCCGCCGGGGTGCTGACCGGTGGTTCGGCGCACGCCCACGCAGCCGGTAGCAAGCCTTGCTTCCTCTGCCCGGGAGGCGGTTTTCCCCCGCTCGGACAGATACTTTTTTACATATCCGAAGGCGGTCTTCTCCGCCACGGTGCCGATGGTGCCCGCCCGGAACACATGAGAGGAACCAAACATGGAAATACAGTAGGCGTGAGCCTTGGACTGGTACTCGCCGGAGAAGTTCAGGTCGATATCCGGCACCTTGTCGCCGCCGAAGCCCAGGAAGGTCTCGAAGGGAATGTTGAAGCCGTCCTTCTCCATTTTCGCGCCGCACTTGGGGCACACCGCATCCGGAAGGTCGGCGCCGCAGTTGAAGCCCTCCGGAACCTTCAGCTCCGTATACTTGCACTCCGGATTGGGGCAGCGGTAGTGGGGCTGGAAGGAGTTGACCTCCGTAATGCCGGACATGTAGGCCACGATGGAGGAACCTACGGAGCCTCGGGAGCCAACCAGATAGCCGTTTTCCAGGGAGTTCTGCACCAGCTTCTGGGCGGACATGTAGATCACGTCGTAGTGACAGGAGATGATGTCGTGGAGCTCCGTCTCCACACGCTTGGCGAAAACCTCCGGCGGATTGTCTCCGTAAAGCCGGCGGAATTTTCCGTAAACCAGACTTTTCAGATCCTCCACGGAGTTCTCGATTTTCGGGGCAAACAGGTTGTGGGGCACAGGCCGCATGGTCTCGCACATGTCGGCGATTTTGTTGGGGTTCTCCACCACAATCTCGTAGGCCTTTTCCTCCCCCAGATAGGAGAATTCCGCCAGCATGTCGTCGGTGGTGCGGAAGTACAGGGGCATGGGCTTGTCCGCGTCGGCAAAGCCCTTGGTGGCAAGAAGAATATGCCGGAATACCTCGTCCTCCGGATTCAGGAAGTGGACGTCGCCGGTGGCCACCACCATTTTCCCCAGTTCCTCGCCCAATTGGACGATTTTCCGGTTATAGGCCTGAAGATCCTCGTCGGTTTTCGCCTCATATTTTTCGTTATCCAGCATGAACCGGTTGTTGGCAAGAGGCTGCACCTCCAAAAAATCATAGAAGGAGGCAATGCGCTTGAGTTCATCGTGGCTCTTCCGGTCAAGAATGGCCTGGAACAATTCGCCGGCTTCACAGGCAGAGCCGATAATCAGCCCTTCCCGCATTTCCAGAAGCTCCGACTTGGGAATCCGGGGCACCCGGCGGAAGTGCTTCAGATTGGAATTGGAGATCAGGTGGTAGAGGTTCCGCAGACCCACCTGATTCTTGGCAAAGAGGATGATATGCCGAGCCTGCCGGTCGGTGATTCGGCCGCCGGAGCGCAGCTTCACCATAGCGGGATTGATGGTTTGCAGAGTGTGGATATCGTGCTCTTCCTCCAACATTGCCATGAGCTTCGTCATGATGAGGCCGCAGGTCATGGCGTCGTCCCCTGCCCGGTGGTGATTGAAGTCCGGCAGGTTCAGGGCGTTGGACACGATGTCCAGCTTGAATTTGCTCAGGTGTTGCAGCAGGTTCTGGGACAGAATCAGGGTGTCCGCGGCGGTGTAGCGGTAAGGCAAACCCTGCCGCTGACATTCCGCCCGGATGAAGCCGGTGTCGAAGTCGGAATTGTGGGCAACCAGCACCCGATCTCCCACGAATTCCAGGAATTTCGGAAGAATTTCCTGAATTTTCGGGGCGCCCTGAAGCATTTCGTCGGTGATACCCGTCAGCTCCACGATTTTCCGTTCCAGCTGCCGCTCCGGGTCCACGAAGGTCTGGAACCGGTCGATTTCCTGGCCGTCCTTGAGGATCACCGCGCCGATCTCAATAATCCGGTCGTCCCGGGAAGAAAGGCCGGTGGTTTCCAGATCGAAGGCCACGAACTCCTGGTGGAAGTCCATGTCCTGATCTCCGTGCACCACAATCCGGTCGTCCACGTCGTTGACATAATATCCTTCGCAGCCGTAGAGGATTTTGATTGTCTCGTCCGTGCCCGCCACCTTGGGAGGCTTTTTCCCCTCCACGCAGTGCAGAGCGTCCGTGAAGGACTGGCAGCAGCCGTGGTCGGTGATGGCAATGGCTCGGTGTCCCCAGGCCGCCGCCTGCTTGATGGCAGCGTCCGTTGGGGTCAGAGCGTCCATATTGGACATGGTGGTATGCAGGTGGAGCTCCACCCGCTTGCCCCCCACCGCCTTGTCCTGCCGCTTGGGCATGGAGCCGGGCTGCATGGCATAGGGCTTGAGCACCATTTCGTTCTCGAACCGATCCTCGATCAGCCGACCCTGCACCCGAAGCACCGCGCCTACCGCCACGTTTTCCAGAATGGGCTTGGCCTCGTTCGCCTCCATGAAGCGGCTGATGCGCACGGAGTTGGTGTTGTCCGTCATGTCGAATTTCACCACATAGGCGTTGCGCTTTTTCAGCTCCTTGTGCTCCACGTTGAAGACCCGACCCTCCACGATCACCGTGCCCATGTCCATGGTCAGATCCTTCATGGGCACGGCATTTCCCCGGAAGGGCTTTCCGTAGAAGGCCTCGCTCTGGGTCTGGGGCTTCTCCTCCCGCTTTTCCGGGTAGGCCATGGCGGCGGGCATTTTGCGGATGGTCTCCTCCCGGAGGGTCTGCATGGCGTCAATGAGAGCCTTGCCTTCCAGCTCGTTACCGGTTTCAATGGCAATGGTCACCGGTGCGGCAAACCGCTCCCGGAGATTCTGCTGCACCGCCGGGACATGCTCCATCAGCGCCGCCTTGCCGTTGGCAGCCAGACGGATGGTCAGGCTCTCCCCTGACCATTCCCATTTTGCCCCGGCAAGGGAGCCTCGCGCCATGGAATCGTGCATGACAAACAGGTCCCGCAGCTCCTCCGGCTCGATTTTCTGCAATTCCGAGGCCGGATGGGTGGCCGTCAGGTTCATCCGGCGCAGGCCGTAGAGCCCGGAAATTTCCTTGGCTGTCTGGTCAAGGAGCCGCTGGGAAATATAGCTTTCCGAATGGAGCACCACATGGACGCTCCGCTCCTCGGCGGAAATGTCCGCAGCGGCGATAGCCGCCTGAGAAAGCACTGGCATCAGTGCCTCAGGCGGCTCATAATCCGGAAACATTTGAAATAAGTAAACCTTTTGTTCCATAAATCAACAAATTACATTGCTTCGATGCGCCTGAGCAGGGCGGGCAGCAGCTCCTCATAGGGAAGCTTTTCCACCTGCTGTCCATGCTCAAAGAGCATCCCCCAGCCGTCTCCGCCGGCAATGCCGATGTCCGCTTCCCGGGCTTCCCCGGGGCCGTTGACCACACAGCCCATGACCGCCACGGTGATGGGCTTTTTGCAGTCCCGCAGAGCCTCGTCCACCCGGTTCACAAGACCGATCAGATCGATTCGGGTTCTGCCGCAGGTAGGACAGGAAACGATGTTCACGCCCTCCTTGCGCAGCCCCGCCGCCTTGAGGATATTCTTGGCGGCGTAGACCTCCTGCACCGGGTCGTCGGTCAGGCTCACCCGGATGGTATCGCCGATGCCGTCCAGCAGCAGCGCGCCGATGCCCATGGCGGACTTGATGAGACCCTGCTTCACAGGCCCCGTCTCCGTTACGCCGATATGCAGGGGATAATCGCACTTAGACCGGAACAGCCGAGCCGCCGCCACCATGGTGGGCACGGTGGAGGACTTCATGGACACGCAGGTGTCATAGAAACCCTGCTTTTCCAGCAGCTCCAGATGCTCAAAGGCACTTTCCACCAGAGCCTCCGCCGTAGGATGGCCGTACTTTTCCAGCAGCCGCTTATCCAGACTGCCGCCGTTGACGCCGATGCGGATGGGGATGTGCTTGTCCTTGCACACCTCCACCACCGCCTTCACCCGATCCTCCCCGCCGATGTTGCCGGGGTTGATGCGGATTTTGCTGGCACCACCCTCCGCGGCGGCGATGGCCAGCTGATAGTCAAAGTGAATGTCCGCAACCAGAGGCAGGGGGCTTTCCTTGCAGATTTCCGCAAAGCCTCTGGCCGCCTCCCGATTGGGCACTGCCAGCCGGGCAATCTGGCAGCCTGCCGCCGCCAGAGCGCGGATCTGCCGAAGGCTTCCCTCCACATCCGTGGTTTTGGTGTTGAGCATGGACTGGATGACCACCGGGGCACCGCCGCCGATGGGCACACCGCCGACTAAAATCTGTCTTGTCATAGCATTATCCTCTGAATAACATGAAAATATCCTTGAACATGATAACCGCCATCAGCGCCATGAGCAGAATCATGCCCGCGCCGTGGAGGTACCCCTCGTACTTGGGGTTGATTTTCTTCCGGGTCACGGCCTCCACGGCGGTGGTAATGACCACACCCACAATTCGGCCTCCATCCAGAGCCGGAATGGGCAGCAGATTCATCACCGCCAGGTTGATGGCGATAAAGCCGCCGAAATACAGCATATTCATCAGGGCATCCAGCCGGGAGGCGGACTCATCCGCCACCACCGCCATCTGCTGAACGATGCCCACAGGGCCGGTCATATCTCCAATGCCCGCCTTGCCGGAAAGGAGCATTTGCAGGCTCAGCCGGACAAGCCGGACGGTGTCCAGGCTCTGGTTCCAGGCGTATTGCAGCTTTCCGGGAAGGTTCAAAGATTCCACCGTGAAGTTCATGCCGTAAAGCTGCCGGGCAACTCCGCTGTCGTCGGTGACGGTATGGGTTTCCATCCGGAAGTCCTTCAGCGCCACCTTCTGGCCGTCCCGCAGAACCACCAGATCGTGGGTTTCCCCGGGATTCAGCCTCAGCAGCATGGAAAAATCGGACTGGACATAGATTTTCTCCCCGTCCAGCTCCAGGATTTTATCCCCCACCTGAAGGCCATCCGCTCCATTGACGGTGGAAAAGCTTTCAAAGCCGCTGATCACCGGCACTACCGCCTGCTTGGCCGGCAGATAGATGATGACCATCAGCAGCACGCCCACAAGGAAATTCATGGCGGCTCCGGCCGCTAAAATGAGAATCCGCTTCCACCAGGCCGCACGGCCGAAGGAACGGGGGTTATCGCTGTCCTCGTCATCACCCTCCATGGCGCAATAGCCGCCGATGGGAATCAGACGAACGGAATACAGGGTTTCACCGATTTTTTTCGACCACAGAGTCGGGCCCATGAACATGGAAAACTCGTTCACCTGGACGCCGGACAGCTTGGCGGTCAGGAAATGCCCCAGCTCGTGAACAAAAATCAGCATACTGAACAGAAGAATCGCAAAAAGAACGCTCATAGATTGCCTCGCTTAGTTTTGGGAAAGGGTATGCACAACGTCCCGGGCTAATCTGTCCGCCTCCAGAATTTCTTCCAGAGTGGGATTTTCCAGGAAGGGGGTCTTCTCCACCGCCTGGGATACCAGCCGGTAGATGTCATAGAAGCCGATCTCATCCCGGAGGAACATGGCAACCGCCTCCTCGTTGGCACCGTTCATGGCAGGACAGGCGGTGCCCCCCAGCCTGGCGCAGTCCCGGGCCAGCCGAAGGCAGGTAAAATTCTCCATGTCCGGCTTCTGGAAGGTCAGGCTCCCGCAGGTGAGAAGATCCAGCGGTTCCACCGGAGAGGGAATCCGCTCCGGATAGGTCAGAGCCAGCTGAATGGGAAGACGCATATCCGGAGTGCCCATCTGAGCCATGACAGCCCCGTCGGTGAATTCCACCATGGAATGCACCACGCTCTGCCGGTGAATCACCACATCCACCTGCTCCAGAGGCACCCGGTACAGCCGCATGGCCTCGATGACCTCCAGTCCCTTGTTCATAAGGGTTGCGCAGTCGATGGTGATTTTTGCCCCCATCTTCCAGTTGGGGTGCTTCAGGGCATCCGCTTTGGTAACGGAATGGAGCTGCTCCCGGGTCATGCCGAAGAAGGGGCCCCCGGAGCAGGTAAGAATCAGCCGCTTGATTTCCTTTTTGTCATGGCAGCCCATGAGGCACTGGAAAATGGCCGAATGCTCGGAGTCCACAGGAACAATTTCCGCGTGATATTTTTCCGCCTCCGCCATGACCAGCTCTCCGGCGCAGACCAGGGTCTCCTTATTGGCAAGGCCGATGCGCTTGCCCGCCCGGATGGCGGCAAGGGTAGGCTTCAGCCCTACCATGCCCACCACGGCGGTGATGACGCAGTCCGCTTCCGGCAAAGAGGCTGCTTCCAGCAGACCCTCCTGTCCCCAGTTTACCCGGATGGGAAGGTCTTCAATCCTGGTTTGCAGCTCTTTTGCCGCTTCCTCCGTAGCCATGACCGCAAGCGCCGGTCGGAAAGCGCGGCACTGTTCGGCCATTCGCTCTACGCTGGTGCCCGCGGTAAGGGCCGCCACCCGTAGTCCGGGCAGGCGGCTGATAATATCCAGGCTCTGCCGTCCGATGGAACCGGTGGAACCGAGAATACTGACACATTTGACCATATCCGTCTCCTTACATCTTCACCAGAGGCAGAAGCAGCAGCAGTGCCTCCATAAGGGGCGCCACCATGGACAGGGAATCAAACCGATCCAGCACGCCGCCGTGACCGGGAATCAGATTGCCGTAATCCTTGATACCGGTCTGCCGCTTGATAATGGAAAAGCACAAATCGCCGAAGGTGCCCACGGCAGATCCCAGCAGGCCATACAGCAGGGCAATCAGGTAATTGACTTCAAATTTCAGGAAAAAGTCCAGAATCAGCGCATAAATCAGCATACCCAGCATGGCTCCGCCCAGGCCGCCGAAGACCCCCTCAATGGTCTTATTGGGGCTGACCACCGGAGCCAGCTTGTGCTTACCGAAGCGCAGGCCGATGAAATACGCGCCGGCATCGTTCATGAATGCCACAATAAAGGGAATCAGAATCACATATCTTCCCACATTCATGGTCAGAATTCGAATCAGCGCCGTCAGGAAATAAGGAATCATCACGCCGCCCACAAAGCACATGCTCACGGTTTCAAAGCGCACCTTAATGTGATCGCGCATCATTTCCGCCAGCATCAGCATGAAGAAGGCCATGAGCAGCAGCACAAAATAGGCTCGTGCCGCCTCAAAATAGCTCCACATGGAAATGGCAAAGGCCATGACAGAGGAATAAATCACAAGCCGGGGCTGCTTCACAAGTCCCGTCCGATACAGCAGCTCATAGGCGGCGATGGCAAGCAGCATACCCAGAATTGCCGCCGCCGCACTGACCGGAGCCACCAGAACAATCAAAAACAGAATCGGTACCAGCACCGCCGCCGAAATGACACGGGTTTTCATATGTCTTTATACTCCTCCAAAACGGCGGTTGCGCCGGTGATACTCTTCAATGGCCTGGTCTAAATCGCCGGGAGAAAAATCTGGCCACAGCACATTCATAAATACATACTCGGAATAGGCGGACTGCCACAGCAGGAAATTGCTGGTGCGCATTTCCCCGGAGGGGCGAATGATAAGCTCCGGGTCGGGAACCCCCGCCGAGTAGAGATAATCGGACAGCAGCTCCTCGCTGAGTTCTTCGGGCTTGCGGATGCCGTTCTTCACATCCTGGGCAAACCGCCGAGCCGCCTGGACGATTTCGTCCCGACCGCCGTAGTTCAGGCAGAAGTTCACCTGCACATCGTAGTCCTCACTCTGCCGGGTCGCCCGGTCGCACAGAGCTTGCAGTTCGGGGCTGAGCTTGGTCAGGTCGCCGAAAAAGCAGAACCGAACCCGGTTTTTCTCCATATCCCGGAGTGCCTCCTCCAGGTATCGGCGCAGAAGCTTCATAATCCCCGACACTTCCTCGGCAGAACGCTTCCAGTTCTCCGTGGAAAAGGCGTAAACCGTCAGGTATTCCACACCCAAAGTGCGGCAGTAATTGGCGATTCGCCGGAAGGCTTCCGCGCCTGCGGCGTGTCCGGCGGTGCGGGGCAGACCCCGCTTTTTTGCCCAGCGTCCGTTGCCATCCATGATGATGGCGATATGTCTGGGCGGTGTGGGCTTATCGGAAAGTGCCAAAATAAGCACCTCTTTCTATCACAGATATATACGTTCGTTGGGGGTGCAGGGCACCCCCAACGCTTATCCTCTGAACTCATACTGAACTCCAATTAAAATCTTTAAAAAAGATTTTAATTGCCTGAAGGG
>OIZP01000250.1_pt1 | contig 35816 bp, 39 predicted proteins | sample 1588531 | NCBI WGS metagenome assembly OIZP01 (sample SAMN03283283) | human gut metagenome | biome: human-associated habitat; material: feces | host: Homo sapiens | place: Peru | collected 2012
CAGGTCATTCAGGCGCTCTGCCCAGACTTCGTCCGGTTCGCCCATGGATACCCAGACATCCGTGTAGATAACATCTGCATCTTTTGCAGCTTCCGCAACATCCTCTGTCAGGGTGATGGATGCTCCGGTCTCTTTTGCAACATTTTTACAGTATGTTACCAATTCATCATTTGGAAAATATTTTTTATTGGTACATGCTACGAAATCCATACCGAGTTTTGCACATGTCACCATCAGGGAATTACCCATGTTATAGCGGGCATCGCCCATGTATACAAATTTAATTCCTTTTAACGTTCCAAGATGTTCACGGATGGTAAGCATATCTGCCAACATCTGTGTCGGATGGAATTCATTAGTCAGACCATTCCAGACCGGAACACCGGCGTATTTTGCAAGTTCCTCCACGATGTCCTGTCCGTAACCACGGTACTCGATTCCATCAAACATACGTCCAAGCACTCTTGCTGTATCCGGGATACTCTCTTTCTTGCCGATCTGAGAACCACTTGGATCAAGATATGTAACATGCATTCCAAGGTCATGCGCTGCAACTTCGAAAGAACAGCGGGTACGGGTACTTGTCTTTTCAAAGATCAATGCGATATTTTTTCCGATCAGGCTGTCATGTAAGATGCCTTCTTTTTTCTTTTTTTTCAAATCAGCCGCAAGATCGATCAGATATAAGATCTCTTCCGGTGTGTAATCCATGATTTTTAAAAAATTGCGTCCTTTTAAGTTCATCCTTCTACCGTCCTTTTCTGTTTGAATTTTAAAATGCAGCCCTTTTTCCGTGAGCAAAAGCTGTGTCGGCTGCATTTTCTCTAAGATAAAACATGGCTGCCACGGAATATTTTCCCTGCGGCAGCCTCGTTTTCATGCTTAATTCTCTTTTCCGACCTCAACAACAGATTTTGCAAGACCTGCAATTCCCTGAATCTCGGATGGGATAATAATCTTGGTAGCTTTTCCGTCGGCTGCCTTTGCAAATGCCTCTAAGCTCTTTAACTGAAGAACGCCTGCATCCGGTGCTGCTTCTTTTAACATACGAAGACCATCTGCATTTGCCTGCTGGATCTTGAGGATTGCTTCTGCCTGACCTTCTGCCTCGCGGATGGTAGCCTCTTTGTGAGCTTCTGCACGGAGGATAGCTGCCTGTTTTTCTGCCTCTGCATCAAGGATGGCAGATTCTTTTTTACCTTCTGCAACAAGGACTGTGGATTTTTTCTCACCTTCCGCACGAAGAATCGCTTCACGGCGTTCACGTTCTGCCTTCATCTGTTTCTCCATGGCATCCTGGATCGCTGCCGGTGGAATGATGTTCTTTAATTCCACACGATTTACTTTGATTCCCCAAGGATCTGTTGCAACATCAAGAGATGATCTCATCTTGGTGTTGATCGTCTCTCTGGATGTCAGTGTCTCATCTAATTCGAGATCACCGATGATATTACGAAGTGTTGTGGCAGTCAGGTTCTCGATTGCCATGATCGGATTCTCAACTCCGTATGCATAAAGCTTTGGATCTGTGATCTGGAAGTATACAACGGTATCGATCTGCATGGTTACGTTATCTTTTGTAATAACCGGCTGTGGTGGGAAATCAACAACCTGCTCTTTTAACAAAACCTTTTTCGCTACGCGGTCAATAAATGGTGCTTTGAAATGAAGTCCTACCGACCAGGTGGTAAGATATCCGCCCAGACGTTCTACAACAATTGCATTAGCCTGTGGCACGATCTTAATACATGAAACTGCGATTGCAAGTGCAACCAGAATGAGCACAATAAGTGCGATAAGTAAACCCATAACATTCCCTCCGTCATCTTGTTTTGTTTTAGTTTTTGACTTCAGAGACCCTGCTACTCGTAATCCATCCATACATTTCTGATCACGATCTGTCTCTGTTACGTTCCATATTACTATATTTGCTATCAGAATACAAATAAAAAATTGAGGATGCCTTTCAAAGACACCCTCAACGCTGCTGTTCACCCGTACCCTGTTCCGGTAACCCGCTCAGCTTATCTTAATAAAATACATGATTTCCGATCACAACACCTGCATGGCCTGAACTTGCACGTCTGAAACAGGTTGCACCGCCTGTATTGTCAGTTCCGTTCAATGCTTCCTGTGCTGCCTGTAAGCAGGACTGCTTTGGTCCTTTTGCCGCTACATTTGCAACTGATCCTGCTCCAGCCGGTGGAAACTGGCTCTTCTGGTAAATAACATCATGCACGGTACTAGGATAACCGCCTGATCTGACACGGTTCATAATAACTGCACCGACTGCAAGCTGTCCCTCATAAACTTCATTTCCAGCCTCACACTGAATAATTGCTGCAAGCAGTGTCACATCATCCACGGATGCCTCAACTGCTGCATTCTGTACAGTTGTCACTTCCGTGACCTGTGCTGCTTTTTTTGCCGCCTCTTCCTCAGCGATCCTTGCCAGTTCTGCCTGTTCTTCTTCAATCGTAACGCCCTCGCCCAAAGCTAAGGATGTTGTGACATAATCTGCGCTGACATAACGGGTTGTTCCGCCATATACAACAGCTATCCATTGATCATCTGTCTCCACACCGGAATCAACTTTCAAAGTAGTTCCCTCGGAAACTGCTGTGATAACGGAAGCATTCTCATCCGCTTCGCTTCTGATACGAAGTCCATTGGTAAGAACCTCTGCCTCTGTATCAAAATTCTGCTGTGCATAGGCAAGTGCCTCTGTTCCGGTTACACAGTAATCATTGTTCACATATCCGTCCACATTTCCTGACGCAACATGTGTCCAGCCGCTTCCTTCCTCCTGGATCTCTGCGACATCACCTTTGTATAATTTTCCTACGATCTCTGCATCTGCATCTGCGGAAGCTCTGACATATAAATAGTCGTTGACGTCTGCCATAAGGCGGTTCTGCCAGAGTTCTTCTTCCTCTGTCTGCTCACTGTCTGCTGTTTCTGTTGAAACATCCGTCTCTGTACCAGATGCCGCATCCTCTGCCTGTGCGGCAGTATCCGCATCTGCTGTTTCGGCTGCGGTTTCAGTCAAACCTTTCTCTATACTGTCCGCATCCTGCTCTGCCGCATCACCGGATGTAACACGTGCAACATTCATCTGCTCCACATTTGCATCTGCCAGCTCGATATATTCGTAGGCATCGCTCTCATACTGACTCATAGATACTGCGATTCCTGCAATTCCATTTGTAGCTAAGTCCGTCGTTGTTGCCTGTGATGCCACACCTGTTTTATAATCCGCTGGTGCAGCCTGTGCGACCGAGGTCATCACTACCACTGACATGGCAACTGCAATGGCTCCTGCCGCTCTTTTCTTTAAATTCATAGAAACCTCCATCAGTGTTCATTACTAAATAATATTACACCTTTGTTGTGTTTTATTCATAATTGTTACAATTGTTACGGATTTGTTACAGGAGCGATTATAGCAAACGGATATAAAATTGTCAAGTTTTCAGGAAAACACCTCAGTGAGCACAGCATCGATCAGCTTCTCCGGAGCCTCTTTTTCCGGATTTTCACCGGACTTTTGCGCCATTTTATCATCCTGCGCCTGCTGCGTGGTCTCCCGTGCCGTCTCGTTCTGCTTTTCGGATATACGGCTCAGTTTTTCTGCCAGCTCAGAAAATTGTTCTTTTTCTTTCTTTTTCCATTGATTCATCTTTCGTAATGTGACAAGCTCAAGCAAAAGCATAAACCCAACTGCTGCTGCAAGAAGCTCAAGCGAATAGGAATACATCATCTGTATCACTGCTTCCATCGTACATTACCTCTTTCTTGTAATTATTCAATCCCCGCCATTCTTCGGCAGCTTCATAATTACTGTCCTTCATGATTGCTATTACTTCATATTTACATTATAAAAATGTTTTTATTTTTTGAAAAGGGACTTGCCTGCAAAATCAATCGCAAGTTCCGACAGGAAAACCACAAGTCATTTTCTTGACTTTTTTGCATATGGGTATTATAAATATGGAAGAATTGAAGTGCAGAATCCATGCTTTTTTGCACAGAAAGGACTTCTTATGAAAAAAATCGTAATGACCGGCGGCGGTACAGCCGGACATGTCACACCGAATATTGCCCTGATGCCTGCGCTTCGCAGCGAGGGATATGAAATCTCTTATATCGGTTCCTATGAGGGAATTGAAAAGGGGTTGATTGAAGCACAAAAAGTTCCTTATTATGGAATTTCTTCCGGAAAACTGAGAAGATATTTTGATGTAAAGAATTTTTCTGATCCATTTAAGGTGATCAAAGGCTATTATCAGTCAATCCGTCTGTTAAAAAAGATAAAACCGGATGTTGTATTTTCCAAGGGTGGCTTTGTATCTGTTCCTGTTGTTCTGGCAGCAAAACACTGCAAAATCCCTGCAATTATCCACGAATCCGACATTACACCGGGTCTTGCGAACAAGCTTGCAATTCCAAGTGCTACAAAAGTATGCTGCAATTTTCCTGAGACAATGAAGTATCTTCCTGAGGGAAAAGCAGTTCTCACTGGTTCTCCGATCCGCCAGGAATTATTAAATGGAAACCCTTCAAATGCAATCAGACTCTGCCGCTTTGAAAATACGGAAAAACCGGTTGTTTTAATTATAGGTGGAAGTACCGGCTCACGTGCGATCAACACCGCAATCCGTGATCTTCTTCCGGAGTTACTGAAACGCTATAACATTATCCATTTATGTGGAAAGGGAAATCTTGACGAAACTTTAAAAGATACCGATGGCTATGCACAGTTCGAATACGCAAACAAAGAACTTGCAGATATGTTTGCGCTTGCAGCTTTAGTCATCTCACGTGCAGGCGCCAATGCCATCTGTGAGCTGCTCGCTCTGCGCAAACCTAATATTTTAATTCCGCTGTCCGCTGCTGCCAGCCGTGGAGATCAGATTTTAAATGCAAATTCTTTCCGTTCTTCCGGTTACAGTTATGTGCTTGAGGAGGAAGCAGTGACAAACACCGCTCTGTTAGAGGCTATCGACCATGTTTTCTCACACAAAGAACGTTATGTGGAAGCCATGGAAAAAAGTAATGGTACGAATTCAATCGCTGCCATTGTCTCTCTGATCGATGACGCCGCCAAAAAGAACTAGAATAATCTATTTTCTGCAAAGTACTGGAAGCTGTTGCGTGAAACGTTGATTTTCGTATCATGCAACAGCTTTTTTGGTTGGGCTTATGATTCCATTTTTAAAGAATCACGGATCTCTGCCATCTCTTCCGGTGTGAAAGTTTCATGTGACCAGCTTAAGATATCATTGTTCTTTGCGTTCAGGTATCTCGGGATCAGATGCATATGGAAATGGAATACTGTCTGTCCTGCCACTTCGTGATTGTTCTGGACCAGATTGAATCCGTCACATTTTAATACATCTGTCATATGGATTGCGAGCTTCTTGGCAAGCTTCATAGCATCTGCAGCTACATCTTCGTCGATCTCATACAGATCTGCATAATGATTCTTTGGCAGGATCAGCGCATGTCCCTTGCTCGCTGGGCTCACATCTAAAACTACCTTGAACTCATCATCCTCATAGATTGTGTTGGATGGAATTTCTCCTGCAATAATTTTACAGAAAATACAATTTTCATCTCTCATTTTTTTATCCTTCTTTCTTATATTAAATTATGTTGTCGAATTTTGTAATTCGTTAATGATTGCAGTTTCCCTGTATTGGTGCTAAACTGTGACTGTCTAATGTGAAAATCTGAATGAGACCGGGGTGAAATTTTGTTAAATAGCGAGGACTACCTAAATATTTTCCATGAAATCAAAAATTCTATTACATTGATCAGCAGTTCTTTACAATTAGTTGAAAAGAAACATCCTGAAGTGTCTGATTTTGCGTATTGGGCAGAAACTATGTCCGAAATCACCTCATTACGGAACATGGTCACAGAGTTATCCTCTGCAAGGCTCTGCAATCATTTAAACCTTCGCCATGTTGATTTATATGATTATATGGAAGATATCCATGATTCCATCTCCGCCTTCGCAGCTCTTGATTTTCACTGCAACATCATAACGGAAGAAAATCTTCCCGAAATCGACATTGATCCCCAACTACTCAAACAGGCTCTCATTAATTTACTGAAAAATGCTTATGAAGCCATGGATAAATCAGGAACCGTAACCATCCGCGTTTCATCCGAAAATGACGTTGTCCTTATCGCTGTAACCGACTATGGCGGAGGGTTAGATCCTGCCTTTGCAGACAGTATTTTTGAACCTTTTATCACTTCCAAAAACGGTGGCAGCGGTTTAGGTCTTGTCATCACCAAGCAGATTGTGGAATCCCATCACGGAACGATTCACTGTGATTCCAGACCTGGTGACGGCTGTACCTTTACGCTCACTTTGCCTCTTACACAAAGTTAAACATGGTATCTAACATACGGAGTGTCTTGAAATTACCTTTTGCAGTCATCTCACCTGTCATGAAAGCTCTCTGGAATGTCATTCTGCCTTCCACGATACTCTCAAGAACCTGATCTGAAAGCTTTGCGATCACATCGATATTCTCCTGTTTTCCATAACTGATTTCTAATTTATCATCCTTTACAGAAATAAACAGCGGTTCTTTCATCCCGTCAATCATGAATAAATAGCGGGCAGCAAAATCATGCTGAGGTGTAAAATGTCCCTGAAAATCTTTCATAAATGCATCCTGTGGCTGCGGATTCTTTCCAAGCATATCCTTAAACATGGATGCCAGTTCTTCGATATCCTCTTTTTGCTTCTTCACATAAGAGTCATCGGAAACATATTTGGATAACTGCTCGCTCTCCTGTGGAGTCAGTTCTAACTGTGGCGTACGTGAAATGCTCCGCTTTACTGCCTGATTGCTTGTCGGAAGATTTTTGATTTTCTGGGAAATCGTGCGATAAAGATTCTCGGCCTTTTTCTCAATGATGACGGTGTAATCCTCATTCATTTCAAACGTGACGAGATCCTCCACGTAACCGCAAAGTCCTGCACATGGCAGTCCGCCAAGAATCTCCCATGCATTGGCAAGCGTCATCTCTCCCTCACGTTCTCCGTAAGTGGTTGACATAACGATTGGCTGCATATAAGTAACCTTAATCTTTTCCTTGTCTCCATAAAGCCAGCACGCATCCAAAAACTGCTGCATGTATCCGCCAATTCCAAGCCATTCCACTGTCGTCGCCAGAATAATTCCATCTGCGTCTTTCATAGTCTGTGGAAGTGTCGCAATCTCATTTTTATGTTCATAGATATTGATGCGCTCTACAGTCACACGAAGTTCTTTTAAAACTTCCTCCATTTTATTTAAAACATAAAGAGTTGGATCGTCTAACAACCCTCTGCCGCCATAATAAATATTTATCTTCATTGATCTGCCCTTTCTATCTGCGAAGCAGATTATTCTGTATTTGCGGATTTATATTCATGGATTCATCCGCAACATCTTTTTTAAGTATATTAAGTTTTGCAGACAAAATCAATATTTTTGGCGTTTTCCGTGATATAAAATCAATGTTGCCAAAAATCCACAGAGCATGCCTCCCACATGGCACCAGTTATCCACGCCAGTACTTGTAAATCCAAAGTAGAGACTTAATACGACCATGATGAGGATTCCCTTTGTCGTCATTCCCTCCAGCTTTCCTCTATGGTATATCACAACCCACAAAAGTCCACCGATCACACCAAATACTGCGCCGGAAGCACCACCGGATACGGCATAATTTCCCGACAATAGCATCATGATATAAGAGAGCAGTCCTCCGCCAATTCCTGCAGCAAAATAAACCACTGCCATTTTCCAATGACCTATGTATTTCTCCAGTCTTGATCCGACACAACAGAAAATTACCATATTATTCATCAGATGTGTCACTCCAAAATGTAAAAACATTGCTGTCAATAAACGCCACCACTGATGATTGATCGTAAGAAACTCCGGATACATGGCACCTCTCGATGCCATATAGAACGCATCTTCTGTTGCTCCGCCAAAAGATAATATAATGTATACAAGAATGTTTGCAAGTGCGATCAGCCCTGTGACAAACGGCAGCTGCATGATGGAATGTTTTCCACTTACCGGTGCAGATGCCCGGCTGTTCTGCTGTACATCCATGTGTTCAATTCGATTCTTTAGTCCCCAGAAATCTCCCGGCTGATTCTCATATATGATCAGCTGTTTTCTGTCCTGATCATATATCCAGATATTTTTTCCTTCAGAGCAAAGTTGTTTTGCATTCTCAGACTGATTCGTGAGCAGAATGGTCAGCAGTTCCACATGGTACACCGGAAATCCTTCCGGGAAGTCCTGTAACCTTCCCACCGGATGATAAAAAAATTCCTGCACCCGCTCCTGCATCACTTGCAGTTGTCCCATCGTCGGCAGATATCCATTCGTACCATCAATGAACATTACAAGATGAAACCCTTCCTCATAATATTTATAGAAAACACCGGTTTCTTCCGGTTTTACTTTACAAAAACGATATCCTTCCTGAGAAAATATCTCCATCCATTCGTTTCTCATTCGCTGTCCACTCCATTTCATAGCCTTTCATGGATATTATAGAGATTTCCAGAGGTAGAAGCAATGATATTTCTCCGATGTTTTTCTTAAATAAATCTAAACTTTTCATCTGCAAACTCAAGGATCTCGTTTGCCTGTAAACTCACTTTCATCTTGTAATCCAAGAGCGTCCCTCCTGCCTTTGTTCCATTGGCAGAATTCATATCTTCAATAAAGTATACATTTTCCACTTTCGTGATTTTTGCATGATGACGGCTGATCGTAGCGCAATCGACATAACCGGGGCAGTCAGCAGCACTTCCGATCACATATGGAAATGTATCAATTTTTAAGTCTGACAGCTGATTGTTTCCTTCATATCTCAGAATTCCCTGAATTGTTTTTTTCTGATCTGCCAAAAGAACTGTGGGACGTCCCATTCTTACCTCCTCTTCTTCCGGTTCAAAAACAATGGGCTGGATTTCATTCTTTTTCTCTTTTTTCTTTGCCAGTTCCTGCCTGTATTCTTTGATTTTTGCAAGATCCGGGAAAAAATGTTCTATTGCCTTTTGAAAAATCACTTTTGCTTTACCATCTGCTTTATCTGCTTTGTGAACGTTTTTTTCTTTTTCCGTCTGATCTGAAGTCTGCTCAAGCTCTACTCTGCTATTTTCCAGTGTTCTGTCCGGCACAGGTTCTATATCCACACGATCATAAGTAAGACTTTCCCGGATTGCGATCAGACTATAGCCTTCCTTTATAACCTGATTATAAATATGGTATGCCATTTTTACCGCCCGCTGATCTTTATGATCGATTTTTGTGAGAAGATATTCCATGAGTTTTTGAAATCCCTCTGTAATATTCTCCTTCCCTTCCGGGCAATAGCAGAACCAGAAACTTCCATCCCGGTTGTTTTTAAAAATACTTTCCCGGGAAAACCAGAGATGCCCGGGATCTAACAGAAAACTTTCTAACCGTTCAAGCGTTCCACATAAGCTTACGAGAAACTGTGTCAGCATCTGACTGTCCATCATTTCCGTTTCCAACGCATGATCAAATGCCTGCATTCCTGTAATATCGTACCAGCAGACTGTAGCCGCATCCGCAAAAGTCGTATTGACCGGCAATATCCCTGATATGCTACTTCTTGTTAATATTTCTTTTTCAAAAGGAAGAAAATCCTGATCCGTTTTGACGCACATATAACTTTTTGTCAGTTCCCTTTTATATTCAATCTCCATGAAATAAATCTCCAATATCTGTGATCTCATCCAGCAGATACATCGTATCCACAATATCAAATGATACTCTTGTTCCCAGTTTTGTCACTTGCGCCTTTGTCTCTTCATAGCAATCAATTCCGGTTCTCAGCGCAAGTACCATGACCGCAAGCACAAGTGGCACGATCAATGATGCCTCTATTGAAAAACTTCCCCGCATACCCCGCTCCTTCCATCAAAGTAACAATAAAACATACGCCGTAAATACAAATGGTACAAACGGTATTCTTTCCTTTTTCTTCTTTGTTCTAAAAAAAAGCAACACTGCCGCGCCGATTCCCGCTAAAACAGATGCCATCAAAAGCAGCACAAGGTTCTCCCAAAATCCCAGAAATAAACCTGTCATCACAAATAAACATCCATCTCCATATCCGATACTTTCATGTGTAACCAGACTGTAAAGTAATAATGCGATACCAACAGACATTCCCGTCATTAAATAAAAAACGGATTCTTCCTGTGCAAACAAATGCAATAATACGGCTGCCATTCCTCCCAGCAGAAGGAGCGGCACACTCACCCGCTCTGTTTTCCAATCGATCCATGCACATAAAAACAAACTGACCAATAAAACAATCATCCTTATTCCTTCCAGCATTTTGAACACGCCCCCTTTCCCTCCACATCAGATAAACGTACCATCTCAATGGTTCTTTTAATACCGCTGCAGTTTAAATCTGTGTGATATTTATTTCCGTAATTTGTGATATATACCCTTCCAAATTTGTTAATTTTATCCGCGCAAAAATCACATTTGTGGTATTTCTCTCCGCTTTCATTCCGATATTCCGCTATTTGCACATCTTCTACCGACTGAATTGACAAATTCAGATACGTACAGCCCGAAGTCTTATGATACACGGTTCCCTGTTCTGCAATATATACCCATCTGTCACCATCCTGGATACCAAGTTCGTCTTTCCATCCTGTCCACTTTCGATAAATTGTCTGCTGCGAGAGCCAGAATGACTTTTTCCCAAGCAGACTAACTGGAAATTTCATCTGATAATGGACTCTGAGACAAATATCATTTCCCTCAAAACACGATTCTGAAAATGTAATTCCGAAAACATTTCCCGTCACAAATTTTCGGATATTATCATCTTCACGCGCCTTTGCAATAAACATACTTTTTGCAAGTACCGCATACTCTTCTTCCTGACTGTCCTTTACGGCTACATAGACAGACAGCGTGCGTCCCGTATCTTCTAATGCATCCTGCACGCAGAGCTGCACCTGCATAACACGAAAGAAAAACAACACAAATGTAAACAGACAGGCAAGTATCGGCACCACAACTGCTGCCTCCAATGTCATAGAACCGGACGGACAGGTGCATCCGGGTGTCTCTTTGGGTGCATTGGTCCAAGCCGGACCTTTCCTAAAAGAACATCTTTCAGGGAGAGATTTTTGTTCATTTTTTATAGTTTTGGAGAAGATAAGAGACACCCGGACACACCTGCCTTTCTTATGGAATGTAATTGATCTGATTTTCTCTTCGGAAGGAATATTGTTTTAATTTTTCACTATTTATAAAAGACAATCTGGAAAAAAGAGGTTCTGCCGCAAATTCCACCTCACACCTGAAACAAACGATCATATGATCCATTCTGCAATCTTTATATTCCTCATTCTGGATCAAGTCCTGCTCCATTACATCGATCATGCGGCAGGATAATGTTCCATCCTTTGTAAAAAATAAAATCTGCTTTAAATAATCCTGATATTTTAGACCATTGCTACATTCTTTTGCCCTTGTCTGGCTTTGAAACGACTGTAATAGATGCGACAAATCTGTCGTCCACTGCTCTTTTGACTTCACCAGCGCGATTTTTCCTCCCATGAGCAATGCCCTGATATCCTGGATACTTTCGATATATGCCCATGCACCGACAACCGCTATCTGTACCGTCTTAATGATTGCCGGATTTCCGGTAAAGCCAGCTAATGCAGCAGCGATTGTCTCAGACTGTAACATTTTTTCTCTGTCTGAAAGTAAATATGTGACGTTAGAAGCACAGCGATACAATAGCAGTCTGTTGACTACCTCTTCTAAATTCTTTCGTTCTTCTTCATGTCCTCCAATTAAATATTCCAACTCATAGGAATATGCATGGTTTTCTTTCGGGCTGCAGTAGTTTGAAAAATTTGATTCCACATATTCCAGCACAAGAATTTTCCGATACCAGTCACTTTCTGCTTCGTAATTCATATTTCCTTCACTGCAGTTTCTTTTTTCAATCGCCTCTGCAAGATTTATGCGTTTCGTAGAGATTTCGCCGGCGTTTTCCACAACCAGTCCAAGCGTGGAAAGACTCATCGATTTTCTGATTTCATTCACCACATCTAACGGATTTTCTTCCGGCGGCTGTGTATCTTTTTCATTTGTCCTATCCGCAATAGATTCATTTTCCTGCCTGCCATTTTCTGCTTTTCCATTGTCTGTCTTTGCTTTCTCTGCCTTTTCCTTCTCTGCCCTTGCACTCTCAATGCTCTCTTTCGCCTGATCAATGGTTTCTTCGACATTCGTCGTATTATTTTTCATATCATTCTGGTTTATATATCTCTGACGAATCTCTTCTGCTGCCTCTCTGGGCAGATTTTTCTTCATATATGCAGAGATCATATCAAGAAACACTTCACCATTATCATCTGTGACCAGCAAATATTTTGGCTCATAAATGTGGCTGGTCTCCATCTGAAACAGGTTCATTCCAGGAAACTGCCATCCGCAATCCCTCTGATCCAGATTTCCATCCAGTTTCTCTTTCATTCTCCCTGCCACATTTCCGATTTCAAAAAATTCCGTGCTATAGCCACCGTCTAACATGAGAAGATGAAACTCTTCCCACAGATAAGGCTGATATTCTGCCGCCACACATTCCACTCCCTGTCTTCCTTTCCAGTCCGCATATTGAGACAGCCCGTAAAATCTTGCTGCCTCAAGTAATACAAAAAGGGCTGAAAACACAAAACTCATACATAGCGCTGAAAATACCGTAATACTTCCCCTTTTCACTAGATACTTCCCGCCTTGCTGTTGATGGTTTCAAAAATACTGTTCACCAGATCTGTGAGCTGCTTTTTAAAGATGATCACAAGCCCTATCAAAACGACAAGTATCAATATCATTTCCACAACTCCCACTCCACTCTCATCTGCTGCAAATTCTTTTGCCACTCTTACCATTTGATCTTTCATATTCTTTTTCCTCACTTTCCTGCTTTTAAAAATTAAACAATTACTTACTGTAACGAAAGAAACGCAGGAACCATAATAATGACAATGATAATTCCAAACATCATCATCATTGGAAACAGCATTTTTGTCCCTGCCTCCTCCCCGCTTTTCTTTGCCAGATTTTTGCGTTCTTCAAAGGCATCTGAAACTTCCTGCTCTAATAACTGCACCAGTCCCCTCGTTCCTTTTCGAAGATTCTGGACAAGCAAACTGCAAAATTTCCGGTAACGATGCAATCCGCATCGCTCTCCAAAGCGTTCATAAGCCCGTGCCTCTCCAACTCCGCTCTCAATCTCATGACATGTGATAAGCATCTCCTCATATAACGGATGAATCGGTATCGTATTATTTTTCCGCTTATTACTGTAATTCGTTGCAATTTTGTTCCATGCGCTAAATAATGTCATTCCAGCCCCAAGAAGGATTGTCAGCTTGCTCACCAGCTCCGGATACTCAGACTGCAATTTTTCTTTTCGCCGTTTTTCCTCTTCCTGCTTTCTGGATTTCTCGACCAATGGAACACAGCCCGCTGCAATCATCCCAAGAAACAGCAATTTTAAAGGCATTCTCTCACTTTTTTCCTTCCATATGATTGTCTGGCCATCTATGGATTCCGGCAAAATCAGCGTAGAATCATTGGTTTTTTCGTTCTTTTTTATTAATTCCTGTTTTAATTTATTGTTGATTTTTTCTTTCTCTGAATATATCTTTGGACAAATTTGAAAGAAAAACTGATACTCCAACGTCTGACTGTCACAGCCTAATTCCACGACAGCCTTCACCAATATTTCCTCTTCCTCTAAACTGTCATTCATTACATGCCCTTCCAGATCGACATACTGATAAGAATCAAAACTCCAATCTGCCGTCACCTGTCCGTCCTGATACTGTGACTGGATGCAGACATCCTTTCGGATCTCATCTACAGATTCATTTTCTCCCGGAAAAGTCTCTGCGATCTCCTGCTCTGCCGCCGCAAGCAATGCCTGCTGTTCTTCCTTCGTCAGCCCCTGCTCTGCCACGTGCACTGACATTTCCTGTTTCAGTTCCTTCTCTGGAATTTCCCAGATAAGTTCTGCATCGTAGTTGCCATCTCCATATGCCTGCCGCTCCAATACATTTCCCTGCTTTAACACCGGATTCATAGATTCCTGTATCAGCGCTGCCCCCGCCAACACAGCAAATAACGCAAAGACCTTCCCCATTTTTCGATAAAGGCTCTGTCCCTGCTTTTCACTTTTTCTATTCTTCATATATTCCTTCCCAGATTTCACTCAACTCTTCAGAATACACTTAACGCTCCACCCACATATCTGTCAGACTTTAATAGCTGTCATTTTTGCGGAAATTTTTATTGCAGCAAGATACGCACCCAACGCGCCTGTCATAACACTAATTCCAAAAATATTTCCATACAATGGTGCCAAAAATTCTCCTGATGTCAGATTCAGATATAAAATAATGAAAACAGGAATTACATTCATAATCTTCTGTTCCATCTTCTTTGCAGAAATTACTGTCTGAACCTCTCTTTCCACCTCGATCTTATCGCTGATATGTTCAATGGTTGTTGCTATAATTTTGTGAAAATCACCGCCACTGCGTTTCGCGAACAAAAAAACATCGGAAAAATTCTGAATATCTTCACAATCGCTGCGAAGCGCAAATTCATATAACAGTTTTTCAATTGGCTGGTTCATTCCAACCGCCTGATTGATCTGATGCAGTTCTCCGACAAATATCCCATCTTGTCCATATAGTTCCGTCATCTCCTTCTCGCTCTCCCGCCATGCATTCTCCATGGAATATCCCGCCTGAAGTGCTGCTGCAACACTCTGCATTGCATCGCGGAACTGCAAGAGAAGTGCCTCTTTTTGCTGTTCCTGCCGTTTCCTTTTCTCTCTTTGAATACACAGTGGAATGAAAATAAAAGCAGTGGCCATGCCATATACAGACTGATATAAAATCCACGCTGCAAGCATTCCCGCCAGAAACCCCTTTCCAATGCAAACCATCATTTCTTTTTTGCTCAAAAAATATGTACTATAATCCATCCAGACAATACCCTGCCCTTATCATTTTCTCTGTGTGTATCAGTTCACCGACCTTTTCCATTGCTCCATGCACTGTATTTTCTTCCGCTTTCTCTTCTTTAAAGCGGTATATATCATTCAAAATGATCTGATTTTCCTCGTATCCTGCAATTTCTGTAATTGAAAGCACCTTTCTGCTCTTATCCCGCATACGTCCAAGATGAATCAGAATATCAATGCCTGACGCAATCTGGCTTCGGATTGCCGGAAGCGGCAGTTCCATCCCCATTAAAACCATCGTTTCCAGTCGGCTCAACATATCTTTGCAGGAATTGGCATGTCCGGTGGACAAACTTCCATCGTGCCCTGTATTCATCGCCTGCAGCACATCCAGTGCCTCCGCTCCACGGCACTCTCCCACAATCACCCGGTTTGGTCTCATGCGAAGTGCCGTTTTGATCAGGTCGCGGATCGTGATCGGCAGAACCCCTTCTGTATTGGCATTCCTTGTTTCCAACCGCACCAAATTGGGTTTGTCGATCAATTGCAGTTCTGCCGAATCCTCAATTGTGATAATTCGTTCCTCCCGTGGGATAAACTGTGACAATGCATTTAAAAATGTTGTTTTTCCGGAACCTGTCCCACCTGAAACAAAAATGTTATACCCGGAAAGCACAAGCACTTTTAAAAACTCTGCTGCCTCCTCTGTGATTGCTTCAAATCGGATCAGATTTTCCATCACAAACGGCTGCTCCGGAAATTTACGGATTGAGATAGCCGAACCGTCAATTGCAATCGGCTGTAACACAATATTTACCCTTGAACCATTTGCAAGGCGCGTATCCACGATCGGCGATGCCTCATTCACCATACGGTTATTACTTCCTGCCATCTGCTGAATGACATCATTTAATTTCTCTTTGGAAGTAAAATGCTTATCTGACTCAAACAGCTGCCCTCTTTTTTCGTAAAAAATATGCTTTGCCCCATTTACCATAATCTCTGTGATTTCCGGATCATCCAGTAATTCCTGCAACACATCCAGCTTGCGGAGCGAATGGAACAGATACTGTTCTAATGCTTCCTGCTCTGACAGTTTTAAAAATTTTTGTTTTCCGTAAATACTGCATTTTTCTGAGACAATTGCCCGGATTTCGGTATCACTCATCTCTCTGGTGAGGTCAATTTCCGCGAGAATATGTTCCCTCAGCTTTTGAATTTCTTCATCCGATGTCTGCATAATTCCTCCCAAACTCTCCTTTTCCTCACAATACGCACTCCAAACATTTGCTACTCATCCATGATCTCCTTCCATCTTCTGACAAAATCACCAAATTCACTCCACTGTAACTGCTCGATGACATTTCCACCGCCATGAATATTTTTAGCCGTATATGGCACATTGACTTTGTGAATTTTTTCTGCCACTGCCTGATATCCTGTCTTTTCCAGCCATTCATAAAAATGCTTGTCCCTGCACTCGTAAAAATAACCTTCCCTGCCAATCAGAAGCAGTTCATCACAGCGGCTCATGCAATCTGCCAGTTCCGACATACTCACGCCAAAATCTACGACAAGCACCTCAAAGTCCGTATTTTGTTCCATAAAATCAATAAATTGTTCCCACTCCTGTCTGCCAATCTGCCTGATATTTTCCGGATTTTCAAAAGGCAAAATCACAGATATTCCGGACATTTCATAGACACAGTTCCAAAAATACTCTGTCGTCAGTTCCCCACTGCGGAGTTTTAAAACTACGTCTGTAAAATCAAAATTCCCTGTTTGTCCGAATAATTCCCGAAAGCCCGAAAACTCAAGGAAATTGAAATACAGTACTTTCTGCTCTCTGCCAAGATTTACCGCATGCATCACCGAAAACAGTTCCTGCATCTCATGACATTCCGGCGAAACTACCCCGATCACCTTCCCATGTGTCGCAACCTGCACTCCCACAGGTTCCCTTTTGGTCATCCCTGCCTGCACATAAATCTCATGCAGCAACTGTTCCATCGGCTGATATTTCGTAACAATTTTCTTCTGCGGTATCGTATCTTTTTCCCACATTGCCTCCTCCGCCGCCTGATTTCCACACAGATCAGACAGATACATGATATTTACGTCCGAAGAAAACTCCTCAAATCCACTCCCGGCAATCACCAGATCAAAGTTTCCCATTTTCTCATCTCCGGTAAACTGCTCGATCGTGGAATAAATATTCAACTCAATTTCCTGCGCTTTATGGTTCATCATATAAGCCGCAAAGCGCTCACAATAAAACTTGTCCTTATCACAAAGGGCAATTTTAATTTTTTGCAACTACACACCTCCCTGTTACATACACAACTGCCAGCAGGATTTCGATGGAAAAATGAATTTTTGTGAATCTTTCCTTTTTCCCTCCCTGTGAAAGATAAAGCTGCACTACTTTTCCCATGCCAAGCACTGCTGCAAAAAGAAAGGAATCAAACATTACCAGAAATAACTGCTTTGTTGTCAAAAAACTACCTACTAAGGAAAATAATTTGATGTCGCCTGCTCCAAGAGCATGCATCTGAAATAAAAGAAATAAAAGAACCACCGGAATTGTAATATTAAGAATAAAATACAGAATACCAACGTACCCATTTCCCCAAATTTTGAGTACCAGTCCCCATATTAATCCACACACGATCAGCCGGTTACTGATCTTCATGCATTGCACATCTGTTACCACTGCAATCGATAAAAATGTCAGCAGTGTCAGATTTGTAATCGCCCCAATTCATCACCTCGCTTTGTTGTAAGTCGCATTATAGCAACCGCATTTTCGCTTGTCTATAGCAATTGTGAAAAAAGTCGAACTTTGGCAGTTTCCTACAAAAACTTTGTCACCTCAATTCCATAAAGGAGCGCAACCCCAGGGAATCCAAGGGTTCCGGATGTCAAAAGGGTAACCGGATTTAAACCGACATATATATCGAAGCCTTGCTTTTGCAAAATGTCATTGACCAGAAGAATCATGATGGCTCCAAGGACTGTCCGAACTAAAAAATTTAAAATAATCTGTGCTCTTTTTCTCAATAACAGTACCAGAAGAATAATTCCACAAATGATGGCAAGTACCACCATTCCCATTTTTTGATCCATAATCACCACGTTTTTTGTTTTAATTTATGATTGTTTTCTGGAATTTATGAAAATTATTTGAGATATTGTATAGTTTTTCCATTTCATGACTATACTGTTAATAAGATTTCAGTGACTGTTCCCATAAGGACAGAATTTTATTGATCGGAGGGGATTACCATGCGTATTTTACAAGAGGAATATGCAAAGGATAAACACTATGCACTTCTTAAGGATGACCTCCACCAGACCGCACGTGCACTGCAGGATGCTTATAATAATCTGGAAAATGTTGTCGATCCGGATCTGATCGACTGCTACATCTACGAGTTAAACTCGGTGCAGATGCGTTATAAATTTTTGCTCGCAAGCATAAAAAAAATGGAACTTTCCCAGTAATTTCCGGCACTTTAATCGAAAAGAAGAGGCTTCTATGCAAAGAAGCCTCTTGATTTGTCCAGTTCCTGGCAGTTTTCCACCAGATCACCTTTTCCGTATGTGTACCCGGCATACACCTGCTGGGTATTTTTCATCATTGGCGCAGAGGAATCTGTCTCTGCCACCTTGCAAAAACTCTGATATAATTTCCGAAGCATTTTTTCTGCATTTTCAATCTCCGTCAGACTCCGTTTATACATTGCTGTGGCAAGGGAATCCTTGCAGAAAACATAAATCCGGTAAAGATTTCTGGAGATGTCATAAGAAAAATCCAGTGTCTGCATTAACTCACCAATGGAATTCTGTGCTTTCCGCAGAGCCACCTTAAATTCTTCCCATTTTTCTTCCTGATATGCTTTTTTTGCATCATCCAGATAAGCGAAGATGATCTCATAATTGATCACCGTAAGCCCGCTCCGGTTGCTCTGGCTGATTCTTCTGGTAAAATCCAAAATCTGCTCTTTTTCCACGTTTTACACCATCCCTGCAAAAATACTACTGTAACAATGATAAAACATTCTGTGGAAGATCATTTGCCTGACTTAAAACTGACACGCCTGCCTGCTGAAGTACATTGTACTGTGTGTAATTGGTCATTTCCTCTGCCATATCCACATCTGTCAGTCTTGACATTGCATCCGTCATATTCTCCTCAAATGTATCGAGACTGGAAGTTGCATACTCCAGACGGTTTTCATACGCACCGATCTTGGAACGTGCATCGGATACCATTGCAATTGCATCGTCTAATGCACTGATCGCACGGTCAGCTCCTGTCACAGTTGTGACATCCAGATCATCGATATAAAGGCTCTCAGAAGAAATTTCCTGAATGCGGACATCCATATTCTGATGCTCGTTAGCTCCGATATGAAGTGTCATATTACCGATATCAGTCACATCAAAGACTGTCTTTCCTGTTTTGCCTTCTTTTGCCAGAAAACTCATGGAAAATCCATCTCTGTCCGTGATCGTCACTCTGTTGCCATCGGTTGCAACCGTTGCGGTGCTTGTGAAAATGGATGTATCTTTTGTTCCGACACTAAGTGCTATCTGGGCATCAGTACCTCTGGTTGCATCCTGCTTAGACGCATCATAGACCATGTCACCTGTATCCGGGTTCTTTGTCAGATTTGCAGTATATCCCAGTTTCTTTGCAAAATCTTCCGATGTAGTGCCATCTTTTCCGGAAAATGTCAATACTAATGGAACTGTAGAACCATATCTGGCTGCCTGAAAACCTTGAAATTCGTTCTGTTTTGCCTTGTCCGTCACAAGCTCTGCTTCTCCCACTTCAGCTGCTGCCCTGAGTTTTTCAAAAACTGCCGCCATCGTGTCATCTTTGTCAATATCCACGCCGTATCCGTTGATGGAAACAGTGCCTGAAACACCGATTTTGTTTGCAGCATCATCGCTTTTAATTGTATTGGCAGTAGATGCGGCCTTTGCTTTCTCTGCAGCTTTTACTATATCGATCTCATATTTTCCCGGGTTTACATAATCCGAAACATTCACACGGGAAACATTTGCGTTATCCGTATAAACACGTGTATCCAACGAACCATCCAACAGCGATTTTGAGTTGTACTCCGTATCTTTGGAAATACGGTTGACCTCTTCCTTTAACGCCTCAATCTCGTCCTGGATTGCCTGTTTGTCCTCTAAAGAGTTCGTTCCGTTTGCTGCCTGGACAGAAAGTTCACGCATTCTCTGTAAAATAGCACTTGTCTCATTCAATGCGCCATCTGCGATCTGAAGTACAGAAGTTCCATCGGATGCATTGGAAGATGCCCTGTCTAACGCATCGATCTGTGCCTGCATCTTATTGGAAATTGCCATTCCTGCAGGATTATCCTTTGCATGATTGATCTTCAAACCGGAAGAAAGTCTCTCCATGGATTTTGTAAGATTGTTTTCTGTACGAAGCAGCTGTTTATTGGTGATCACTGCTGACATATTATTATTAATTCTCATATTTTTCCTTCCTTCTCAACTCATCTGCTTCATATATCGTCAAAATCCTCTTTTTCCCTTAGAAAAATCTACAAATTTATTTGCTTTCCAAAGCAAATCGTATTATAATTACCTCGTTATTGGACACACTAATACGGCAAATATCACTTTGTCGTATGTGGGAATACAATGAAAAAGTTGCAGGACTTTTTCCAGAAAGATACAAGGAGGATATCAGAATGGCTCAGGTTAATAAATCAACCATGATTGGTGAATTACTTCAGATTGACCAGAATATTGCACCAATTCTTTTAAATATTGGTATGCATTGTCTTGGATGCCCATCTTCCCAGATGGAAACAATTGAAGAGGCAGCTATGGTTCACGGAATTGATCCAGATGCTTTAGTAAAAGAGATCAACGATTTCTTAGCAAAAGACCTCGCTTAGTTTTAAGCAAACATTTTAAAAAAGGTATCGGCAAATTGCCGGTACCTTTTCTTTTTGCCCGAAGGCTTTTTGATTCGTTTATAATTCTGCCAGAGTCTGAAGCGCATTTCCCTGCAGGATCATATGATAATGTTCCCTGAAAAATGCTCCTGTTGCCGGCGTATATGGCTGCTGCGCTGCATATTCTGATAAAATATTGCAGACCTTGTTGAATGTTTCCGGTGACTGATCACTCTTGCTCACCAGCAGATAATAGCGGTTGGCGGTCTGACTCTTGTAAAGATCATTCGCTCCCGCATAAAAACCATTCAATATATGCGCAAGTCTTGTCACTTCATCAAGATTCTTGAAAACAAACAGCTTTGTAATGTCTACAAGTACGTTTACCGGAGTTTCTTCCTTCGCTGTTTTCTCACTGCTCTCTGCCGTCTGGGTATCCCCCTCCGGCTCCTTTGCAGCTTTCTTATGCTCTTCCTGAATCTTTCTGAATAATCCTAATATATCATCAGCGCCTGCTGCCGCTGCATTCTGCACACTGCCTGAAATAGCATCTTCATACAAATCTTCTGGATCAGGATCTGAAAACCTGGAAAAACGTGTATCAAGTTCCTCCGGATATTCTACCTTCGTAATCACCAGAATAATTGTGTCCGCGGAAAGCGGGATAGCTTCAATCATAAGCGGTATATCGTCTGCTTCAAATCCAAATTCATAGGCAGCCTGCTGCATCATATCTCGAAACAGCATCTTCGCCTTTTCGGTCCCGTATGCGAGTTCACTGAGCTTAATCTGACGTTCTGCCAGATCTTCTCTGGTCAAAGTGCAACGAATCTGATTCTCATTCACTTTTTCAATTTTCATATTATCACTTCCTTCATCCGGAAAACCTTGTAAACTGTACATCTATTATAATCAAATGCCCTATTGATGTAAAGTATACCATTTTATTAAATATTTCTAAACTCATCTTCAATTCCTTTGCGCCCATAAAATTTTGTGAAAATTCACCAAAGTTATAAAAAGTAGTTGCAAAACAATTTTGTTCATGTTATAAAGGTATGCATGAGATGGCGAAACGGATACGCTTTGAAAGGAGCGATCTTTCGTTAAACCAACAACTTTGTTTGGCAAATACCGGGTTCTATCTACTCTTGGTACTGGAAACAGCAGCACCGTCTATCTTGCCGAACATATCAGACTGAACGTATACCGGGCAATCAAGTGTATCCCCAAAGACACTTCTCTGGTATCTTCACCTTCTTCGGAAGCCACACTTCTGAAGAATCTCAATCATCCTGGAATTCCCATTATTTACGATATTGAAGAAGATGAACAGTTCTTTTATATCATCGAGGAATTTATTCAGGGACAATCCATTGACACTTTTGTGTCATATCAAAAAATTTCCCATGAACTTTTAATAAAATTTGGTATCCAGCTTTGTGATATTTTAGATTATCTGCATCATTTAATGCCATATCCAATCCTATATCAGGATCTAAAACCAGAGCATATTATAGTATGTGGAAATCAGATAAAATTAATCGATTTTGGAATTGCATCTTTTTTTACCGGTTCTGGAAAAAATTATCAAATTTACGGAACAATGGATTTTGCTGCGCCGGAGGCTCTGAATGGTCTTCCAGTGACGCCTTCCGCAGATGTGTATGGACTCGGGAAAGTCCTGCAATATCTGAGCAGCTATACAACGGAACCCTGTTCCACTATTTTTCAGGCAATCATTCAAAAAGCTACTGCATATGATGCAGCGGACAGATATGAAACGGTCCGTCTTTTTAAAGAAGCTCTTGAACAGGATCTAAAAACAGCGCGTCCATCCGTTTCCCATCTCACGATCAAAAATATTTCTGTTTTTGGAAGCAAACCAGGTATTGGCACAACACATATTGCCATAGCACTTGCCAGCACATTAACTGCAAATGGTTATCCTTCCGTTTACACAGAACGCAATGGTAACAATCATCTGCGTTCCATGCTGCAGGAGCATCCGGCAGTCAAAGAGCAGGATGGTATCTGTTATTACAAATATTTCCGCGGTATCCCGGACTACGGTCAGGGGATTGAACCGCCCGATTCCAAAGACGCCATTTATGTGAAAGACTTTGGTGTATATCAGAAGGATATAATAGAATTAGGCCCAGAGAATTTTAATCTTTTTATCTTAAGTGGCAGTCCGTGGGATCTCGCACAGACCATCTCCACCGGATTGGAATTATCCCGTCTCGGAAACACCGCTTTTATCTGTAATTACAATAACCAGTCCTCTGCAAAAAAACTTGCAGGAAAACTCGGCTGTAAAGTATACTGCTTTCCTTTTGACGGGGATGCATTTACCTGTACCGAAACCAAAACAGATTTATTCTTTCATGTATTATCTTTCGAAAGGGGAAAAAAGAAATTTTTAAATTTCAGAAAAAGACAACCTTAAAACATTATTCGATCGGCATCTGTGGCTGCGGTCACGGCTGTGGTGTCACGCATCTTTCCATTGCACTGTCAAACTACTGTGCTTCCAAACTGCGCTGTTCCACTGCCTGTCTGGAACTAAACCAGTCCCAGGACTTCGAGAGTCTGTCCGGATTTACATCCAAGAACACACCTTTTTTTAAAAAAGAAAGCCCTCATAATATGTTTACCATTTATGATGTTGATTATTACCCTGCGGTTTCAATTGGGGAAATTCCGCAAATTTTAAATCATGGCTACTGTTATCTGCTGTATGATTTTGGTGTGCTGACAGAGGCAAACTACAATGAATTCTTACGATGCGACCGGAAAATCGTAATAGGCAGTCTTGCGCCGTGGAAAGAACAGCTTTACCACAAATTTATTCAATCAACTTTTATCGGGCAGAACTCTGTGGAAAACTTTTACTATTTAGTATTGTTCGGAGAAGGAAACGATATGCAGACTTTTCGTAAAAAATATCATCTGTCCATGGCGCAAATTCCCTTTTTCAAGAATCCGTTTCATATCGAAAAAGAACAGTTCCCTTTTTTACAGGAACTGCTTTAGGAGGCATTCACATTTTACACAATCGTAAAAAAACAATTTTAATTACTTTTTTCATCAGCATATGCATTGCAGGCATTCCTTTGTCGATTCTGCTCTTGATCCAGCGCTACAATTGTAAGGTATTAAAGCAGACAGTGTCTGCCTACGAAGCCGAACAGAACTCCTACGTGGACACAACCGTGTATCTTCTGTCAAAAGCACTTCCTGCCGGGGAAGCACTGACAAAGGATGATCTGACCTCGTGCACGGTAAAGCTTCCACGCAGTCAATCGATTCTCTATGCTTCTGACAGCAAAAATCTGATCGGTCAATATGCGAAAACGGCACTGAAAAAAGGACAGCTTCTCACAGCCGATTTTTTCTATTCGGATGAAAGACTTACAGAACGTAACCGCTATCTCGAATTATCAGATATCCGCTTACCGGAATCCGTTCACACCAATAATCTGATTGATATCCGAATTTCTTTTCCTACCGGCGAAGATTATATTGTTTTGAACCAGCAGCGTGTTCTTTCCTTATTAAAAAAAGATGAAGAAACTTCTGTCTGCGGTATTGCTTTAAATCTTTCCGAGGAAGATCTGCTCCGGCTGTCAAGTGCCCGTGTCGATGAAAATTTGTTTGAAGGTACCTATCTGTATGCGGTTATTTACCAGGCAGATTTTGAAAATGCTGCTGTGACAACCTACCCGGTAAACCCACAGGTATTCACCTTAATGCAATGGGATCCTAATATTGTTTCGCTTTTTACTGTAAAAAAGGAACAGGAAAAACGTTCTGTATTAGAGAACCATCTGCAATTATTTACCCAGAAGGAAATGGGGAATTCTATCGAAGCTGAGCTGGAATCTCTTCCGGACAGCCAAGAGGAATTGCCAGAACAGGATAATAATATATCACAAATGTAACCTATGCGTTTTCCTTTTGGTCAGGACTATAAGCAGGAGAAAATCTTATGGTTGAAAAAACAGAAAAACTCTATATGGAACTGTCCGCCTTAGAAAACAGAGGTGTGACGATCTGGCTTGAGGGAACTCCAAGCGATTCCCTCAATGTATCAAATCAATTATCCATTCACGAAGATACCTCTTACATGAGGGATTACGTGTTTGAAGAAGGGAGGCTGAAAGAGGTACATTTTGACAAGGTTTCTAAATAATCATGGATTTTTTTGTCATTCACTCCTTTTGTAAATGGAGATTTGTGACGTTAACTTTTGTAACTTATTATATTGTAGATATCGTTTATGCATAAAAGCAGTGGATGTTCTAAGGCCCTCAAAACCTGATGATCCAGGTGTCTATATAACACTATTTGATAAGAAAAAGATTCAGAAGCCGCGGGGAGTCCGCGGCTTCTTTGCATTTCTGTCGGTTCAAATTTACAATTTCTTTATGTCCACGAATAAGAAATTCTTAATAATACTTTTACTATGATTTTAAGTGTCAATATGCTACAATTGTTTCTGTAAATGTAATCCATTTCACCATATTGATCATTACATTTCACAAATTGATAAAATTTGTTCTCAAAATGCACTTTTTCGATAGAAAGGAACTTTTATGAAGAAAAAAATTATACCGGTTATTGCGGCTATCGCACTTATCATTGTCGTTGTTTTATTTATGGTATTAGGAAATATCATTGAAAAATACACTCCTTCCAAGGAGACAAAAGATCTGTCTGAATATTATGGACTGACTTCGGATACAGATGTTGCTCTCATATGCAACAACGAAGTCATTGATACCAAAGGAAAACTTGTAAACGGAGAAGTTTATTTAAGTTATGAAACAGTACGGAACTATCTCAATGCACGTTTTTATTGGGATCCCAATGAAAATATCCTCCGTTACACAACTGCCAATGATCTGATTTCCGTAAACGCGGAAAGTTCTGATTACACCGTGAACAAAGATACACAGTCATTTGGCCAGACAATTGTAAAAGCAGATGCCTCCACCGCTTATATTGCAATCGATTTTGTCAAACAGTACTCTGATTTTCAGTACAATTACTATACGGATCCAAACCGTGTCGTTCTTACCAATGCATGGGGAGATTATACCATTGCTTCTGCAAAGCAAAAAACAGAGATCCGTTATCAGGGCGGTATCAAAAGTCCGATTCTTACAGAAGCAGATAAAAATACCGAGCTCACTATTTTAGAACCGGGTGATACCTGGACAAAAGTTGCCACAAATGATGGATATATCGGTTATATCAAATCCAATAAACTTGGAACAACTTCTACTACGACAATTTCCAGTGACTATGTTGCAGAAGAATTTTCCCATATTACCAAAGATTACAAGATTAATATGGCATGGCATCAGGTAACCAATCAGTCTGCCAACGACAATCTTGCTTCTATCTTACAGAAAACAAAGGGAATTAACGTACTTTCTCCAACCTGGTTTTACTTAAACGACAACAATGGAAACATTGCTTCCCTTGCAAGTTCCACTTATGTTGATTACTGTCACCAGAATAGCATTGAAGTCTGGGCATTGATCAGCAATCTGGAAAATGACAGCGTCAATACCGCAGAAGTGCTTTCCCACACTTCCTCCAGAGATAATCTGACCAACAATATTATCTCTGCCGCTATCCAGTACAATCTGGATGGAATTAATGTCGACTTTGAAGCATTGAATGCGGATGCTGTAGGAAACTCCTACATTCAATTCATCCGTGAGTTGTCATTAAAATGTGCCAACAATGGAATTGTACTTTCCGTTGATAATTATGTTCCAAGTGATTACACTGCATTTTATAATCGTGCCGAGCAGGCTCTTTTTGCTGATTATGTTGTGATCATGGCATATGATGAACATTATGCAGGTTCCCCGGAAGCTGGTTCCGTTGCTTCGATTGGTTTCGTGACAGATGGTGTGGAAAATACTTTAAAAGAAGTTCCTGCAAACCAGGTAATCCTCGGTATGCCATTTTACACAAGAGTCTGGTCCGAGACACCGGTAGAATCCGATTCCACTGCAACCGATGAAACGGACACAACCGTTGATTACGAATTATCTTCCTATGCGACCAATATGACAGAAGTACAGAAACTCATCAGTGCAAATGGTGTGCAGCCTGTATGGCTCGATGATATCGGACAGAATTATGTCGAATATCAAAATGGTGGTGTCAACTACAAGATCTGGATTGAAGATGCAGCTTCATTGGAGAAAAAGCTTACCGTCATGGACACCTATGGTCTTGCCGGTGGTTCCTTCTGGAAACTTGGAATGGAAGATTCCTCTATCTGGGATACCATTATCAAATATATCAATTAATGTTTGAAAACGATCCTGAAACGCAAATTCAGGTACAACCGATCCATAGATTCATATCTCCCACAGTTTGTGAATACAATATAGAAACAAACTGTGGGATTTTTTTATGAAAAGAAAAATAGAATTGCTTATGGGACTTTGTGTGATTCTCTGTGCCTTTGTCCTCGCCCGTAAAGGAGCTGTTTTTGTACAGAGCGAGCAGGCAAAATCTGCGCCTGTCTGCATTGTTGTAGATGCCGGTCATGGTGGTGATGATCCGGGAAAAATCGGCATCAATGACGCGTTGGAAAAAGACATCAATCTTCAGATTGCATTAAAACTGCAAAAAATATTAGAACAAAATAACATCAAAGTTGTGATGACACGAAACACAGATGCCGGACTGTATTCCGAGGGCGCAACCAATAAAAAAGCGGAGGATATGCAGAAACGCTGTAAAATTATCGAGGATTCCAATGCCCTTTTTACGGTAAGTATTCATCAGAACAGTTACACTTCACCTGAAATTCAGGGAGCACAGGTCTTTTATTATGGACAGTCAGAAAATGGAAAAAAACTTGCCGAGATTTTGCAGACAGCTCTGATCGAACAGGTCGATCCCGACAACCACCGTGCTGCCAAGGCAAACGAAAGCTATTATCTCCTGAAAAAAACACCCACACCTACGGTCATCGTAGAATGTGGGTTTTTAAGCAATCCAATAGAGGCGGAACTGCTTTTGCAGGATGACTATCAGGATCAATTAGTCAACGCTATTTACACAGGCATTGAAACTTATCTTAGAGACGAACTCCCGCAAAGCGAATCATCATAATTATTCAAATTCACGGATTGTTTTTAAAAATGCCTCTGCAATATGGTATAAGCGGGCAGTCTGCACTTTGTATACAGAGTCCTCTTTTTCTCCCTCTGTGGACTGTCCCTCTTTATCCACAGCTTCTTTCACAGAAGCTGCCGGATCATTCACAGAAGTTACATTTCCACTCTTTCCAGATGCGACACCGGAAAAATGGTTTAAATCGAGATTTTTCTCTACTGCAAATCTGAGGTCTACCTGCTTTCCGTCACTCTCCTGAATGGCAGATGCCAGAAATCCCATCTGATCTGCCAGAAGATCTCTTGTCTCCTGTTTATCGGTCACAACCAGACCGCTGATTCCTTCCTCTTTCGCCTGAAATGTCGCTGCAATCTTACCGGACATTTCGCTTTCTAACATAATGTCCACAATACCTTTTGTCTCTACTCCACGGACAATCTTCAGGGAAACATTGGTCACTTTATCCCCCACCAGAACCGGAATGGAATACTGCTCTTTTTTCGCCAAAGTCTGATTAATGGAAAGTTTTGCCTGCATAAGACGCATCTCACGCACATCAATGCTTGTCACTTCATCGCTGGAGATCATCGTCTTCATCACGTTCTCCGCAACTTTTCCCAATGTCTCCTGAACCTCTGCCAATGCTTTTGGCTCCGAAACAGCCTCTCCAAAATCCTCGATAATACTTTCCTTGATCGCTTCTATATCTTCTGCTGTGATTTTTTTCTCACGATCCGGATTCGTACTCTCTTCCCCGAAGATCTGTCGGAACAGTTGATTGCAGTTCGCCATCATCGACTGGATAGCATTGACATTCATTGCGCTGTTTGGCAGATCAAACTGCTCTAACATCCGGTAAATCTCATCCGGAGCAGCCGCTGCTTCCTGCACCATCCGCATCTGCTCCTGAAGATATTCCCGCTCGGCTGCTGCGTCTGTGTCGACAGTTTCCGCAAGTGCATGCGCAAATTCCTCCGGCGTCATATTCTGCCAGTCCGGATACTTATCAAATACCTGCTGCAGTCTGCCCGGTGTCAAAAGATCGGCGGCATCTTTGATACAATTTGTCTGGTAAGCTGTCTCAATCTGATCTGTGATAGAATTAATACTTGCCGTCTGATCCTCTGTCTCCCCATAATCATTGTCCACAGAAATATCCATACGATTGGTCTTGTGAGATGACCGCACGGCAGTGAGCAGATTTTTCATGGTCATCTCTGCGCCTTGATTCACCAATGCACCGATCGCCGCACCGTCTGTCTGCTCCACCTGATGGATGAGACGGTAAATTCCGATATAAGAACTCCGCTCTTCCTCTGTGATTTGATTATTTTTCTCCAATTTATATAAATATTCGCTGAATTTCTGGTTATCATCTTTTCCAACTTCTGTTTTCACCTGCTCCACAACACGATTCAGATCAGAAATCTTCATTTCCAGTGGATTAATACCCTGCTTGATCAACTGTATGACAACCGCCGGTGTCATATTTTTAAACATCCGCTGTACTTCTTCATCCGCAGCCTTCATCTGCATAATGGAATCCTCTGTAATTTCGATTCCGTTATACCCAAGAATACGCACTGCACGACGATTTTCTTGCGTTGCTTCCACGCCAAGATCGTTTAAAATATCATCCACATTACGGAATGCCTTCTGGATGGAATCTCCCATATCAGCGCGCGGTGCTGTCATTAATGTTTCATACTGCTCGCCCGCCTTTTCCAGCGCAGATTTTATCTGTGTTCCCTGCTCATATGCCCCATTGATCGTGGAAACATCTGCCTCCGGAATTCCGAGCACATACGCCGGAACCTGTCCTAACTGCTCTACTTTTTCGGTTGTCTCCGCGAAAAGTTCAACATTTTCCGGGGTAGCATCCGCACCCTGTGCTTCCAATAAATTTGCATAGTATTGGTTTTCCATATTTTTTAACTCATCAACGAGCTGCACCAGAGGCTCTGTGTCGATGGAAATACCTTTTTTCAAAAGTGCATAATTCGCTTCCGCGGACATTGCAAGACGTACTTCTTCTAACTGTCTTTTTGCAGTAAGGAGTTCTAAACCTTTATCCGTATAAGCTTCCTGATTCTCTGCTCCGCTCTCTGTATCTTTTCCACGGTTTTCTGCTGCTTTGGCAAGATTATCCACAGTCAGCTCCATGCCATTGTTCACAACATAAGCAACATCTTCATCTGTAGCATTTTCAATCACATCTGCGGCATTCTGTGCCTGATCTCTGAGGCTGTAGCCCTCTGCCACCATTGCATCCTTTGGCATATTTCCCTCTGTAATTGCATCGGCAATCTGTCCCATTGCCTGTGATGGATCCGCCGGAAGTTCCAAAGTTTTCAGATCCTCATAGTAGGTCAGATTCTCTTCCGTGAGGGGAACATCGTTTTGGATCAGCCACTGGCAGTCTGCCATAGTATTCTCATTTACCGGCAATCCCATGGAAGAGAGCATGTTCTGGATCTGTCCTGACAACTGTTCCATGTTTTCTGCGGTCTGCCCTGTATAACCTGCACTGCCTGAAAACTGTGCCATGTATAAATTCTCGATCGTTGGCTGCAACTGATTATCCAGCATGTATTTGATCGCACCATCTGTCATCGGCTGCAGCATCTGCAGCTGTTCAAATGCTTCCATGCTCATTGCAATATTCTCATCTGTCGCCGGAAGATCAGCCTCCTTAAATGCCTGCTCCAACTGACTTGCGAGTGCCGCACTTCCTGTCATCGCTTCTAATTGTGCTGCATCAAGATCATCTCCAAACACTTCTTTTCCTGCTTTTGCAAGCTGCATTTTGATTTTGTCTGTCACCGTAATAATCGTATGTGAATCTGTGGAATCCAGGGAAAAACCTTCCTCCTGCATTTTCGCATAATCTTCTTCCGATGTTGTATTTGATAAAACTGCCATCTGATTTTTGCGGTCAAATGCATCCATCTCGGAACTTTCCTCAATCTTTTCCGCTATGGACTTTTTCTCTTCTTTGGCAGGATTCAGGTAAGTAGTATCCTTCATCTGAATGGAAGTCTGTCTGCCGCTCACGCTCTTTGTCGTCTTTGCTTTTTCTGCCACAATCCCGGAGGCAGTCTTTACATCTTTGCCTGCCGCCTGCTGCATTGCCTCTAAAATCTGATTCTGCTGTTCTACTCTCATCTATTTGATATCTCCTGTTTCGGATTTGATTTCACTGTTATTTATATCGGCTCATTTCCGGTTTTCTTAATACAACTGGAGTTTAGGTGACGTAGTATTGCAGATTTTATGGTGCTTTCTTAGTGTATAAAGGGCAGATATAAGCGGCATTTTACAAGTCCTTATTTATATGTTGATTATAAAGAAAACCGTACAGACAAAATATTATGTTTCTGTATTTATAAATTCAATAAATTCATCACCAGCTTTACCATTATATCTTTCTCATCTGGTTTGGATTCAGCAATCATTAATGTAATTGCTACTAAAGTTCCATCACTAAGTCGTTTTATACCATTTTGAAATAAAGCATTATTCTTATCTAAAAATTCAAGAAAAAGTGAAGCTGCTATTCTCTTGCAGCCATCTGCGTATGGATGGTCTTTTATCATTGAGCACATTCTTCATAAGTGATACGATATATTGGCTTGTTTCCATCAGGTTTACATAATGTCTGATGATCATATTGATCAAGTAAAACCAAAGCATCTGTATATTCATTTACTGCTTTAAGCACATCAGATTCCTCGATATCAAGAGCATCTGCAAGCATTCTAGTCTGAATATCAACCGTTTTTTCAAGTGCCTGAAGACGTCGCTCATTGATAGCATAGCCTTTCAAAATAAATTGTTTAAGAACATTATTTGCCCATTTTCTAAAGGCTATACCTCTTTGTGAATTTACTCTATATCCTACAGCCAATATCACATCCAAAGAATAAAATGCCACTGATTGTTTCACTCCAACAACACGCATTTTTTGCGTATTGTTATTTTTTTCAACTTCTGATGACTTAAAAACATTGTTAATATGCTTCCTGATATTCGTTTCATCTTTATCAAATAATACCGCCATTTGATTTGCAGATAACCATACTGATTCCCCATCCTGCGATACCGGAACCTCTAATTGTATATTCCCATCAGTAAATAAGATTAACTCATTTTCCATATTATTCCGCCTTGTTCTTGATATCTTGTCCGCATAAACCCACAACTTGAAGTTGTTATTGTAAATCATTTTTTGATATTTCAATCGATGGATAGTGCTCTAAACTTGTTAAGTCAACATCTAATGGAGTAACGTATTCCATATAAAATTTTTCAGGATTTTTATCTTGCAATTTTTTAAGTTTATTCTTAATTTTTTCCTCCTCTGTAGAAACAAAAACCACTGATACTACTCCTACCTTTTCACTTGGATTCATTCTGCTATCTTCAACATTTCCACATAAAATCATTCTAACTGTATTCATAATAATCCTCCTCCACATATAACTTCCGATTGTTCTATTTCTTCCTTTTCTGATTTGAAATACTTTTTTACTTCTTTCTCCAGCAACACAATTAACCATTTAATTTCTGGAAGATTTTTCTGCATCAATTGCAAGTTTATGTCCAAATATAATCATTCCTTATGCGTCTGATCTGGAGTATGCATTTTTCATCTGATTGCTCAGCTCATACAATACTTTATTCAATGTATCCTGCGTTTCTTTTTTTACCATGTCGGCAATTTTTTCATTTGCCTCCTGACGAAGCTGCATGCGTTTTTCTGCATCATTTTCTTTTGACAGAAGTTCATCATATTGGTTGATATATTCATGTCCTTTTGACATGACTCTTTCCTGATAACGTTCAATATGGAAAATGGATTTGCTATAAGAAGCATCTGCCATGGCTGCGATCATCCTGCTTGCCCAGTAAAAATTATCTGTTGAAGCATCGCCTGTCGTATTGGAAAAATACTCCGGTACTTTCTCTACATCTGTGTAGAACGGTGCGGCTGTATTAAATACGTTTGAAGCAAATGCCACCCATTCGATTGCCCGGCTGTCTTCTTCTGCATCCGGTCTCATCTGTATGATTCCTAAGAAATCTGTCCGGTTTACACCGATCGCACGATAAGCTCCCTTCATGGATTTCTCACCATAAGAAGCGTATGGATCGTATGGTGTTCCCTGAAAATGAGAAGAAAGCACATATTTTACATCTTCGATCGTCACCTTTTTCTCCGGAACCATGCACCAAGGGATATCATCAGAAAGTGGTGTAAAGTCTGCATCCGGTCCATCCCAATTCATTGTATTCGGATTCAGACAGCGTGCCATATACCATGCTCTCGGTGTATTGTATACATGATCGGAGTCATCATGACTGCCAAAAATATCTCTTGGATTAAATGTTCCATCCTGTGAAAGGTTCAAATGATATTTTTCAACAAACTCCTTCAGATCGGCGGAACACATATATTCTTTCTGGTTTGAAAGTGCATCCTCAAGATCAAACTGATCCATTCCAAACTGATTTGGCATCATGACATAAACATCATCCGGTACTTTTCGTGCGATCCAGTGATGTCCACCGATGGTCTCAAGCCACCAGATCTCATCTGCATCCTGGAATGCAATTCCATTCATTTCATAAGTACCATACTGTTCTAACAGGCTGCCAAGACGTCTGACACCTTCCCTTGCACTGCGTATGTATGGAAGTACAATGTATACAATATCCTCTTCCCCGATTCCTCCAGGAATTTCTTCTTTTCCGTCTTTTGCAAGCTGATATCTTACAAGCGGATCAGCTCCAAGAACTCTTGGATTGGATGTGATCGTTTCGGTTGCTGTCATTCCAACATGTGCTTCATTCACTCCGCAGGCTGCCCAGATACCTTCGCCCTCTTCTGCATTTGGCATTGCAGTATAACGCATGGGATTTTCCGGAAGCTCGATTTCGACATGCGAAATGACCGATTTATAGATTTTGGGCTGTTCTTCCGGGTGGATCACTGCAAGTTTTTTTGAAGTATAATGTCCGGATCCTGAATCATCATTTCTTGCGATGATTGTTGATCCGTCATAACTTGCTTTTTTTCCTACTAAAATTGTTGTACATGGCATAGCTGTCACACTCCTTATTTTATATTCTTTTACCTCTCGTAAAATACATTATCATGTTCCAGTGGGATGCTTTTTGCATCCATATTTTCAATCCATACGTAGGTACGGTTTTGTAAAAAAATGATCAGCTGGTCGATCAGCGGTTCCTCGCCTTCTACTTCCATTTCCACGCTGCCGTCATACAGGTTTTTCACCCAGCCGGTCAGCCCGAGCTGGTTTGCTTTCTGTACTGCATAATAACGGAACCCCACTCCTTGAACTCTGCCATAAAAAATGATATGTTTTCTTATTTTTGTTTTCTTTTCCCAAAACATACTGATCCGCTCCTGCCGTCTTTCCTGATATCTACATGAATTCAACTTGAACTTTAGAACTTCAGTCTCATCTGATTCCACACGACATTTCCGTGCACAGATTCTGAAACGCCTTCATTTTCAAAACCAAATTTTGCATAGTAATGCACCAGCCGGTCTTTGCACGTAAGGACAAGACCTTTTCTTCCCTGGTCTTTTGCATCTGCGATCGCTCTTTTTAAAAGTTCTCCGGCATAGCCGTGATTCCGGTATGCCGGAAGTGTATTTACACCAAATATCATCTGCCATGCTCCATCCTCCTGATGCATGGACGCATTTTCATACATTTCATCTGTCAGGTCTTCCTGATCTGTCACCATACCATCAACAAATGCGATTAATGTATCATCGTCGAACATCAGCCAGAAATGATCTGCATAATATGAAATCCGCTGCTCAAATTCCTCTTTTGTTGCCGCCTCTGCTGCCGGAAAGCATTCTTTTTCCACTGCTGCAATCTGGTCGATGTCTTGTAATGTTGCAGTTCTTATATTCATTTTCATCATCTCCTGTTTTTTTCCGGATTTATATCTAATGGTGTTTGTTCTGCAAATGTTATCTTTTTTCTAACGTTCCTTTTCATTGTTTCGGGCACGGTAATCCGGAATTTTATAATATGCGGCTGCCTCTTCAAAATATTTTTCATCAATGTGCGGCCACTTTGCCTGAGCATTGTCCTCTAACGCAAGTTTTTCTGCCAACTCAACCATTTTGGCTGAACAGTCGATTCCGGTAAGGATTGTCAGAATGTTGCTGTTCACAAACCACGGTGCTATAGAAAGCAGACCGCCGGTGATCATATCCTGTGCCACTTTCCGGTTATCGTATGGAATTTTCAAAAATTGTGGCTTCCACACTGTTTTTCCATTCTCGAACCCAGACTGTAAGATCATGCACTGTGCATAACCAGCATCATTAATGGCAATTCCCACGCTGCCAGAATTAAAATAATGTTTTTCCCGATAAATGAATTCTCCCGGATAATGGGTATGGGCACAGATGAGATAATCCGTGTCGATTTTATCTAACCACTGCTTTACCGGGGATTCATTGAATTGTAAAAGTTCCCTGCTGCTCGCCGGTGATCCGTGACAACAGGTAATGGACGGATAACCTGCTTTCTCATAAATAAATGTGATTGGAAGATTCCGAAAGAAATCAAAATCTTTATCCACAAGCTGCCCGTA
>OIZP01000262.1_pt1 | contig 35148 bp, 22 predicted proteins | sample 1588531 | NCBI WGS metagenome assembly OIZP01 (sample SAMN03283283) | human gut metagenome | biome: human-associated habitat; material: feces | host: Homo sapiens | place: Peru | collected 2012
ACGCGAGACTTAAAATCTCATCACCGGCGGATACATCCCCCTCTTTGAGTATCTTTATCTCACTATAATCAGCAGTGTTGCCAATTAAAACCGGAGTAATGACATTAAGATCTGCTGCCTTAATCTGCTCCAAGTCAGCCTCCATCAAAAGGTCACCCTTCTTCACCTGATCACCAACGGAAATATGTGATTTAAAAGGATCACCCTTTAGTGTCACTGTATCCAGACCAATGTGCAAAAGCAGCTCGACTCCCTGAGTGGTCGTCATGGTAAAAGCATGCAGCGTGTCAAATACAGCTGTCACCTCACCATCCGCCGGAGCATAAAACCTGCCCTCTGAAGGAATCACGGCTACGCCGTCTCCCAATATCTTCTCAGAAAAAGTAGGATCCGGAACCTCTGTGATAGGAACCACTCTGCCGTTGCACGGAGAACAGATTACCTTTTCCTTTGACTTATTCTTAAAAAAACCTAACATGATATCTCCTTTCCGTCGATATACACACTCACAATATCCAAATCATCATTGAGAAGCACAAAATCTGCTCTCTTTCCTGCAGAAATGCTGCCTGCTTCATCATAGATGCCAATCTCCTTAGCCGGATTGGCTGTAGCACACATAATTGCCTCCTCAAGCGGAATGTCTGCCTGCCTTACCGTAAAACGCATGCAATCCATCAGATTGGTTGCCGAACCGGCAATTGTTCCATCATGGAGTGTGGCAAGCGGACCTCTGACCGTCACTGCCTGTCCACCGAGTGTATACTCGCCATCCTCAAGCCCTGTGGCTCTCATGCTGTCACTTATTAAAATCATGCGCTCAGCCCCAAACATGGCAAATGTCGCCCTGATAACCGACGGATGAATATGCACACCGTCACAAATGAGCTCCGCATGACACTTTTTGGAATCTCTCACAGCCCCGATAACTCCCGGATTCCTGTGATGAAGCGGTGGCATCGCATTATACAAATGTGTAGCATGGCTTGCACCATGCTCAATAGCCTCTACCGCGGTGTCATAATCAGCCGCCGTGTGTGCTATTGAAACCACAACACTTCCGCTTACCTTGTCTATAAACTCAATCGCACCCGGCTCCTCCGGAGCGATATCTACAAGCTTTATCAAGCCATGGGCCGCATCCTGAAGCTCGCAGAAATAATCATAATCACATCGCATGATATTCTCTGCCGCCTGTGCGCCCTTTTTAGAAGGACTGATAAAAGGTCCCTCCATATTGATACCTACAAGATGTGCACCACCATGATAAGTATAATCACCGGCATTTTTCATGACACTCAAAAGCTCTTCCCTTTGAATGGTCATAGTAGCCGGACACACGCTCGTCACTCCGACAGAAGCCTCGTATGCTGTAATCACATCAAGTGCCTCTGTGGTGCCGTCACACATATCAGCTCCCTTGCATCCATGAAAATGAATATCCACAAGACCCGGTATCATGATAAGACCTGATGCATCTATAATCTCCTGCGATGCGCTGTCATTAGCCGCGTCTGTGTCAGCTGTTCTCTCCAAAACACTGTCAAAACGGCCATCCTTAACGACAACATCGCCTTGCATAAAGCTGCCATCCTCTGTAAATACCCTTGCATTTTTTATTATCATATACATGCACCTTCTCAACTAAAAAACATCTACAAGCAACTCAGTGCAGCCTCATCCGCTACAAGCGTAACATCATTATGCAGCTGCAATACAGAAGCCGGCACCTGTGGTGTAATCGGTCCAAAGAAAGCCTTATGCACAATCTCTGCCTTATCCTCACCACTTGCAACAATAAGAATCTTCTTAGCCTGCATGATGGTCTTGATGCCCATTGTATAAGCCTGCTTCGGAACATCATCAGCCGATGCAAAGAAGCGCTTATTGGCCTCAATAGTAGACTCTGTCAGATTCACACAGTGTACCTGCTTGTCAAAAGACTCGCCCGGCTCATTAAAACCGATATGACCATTGTGCCCGATACCAAGAAGCTGTAAATCAACACCGCCAAGAGACTGAATCAGCTCTGTATAGCGCTTGCACTCCTTCTGTGAATCCGGCTCCATGCCGTTTGGCAGGTGAGTATTCTCAACCGGAATATTCACATGATCAAACAAATTCTGATGCATAAAATAATAGTAGCTCTGGTCATTCTCACGGCTTAGTCCCTTGTACTCATCAAGGTTCACCGTCATAACCTCTGAGAAGTCCAAATCCCCCTTCTTGAACCACTCAACGAGCTGCTTATACAAGCCGATAGGTGTAGAGCCTGTAGCCAGTCCCAATACACAATTAGGCTTCATAATAACCTGTGCGGATACAATATTTGCAGCCTTTCTGCTCATATCTGCATAATCCTTAGCATGATATATTCTCATGAAAAATCCCCCCAATTCGTAAAATATACCCAATACTATCTGCACAACCTTCAAATGTGTTGCTTGATTGCATATATGCATTTTACCTTATATAGGACATTTTGTCCAGTACTTTTTGTTATATTTTGCACATTTTGTAAAAAAAATATTAAATTTTAATGCGGTGAAGTGGTAAAATTGCATAAAAATAATCCGTTACACTTATATCTCGTATAGCGGATTACCCTGTAAAATACAATTATTTATAATCTTGAGTGTCCAGCCATAGACCATCATACTGTCATTATTAAGAGAAAATGACAGCATATTTTTATCAGAGAGCAGTGAATACTTTGTCACATATGTCAGAAAGGCGGTCTTGTCTTCCGTGATTAGCATTGTAAGCAGATAAGCACAAAAGAAACCACCGCAGGAATTTAGCTTAGTTAAAGCGTTAAATTCTGCGGTAGTTTTAATTATGCAGTCTTTTTAATTTCTATATCCATAATACCAATACCAATATAGCGCATTCACCAGATTTTTTAATTCCTCAGATGAATTTCCACTATTAATGACCTTCTGTGAATAGCTGAACGGACCATAGTCCAGCTCGAAAATACAGGCCTTATTCTTTTCGATGACTTTGCATGCATAATTACTATTCAGGTTGCGTGCCATTATTCCGTTTATATCTACACAATACACCCCATCTGAAGCCTTTTTAGGTGTCAGACTGACTTCATTGCCATATGCATTAACATAGCTGAACTTGTAATTGTTTATATCACAGCCTTCGTTCACCATAAAATAATGTCTTACCGTCATCTCCGACTTACATATCAGAGAGCTTCCGTAATATGTCAGTCCATTACTCTGACTATTTGCACTATCTGTTTTAATAACAGCCTTATATTCCTCAAAATCAGCCGCTGCTACAGCTTTATCTGTATCGCTCAAACCAGCATTTGCCGGCTTATCAGTGTTATATTTAAAGAAGTTCTGCGCTGCGGTTCCATAGTTTAAGAGTGCCTTCACAAGCTTAATGGTCTCCGCCGGATACTCGTTTGATTTTGACAGGAGCTCGGTGGCATATTCTTTTACACTGTAGGAATACTCTTCCTTAGTATTGTTATCAATCACTATTCTTGTCTCGATAGTATCAGACATCTGTGCCGCATTCACCGGACATGAGAACTTGTATAAGGTTTTACCATTCTCATTTACCTCAGCGGCGTCACTCGCATTAAGCTTATATGTCTGACCACCGATTTTAAATTCCAGATAAGCATCATGCTCAAACACCGAATCAGACATTTCCATGTAATAGTTTACATCGATGTTGTCTTTAAGGGTTATGCTTCTGCCATACAAGCTGACCTCAGGACTCTTTGAAGCGTATTCCGCTGTAAATGTAAAGCTCTTTGCACTTCCTGTTGCATTTAAGGTTACCGCTGCCTTGTCTGTCGTCCATGCCAGCTGATTTATAGCATACGCTATAATACCATTTTGAATACCTGAAATACTCGGCGGATAAGAAGAATTGTCAGCTGTTATTTCAAACTCGGTCTTTTCTGCATCCAGATTTTTCTGAATCCTGTCTGAGTATGCTTTTGCCCACTTTGCAGCATCTCCTGTCCTGACAAAATAGTTGTCGGCAAGGCTTGTTGAACGTGTATTATAGTCGTCTTTGGTATAAATTTTGCTATGACCCGGATGTGCTATAGCAATCAGCTCATCCGTCAGCCCAAAATACAAATGTCTCTGGTCAAAGCTATACCAGTTATCGCTGCTGTCATCCCAGGTGCAGTCCGTCTGATACCACTGTCCGTCCAGCTTCATTGCATTCCAGGTGTGTCCATCATAGGTATCCCTTGTCTCGCTGTTTTCTATTCCTGCTGCAGTAAGGAGCTTTGCATATGCACTCTCATACGACTGACAGGTGCCAAGCCCTCTGGTCAGCGCACTCTCAGCCGAAGACCATTTCAGGGTTTTATCATACTCAAGCTGGTCAAGCAGCCAGTCATGCAGCCACAGAGCTTTTTCATACTCTGAGCCATCAGTCTTGCTGTTGCACTCAGCTACTGCAGACCGGACAATCGAGTCAACACTCGGGTATTTATCATCCGATACACTTATATTAAAATTCACTCGCAGATAGTATAAATTTGCTGCTTTATCCATCACATAAAACTTAAAATTATAGGTACCGGTAGCAGTCATGGTAAATGTATAATCGCTTGAAGCACACTCCGATGTATAATCAATCCACTCGCCGCGGCTTGGATCCGCTACTGCTTCAAATGCCCATTGATTTGGGCTCGAATAGCTCGGTGCATCCATTCTGAATTTATAGTTTCCTGAGCCGCCTGTTGCAGAAACATGGAATGTGGCCGGCTGTCCAAGTACCGGATCATTCCATTCTGCTTTTAGTGTCACACCACCCGATGTAGCCTCTTCGCTATGTGCATATGTAGTCGACTCATCCCAGGATTTTTCAGTCATAGGATACTGTGTGTTAAACTCAGCTGACGTATAGTCCAGATAGTGGCTGTCTGCCACCTTCCATGATTCGCGGGTATGATCCCTAAAGTCTGCTTCTGATTTCAACAGGTACTCATTATAGGTGTCCGCATCCTGTCCATCCCAGGTACAGTCCACGTTATAGTATTTACTGCCGATTCGCACTATATTCCACCCATGCGCTCCTCCATTGCCGGTACCGCTGATAATTCTAACCGACAGCCCTGCTTCCTTGCACAGTCTGTAGAAAAGCACGGCATATCCCTGGCAAACAGCTTTTCCGGTGCAAAGAGCGCCATAGGCTGTATATATCTGCTCCTCAGTTGAATTGTAGGCATAATCGACATTATTACAGATATAATCATGAATCTTTATAATCTTTTTGGCTTCGCTCAGTCCATTAAGCTGCAGTTTCGTCATTGCCACAGCCACAGCCTCTGTCAGCTTTGCTTCCTGCTCTGCATTAGAATGATATGACATGGTATATTTTATATATCCTGCAGTACTGTATGAAACATTACAGCCTGCATATCCATACAAAAGTGCATCCCCCTCCTGTCCGGTAGAGCTTTCATCGCACTTCATTGCATCATATAATAAATCCCAATATAGCCCATCCTTGTGTGAAGTAAACCAAGATTCCGGAAAATTCAAGTTTATTTCCGTTTCTCTGCTAACCATCTGCTTTCTGAGATATAAAACGGCACTGTCATAATCCGAAAAATACTGTCCTGTGGATGACCCAAAGAGCTGCTCGCCATCTGCAGACTCCTTATCTGAGCTTTCGGAGTCAAGCTTCCTCTTTAAATCATCAATGCTGATAACATCCTCATACAGTGGATTTACCGCATAGATAGTATTTTCCTCCGGTTTCGTGACCTCTGATTGGTTGCTCGAAGCTTTGACTCTTTCCATTGTCGTTACTTCACTTGCCTCTACAATAGTTGCTGGAACCATTGTAATCAACATAATGAATGTTAAAACAAGGCTAATTAGTCTTTTGTTCATACGTTGTTCCTCCCGACTTCTGCCATTATAAAACAGCATTGCATTGTTTCAGTTTATTGATAACTTATAGTTCCATATTACTATTTTATTATGCGTGTTGCAATAATTTAATTAACAATTATTGGGTTTCTCCTTAGCCTGTGTATCATTTCTTTCTATTTCATTGATTATTTCATGTGATCATATTATAATTCTGCGGTGGTTTTAATTATGCAATCTTTTTAATTTCTATATCCATAATACCAATACCAATATAGCGCATTCACCAGATTTTTTAATTCCTCAGATGAATTTCCACTATTAATGACCTTCTGTGAATAGCTGAACGGACCATAGTCCAGCTCGAAAATACAGGCCTTATTCTTTTCGATGACTTTGCATGCATAATTACTATTCAGGTTGCGTGCCATTATTCCGTTTATATCTACACAATACACCCCATCTGAAGCCTTTTTAGGTGTCAGACTGACTTCATTGCCATATGCATTAACATAGCTGAACTTGTAATTGTTTATATCACAGCCTTCGTTCACCATAAAATAATGTCTTACCGTCATCTCCGACTTACATATCAGAGAGCTTCCGTAATATGTCAGTCCATTACTCTGACTATTTGCACTATCTGTTTTAATAACAGCCTTATATTCCTCAAAATCAGCCGCTGCTACAGCTTTATCTGTATCGCTCAAACCAGCATTTGCCGGCTTATCAGTGTTATATTTAAAGAAGTTCTGCGCTGCGGTTCCATAGTTTAAGAGTGCCTTCACAAGCTTAATGGTCTCCGCCGGATACTCGTTTGATTTTGACAGGAGCTCGGTGGCATATTCTTTTACACTGTAAGTGTATTCATTTCCACTATTACCATCCACCACCATTTTAGCTTTAACCGTATCTGACATCTGTGCAGCATTTAGCGGACATGCAAACTTATATATAACCTTTCCGTTTTTATCAACAGGGATTGCATCGTTTACACTGACCTTGTATGGCTGGCTATTATTCACCGTAAACTCCATATATGCGTTGCTGTTTGATTTGATACTTTCAGGAAGCTCCATATAGTAGTTCATATCAATATTATCTTTTAAAGTAAGGCTCCTGCCAACAAGCTTCTCAGAATCTTTTTCTACATTATTGGCGGTAAATGCTTTAATACAGAAATTACCATACACATTCTGATAATTCCAACTGCGGGAATATGCCAACCCTGTCCCATAGAAATAATAGCTTGCCGTATTATCACTTGACGCATGATTCTCCCACACCATTTCATTATTATAATTTACATCTCCGGTCATCGCTGCCTCAATGTCAATGGCAGGTGTATCAGTAGTCACTACAACCGAATAGCTTGTCCCAGGCTTCAGATTAACCGCTGATTTAAGTGGAATGGTATATACTCCGGCATAGGTTGTCTGCCCTGTAGTGGTAGCAGTCTCCTGCTTTGTTCCGCTGGTTGGCTTTGTCTTATCCTTTAAACCTGTATAAATCTCTATTGTATAATTCACATTCGTTTTAGATGTAATAGACAGGGAAACTGCTTTTAAGTCCTCAGAAGATACTCCCTGTTTTGCCTGAGTAGTAAAAACATTGGCCAATTTTCTGTAACCGCTTTGATGGGCTACATTTAATCCTCCATCAACCTGATAATTGTTATCATATCCATCATTAGCAGAAAAATCAAACACCCAAGCCGTATCGGATAAAGAAAACGTTTCATATGACATCCAGAAATAACTCTGATTATAATATGAACCGGTTCCTTCTCCCCAACTATTACGAATAAGCCATGCACCATCTTTTTCAGGTTTAACACCATCTCTGAAATTATCTTTAGAATAGTTATCATCCCATCCAACAACCATTACCGCATGACCTGCTCTGTTATTTGTTTTATCATTATAACTGTTATTTATGTAATGATATCCGGTATCATTATGACTATACATAATTCCCACTGCACCATATTTTTTTATGGCTTTTTTCACATCTGATGCATTTTCCTTGATATTAATCATGTATGTATTTTCCAGATGTGCCTTATCCTTTGAATATGCATATTCATCAGATAAACCTGTATTAAGAAAAGTATCAATAGTGCTTGCTGTATATCCGTTGCTTGCCACCTTACTATATGGTACATCACTCTCGCTTACCGGACCACACCACTGTCCCATTCTGCGTGCCGCCATCAAATAGTTGCCACCACGATTGAGATAACCATACTGAACACTTGTATTATTCATATAGTACTTTGCATAGTCCCCCTCTGTTCCACCAAGCGGATCTAACAGCGAATTATATGCATAATATGCTAGATGCAGTTCACTAAGATCTATATTTTTATCAAACGCACCATCATTAATCAGATCAAACTCTGCAAGACCTATTGACGAAAATGTCCAGCATGTGCCAAGGGGATTTTGATTACGAACAGACGGATATTTCGCCTTGATATCGCTGACTCCATTTGCCGGATACTTGCTCTCTATAGTTTCATCTGCAGAATATCCCCAATAATCAGAATACGGCACCGCCTCATCCGGTTCATACACAGGTGTATTATAATCCAAATCACTCAGAATATATCCACTTGTAATGCTATTTTCTACAATTGGCTGTTGTTCTGCTTCAACTCCTTGCTCTGCTGACACCGGTTCTGCTGCCACCGGAACAGCCGCACCTAATATCATAGCCGCACTTAACACCAATGATAAAAACTTTTTTGTCTTCATTCGACTTCCTCCATTGTATTAACTCCTCTTACGTTTCTTCTTCAAATGTAGGTAAAACCACAACTGACGTCACATTAGTCAATCGGTATAATTGGAAGCTCTATCACTCCGTTATCAGATTTCGGTTCATTATTATTATTCATTTCTGAATTGTTTATTTCAGATTTTTTATCAATCTTATCACCTGTTTTATTTACATCGTCTGAAGTGTTTTCTGATTCATCATTTTTCATTATATCAGTCTCATATGAATTCCTAGAATCATTATTATCGGTGTTTTCTGATGAGCTCTTTGTATCACCAGATTTGTCCTTATCATCGACTACTGTTGCTTTGTCTTTTGAGGAATCTGATGAATTCTTATCCACATTACCAGTCTCTGTATTTTCTGTATCCAATATCATTTCTGTAGCTGATACTGCCTCTGTGGCTATTTCTGAGCTTGTTTTATCTTCAAGCGCTATATTCTTTGCAGACAGTGCTGCAACTGTAATTGCTACGCCAAAAATCAATATCACTATTGTGCTAACCATTTTTTTGTTAAACTTAAATTTCATTTTCTATATCCTAGTATAATTATGGTGTAGTCAATCAAGACTACTTGGTTAATAAGATTCTGTAAATCAGATAACTAAAGAAGGAATTCTTCCTTCATCAGATACTCTTTACTTGTCCAACTATATGGCAAAAATACTTGTGGCATTCCATCTCTTCTTACACTAATTTCAAAATACTGCCGATAATACTCAATTCCTTCAAGCCCAGCCTTGCTCAAATAATCATCAAATATTCTATTGATATTTGCAAATATTTTCAAAGCCTGCTTACGATTGTGCACTACAATGCACTCGCTTAAATCATCAATTGAATGCTCTTTAATATACCCATCATTGCATATATATCTATGTTCATTTTTTACCAATTCAGCCAAGCTGCAAGTAGATGACTTTTTAAATTCGAAATAGAAATCTATAGGTTCTGTCTTATAATCGTCAGACGCTGAAAAAGCCTCTAAAAAATTCCACTTTTCATAATTTTCTTTTATATATGCATGCTTTTTAGCAAGCTGAATTTTCTCTCAACTCTCAAAGTCAGGAATTATACTCTAGTACTATATTTTATGCAACAATTTATTTAATTTTTTGATATTCAAACCAATACATTGCATCAAGCAACGTCTTCAATTCAGAGGTTAGCTTTGAACTGCCATATGCTTTTGCAATGTAGTTCATCGGCTGATAGTCCAATATAGTTTCTGTATTTCCATTCGATACTATCGTCCTCATGCCAGAAAAGAAATTTCTGTTTGTACAAGTTACTTCTATATAATACATGTCTTTATCTTTCGAACGACATGGTGTAGCATAGCCTATCATATCTCCGCCCACATACGTTGCAAACGAATAATTTGATATATCTCTGCCTGAATCAAGCTTAAAATAGTGTCTGAGCTTTACATCATCTCCCACCACAAGGCTCGATCCGTAATAGTGTATTCCACTCATTGAAAATTCGCTGATGCTTGAATTGGCTGCATACTGCTTAAGCGTTGCCTGTGGAATTTGTTGTATCGTCTTATCGGCATTCGTAAGGCTTCTGTTGGCTAATGCATATGTCATAAATCCAAAATACTGCTGTGATGCAGCGCCATAATTCAACATTGCTTTTGCCACCGGCTTATATGCTGCATATTCTTTTGTATTGTTTGCCAATAAGCTCTTGGCATAATCCTCTACTGATGTTGAAAATGTATCCAGCACTTTTCCACTATTAGAGAGTAACCGTAAATTTACTTTTTCGGTCATCTCAACTGCGCTTATATCAATTCTTGAGCAATATGATTCGCCATCACCAACCGGACTCTGGTTCAATGCCACATAGTGTGGTGTTCCGCTGTCACCTTCACAGGTGTACTTGACCATGCAGTCTCCTATGTCATACGTAGAGCCGGTCATTTTCCAGTAGATATTTAGACCGATATTATGATTCTCCAATAAGGATATACTCTGGCTCTTCGATACACTTACCTTTTCGCTTCCTGTATTTGTATTTTGACTTCCGGATGAGGTATTTCCCGGATTTGCATCTTCTGACGAATTTCCATTGTCTGCGTCTGCCTGTCCATCTGTTACCAGATACCATATTGATTCTTCTTCAAAATAAACATTACCGGAAGCATCAAGTGCTCTTATTCCTATACAAAAAGCTCCTGATTCCGAGTCATTTGTCGGTGTTATTTTAAGCTTATTCTGTGAAGTCTGCTCTATGTTCACCGCAACTTTATCCTCTTTTTCGCTTATATACCATTCGTATGCAACATTATCTACATATTTACTTACAGCCTTGCCACTCTTATCATAGGCTGTCTGCTTTGTTCTAAGATTGCATGTATATGAGGTGCCGCGGTTTATAAGCATACCTGAGCTGCCACGTTCTTCATCGAGTGTATATGTGGCAGGAACCACTTCATACTCAGCAGTTTTCTCACCGGTACGTTTTTCCTTGCCATAATAGTAGTGATAGCGTACTGTGAGTTTTGTCTTTCCAGGCTTCATTCCGGTATATTTCCACTCATTACCGGCATTGGATATTGTTATGATGCTTTCATCCTGAGAAATTACTGAGTCAACTACATATATGTATTTTTTCCCGCCAGCCTGCGACCGCGTATCCTGTGTCAGTTCACCTTGTCCGTTAGTTCTGACATTTTCCGTCTGATTGACACACACTGTTCCGGCTGCAAAGTCTATATCAAAGCCATCCTCAGAAACAAGCTTAGCATTTGTCTTAGATACCTCAGCAGTTCCATTGTAAGCAATAACAGTAATATCAATATCCTGAGGGCTGTACCGGCTGAGCCAATTCGTGGATAAAGTAAAATATACCGCATCCCCAAGAACTCTGATTGTATATGAGTTCCGGTCAATTGCTTTCTCACTTCCATCCGATATATAAAACAGCTTATATGAATCACAAGCCATAGAAAGATTGCTCTTTGATACACATACTGTCAAATCAACGCCTTTTCTATAAGCGTAGCTGCTCTTAGTGAATACAAATCCTGATTTATATTCTGTCTGTGCAGACTGAACATTTATTGATGCACTGTCTGAATTGGTGTCTGCATATGTGATTGTGTGAATCGGTGTCAGGGCGAGAGTGAATGCTATTCCTAACACAATTGGTTTTATCTTATTAAATTCCATGTAACCTTATTCCTTAATTTCCAGTTAATTACTTTGATGCGGTACCTAATTCATAAATCGCACAGTTCAAAAGTGTGCTATAAAATTCTTCTAACAACCGGATTAGGTGGAATTTCTCTTTGAATGTACAAAAGCTTTCCTCTAAAATAAAATGGTTTATTTGACAAAAGTAAATCATTTCCTAAAGTATCTTTATTTTCTACAAGCTTTTTAATTCTGACAAACTCCGCATAATTATTATATTTCATTGCTTCTTTATATGCACTCGTCACCAAATACAGCTTTATATCCTTATATTTAAAACGATCATTTTCAAAAATATACTTAAAATCCTGTTTTAAAAATCTGTTTATGGCAGTATCGAACTTCTCAGTAATCGCTGAAGTAGTATAAGCTCCCGGTCTACCGGTATTTTTAAACTCCATAATATAAAGAACATAACTGTCACATGTGCAATCAACAGCCACAATAAAATCCACTGCTTTTGGTGTTTCCCCCTGTAGATTTAATCCCATATAATAATCGTCTATCTTAATCCCTATATACTGTTCTTTATCTAATGTATCATCAATAGCCACCTCAATACCTGCATCTTCGATTTGATGAGTCGTATAATTACAAAGCTGTGCATCATTCTTAATTGTTTTTATCATTATTCTCCCTTTTCACTCATTTTCTTAAGTAAACCATTTATCAATACTTCTCTTTCCTCGATTATTTGGGCTGTAATATCCTGAAAATTGTTATCATCCACTCCAAATTCATCAATATTCATATCACGTGTACAGCTTTTACCATCTTTATATTCCATTAAAACAGGTTCATAATTTTTATTATTCAACTCACCAGCCAATATTCTGTTATTAAGTTCATTAAATACATAATTACTGTGTGAAGCCATAAACAATTTCACATTTTTGTTAACAAGTCTCGCAAAAATTTTCATTAGCTTCACTTGATTCTCCGGATGCAAATGTGCCTCCGGTTCCTCAATAAAAATAATATCTGAAGGTCTAACACCCTCATTTGAAGACATTTCATTTCTTACACAAAAATCTGTTGGATACACATTAACTATATATTTAAGATAAGCTGTAATTGGCGATATTTCTGATACCATTGAAGACACATCCCTCATCTCCATAGGCTGAGACACCAAGTCACTTTGATACATAATTGTTTTTTTCTTGGTATCAAAAGTCACTTCTCCTTTCAGGATTTCATCTTCTATTTCCTGTGCAACATCCGTAAAATACTTTCTTCTGTCAATTCGTATTGTTGATAATTCCATATAATAATCAGAAATGGGTTCCGAAATACTTGGGATTTGCAGGTTTCCTTTAATATATGCTCTATTTTTAGATAATTCTGCCAAAATAGGTCCAAATGAATTCATGCCTGTATAAATACCAGATCTCGAAGCCGGTAAAAAATAGACATTTTGTACTCTGGACAATAGTTCAACAGATACATGTGAAAGTAAAGAATATACTTTATCATTTATAAGATTAATGACAGAACTTATCTTATTATTTTTAAAAATATAAATATCCAGGCGTTTTTTTCCTTCTCTCGACTTATGAAAATCAGAGCTTGTCTTTTTTAAAAATACAGGCTTCATATCAAGTTTAATCGAAATCTTTTGTTCCTTAACAAAAAAGAGAAGTTCCAATCCATTATTAACTTGTAACGACACACGAGGATTTCCTTCTATAATATCATCATATGTTCCAAAAGTATTTCTCAAAGAATTATCTAATGCCTGAACCATATCTGTCTTCAATCTGGAGGCCATACACTTTATTATCTCATCTGTAATGTCGACCTCATTCTGATTATCATCCATAGCAAAATCCATCACAAACTTTTCGACCTCAGTGTTTTCTCTGGAATAAAAAACAGGCCTGTACATTCCGATATTCTTTGCATAATTTATAATATTCTTTAAATATAAATATATTAACTGCATTGCATATGATTTTCCTATATTATTATCACCATATACAACAATCATATCTTTGTCCAAATCATATTCACAATGCTCTATCGGTCCCCAATTATCTATTCTAACTTTCATCTTTTCCCCCTATAAATCAAAAAACGCAACCATTGGCTCTTTAAAGTAACTCTGCTTTGTATCAAATGAATCCTCTACATCTGTTATCTGCTCGTAATTAAAACATCCTACCGGATACTCATATATAGACAATTTACCTTGAATTTCATTGTCACAATTTGGGCAATAGAAAGTATCTTCACCTTCATATTCATATTCTTCTCCCATGCTTCGCTCATAAGAACTAACATAATCAACATCCCATTTTACATCAAATTCCTTGCCACATTTTCCACAATGACATATTGACTTTTCTATCTTGATCATATAAATATCCTCTATCTCAATCAAAAATTACTATTATAGTCTCAAGTATATTGGATTCTTTGTTAAAACACAATTCAAAATTTGCCAAAAGCCTCAAAAAATAATCCGCTATACCATATGAATAGTATAGCGGATTTACCCCCAAAATACAATTTAATTTATTCAGCCCTACCAAAAAACAAATGCCTGTGGTAAAATCATTCTCTGCGGCATCAAATGTACATCCTGTCCAACCTGTAACCAAACCTGTAAGGATTTCGTGAATAATCCGGTCTCCATGTTCCCGCTGTCCGGGGATAGCCGCACAGGAATATTCACAATCAAAAAGTTTCTTTTTGATTGAAATAAAAATATTATCTCTTTTAATATTTTGAGTCACACCCATTAATCTATGTCATTTTTGCTTTAAATCAAATATAACCATACCCTAGGTAGTACATCGCATTTCTGGCTTTTTCAAATCTTTCTACATATTCTTTAACTGTGTACTCTTGGTTATTCACTCTTGTAAATTCAAGAAATTCCGTAAGGTAAACAATATTTTCAGCCTCTAGTTTATAACGATCCAAAAACTTTTGACCTTTTCCTCTATGTCGGTTTACATATTTAATTTGAATTTTAAGTTTTTTTGCTATCCTTTTTTCTCTTACCTTACAATCTTCTTCTATTGGATTTGTACCCCACTCAAATTTCTGTCGACAAATTATGTTGCTTTGCCAATCATCCAAATTCAGAAAATAATCAATTTGTTTTTCTAATGTAATCATAAGCCACCGTGAACTATATACTAGTTTTTGAGATTTAAATGAATTTCTCGAATCTTGAATGTATTGCAATACTACATCCAAAAATGCAATTGTCATAAATGCCTCAAGCAACGATGACCAAAAAAAATACTGCATGTCCATATACTCTACATAAGAATTTTCAAATCTTAACTTAGATAACAGTTTATAAAAACACACCGAAGACATTCCGGCGGACAATTTATCCAGAGTCATGACCAAGCTTAAAACAGCTGTCAAAATATAGTATAACTTTCTGTATTTAAAACACACAAGACAGACAATTGACCAAATTAGCGAGCCTATATATATCAATGCCCTTAGTAGAGAATTGTATTTTGTACAATACTCAGCTGCAATATCTCTTACTTTCTCAACTGATACTCCCATTTGTTTTAGATACAACAAATATCGGTCATTACTTTTTTCCGTTGTTTCAAACTTATCAGGATCCTTATTAATCGCAAACCAAATACTACTTTCACTATGTATGTCACATTCTGGATAAATTCTTTTTATATCCTCTAATACTCCTGTATCACTTGCACTCTCCGATATAAAGAAGCATTGTCCGCTTAAACTATATTCCTCAAAGGTTTTATATATATAGCTTGGCTGAATATCTATTGTATTGTATATACGCATACTGATACATACAACAACTAAAGGATATAAAATGGTAAATACTGCGAAATACGCAATTTTATTGCTATTAATTCTAATCACCCCATTTCACTTTTCAAATTTTAACGCATTTTCAATAATGGCAATATTATTTTTCACAAGTTCTTCAATAAAATTATTAAGCTTGTGAGAAGCCACAAAGTAACGACCACTAGAAGCTACTACTTAATTTGATTATCAATTTCAAAACCACCATCATTTATTTCAGACAACCTACAAACAATTGAATCAATAATCTCCTTTAATTTTGGGTAATTCTTCTGATACAATTTTTCATCAAATGTATACGGTTCTTCATTTTCATCAAAAGAATAACACTCATCGTACAATCTCTGTGCTTCTTCATTTAAATTCATGAGTAATTCATCTTCTGTAACCAAAGGATACTTTCTTCTAACAAGATTATTCTCATCATATATCCAAATTGGACCATGAAGGAACTCATTCATCAGTTTAATCTTATACTTCGGCGAACTCAAAGGAACAACATAATTGTATTTTCCCTTTTTAATAATCAATCCTATAAACTTTCTCGAGTTTTTATGATCTGCATTTGAAAGTATCTTTTTAGGTTCAAATCTTCTTAAATAAGATACGTATTATTCTGTAACTTCATATAATTCCATATTTTCTCCAAACATACTAAAAGGGTAAAGCAATCACTTTACCCTTTATGTCACACTTAATGGCAGTGAATCTCCAAAGGATAAATATTTCTTTCCTTGATATTATTATATGCTCTAATGAAAAAAAATACAGTGTTGACTTTCTAAAAATATATGATATAACGTTATACTTTGTTTTAATAGCTCCGTCTTTGAGATTTCGCACCAGTATATTTTTGAAATGTTAACAAGGCTAGATTTTAATTAACGCTTGCAATCATCCCCAATTCGAGTATCAATGCATTGGTCGCGAACTTTCCGGGTGGAAGCCGCTCCATATCCATGTCTGTTTTTAAGGAATCATAACCAATAAGAATACAATCAGATTATTTTGTACTTACGCTAAATTCCCCTTGCAACCATTCATCAAAAGCTCCTCCTTAATATGTTCATCACATATAACACTAGAAAAATCATATGCACCAACATTAAAGCTATTAATAATTTGTGTCTGTGCATGATAATCGCAGAATAAATCACTCAAATAATATATACGACCTAAGGAAGTAATAATAATTAATTCTTCATTCTCATAATTAAACGAGACATCAAGTATTTCTCCCTCAATGCTAATCCTTGGTCCAGCTTCATACCAGTTTCCTTTTTTGCCATTATCCCAGGAAAAATATCTAAATACTATTACTTTACTATAAGAACTTACACACGCAACCGCCATCTTCTGATCATTCCACGCGATTATTCTCGGATTCGAATGTGTTTCAAGCTTACGTGTTCTCTGTCCCGTTCCAGTGTGATACATACTTACCAAACCATTAGAAGTAGCTACAGCAATAAAAGGTTCTTTATCAAACGCATATATACCTCGTATCTTACATAATTTCTCGCTATTAACCTTCATCAATCTATCATTTCTGATACTATTAAATATCACCTTCCGCTCATGCTCATCCACCATCGCCAGCTTCCCATTAGGAAGAAACGCTGCCTGACTCAAATTTTCAGGAATATAAGAATAATTGCTGGTCAATACATTTTTTACTTTAGAGTCCAAATCAAACAATACTAAGCCATTTCCATCGTAATATAGTATTTTATTCTCATAAGATGAATACTTCATATTGGAATTTGATAACGGTTCAGCTTCCAAATAATAAAAATTATCTTCATCATCCCAGTTCCAGCACCAGAATCTATCATCTGTTTTTCCAAGAATCCAATCACCTGTTGCAAGCATATATACATTTTGCGTATTACCTGGGCAAAACCTTTCCATCTGTTTCTTCTTTTTTGTGATATCCCACATTTGGATTTTTCTCTGGTCATTTTCAATTTCGTAGTCAAGTGTTACCGCATGACTTCCATTAGACGAAATCGAAGCTGATTGCAATACAGTACGTCTGCTCGATAATATATGCTTTATTTGTCCACCCTTATAACAAATCCTTGTTAATCCATCCGGAGCTGAACCAGCCATTAACTCCTTATCTCTTGAAACAGCTTTACCCGACTTATCTACTCTATTAAACCTAATACTTGACTTATCCGGTTTATTTTCTGTATTCACGATCCACACATTATCATTTAATTCGAAAGCGATAATCTCATCATGCTGTCTTGATTTTATCTTCAAGTAAAGGAAATTGTTCTCAAATGAAACGCTATATGGCTGAGCAGATAATCTCCATTCTCCCACACGATTTCCTGTTTCAACATTCCATATAGTCATAATAGAGTTCTGAAATCCTACAAGCCAATCATTATCATCTGAGAAAATCAATATATTATAATATGGGATTCTATCTTTCTCACATCCAATACTATAATCTGAAATGTCTGAATTTCTAAGACTGATATCTCCATTAGGAAGTTTAGGTAATCTCACATTTGTCAAATCCAGGCAAGTATAATCCGCATCTTCACATTGATACGAAGAAATCAAATTAAAAATCTGGTTATATTTTATATCATTAGCTTTTCCCTTTGCGTCATCTGAAACAAGCTTAGCTGTATTACTCCACATTTGACCATCCAGTTCCGATATATGTCTGATAATAGCCTGCGGAAACATTCTTGAATTCCATATAACATCTACATTATCCGCAGCAGTATATTTCACAATGTACTTAGCCGACAAAAAATCACGATAAATCTGATGAGGAAAATACACATAATTTCCAGACTGCTTCAACAGATTTGATTCATTCAATAAATAATCCTCTACCTCAAAACAATCAATTATAGGTTTTTGTCTAAGTCGGTATTTTGTTCTAATATCATTCATTACAGGATCAAAAGCTACAACATTTATAATAGAATCAGTTAAATCATGAAACGATTGCGTGTCCATGCGAAAAGCATTAACATTCTCACAAGAGAAAGCAATTACTGATAAGATCTGTTGTATTGCCACGTATGCCATCATTATTTTCTCGCCACGCACATCTTTTCTGTTCAATAAAATAGCAATCTGTGAGGTATAATAATTTTCCAGTAAATCCGATGCATTATCTACTGCATAATTCCATTTCAAAAAAGAAATATCTCTGTACTTTTCCATTACAGGATAAGTCTTTTGGTACATAGAAGCCATCATCGGATTTCTTAAGAGCTGTTTTAATGTATAATTTTTTTCTATCTCGTTCCATTGACTCTCAGTAAACACCTGTTTCAACTGTTCATCACGTAATAACAATAATACCGCATCCTCGAAACCTTCCACACCATATTTGTATAGAAAACTTCCTCTTGATGAAACAATAATCTGTACCCGTTTTTCCATTGCAAGCATATTTATTTCTTTGGAAAATTTTTGTTCAGCCAAAACCTCATTCATGCCATCAAGAAAAAGAATAAGTTCATTAAGATTATAATCTTTTATACAAGCTCTTATCGACTGTCCGAATGCCTCAAGCTGTTCCAGCGATAAAAATAAGACGGTCTTTCCCGACTTCGAAAGGCGAAAACAGGCATCAAGCATCATAGTACTTTTTCCCATTCCGCCATCGCCCAATAAAACAAAATTCTTTCCTGTATTAACAAGCTCAACCAAGGGATTATCATTAGAGTAAATTTCATTATCAGATTCAATGTTTGCAAACAATCCAGAAATGATTTTTGCTGGCATTTTTGCTTTATAAGATTCATTATTTTTCTCTGCTTTTACACATTCAAATGATCTGCCATCATTGCATTTTGTAGAGAGCCGTAAAGTATATGTCTTGCTATTTCGCCACAAAATCGGGTATTCTGCCCATCCCTCCGGTGAAAACCAATTATAAGCACGAATATCTACCTGCCCTGTTTCTGTGTCATATTCTCCTACCAGAAATGTAGACTTACATCTATCTTCAATTTTAAGTTCCCCACACTGAATAGAATGAATATATCCACATGGTTTAAGATCATGATAATGCTCGTGCCCTGCCAGCCATAAATATATATGATAGTCATCCAGCATATTAGAAACCATTCTGCGTTCTTCAGGATCCAAGGATGTGATTGCATAATGAGATAAAACAATTGTTGGTTTGCTATCATTTAAATCATCCAATGCCAGTTGAAGCTGCCTTGAACCAATTATCAAATCTCTATTCTGTTTCTCGGAATATGCCAAAGTACTGTCTATATGCAAAATATTGAAATGCTCTGTCTCAACAACAAAATGTGGTTTTAAATAATCATCATATAATTGTAATCTATCTCTATCATATATTTTCCCGAGGAAGCTCCTAAACTCTTTCTCACCATCATGCAAAGCCTGCAGTGTAGAATCACCAATATTTCCAAGCTCGGTTTTGTAATTCCTACTCCAGCTTTTATTATCATGCCATAACATATTCTCTACAACATTCTCACGATCTGATGCAGTTCGATTGACATCATGATTTCCCGGAACAATAAATAAATTATCCAAAGAAATATTACGAATCTCACAAAGATTTTTCAAAAAATCTGCACTCGGAAATGGTTCTCTCCAATGCTCTGCACTCGAATCTCTGATATCCCCTGTACAAAATACATAATCATACTCGATGTTATTGTCCAATATATATTGAGGAAGTTTTCTGCGCATCCTAATAGATTCTGTCTCATTTGTATTTAAATGCAAATCTGAAATATGTAACCATCTGATAATTGACAATGTATCTTCTCCTTTGCTTATTCACATAATCAGGTACACTGTCATTTTACCACTTATTTAAGGAAAAGTCTCATAAAAGAGCAGAAAATTCCGGCTTCCTTATTCAGAACAACATTTACGACTATATAAAATTATCCCTCATGTTTTCTCGCTTCTTTAATTAATGGTTCAATATCATTCTCGTATATGATGTTTATTAATTCTAAATACTCATTATTAATATCATCATAATTATATTTTCCTTTAGTGCATTGATTGTTTATTACCCAATTGATTAGTTTATCATATGTTGCATGATTTATAATCATCTTTACAAATTCCTTATCTGGTGATTTTTTATTACTTAGTCTTTCTACGATTGCATTTGTATTGTATACCGCCGGTATAGGGGATATAACTAAATGACTCTCCACATCAGATTTTGCAACATCTGAAATTTCTTTTTTCATAAAAGGGATCTTGTCAACCCACAACTTTTCAAATTGATTATCTTTAAGTGGAAAAATCGTTCTTGTATTTTCAATCAATCGCAATTTTTCATCAGATTTATTTTCCATATATTTAAATGGTGGAAAACATGAAACTAATGTATCTCCAATTTTAGTTGCTTTATATTCTCCCATCAAACTAAAATAATCAGCAATCAAATGAGCTAAAACATTTATCTTCTCAGATTCACATAACAACCAAACTTTTTCAATATCAATTCGATCATACGGTTTTACAATAATGTTCTTATTTTCCTCAATTGTAAAGTATACTCTCTTTTTTTCAAACAAAATTTTTTTCAATAACTCTTCAAATTTATCTGGTTTCTCATTTAATATAATTTTTTGCTTTTCTATATCGTAATTACTAACAAGAATGTACTCATCATTATTTGCTGATACATGATTCTTTTCCAATATCACATCAACAGCCTCTCTCAATTTGCTTATTTTTTCTTTATCAACTAAATTATAGGCAACTAATGTTCTCAAAATGTCCATTCCAGTATAATTTTCTTTTAACAACAGATCTTTGTCTACCATATAATTTAACAGAACCTCTGCAAAATTATTTGCGATATCCGAATAAGCAAAATCCTGACTAAAACAACTTCTATCAACTGTAAGGCAATCATTAACATCATAGCCCATCAAATCAATACTACATCTACCAATATATCTGAACAAATTTTTCTTTTCACCGTCAAATGAATTTTCATCTACTGTAACACCTTTAAAATACCATTTTACTGTTCTTGCATTGCCATCATATTGCCGATTATCTGTATAGGACTTGCAAAGAATATTCTTTTCCATATTCCAAATAGTAATACTCCCATCCAAATCTATCCCATTACAAATTAAATACCTCTTCCCGTTACATGGATATTGTTCTATGTTATTACAATCATAATGCCAAAATCCGTTTATCTCAACCGGTCTATTATTTTCAACCTGTAATCTAATAGGAAATAACGGATTTCCTATTACTGTCCTAGTGTATGTTTCAATGAAATCACTTACTAATTCACTCATAGATAATGGATCCATAAAATCTTTTTCACCTGTATTTAGATTAGCCAAATAATCATATTCTCTATAATTATCCAAATCTGAAAACCATTCGAAAGGTATATCAAGTTCTATTTTTGTTCCACGATCCCTTTTATCAATATTCTTTACCTCTATACGTCCATCATTATTGTTAGATAAAAGAGTAATACAGGTTCCAGATTTTTCAATTTCAGACATTGTCTCTATTATGATTTTATCCGTAATCATAAATCCAGACTGCATACCAATTCCAAAACCGCCTGTAGGTCTCAGCCATTTAGGCATTCTATCTAATTGACTACCGTATTTCTTTCTACGCTTCCACCCTGCTCCTATGTGTGAAATTGCAGAGATACATTCCTTATCAATACCTATACCTCTATCTATTATCTCAACATGAATATAGTCTTTATTAATTCCACTTGCACTATCTTTCACAGATTTACTCTTAACTTTTATATCTATTGCATATTGTATAAATGCAATATCACGAAAATCAAAGGGCAGCAAAGCATTTTTTGCATATTGTATACTATCATCACGAATATATAAATCTAAATTTGAATTTTCTAGTTCAATCCAAAATTTCATTTTTGTAGCATCTAATGCATTCTGTATATATTCTCTTAAAAAATCAAATTGTGTTTTATACAAATTTCTACCAATTACCAAATTAATGAGTAGATCTTTATTAACATGAAACTCTCTTTCCTCTATTGAATTATATAAAACATTATTCAAATAAACCTCTGTATAAGGTTCAGCCATAGTACATCCTCCAAGTTCAGATGGTACTATCTCGCTCCAATGTGCTATTAAGTAATTCACCTCTTCATGAATATACTTAAACCATGCATCTATAATTTTGCATACTTTTTCATCTGAAGTTTTCGCTATGATTTCTATTTTTTCAGTTGAATAAAGCACATGTTCTATCGCCTCGTGTTTTTTCTTATATAATTCACTAATATCAGGAAGTTTACCATAATGCTTTAACGCTACTAAGTCATATCTGTCTTCACATAAATCTAACAAATCACCTATTCTCAACATAAATGCAATAAATCTAGGATGACACTTTTGAGATTCAATATCCCATTCCTCTTTATTCATATTCATTATCTCATCATAACTATATGTTCCATGCATATAAAAGCATTTTCCAATTATCTTATAAAATCTCCGGTCAATTTTAGATGTCCCAATATCTTTTATTACCCCACAATTTTCCAGTGACTTCATACTTCTTTGGGCATGCTTTCTCCGGACATATTCCATAGTTAAATATGACACACTTCTATGAACCTTTGTCATCCAGCATTCATCCAACAAAGTTGTGTTTTCTGTTTTAAATTTTCCCATTCCAATGCGCCCTGATATTTCATCAATTAAACTTGCCGCATTTTTCAAATCTTCATCATCAGAATTAAATGCCTCATAAAAAAAATTACTAAACTCCGAATCATTTTCTTTTAATTTTTTCCAAAATTCAGTCATTTCATCATATGTATACGGCATTCCAAAATCGTGTCCATATGCTACGTGTAAGAGCATCCACAAATCTGTAGCATTTAAATTGTCTATCCTTTCCCTTCCTAAAATTGAAGTTATTGCGTTAAGAATCGTAACAGAATGAGAAGCATCATGCCTACTGTAATTACCAAAATCACCTTTTATAAGATCAGTATAACTTATATATATTGATTTACTATCAATCCATTCCAATAGAAGCTTATTTCGAACGCTTTTAGCTATACATTTATTATAAAAAACTTCTTCTATATATGAGTCTGTACTCAAAACTTTTCCTGCAACCTCATTACCATATTCATAATTATTTCTGTTATAATTCTTCTCTGATTTAATCATTTTATCTCTCCCATTGTAAACAAATGCTCATTATTTACCATAATCTAATTTTTCAACATAATCCGTAACAATCTGTATAAAATATGGCGTTGTTTTATCATCAAGAATAAACCGTTTATCCGTTATTTTACATTTATTCTTATATGCATCCTCATAATATCTTGAATAAAAATCAAACTCCTCCTCACTTATAAATGGTCCAAACAGATTCTGTTTCGAAAATATACTATACAAATGTATTAAAAAAAACTGATACATTTCTTCATATCGTGCCCCTATTATATCAAAATACTTTGATACTGCGGCATAAAAAACCTTTGCCGATACACTGTAAAATACCTCAGCGTTTTCTCCAAATCCAAAGCCTCTATGTACTATACCATCAGAATAGTATATTCTGTTAACCAAAACTCCCTGATTAAGCAAACCGCAAATACAACTACTAAAATCTCCATTTAACTGTTCAACATTTTCATCCAAAAAACATTTTTTGAAATATTCTTCCATACTTTCTATAGAAACAGAAGAATCCCTACTGCTTCTAGCATTCAATGCGCTTTTAATGTCTAAAATAAAATTGTACGCCTTTGAATAACTATATACTCTTAAAGGATTATTATTAAAAAAAACCTCATCCGAATTTCTTTTAACTATTTCTATATCGTCTCCCATCAAAAAATTTAAAATATATTTTACCATTTCATTTTTATGCAAAATCATATTTTTACATTTATCAATAAAATCACTTTGATATGAAAGTTTACTTAGTTCTAAATCAATTTCATTTTCTTTTCCGATTGTTGATAGATATTCGCTGAATTCAGCTCCAACATAGCAACTTAATAAAAAGACCGTTGCCCTATACATAAAGTTAAATACCTTGGATTCATAATTTTTCTCCCCTGCTTGGTCAAACGATTCTATATAATATTCGCTATTCCTAATACATATATCCTTCAATTCATTGAATGAAACCGATCTAAGTATAGCAAACGGTACAAAAATAATCTTTACTTTTCCCTCTTCCTGAGTGATTTGAACTCTTATCGTAAGATTTTGAATTAGATTTTTGTACTTTTGCTTCAAAATACTATTTTGCAACGTAATACATCCACAAGAAGTATCATTTTGCAAATATCCAACTTGATTGCACTCATAATATTGCCATTCACTTGGTAGTCTTTCTAAAAATTCACTCCACTCATCCTTTGAAAATTGAATCCATCGTTCATCTTCGTTGTCATCTTTTCCTACTATAACAGGCAATTCTGCAGTATATGGAACTCCATATTTATTAAATAAAATTGATTCTATAGAACACATCTTCAATATATAATTTTGTTCTACTTTATTCTGTCTAATAACGCCTGCCTTATCTAATTTCACATTTGCATCTTCATGCTTTTGTACCATATTCGTTAAAAATACATATGGTTTTATTTTTTTACAACCAGTTTTTTCTTTTATTAAGTTAATTGATTTCAAAATAGTGTTTCCTGTATTAACAGAATCATCAATCAAAAAAACAATATTATCCTTCCAAAAATCAGAATCCAATCTCTTCTCTACATATCTATCTGAAAAAACAGGCACATCTTTAAACATTTCATCTGTTATCATTTTCATCTGCTTGGCTAGTAAATACACACACAATGCTCTCCTACTCACAAATACAATTACACATTTTTCTTTTTTATTCATTTTTTTTACATCAACAGCTATTGACTTATAAAAATTATCCAACTTTGTAAAATACTCTGTCTCTTTAAATTTTTCCCATGTAAAATCATTTCTGTTTTCCATCACACATCATGTCACTTTCTATTACTATTTCAAGTCAAAATACAACATTTTGTTCAAAAAAATTGTTGTAAAATGTTATATATTATATCAATTTTCATTATAATGCAAAGTTGAGCTTAAATCCAGCCAAAAATATATACAAAAGTAGTCTCTATTTTCATGAGTGAAATTAAAAATATGCACAAATCAGAACCACCGGCTTAGCCGGTGGTTTGCTCGAAAGCCTGGCAAGCGAGAGTTTAAGTTGCTTTGCAACGTACTGTGAGCCATTATCAAAGTAGCATTTGTCAAAATGTCTGTACTTCAGGATGGCTTTTCTGAAGGTATCCTCAACTATGCGTTCTTCCTGATTATCATAAAACTCAGAAGCAAGTATAAATCTCGAGTGGTCGTCAATGGCAGATGAAAGATATGTCTACACCACGGTCCCGTTTTTTCCGATGGGAAGTTTCAGACCATACTTGATATCTCCCTGTATCAGCATCATCCTGTGTGGTTTACAGAAACGCTTTGAAGAGCTTTTCATCGCTGTTCTGCTTTTTCATTAAAGTTCTGCTTGTATTCATGACTGTATGTCTCCTTTCTGAAAACATCATACAGCCATAATGCCGGACAGTTAATTCAAAGTCGGTAAAACAAAAAATCAGTAGAAAACCTCAAGTGCATTTCTGGAATTGTATATATACCGCATGACGGTTTTAAGCCAGGCAGCCGGCATGGAACTTTCTCATAATGACTGAGCAGCGAAATGCCTGTTTCCAGCAGTTCCTCGCTGAATCCAAGCAGTCTGTAACCTATCGACTTCATATGACCCTCTATGTTAAACTCATTGATTGCAATCCATCGAATTATTTTGCGCTTATGTTTGTAAACTTCTCTTTTTCTGTTTGCCATAATAAAAGGTCTCCTATGATTTAATATATTTTATCATAGAAGACCCTTATAGTGTTCAATTTACAGAGATTTTTTCACCCTCGGCTCGTTTAAATAATTTGATACTCATAATATCTAATCGTCTATTTTCATATTTCTAACAACATTTTTTATATCTTTGTCTAAAATCTTATCAATAATTATTCCTTGTAATATATTCCATTGTTTGTTACCTATTTTCTCCCTTAGCTTCTCACATAAAATAAGTACAATACGTTTTTCAAACAATTTCCATTTATCATCAGCTATAATATCTGTTCTGGCAGAATTCAAATTCAAATCTGCCTTATCATAAATATCCAATACAAGTATAGTAGGCAAAGGAAATTCTATAAATCTAGATCTATCCTTTGAATTAAAATCAACAAATAAATTTCTAGGTATAGTTATGCCATGTAAAGATATATCTGCATATGATTCCATACTTGTTGTATAATTTCCAATTATTGATACTTTATTATCGTCATCTATGCTTAAGGAATCTGCTCTTCTAAAAATACCATATTCATCATATGAATAAACTACAGAAATTTTATAATCTTTATCTTGAATAGAAACATTATTTACTTGAGTCTCAATATAGTCAACAGGCTTTCTCTTTTTAGTTATATAAGCTATTGACGCAGTCCCTTTAAAACCATATTCTGGAACATCAATATCACAGTTGATTTCCTTTATATTGGGCGTAATAATCCATTCCTTTTTAAGTTTTTGTAAATCTTTCTCTGCATTATCCCAACATGTTTCATATTTTACTTCAGGCTCATTTTTATAATATATATATACAGGAAAAGGGGGCGTCTTTAAAATTGATTTGATGCAATTTACAAACTCATCCTTATCCATATCTTTCCAAGGTTCGTCCTTCCTTAAAGTAAGCGTAGTTTTTGTACCATAAACATCCATATCAGTATGTCGGATAATAAACAAGCTGTTATATCCTTCTATAGTAACAGATATTGCATCATTTTCATCAATTCTCTTTGTCTTAACTTCCATCTCATCTGCTACCATAAAACACGACAATATACCTATTCCAAATTTTGAAATAGGACTAAATTCTATATTATTACTTGCCAATAGATTATAAAACTCTTCAGACTTATAATATGAATTTCCGATATTAGTATAATAATTATCAATTATCTCTTGATTCATTCCAATACCATTATCTTCAATCTCCAACTTGGTTACGCCATCACTATCAAAATACCTTATAGAAATTTTAGGGTCATATGACGAATTTTTGCCTCGAGAATTGCATATCCTTTGCATAAGTAAACACGCATCTAACGAATTTTGCATAAGTTCTCTTATTGCAACCTTTGAATTATTATATAACTTTGTTCCCATAAGCAAATCTATTATTTGTGTTTTATTTAATGTAAATGCTGATTCATGATACTGATATAAAAAAATACCCTTGTCATCCTTTGCTGGTCCGATTTGATATCTATCTACTCTAATAGGTATTCTAATACTTTTATAAAATGTCAATTCATCATTATAACTTTCCGAATTCATAGTCAAAAGTATATATGAAGCATCTTTTAATTCTTGATCAATCAAATCACAAAACTTTCTTATTGAATATTCTATCGCAGGATGTTTACATTTTGCAGCACATATAATCTTATTATTTCTTATGCAACATGCCCTTATTTCCTGATGTTTTTCCCATTCTCTAATTGCCATTTTATCTGATAAATCTATGTGCTCCATTAAAATCAATGGTGCTCTAGATGGATCAAAGTCTATGATATCTGCCAACCTTAAAACAACAGCTACAAATTGTGGGCATGCATATGTTTTTCCTATTGAACAAATGCTTTCTATGTTATCTCTTACATACTCAATACTTTCACAATGACTATAACAAATATCTGCTACTATTTCAGTCAAACTCACCCCCATATATTGTAACATGTCCTTCCAGTCTTTGTTTATAAACCGTCTGGCTCTATCTGCATGTGTTTCTCTAATATACATGGAGAGTATATTATTTTCATCATTATAAAATGCATTACTCTCGCCGGCCATTAATATTTTTGATTTTTTGAAATCATTATATTTTTTTTGTTCATTCTTTAATTCTATATCTGTAGTATTCTCCTTACCTAGTAAAATCTGCCGTTCTTTTTCTGTTGGACACATACCCACATCATGTAAAAAGACACTCAGCAGAATCAACATTAAATCCGGCACTGTCAATTCATTTAATATATTCTCTGGCAGTAAATCATCTATTATATTTAGCATATTAAAAATATGCACTTCATCATGTAATGTAAAGTTCCCCATATATTTTATTACCACTTTTAGCTTTTCTATTGAATATACTGCAACTTTTTTAACCAACGCTAGTGTATCATAATCACCTGTCTTTTCGCACTTAACTTTTAAAGTTCTCCATATTCTATAATTTTCCGCTTGTGATTCAAATGTACTATTACCAAACATTGTTTCTCCTTTATTTATTTTATTTATTTCATTTCTTTTGCTTTATTTATATATTCCTTCCATTCATTTGTTTCTTCTATCATCAATTTTTCACATTGTTCAACAAAATACTTTTCTCTCACATCTTCATCAGCATATTTCCCAACCTTCATTGCAAAAAGTCGACTCTCTATCCACAATGCATTACATGTAGCCCTGTATTTAGTCCATTTTTCGTATGCTTGAGTAACATTTACATAACTCTCAGATAATGTAATAATTCCAGATAATACTGAAACTATTATCGTACTAGGGCTAATTTCTGATGCTAAAGATATTATTGGAATCATCATTGCTGCAAAAATACGAATAAAACAACATCTATAAAATCTTTTTTTGTATTTCTCACATCTTTCAAAATAATATTTTGATATTTCATTAATTTGAGAAACATACTCTTCTATATTCATTTGCGTTTTATTTGTACCAAAAAAATATTTATTTTTTTCTTTTTTTTTCATATAATTACCTCTCCATCTATCCACATTCTATCGCCACTTTAATTCACAATCATATTTCTTACCCTCAATAATCTGATTAATACGATTCAAATCAACTGGCTCTGATTCCACTGTATCTGTTGCATAATTATTCTTAAATATTCCCTTATTATATATGTAAACTCCTTCTTTCTCTGAATATGAAATATCCCACGCATTGCCTGTACTATCATTAAAAGTTCCATCTACGAATTGTCCGTTATATAATGTTTTTACTGTTCCGTCACTATAATATATGACTTCATATGCGTTTCCCGATGTATCATTATATACTTCTTTCGATGTGGTACCTGAATAATATTTAAGCATTTTAAAATCATTTTTTTCAATATAATCATCAGGTAATATAAAATCATTTGTTCTAACATTAGTTTCTGTAAAATTCTTCACATCAGATGTACTATAAGTAAAGCATTTAGTAATTCCACTATTACCATCTGTTCCTATATTTCTATTTGTATACGTCCATTCATTATTATCTTCTCTATATAATGAAATATAATCCATCCTTTTTCCATCATCAAAGTTAGATTCACATAAACCAAACAAAGTTCCATCCTTATAGTATACATTTGTTATACAATATCCATCCCAATGATAATTATCATTGAATTTTCCCATAAAAAAAACATCCTTATCATCTTCTGTATAAACAAGAATTACCATTTTACCTATTAACTCATCAGCTAAATGTGCATTTCCATTAGCATCAGTTCCTATAACTGTTGTTCTGGAAATTGATGAATGAACATTTGAATTAAAATGCTCTACATTTCCTAATTCTCCTACAAAATTCTCATCAGCTTGATATGGTTCAATACCCAATATATCCCATATGTCTCTTAATTGTGTATTCACTCCTTTATCTTCGTGTATATCTTTATAAATTTCTTTGCTTTCTGTATCAATCCTTGATAAATTATCGTTTAGTTTTTCCTGTTTTTCTTGTAACCTTGCTATATTAACATTAATATCCTCAATTTTCTGTGTAATTTGCCAATATGCTCCTAATATAATGGCTGCTATGCTCAAAGCTACCGAAATTTGTCCTATTAGAATTCCGTTATTTTTTCCTTTTTTCTGGGAATTTTCTTTTTTTGTTTTGTTACTCTTATTTGACATTGTCTTCCTCTTTTGTAAATTTAAAAAGTTCATCTATATAGTACCATTTTCACACTTATATTTCAATAGTAGCAATTGTAACATAATAAATACAAAAAAACCTAACCTTGTTGGAACCGGTTAGGCCTTTGACTTACATTTTATATTTTTCTAATTTGAGCAAATAATTCGCATCCTAGAGCATCCCTACTTCCACTTCATCCCAATCTCATCCAGCATCCTAATCCGCTCCTCATCAAGAATCATATTATTCGCCCCGAATACTTGCGCTTTGAGCGAATATTTGAAATCCACTTTCCAAGCTTCACACCATCCTCAGTATAACTGAGCGGAATATTTATACGCAAAAGAATCGTTCAACATTCATTATTGGTCACTTTACCATATTTATTTGGATAATATACTGTTTCTGACGTTGAATCAGACTTATTTGTTATTACTTCTGTATATCCGTTTTTCAAACTTAACAAACTATATACATTCTTGTCAAATGCATCGCATATACCTTCATCATCGTATCTGGCACAGTCTATTTTCCATCCTTCATTGTTGGTATTTTTTATATCTGTTTCTATTCCCTGATTATTTATTATCTCTGTACTCTTACCCGGAAGTAATTCTATTTCTGTAAGTGCAGGATTACTTGTTACCTTATTGGTCACTTTACCATATTTATTTGGATAATATACTGTTTCTGACTTTGAATCAGACTTATTTGTTATTACTTCTGTATATCCGTTTTTCAAGCTTAACAAATTATATGCATTCTTGTAAAATGCATCACATACACCTCCAGTATCGTATCTGGCACAGTCTACTTTCCAACCAACATCATGAGTATTCTTTATTTCTATCTCTTCATCCTGATTATTCGCTATCTCAACACTCTTTCCATTCTTTAATTTAATCACTGTTAACGCTTTTCCATTTACACTGCTTTTCGATATGCTCTTGTCAGAATAGTAGTAAAACGTTGCTCCAGTTCCATAAGCTGTTAAAATCGCATATCTATCCTTCCCTAACGGCACACTAATATATCTATTCTCATCATAATAAAAGTCACACAATTTATCATTCTTATCATATATTGCATAACCTATCTTAACTTTTGTTTCAGGTAATACATCTGTTGTATCCAACCACAATGAAACATCTTCAGCCGCTGACACCTTAACAGATGTATCCCCTGAAATTGTGAATGTTCTTTTCATATTATCTGCTTCATCTGCCTTAGCAATATTAATATTGACATAGTTCATTACACCAAAGACAATAAAAAGTAAGATGAATATTCTTATAATTCTTTTCAAATATTTTTTCATAAATGTATTTCTCCCTGTCTCTAAAATTTTATCATAAACCTTTAATACAAATTATGGACATTATAATGTATACTTTGCAGTCTTAGGATCTGTTCCATAATATCCTCTTACTCCAAAATTTCCATGAATTCCACCTACATTATTAGAACCATAAATATAGCCATCGTTATAACAATTATTAATTAACACATTGCCTTTAACTGCAGCATAACCTGCACCCAAAACTCCGCCTATATCTGAATTTCCTTTTACTGTTCCACTATTCATAGATTGTTCAATTGCAACTTGTGTTCCCCATGCCGGATAAGTATATCCTAAAACACCTCCAATTGAATTATTTCCTGTAATACTTCCCAAATTTCTGCATTGAATTATATGTACATCAAAACCGTTATGATCTCCATCATCAGTACTTGTTGTACCTAATATACCAGCTGTCTCATTTTCTCCAGAGACTTCACCTTTATTTGAACAATTGGCTATTGTAATCCGCCCCATATCTACTGTTATTCTTCCAACAATTCCTCCTGTACCATAATTTTTTCCTTTAATTATTCCATAATTGTCACAATTATTTATTGTAAGGAATCATAAACACTCATAATAATTAGAGTAAAATGCTAGCATCTAGCAAACATAAGGTAAGCGATGAATAACCACACGGGTATCAGAACCAGGGAACCCTAAATTGGCAGGTTCCCACGATTTTCTGGAAGTTCCAGGCTATCATCTATGATTCCGGAACACTTATCCTGTACAAATGTACTCCACGGTAGCAGCTGTTCTATGCCTGCGGGCTCATTTTTGTAGTCCGGCATATACAGAAGCAGGGTGTACAGATACTTGTAAGCATTCAGGTTGTTTGCTTTTGCTGTCTCGACAAGACTCATAACGATTGCAGTTGCTTTCGCACCGTCAACAGAGTCGTGAAACAGGAAGTTTTTACGCCCGGTGGCGTAAACCTTTGCCTTTCGCTCAGCGGAATTGTTTGAGATTTCACATCTTCCATCCAGAAGATAATTCATTAACGATTCCTTATGATTCAAGGCATACTTAACCGCTTTCTCCAGTTTGCTTCCACTAGATGGATCCAGCGTGTCAATCCAGGACCAGAATTCATCCCAGATTGGTGTTTCTTCTTCAAGACGTTTTGCTTTTCTTTCTTCCGGAGATAACTCCTTATACAAACGTTCCTTGAAGAACAGACGATTGCAGAAGGCGACTCCTTTTTCAGCAGGAAGCAGATTTTCATCTTCCTCTGTAGAAATGGGTTCATCCAGTGCCTGCTCCGAGTTGATATCCAGAAGCCGGATTCTTTTTTGCCTTCCTTTTGGAACGGCATCAAAAAATTTACGGCGTGCATGAGCCAGACAGCAGATAAGAATTACATCTTCAATGCATCCGTATGCCGCATAACCATCGCACTGTATCATTCCATGAAAGCCTTTCAGGAATTCAATCGGATAGACGCTTGCCCGGCCTGGCTGATATTCATACAGTGCCACCAGAGGCTTCCCATCGTTTCCACTTTGATAAATCCACATATAGGATTTCTGAGTTGCCTTTCGGCCATCCTCATGCAATACCTGACATGGAACTTCGTCTGCGTGAATAAGGTCTCTTCTTAAGAGTTCCTCGTGCAGCCTGCTGTAAATCGGCTCCAGATATTCAAGAGCTCCTTTGATAAACCAGCGAGCCTGCGTTTCACGGGGAATGGGAACCCCACTCATGCCAAAATCCATCTCCTGCCGATAAAACGGAAGATAAAGTCCCGCTTTCCGGTACATAATCATTGCTACAAGGGATGGTGATGCCGGACTGTGTGGAAACAGAGACGCTGGAGCAGGTGCTGCAACAATCGTTGTTTCATCTTCTTCATGACAGCCGGGACAGCGCATCTTCTGCTGAAGGTAACGGACCCGGAACAGTTTTGCAGGGATTACTCTTAATTCCTCCCTGACAAATGTGTATCCCATAGGTTCTAACGGGGTACCACAGTCCGGACAAAACTTCTGATCATCCGGCAGTGGACATTTGACTTCACAGACTGGAAGCGAAGCATAAAGTTCTTCTCGGGAAGCCTTTGGCTTGCGAGGTTTTGAACTCTTTTTGGTTTTGGCCGGCGGCTCCTTTGCATCATCCTCTGATATATCTTCAGCCATATCAGACTCCTCGTCTGCTGGCAAAGAGATATTTTTGGAATGCTCGCTTGAAATACCAAAGAATCTCCGGTTTAACTCGGCAATGGTTTCTTCCAGATTTGCAATGGTCTGGCGCAGATCCCGGATTGTATTCTGCATGTCCTCGCCGTTTTTTGTGAGAAGCGCAATCGTATTATTCTGTTGTTCAATGATTGTCAGAAAAGTGTTGATATCACTTTGCCGGTTGCTGATGTTTGACATGATTTACCACCTGTTTATTTCTACTGTTATTATAAAAATAAATCAGGTTTTTCGCAAACCGGCTGATTTTGTGCATGGTCATTTTGACCAATAAAATCCTGTGGATATCTAACCTGAGAACCTGTAATTCAATGGATAATTCCGGATTTTCAGGTTAGATATCCACCGTGGAATAAGAAAACGGAAGAAATCCGTTTCGTATTCCACAGGTGGAACGAAAATAGAAAAAATGCTGTTGATAAGCCTGGTATGAGCCGCTTTATGACCGGAAAAAAGTTTTTATTTTTCTCTGTTTTGTACAAACATCAGAAGTCTTTTTTTCGGCTTCCTGCTCTGATTGCCTTAGGCTGATCGATTGCCAGACCCTCCATGAGCCATCGGAATTCCTGCCTTGTAAGCAGGCGTGCTTCCGATGCATTGCGTGGCCACTGAAAACGCCCGCTACCATCTAATCTTTTTTGCATCAGGACAAAACCGTCTTTGTCGAAGTGTAAAGCCTTGATTTTCCGGCAGTCTCTTCCGCAAAAGAGAAACAGGGCATTAGAGTATGGGTCGAGGTCGTAGCTGTCCCGCACGATAGCCATGAGTCCATCAAAACTCTTTCTCATATCAGTGCGGCCGGTGATTACAAAAATCTTGGAAACACCGGACAGGTCGCCTAACATAACTTTTGCAGAGCCGTTAGTGTTTGAACGATTGTAGACTCTGC
>OIZP01000269.1_pt1 | contig 34647 bp, 35 predicted proteins | sample 1588531 | NCBI WGS metagenome assembly OIZP01 (sample SAMN03283283) | human gut metagenome | biome: human-associated habitat; material: feces | host: Homo sapiens | place: Peru | collected 2012
AAAAAATGAGTACAAAAGTTGAAAAAGCATTAGAACTACATGACAAAGGGTATAACTGTGCACAGGCTGTCGCCTGTTCTTTCTGTGAGGAATTTGGTGTAGACCAGGAAACAATGTTTAAAATCTCTGAGGGATTCGGATTTGGCATGGGCATGATGGACATGTGCGGAGCTGTAACCGGTATGATGATGGTTATCGGAATGGACAACAGTATTGGAAATCTTGAAAATGGAAAAGCTACAAAAGCAGATACCTATAAGAAAACAAAAGAATTTGCAGAAAAATTCCTCCAAAAGAACGGAACCTATTATTGTCGTGACCTAAAGGGAGTCTCTGGAAAGGGGAAAGTTGTCCCATGTTCTCAGTGTATTGCAGATGCTGTTGAACTGACAGAAATGTATTTAGAGAGTGTAAAATAAAGTCGCTAAATAATTGGGAGCTATGCTCCCATTATTTATTTCTCCCTGATCTCTTGAGAATGCCTCATCCATTGATCTTCTCTTCCAGTTGTAACAATCGATTGTTCAGTACTGTATAATAAGCGCTTTCTCTGTTTTCAACCAAGATCATCGTAATATTCGCTGCAACTGCAAGATCTACCAGGAAGCTGTCTTCTGTTCCTGCTGTTTCCTGACTGAGAATCATTTTATTCCCTTCATTCTGTTCTTTCAGTATTCTTTCGAACAGTTTCGTAAGAACTGTACTCTCGTCTATCTTAATTTCTTTTATCTTTTCTATCTCAATTTCTTCTTTTCTGATCAGCTGCGGCATACTTGGATGTACCGCACGTACGCCTCCAAGATACCTGTAAAGCGGAATCTTTTCTGCAGCCGCTGCTGCTCGCGCCACTGCAAGTGATATTGCAAAGGATGTCTGTTCATTTCCGTTTTCTTTCAGAATTGTATCAATCTTTCTTTGTTCAAATACATTTTCACCGATTATTTCCGGTGCGATCTGACTGTTAAGCAGTTCAATTTTTTCTTCGATGTGCACCTGCTGTTTTTCTGTCTGCTCTTTTTTACTATAATTTTTCCCTGCCATAGACGCTTTTCCTATGATTTCTCCTCCTGCCAGCACTTCCACTTCAATAGCCGGATTTCCGGCGAAATCAAGGATCTCTCTTGCATAAACGTCACGGATTTCTATTGCAAGATCCAGCTTATTTCTAACTTCTGGTTCCACACTCCAAAACCTCCTTTTCATTGCTTTTCTTTCTATTTTTGTATGCTGTTTTTCGTACTTTGCTTAATTTCAGTATTTCCTTTTTGGAATAACTTCATGCGTTGACTTTTCACTTTTCAACGCTTACAATCATATGTGCAAACATTTGTGACAGATTTTTAGATTGGATGTTGCACACAAAAGCTATCATTTTTCTTTTGGGGAGGAATTTATTTATGTTAGACAAGGGGAAACATTTTCTTTTACTGACAGTCAGCACACTGATCATGGCGATTGGTACCTACTTTTTCAAGTTCACGAATAACTTTACCTTCGGCGGTATCACCGGTCTTGCTGTTCTTATTGCAAAGACAGGACTTATGACAGCCGGTGATTTCAACTTTGTTGCCAGTATGACGCTTCTGGTGATCGGAATGATTGTTCTTGGTAAGAAATTCGCAGCTAAGACAGCTTATTGCAGTATTCTGCTTTCGGTAACGCTTTCTTTCCTGGAGCGCGTCTGCCCGATGAAAGCTCCTTTAACAGACCAGCCAATGCTGGAGCTTTGTTTTGCAATCGCACTTCCGGCTCTTGGCTCTGCCATTTTATTCAATATCGGCAGTTCCAGTGGCGGTACAGATATTATTGCTATGATTTTAAAAAAATATTCCAGCTTCAATATCGGACCGGCTCTTATGCTTTCTGATCTGTTGATCACTATTGCCGGATTCTTTATCTTCGATATCAAAACTGGATTATATTCTTTGCTCGGACTTACGATTCGTTCTTTCATGGTAGACACCTTTATCGAGAACTTTAATCTGTCCAAATATTTTAATGTTGTATGTGACGACCCGGGACCGATCTGTGATTTCATCGTTCATGAGCTGAACCGCAGTGCCAGCGTCTTTCACGCAACGGGTGCTTATTCCGGTCAGGACAAAGCGATCGTCCTGACTGCGCTCAACCGTACCCAGGCTGTCCGCCTGCGTAATTTCATCAAGATTACTGATCCAAAGGCGTTTATTCTGATCTCTAATACAAGTGAGATTATCGGAAAAGGATTCCACAGTATCTGATCAACTCTGTTTGATCAGATACTGTGAGTGGGGCATTCTAATGAAATAAGTGATCTCCGATCCGTGTTCCGTAACCGCCTACACTGAAATACAGACAATCTCCAATCGGATTGCTTCCTGCAAGTGCATCTTCTGCCGCCTGCATCGCAGCCTCTGTATAGCCCTGGTTTGCTCTTACGCGGTCAAGCCATCCGGACATTGCCGGTGAGAACTGACCGGACTGGTAGATTACTTCTTCCATCGTATCCGGATAAGAGGAACTCTTGATACGGTTCATTACAACCGCTCCAACCGCAACCTGTCCTTCATACGGCTGGTTTCCCGCTTCACAGAAGATCAGGGATGCCAGCAGTTCTTTTTCTGCCTGCTGTGCGGCCGCTGCTTCTGCCTGTGCCGCTGCTGCCGCTTCCGCTTCTGCCTTCTCTCTGGCGATCCGTTCTGCTTCTTCCGCCGCACGTCTCTCTTCTTCCAGCTTTGCTTCATAAGCAATCTTCGCTTCAACTGCTGCGATCTTCACATTCTCGATCATCCCTGACTGTACATCGATCACTTCCTTTGATACACACCAGTCAGTACCTACATCCCCAGCAGACTGTGTGTCATCTAAAGTTTCTTCCTGATCCGATGGCTCCGTTGACACTTCTGATTCTACAGCACTCTGCTCCTGTGCTTCCGTGGAACTTGCAAATCCCGTCAGCATGACCGCACTCATCATTGCTGTATACATCGCCAGAAACATCCTTTTATTTTTATTAAATTTCATATACCCTCCTAACAATTTTGTTGCATAATTTTTACTATTTAATTGCTATTCTTTATTAATACTATGCATTATTTTCATTTTTATTACATTTATTACAAAAATGTTACGAGCGATATATTATCATAAAAATGTGTGCATGTCAACTTTTTTATTTCACGCAGAAAATCCGATCCTTTTTTCGTTACTGTTCACTCTGTTTTTACTATTTTGTCTTTTCTAATAAGTCTGTGATTTCACAGCATAACGTCTTCGATAATCTCACTAAATATTCTACCTGGGCTTTGTTAATATTCTTTTGTTGTTGCTCATATTGTTGGATCGTTCTTAACGGAACCCCGGATAATTCAGATAGTTCTCTCTGGCTCATTCCTGCATATTTCCGTAATATTTTCAGACTTGTTCCCTTCTTTGCTTTCATGTATAATTCATTCATCTTATCAGAGAATTGACGGATATCCATTTCATGGTACGGTGAATACAAACCGCAGACTTCTGTGATTGGAATATACTTTTCTATTTCCCTGAATGTAAGGGATGTCTCCCACTGATAATAAGCTAATGCCCAGCCTGTCCAATATTCTTCACTGCGGTCTGCGGAATAACATGGTTTCTGGCGCTCATAGGCGATCTGTGATGTATCCAGTACTTCATAGGCCAGTTCTACTCCAGACATGCCGGCAAGGAATCTATAGTCACCGCTTCCAAACTGCTCTGCTATTCCCGACATCAAAAACCAGTGATAAAACTGCTGTAAATCATAGCACATATCATATACAGCAAAATCCAACATTCTCGCAAGGTTCCTTCTTGCGGACTCCAAATAAACTCTATCGTAAGCGCAAATCATCTGATCTCATCTCCTCATCCATGATCTGTATTATATACAAATCTCCTTTTTGTCTCTTATTCCGTTCTACATCAAAATATTCTCTTCTGGCAGACCTGTCTCTCAACATCTTTTTCCTATACCATTCTTTACTTGCAGCTGATTCGTAACCGGTAAATTCAATCTGCTGAAATGCCTTTTTGCTTTTCAATACAAACTGCTGTCCCAGCTTTCCAAGATGCATTGCCCGATTTAATTGCCGATATGAAATAGATCCATTTATAAAATCCTGAGCAAAAGAAAAATAACTGTCGTCCGCACGGTAACCAACAATCGCGTCATATTCTTCATACTCTATTTTAAAATTCTTGAGGATATATTCTTTCGCCTCTGCTGCAAGGGCTGATGACACTTCGAATTCTCTATTCTCCAACAGAATCGACAACCAGTGTAAAATACAGTATTTTTCATCATTCAGATTCAGAATTTCCAATCCTGAGCAATCAATTTCATAGCAGTTTGCAATCCCATCTTTCTCTTTGGACACGCCCCATTCTCTTGCCATATCAATCTGCTCTGTACAATAAAATCCAAGTCCATAATCATTATATGGCTTTCCATACCCAAACTCAGGCTTCTTAATGATTTCGGATGAACCATGATAGATTTTTCTTTTCATTTGTTTTGACAAAGGGACACCTTCTTTCTACTTCATTCTTTTTTAAGTCACTGACCACGTATAATGTAACCGTGATAATTTATCCTGTTTTTACTATACTCCTTTAGGAGTATAATTTCAACTTTTAATGTATGCTAACTCAAAGAACAAAGAATGTGCCTCAGCACATTCTTGCGCCTGCGGCGTTGCTAAGCGCCAGTGGCGCTTGTTTAGCAAGGACCGAAGTGGAAACGTAGACCGCTTGCGACACCTACCTTGTACGCCGCAGTGCGCATCCTAAGCGGAGCGTATTTTATATATTAGGAAAGGACTTTCCTAATATATAAAATACAGTCCCTGTAAAAAGTTTCACCTTCCTACAAGAACTGTATCTCTCAACATCATTTTATCTCATTTTTTACAATGTCACGATTTCTCCATCTTCATCCCAGAGATCATGCCAGTCTTTTGCTCCATGCCACAAGAACACCTGTCCTTTTACAAGGCGGTTTCCTTTTTCGAGTGTTGTGATCTTCGCCATCTCTTCTTCTGTCAGCGGATCTTCTGTCATTGCTTTTAAGTTGCTTACATAATTGTGAAGTGAGAACGGGATTGCAATCTCGCCTCTCTGTCTTGCCCATTTCAGTGCAATGATCGCCGGGTGACAGTTATGAGCCTTCGCAATCTCCTGCATAACCGGAGTCTGCAGATCTGCTACATCTTCCGGACACATATCTCTCTCCGGTCTCATCGGAGAACCGATTGGCATGTAACCTACCGGCTGGATATCGTGTGCTACGAGGTAATCGTAAAGTTCCTGCTGCTGGAAGCAAGGATGGATCTCGAGCTCACAGGCAACCGGTTTGATCTTCATCAATGGAAGTACTGCTTCGAGTTTCGGAATCGTCATATTGGAGATTCCGATGAATCTTGTCAATCCGTCTTCGACGAGTTTTTCACACTGTCTGTATGTATTCATGAATTCTTCCACACTGAATGGTTTAGAATCCGGATTTCTTGACTCTACATCGCATTTTGGTGCATGGTAATTCGGGAATGGCCAGTGAATATAATACATATCCACATAATCACACTGGAGATCTGCGATACTTTTCTTGCAAGCTTCTTCGACATGTTCGTGCATATCGTTCCATACTTTTGTCATAATAAAGAGATCTTTACGTTCTACGATTCCCTCATCGAATGCTTTTTTGAATACTTTACCGATCTCCGGTTCATTTCCGTAGCATGCGGCACAATCAAACATGCGGTATCCGCTTTTGATTGCTCCGTCTACTGCTTCAGCAATCTGATCTGCTGTAAATCTGTCGGAACCAAAGGTTCCCATTCCGATACATGGTGCTTCATCACCTGTGTAGAATTTTACTTTTGGCACATCTGCCGGATTAATAAATTCACCCATGATAATTCTCCTTTTATCTAATCTAACCGATCTTCTCAATCTCCACCTGTGGATAGATCTTTTCCATATCTTCTTTTACGAAGAATCCTGTTTCTTCTCTGAGCGCTGCTGCCGCAGAGATTGCGCTTGCTTTCTTCAATGTCTCTTCAACAGAAAGTCCCTCGCTAAGTCCAAGAGCGAACCCGGCGATCATGGAATCTCCACATCCTACTGTGTTTACCGCATCGATCTTCGGCACACGTGCGCGAAAGATTCCGTCGTCACATACGACAAAGGAACCGTCTCCACCGAGTGACACTGCTACGATCTCGACTCCATCTGCATGAATCTGTTTTGCCGCATCTACCATGTCCTGGAAGTTGTCGCAGCTTTTTCCTGTCAACATACGGATCTCATCAATGTTTGGCTTGATCATCGTCGGCTTTGCCTCGATTCCCATCTCAAGCAGTTTTCCACTTGTATCAAGGATGACTTTCTTTCCTGCCTCTTTGCAGATTCTTACAAGACGCTGATAAGCTGTTCCGTCAAGTCCTTTTGGAACACTTCCTGACATAGCAACAACATCTGCTTTCTTCACCAGTTCTGTGAAATGTTTTTCGAATCCCTTAAATTCTTCCTCAGATACCGTGAATCCAGGCTCAAGAAATTCTGTCTGCACGTGATTGACTTCATCCCAGATGTTAATACAGGATCGGCTCTCTTCTTCCAGATGATAGAATTCGCTCTTGATTCCAAATGGTTTCAGTGCATCTTCGATATAATTTCCTGCATGACCTCCGACAAATCCTGTCGCGACCACTTCCGCTCCTGCGATAGACGCCGGCTTGGATACATTTAATCCTTTTCCTCCCGGTGTGTAGGCACATTCTTTCACACGGTTGACTTCACCGACCTGATAGCCTTCCACAACATATCTTTTGTCGATTGCTGCATTTAATGTTACTGTAAGTATCATATTCGGTACAGAGCTTTGACACATCAAAGCTCTTGTCCCCCTCTCTGATTAATCTTCGTTTACAAGCATTACTTTCCCCTGTACAAGTCCCGGTGTCTTAAACATCTGGAATGCTTCCTGTGCCTGACTCATCGGAACCATTTTGTAAATAAATCCTTTGTCGAATTTCAGCTGTCCTGTCGCAAAGTAATGTGCTGTCAGATCCCACTCCTTGCCTGGGAACGGTGCGCTGTAGGACATCCAGGATCCTGTCAGTTTGAACTCTTTACGGTTCATGTTCTCCCACATTGCCGGTGTGAACTCAAGATTCACATGCGGTGTTCCGATAAAGCATACATGGGATTTATTTCCTGCAAGCTCAAAGGCCATATGCATAGTCGGAACCTGTCCGGCTGTCTCGAATACAAATCCGTATCCTTTGCCGCCTGTGATCGCCATTGCCTCTTCCATAAAATTCTCTTTCGTTGTGTTGACAACTTCGTCAGCTCCAAGACGTTTCGCAAGTTCAAGTCTCTCATCACTGATGTCGAATACTACAACTTTCTTGGATCCGAAGATCTTGCACCACTGCATTGTAAACATTCCGATTGTTCCGCCGCCGAGTACTGCAACATACTGTCCGCCCTGATAATCATTCTGGAACACTCCGTGGATCGCTACAGTGGCAGGCTCAAACATGGCCGCCTGTTCATACGGAATGCCTGGATCATATACAACTGCATTTTGCTCTGGGATCACTACATAATCGGCATTGGATCCCTGCTCTCTGGAACCAATAAAGCTGTAATGTTTGCACAGAGAGAAGTTTCCGTTCTGACAGTCATCACATTTCATACATGGTTTCAACGGTGCACCGGATACGTGATCTCCAACCTTAACCTTTGTTACACCTTCACCTACTTCTACAACATCTCCTGAGAACTCATGTCCAAGTACGATTGGATAGAAATGAACTCCATTATGAAGTACTCGTGGAATATCAGATCCGCAGATACCGGAACATTTTACTTTGACCTTAACTTCGCCCAGTCCCGGTGTCGGTTCTTCGTAATCAAGATACTGTACGTCTTCGTTGGCGCATACAACTGCTGCTTTCATTTTCAAGATCCTCCTTTTTTGATCTTTTGTTAATTTATTTCTTATTCATGGTTTTTCGCCATAGTTTCCTTTAATTGTTTATAAAGTTCTATATATGTTTCGTAATTTTTATCGTAAACTTTTCTGTTTTCATTATTCGGTTCGTGGGAACGCTTATCTTCTACGGTAATCTTCACGGCTTCATCAAAATCTTTGTACATCCCTATTCCAACCCCGGCAAGGATCACTGCACCGAGTGTTGTCGCTGTATCGGATGATGGAACTACGATCGGTTTTCCTGTGATGTCAGACTTAATCTGTGTCCACAACAGGGAGTTTGCTGACCCGCCCATCGCACGCAGGACTTCTACTTTCGCTCCGGCTTCTTCCGCAACATCAAGGTTATGCTTCAATGCATATGCTGTTCCTTCCATTGCCGCACGGATGAAATGTCCTTTTGTCTTACTGAAATCTAATCCGTAGTAAACACCTTTTGCGTTTGGATCCCAGATTGGAGTTCTCTCACCGGACATATATGGGAGGAAGATCACTCCGTCACTTCCCGGTGCTACTGCTGCCGCCTCTTCATTGAATAAATCCAGTGAGCTTTTTCCCTGACGTTTTCCTTCTTCTCTTTCGTACGCTCCGAACTCCCGCTCAAGCCAGCGCATCACTCCGCCGCCTCCGGTTGTTCCGCCTTGTAAGAGCCAGCAATCCGGCACGACATGAAATCCAAGGATCAACCGCTCATCGGCACGATACTGGTCGGTACAGATACTCATTCCACCTGCCTGTCCACCTTGTTCCTGTGTCTCTCCGCTGTGGATTACTCCTGCGCCGAGAGTTCCACATGCTGCATCGAGTCCTCCGGCCACGACCGGTGTTCCTTCCGCCAGTCCGCTTTCTTTCGCAGCTTTCTCATTTACCTCACCGATCACTTCATGACAGGCATGAATTTCCGGCAATAGCTCAGAAGAAAATCCAAATTTCTGACACATCTCTTCATTCCAGGTTCCTGTTCTCATATCGAAACAGTGAAGGCCATATCCCTGAGAAAGATCCTGTGTCATCACACCGGTCAGTTTGTATGCAATATAACTGTTGGATTGAAGAATCTTATAAGTCTTTGCATAGACTTCCGGCAGATTTCTCTGATACCAGATGATCTTTGCAGTTGTATAAGATGGCTGCAAAGAGTTGCCGCAAAGCTCGAAGATCTTGTCTTTCCCAATCTTTTCATTGAATTCTTCACAGATATCTGTGGCTCTTGTGTCCATCCAGATTGGGGTGTTCGTAAGTACATTTCCATCTTTATCGACTGCGATCGCAGACCAACTCTGTCCATCGATTCCGATTCCTTTAATCTCTTCCGGGGAAATATTTCCTTTTACGAGTACCCTTGGGATTGCATCGCAAACTGCTTCCCACCATTCTTCCGGATTCTGTTCTGCCCATCCAGGATGCGGGTAATAAACCTGATAATCGCCGGTTCCGGTTGCCTTGACGGTTCCGTCTTTTGCAAAGACTGCAATCTTGCAAGCACTGGTTCCGATATCTATTCCTAATAAATATTCTCCCATGGTCTCCTCCTCTTTATGAAATGTCCGCCACTGACTCTCCTTCTACGAATCCGGTTTTCAGCCAGATTGTCTCTGTTGTTTCTATTTTGTCTGATGTTTTATCTGATGTTTCATCCTTATCTTCGAGATGACTCAATAACAGATTTGCTGCCGCTTGTCCAATCTCTTCTGTTGGCTGTGTCACGATTGTCAATCTTGGTACTACAGCTCTTGCAAAATCCATGTTATCAAATCCTATCACAGACAGCTGTTCCGGAACTTTGATACCAAGGTCATTGATCTCCATCATTGCTCCGACTGTCATCTCGTAGTTGGAGATAAAGACTGCTGTCATATCTGGATTGTCTTCGTAAAGCTTGCGCATCGCTTTCGCTCCGCCGGCAATCGTGTAGTTACCATCTGCCAGAAGTTTTGTATCTGTTCTATCTGTTTTGCCTTTTAAATCTGATTGTTGTGCTGATCTAGCTTTGGATGATTCTTGTATCGCAAGCTCATATCCTCGTTGACGTTCCCTTGCTGTATACACATTATCCGGTCCTGTTATCATACCAATCTTCTTATGCCCTTTTTTCATCAGCCGTTTCACTGCGTTCTGCGCTGCTCCTTCATTGTCTACAAGAACGCAGTCACAATCTCCGTTCTCCATCCTTCGGTCGATCAGTACAACCGGTCTTCCGGATTTTCTAAATCTATCAAATACTTTCTTCTCTGCTCCGGTTGGCATCATGATCAAGCCATCCACTCTTCTGTGAAGAAGGAATTCTGCTGCCTCTTCTTCTCGCTTCACATCGGATCTGCAGTCACAGATCATCGTCGCATACCCATGACTTCTTAATAAATCTTCCGCTGCTGTAATGATCTCTGAAAAGAAAATGTTGTTCAACTCGGGTAAGATGATTCCGATGGTCTTCGTTCGGTTTGTCTTTAATCCTCTTGCAACTTCATTTACCTCAAAATGAAGCTTCTCAATTGCCTCTTCGATCTTGATTCTGTTTTTCTCACGCACATTTCCTCCATTTAGATAAGAAGAAATTGTTGCAAGTCCGAGCCCTGTCTCTCGGGCAATGTCTTTCATCGTTGCACCCATAAACTTATTTCCTTATTCTGTATCTTGTAAGCTATCACTTGTTTTATTTTGCTTTTCCATCACATCCGCACATCTTCATGCGTGCGATCACCTGTTCTTTTACAGCTTCTATCGCAACAACACCGAGTTTCTTCGGATCGAATGTCTCCGGCTTCTCTTCAAGCAGTTTCTTCACGGCATCTGTGTATGCAACACGAAGCTCAGTAGCAAAGTTGACTTTACACATTCCACGCTCTACACATTCTCTTACGTCTTCTTCACTCAGTCCGGAAGCTCCATGAAGCACGAGCGGAACATCTACAACTTCTTTGATTGCGCTTACTCTTGGCTTGTCAAGAACCGGGGTTCCTACATAAAAGCCATGCGCTGTTCCAATCGCTACTGCAAGAGAGGAAACTCCTGTACGCTCTACGAATTCTTTCGCTTCCTGCGGATCTGTGTTCGTATCAGCATCAGCCTCAAGGTCGTCTTCCTTTCCGCCAACTTTACCAAGTTCAGCTTCTACCGGAATACCAAATGCATTTGCTACATCTACAACCTTCTTCGTCACTGCGATATTATTCTCAAAATCTTCGTGGGAACCGTCGATCATAACAGATGTGTAACCAGCTTTCATTGCCTGAACTGCAAGTTCAAAGCTATTGCCGTGATCCAGATGCAGGCACACCGGGATCTTTGTTTTCGCAGCTTCTGCTTTCACGATTCCTGCAAATGTCTCCAATGTTCCGTACTTTACAGTAGAAGGTGTTGTCTGAAGCATCACCGGTGCGTTCAGCTCCTCCGCTGCAGCAATGACTGCTTTAACCATCTCCATATTCTCTACATTGAATGCGCCTACTGCGTATCCATCCTTCTTTGCGTCTAAAAGCATCTTTTCTGATGTAACTAATGGCATCGTATCGTCCTCCTTATTTTCAAAACCGAAACGTTTCGGTTTTGCTTATGTATTCATTTTAGTACAGGATTTATTTCTTGTCAAGATAATGAAAACGAAAAGTATATTTTTATTAAAGCTGCAAATAATGTAAAAAAACACTTCAGGAGGTCTGATGAAATGAAAAACAGAGCGAAAAAGAGATGGTTTGCTTTAATAATCCTTTTACTATGCGCAGTTGTTATTGGTCTGTTTTATTGGAATGGGCAGAAGAAAATGCAAAGTGATGAGGGATATCTTGTGAAATATTCGTTACCGGATAAGAAACTGGAGGTGATCGTCCATGGCATCTGAATCAACAACTCTTTATCTCAAAGCAGACAGGAATATTGAGGTATCAAAGCAAAACGTCATGTTAGGAGATCTTCTGAGTATGGAGTGTTCCGACAAGACCATCCTGATGAAAGTAAAAACTTTGCGGATCTTGAAGATCCGGGAGGAAAAAGAACAGCGCTATGTAATTTCCGTGTTGAAAATCATTGCCTGTATTCATGAACAGTATCCCCGGCTGGAGATTCAGAATCTGGGCGAGACAGATATTATCGTTACTTATGAAAATCAGAAAACACCACCTCTTCTCTGGCACATTTTAAAAGTAGTGCTGGTATCAGCAGTGATTTTCTTTGGATCTGCCTTCTCGATCATGGCATTCAATAATGATGTTGGGGTAACGAAGCTGTTTGGTCAGATTTATGAACTGATCATGGGAAAGAAGACAGATGGTTTTTCTGTTCTGGAAGTCACGTATTCCATAGGGCTTGCAATCGGAATTCTAATATTTTTTAATCACTTTGGTAAGAAACGCTTTACTGTAGATCCTACACCGATGGAAATACAGATGCGTCTTTATGAAAATGATATCCAGACAACTTTAGTAGAAAATGCCACACGACAAAAGAAAGAACTGGAGGTCGGAAAATGAACTTGTTACAGATAATTTTCCTGGCATTGCTTGGTTTAAGCGCCGGAATGGTAGTAGCTGGCGGTGTCTTTTCTTTCATTGTGGAACTTGGTGTGATCTCAGATTTTGCAGATCGTACCCATACCGGCAATCATATTTTAATTTATGAAGATATGGTAGCAGCCGGTGCGATCCTTGGAAACCTATTTCAGATTTTTGAAGTTAATCTTCCTGGAAAGATGATATTTCTTGCAATTTATGGACTTTTCGGAGGGATTTTTGTTGGTTGCTGGGCAATGGCACTTGCAGAAATATTGAATGTATTTCCCATTTTTATGAGACGGGCAAGAATTGTCCGGTATCTTGCAGTGTTTGTGGTAATGGTTGCATTAGGGAAAGGAATCGGAGCTGGATTGTTTTTCTGGAAAAGATGGTAAACTCTACCGCTTCATTTCTTTCCGCATCCTCTCCAGCACCTTTTTTTCTGTCCTTGACACCTGCACCTGAGACATTCCCATTTTCTTTCCTATCTCAGCCTGCGTCTTTCCTGCAAAATATCTCAGATAAATGATCGTCCGTTCCTTCGCTTCAAGTGTTTCCAGTACTTCTTTTAATACAATCCGGTCAAGCACCTTTTCTTCCTGTCTGTCTTTTTCTTCCAGCTTATCCATCAGAAGGATCTCGCTTCCCTCTTTCTGATGGATCGGCTTATATATGGATTCTACCTCCACTGACGACTCCATTGCCTGGACGATCTCCTCACAATCTATCTGAAGCTCTTCTGATAATTCTTTCAATGTCGGTTCTCTCCCGAGTATCCTGGTCATCTTTTCTCTCGCCTGCAGACTCTTATAGGACAGCTCTCTCAATGAACGGCTGACTTTTATCATTCCGTCGTCTCTCAAAAAACGCCGGATTTCTCCTGATATCATTGGAACAGCATAGGTTGAAAACTGTACTTCATAAGAAAGATCAAATTTATCAATTGCCTTAAGCAGTCCAATGCTTCCAATCTGAAACAAGTCTTCCGGTTCTGCACCTCTTCCGTAAAATCGCTTTACTACGCACCAGATAAGACCTATATTTTTCTCGACAAGTTCTTCTCTCGCTTTTTTATCTCCGTCGTGTGACTTTCTGATTAAAGCGATTGTGTCGTCCATATTCTGCTCCCTTTACCTATTGTCTTAGTCATTTTTACACTGGTTCCTTCCCCTACCTTTGACTCTACTTCCACAGTATCCATAAATGCTTCCATAAAAGAAAATCCCATTCCTGACCGATCATCCTCCGGTTTTGTTGTAAACATCGGTTCCATTGCTTTTTCCACATTTGCAATACCTTTCCCACGGTCCGATATTTCTACTGTAAAAATCTGGTTTTCTATACTACAGTGTATCCTTACTGTCTCTACTCTCTGTTCATATCCGTGGATAATCGCATTCGTTACAGCTTCTGACACTGCAGTCTTCACATCCGCTACTTCTTCCACCGTTGGATTAAGTTGTGTTAAAAATGATGCTACAGATACTCTGGCAAATCCCTCATTTTCTGATCTGCTGTCAAAACGGATCTCCATCTCATTATTCTGTGTATTACTCGCCTCCATCACTCTTCCCCCTCATAAATCTGCATAATCTTTGTTGCTCCTGAAAATGTAAGAATCTTCCGGATTCTTTCGTTCGTATGTACCGCCCAGACTTCTCCTCCGATCAGACTAACGGTCTTATACCTCCCCATAATGATTCCAATTCCTGAACTATCCATAAAATCTGTCCTGTCAAAGTCAAAGATCACATATCTGATATGATTTCTGCTGATCACTGCATCCGCTTCTTTCCTAATTTCATCTGCATTATGATGGTCTACCTCTCTTGGAAGATAGATCGTCAGACAATTTTCCTGTACCTGATATCTCATATATTTTCATGCCTCCTGCTTTTCTCATTTTCCATTTAATTACCTGAATCCGTACGCTAAAAAAGGATATGCTTCTTCGCATATCCTTTTCCTTCGTAATCTTATTCGTTATCCTCTGTATTGTCAGAATTATCGGAATCTCCATTATCCTGAGAATTATCATAGCTATTGGAGTTATCGGAATTTTCCGAGTCCTCTGATACTGAACTACTATCTGCACTGGCATCTCCATTCAGAATTGCAAGCTGCTTTTTCGCATCCTCAATATATCTGGAATTATTATAAGTATCTACCATCTTCTGATACCAGGTCTTTGCATTCTCTGTATCACCTTTTCCCTGATAAGCCTGTGCCAGACGATAAATAGCCTGTCCATCATTATAACTTTCGTCCATCTTCACAACCTTCGTCAGGTACTCAATCGCCTGATCATAGTCCTCTGATTCCAGTGAATCTACACCGGCTGCATATCTTCTCCTGCATGCTGTTGGGAAAATAGAATCAGAAAGTGTATCATACATCTCTTTTCCACTGTCTCCAAGAGAATCTCTTGTAATCTCAAGCAGCGCGTCTGCCATATCCGTATAACTATATTTTCCGGAACGGCTCTGACTTGAAACCTGAAGCAGTTTCTCATAGCTGTCAGATGTTGCCTTTGCCTGATCAACTGCTTTCTGTGCCTCGTCTCCGGCTGTTCGATACTGATCCAGTGTTCTTGTCTGGGCACTCACCTGTGCTTCCAGTGTGTTGATCTGTTCACTGTATGCACGCATCTGATTATTCAACTTCTCCGAGCGGTTCTGATTCACCGCCGGAGCAACAAGAAACCAGATCAAAGCAGCACCAAGAACCATTCCGATCAATATATTGGCAAATGCAAGCTGCTGTGCCATATCCCGGATCTTAGAACGTTTCGGCTGAATGATCGTCTCATTTCCAAGACTGTATTCTACTGTCGCACTTTTTGGTTTCCGGAAACTTCTCTCTGCATTCTTCCCATATCTGCCACGCTGTTTTGTAACTTCTTGCAAATAGGTCAGTGTCAGTTCATTTGTTGTATCTAATTTCTTTGCTTCTATAAGAATCTGTCTTGCCTTTGTATTCTGATTCGTCTGTATATAAATCAGAGCCAGAAGCTGATACGCCTTCAAAAATGTCGGATGAGACGCGATCACCTGTTTCAACTGGATGATCGCAAGATCTTCCCCGTTCTGCTGACAGTAAACCAGACACTGGTTAAACTTCTTAATTGCCTGATTCAGTGATTCTAATTCATTCGCTGAATTCTGTACTTTTTTAATATAATAATCTGCAATATTATCTCTTGGGCACAGATTCTTACTGATGATCCACTCCACAAGAGCTTCTGAAACTTCCCCTATGCCATAATACACAAGACCTAAAAGATTCCGCGCCGCAATATTCTCCCTGTTATACTGCAGGCTCTGCTGCAAGGAAACGATTGCCCCGGACATATCTCTCACCTGGGCTTTGCGCAGTCCATCATTGTACCAGGTATTTGACTGATACATGATCTTCTTTGTGTAATCCATTTATACCCACCACTATCTTTCTATCTTCTCACCGTTTTTTCTTTCTTTGCCATAACCTCTTTTACAATATCCTGCATATCTGTCAGATCTTCCTTGTAAACAGCTTCCTCAATCTGGTCAACCTCGAGACTTGGCTTGAATTTTCTGAGTTCTTCTTCATAATTAAGCATCTGCAATCAAACCTCCCCACATCCGCTTAAAGATTCCTGTATGATCTCTTTGATCATTCCTGTCAGGTAAAGCGAACCGAGACAATACACCGTTCTTCTCCCCTGAATCTGCAATACATACTGCATTGCCTCTTTGACAGATTCAATCACAGTTACCGGCTGTTCTGTATATTTCCGGAACAGTTCACCCAAAATGTGTGCATCTGTCGCACGATCTCCATCGATCAATGTTACTACATATTCTTCCGCATCTGCATGTTTGCATAGATACGAAATCATTTCTTCATATTCTTTATCTTTTACCGCCGAAAATAAAATAATATTTCCATCTGGATTCTTCGGAACACTTCTTGCAAATGCCTGAATGGCACTTACATTATGTGCTCCGTCAACGTATACTTTTGGAAGAATCTCTTCCATTCTTCCTGCCCATTTCACCCTGGCAAGTGCTGTTCTCCACTCTTGTAGATGACCGTTTTCTTTGAAAAGATAACGCATCACTTCCATCGCAAGCAGTGCATTTCCTGGCTGATAGGTTCCAATATTATTTAATTTCCACGTGGTAGTTCCATAATAAGCACTTGCGCAGGAAAATGCAATATGTTTATCTTCAATTCCAAGAATTTCGTACGCATCTTTCCCTATTTTTTTACAGAAACAGCCTTCTTTTTCTGCTGTTTTTTCAATTACAGAATCACTTCCCGGTGCTGTCTGTGCAAAGAACACCGGAACTTCCGGCCGGATGATTCCTGCTTTCTCTCCCGCAATCTGTTCCACTGTATCACCAAGATATTCCATATGATCCAGACCGATCGATGTGATCACGCAGGCAACCGGTTCTACAGAACTTGTTGCATCCAGCCGACCTCCAAGTCCTGTCTCAAGGACAATGTATTCCATTCCTGCTCTGTCATAAGCTTTCATCGCCATTGCAAATAAAAATTCGAAAAATGTCGGATGTTCCAATCCTGCATCCTGCATCCTGCGGACAGCCTGCATGGTCTCTTCAAATACTTCGCAGAAATCCTCATCACTGATCTGCTTTCCGTTCAGAACAATCCGTTCATTCATTTTCACCAGATGCGGTGAAGTAAACAATCCGGTGCTTTTTCCTTCTGCCCTGAGCATCGCATCCAGATAAGCGCATACAGAACCTTTTCCATTCGTTCCCGCTACATGAATGATCTTCTTTCCATTCTGCGGATTTCCCAAAAACAGAAGCATCTCTCTGGTATGAGCCAGAGAGTGCTTTCTTGTAAATCTCGGAATTTCTTCTATATAGGTTACGATTTCCTTATAGGTCATTTTTTCTTTTCTTCCTTTTGTTCTACAAAGGCCTGTCTTCCATTCTCAACATCCGTATCCTGGTCTGTCACTTCTACAAGCTGGCCTCCTGTATATTCATAAGTCTTCGATGTACGGAAGATTGTATTGCTTGAACCGCACTGCGCAACCATGATCTGATCGCCATCTTTGATTTCTGACTCTTTCAGATCCAGTCTTGTATTGTTCAGGAATTTTGTTGTCTGCTTCTCTCCGTTGATATAAACCTTACTTTGTTTTGTAAAGTTCTCTCCGTAAATGCTATAAGTTCCTTTCAGCTGCTCCACAACACTGGTGATCGTCGCATCCTTTACCCCCATGACCATATGTCCTTCTGTGATCGGAGCTCCACTGTCCTTGTATACATACTGTTTTCCGTACATGATATCATACTGGAGTAATTCCAGATCAGCAAGATAATTCTTTGTCTGTCTTCTCTGCTGATGGTAATTGAAAATAGTTCCTGTATGAATATCCAAACGATCAAAGACTTCTGCCATAATCTGGTAAGCAGCGATATTCCCATCTTTCTTTTCCAGTCCAATATTGTCCCATATAACATAATTCGTATTGTACAGATATTTTCCTTTCAGGTCTTTTGCTTCCAGACCAAGTGTCGGGAGATGGTCTCCGTAGAATACAATCACTGTCGGTTCCCCTCTCTGCTTGATTGCATCGATCAGCTGTCCAACGAATTTGTCCATCTCATGGACTTCATTTACATAGTACTCCCATGCATTTCTCTTGCCTTCATCTTCCACTCCGGTTACATTGATCTCCGGATTTTCCAAGGTCGGCTCTGTCGGATAATCTCCATGTCCCTGCACACTGATCGTACATACAAAGTCTGTTCCGTCTGTTGTGTCCAAAGACTCCATGATGTTCGGAACAAGAATATCATCTGTCGCCCATCCCTTCGGAGTCGTCTTTAAGATATTCATGAATTCCTTACTTGTATAATGGTCAAATCCCATGTTGTTGTATACTTTGGCACGACTGTAGAAATTGCCGCCGTTGTTGTGAAGTGCCTCTGCACCATATCCAAGGGATGAAAGCGCACTTGCCGCACTCTCAAGAGGTGTCGTCTTCACATAAGTCTTGTATGGATACTCTCCCGGTCCAAAGAAACGCATATTCATTCCGGTAAGCACCTCGAACTCTGTATTCGCTGTACCTGCTCCGACAGATGGAACTTTAAAATATCCGGAAGAATAGTCAGCATAAAGCTTTCTGAGATTTGGGATCGGATCCTCGGAAAATCTCAGCCATTCTACCTCTGTCGGATCAAAATAAGATTCCAGCTGGACAAACATGATATTCGGCAGTTCCTCTTTTGAACGGCTTGTCTCACTCACGTTAAGACATCCATCCTTGTTGATCTCTGCCATCGTCTCTTCACTGTAACCGGCCGGCTGATTGATTCCTGTATTAAATAAGCTTGCTGCGAAGCAATATGGGAATCCATAGTCTTCGTAAGCAAATGCGATATTTCCAAAATAATTTGAGATCACTCGCTTGTCGATTGCAACATCAGTAAGTCCTACATAGGCAAATCCGGATGCCACAACAGCGATCACTGCAATAATGCGGTGCATCTTTCCAGTATACTGCCCACCGCGGCGCCACATGGAAATCACCCACAAAACAACAGCTGCGATTCCAATGGTAAGCATCACGATCTCAAAGCCATTAAAGTAATTACTTGTCAGTTCCAAGGCATCTGACAGAACTTTCAAGTCCTGTGCATTGAACGGTGTCACTCGCTTCAGGAGCAGATATCCGTTACATGCTCCCAGAAACAGCCAGAATACACTGAGAAGAATTCTGACAAATACACGTCTGCGGAACAGATAAACAATCATAAATGTTGCAAAAATTAAAAATGCGTTAAACAGAAACACGAGCGGTGTTCCTGTCATGTAGCTCCATGCTTCAAAAAAGGAATGCCTTGAGATCACCTCAATCAAAAAATTTAAAACACAGGCCAGCAGATAATGAAGGACGAGTGAAAATCTGTTCATCCACTTATAAACCGGCTGCATCTTTTTCGCAAATTTACTGTTTCTTCTCTGTTCCAGGATTCTCTGGCGTCTTGCTTTTTTCTCCTGATAGTGTCTCTTGATATCTTCCGGTTTCAGATTTTTGACCTTTGTAAAAAATCCTTTGATATCTGGTTTTTTAATATGAATCCGCTTCATCTATAACCTCTTTCTTATAGGCAAAATGCACGGCATGGGATCTTAGCTCCTTTCTGCCGTGCGACTTTTTGCCGTCTAATACCTGATACTGTGTCTAAACTGCTGTTTACAGTTTCCTGCTTTTTCGCAGCTTTTCTCCCCCCACAGTTATCTGAGACTATCGATTCTCTCTTTTACCTGCTCAAGCATCTTTGTATATTTCTCAAGTTTATCACGCTCAGCCTGAACTTTATCTGCAGGTGCTTTGCTTGTGAATCTTTCATTTGCAAGCATTCCCTGTGCTCTCTTTATCTCGCTGTTGAGTCTCTCTTCCTCTTTCTTCAGTCTTTCTCTCTCCTGCTCGAAGTCTACAAGGTCTTCCAGCGGCAGGTAAACTGTTGCTCCCGGAACAACGATAGATACTGCATCATCAGCAACATCTTTCTTCTCATAGTGAAGAATAATATCGTTTGCCAGCATCAACGGTTTTACAGATTCCTTGAATACTTCAAGTGCTGTAAGCAGTTTTGAATCACTGCTGATAATATAAACCTTTGTACGTTTGTTATTCGGAACATTCATCTCAGCACGCATATTTCTGATTCCGCGTGTGATTGCTTTTACATGCTCAATAACTTCTGTAGCATATGGGAACTCCCAATCCTCTCTGTATACCGGCCAGCTTGACATCATCAGTGACTCTTCCTCCGGTACAAGTGCTCCATAAATCTCTTCTGTGATAAATGGCATAAATGGATGAAGAAGCTTCAGTGCCTGTCCAAGTACTGTCTTAAGTACCCACAGAGCACAGTTTGCGGACTGTGAATCTTCCTCCGCATGGTAGATACGATATTTTGCGATCTCTACATACCAGTCACAGAACTCATCCCAGATAAAGTCATGAACTTTCTGAACTGCGATACCGAGTTCGAACTTATCCATGTTCTCTGTCATTTCTTTTGTCAGACTGTTTACCTTAGAAAGGATCCATCTGTCTGCTGGTTTCAGCAGGAAGTCTTCCGGTTCTTCTACAACGTTCTTCTCCATGTTCATCATGATAAATCTTGATGCATTCCATACTTTGTTTGCAAAATTACGGCTTGCCTCAACACGCTCGTTGTAAAAACGCATATCGTTACCAGGTGCATTTCCTGTGATCAGTGTCAGTCTCAGGGCATCTGCACCGTACTTGTCGATGATCTCAAGCGGATCGATACCATTTCCAAGAGACTTACTCATCTTACGTCCCTGAGAGTCTCTTACAAGACCGTGGATCAGTACTGTGTTAAACGGAGCTTTTCCTGTATGCTCATATCCTGAGAATACCATACGGATTACCCAGAAGAAGATGATATCATATCCAGTTACAAGAACGTCTGTCGGATAGAAGTAGTCAAGGTCTTCTGTCTTCTCCGGCCATCCAAGTGTGGAGAACGGCCACAACGCTGAAGAGAACCATGTATCAAGTGTATCTTCATCCTGTGTGAAATGTGTACATCCACAGTGTGGGCATTTCTCCGGTGCTTCTTTCGCAACTACAAATTCACCGCACTCATCACAGTAATAAGCCGGAATTCTGTGTCCCCACCAGATCTGACGGGAGATACACCAGTCTTTGATATTCTCAAGCCAGTGAAGGTAAATCTTGTCAAAACGCTCCGGTACGAAACGAAGTTCACCAGTCTTCAGTGCGTTGATCGCCGGTTTTGCAAGCTCATCCATCTTTACAAACCACTGCTGTTTGATCAGCGGCTCAACGGTTGTACCACAACGGTCATGTGTTCCTACTGCATGCATGTGAGGAACAACCTTTACAAGGTATCCCTGCTCATCCAGATCTGCTACGATTGCCTTTCTGGCCTCGTAACGATCCATTCCTGCGTATTTTCCACCCTTCTCGTTGATTGTCGCATCATCATTCATGATGTTGATCTCCGGAAGGTTATGACGCTTTCCTACCTCGAAGTCATTCGGGTCATGTGCCGGTGTGATCTTAACAGCACCTGTTCCGAATTCTTTGTCTACATAATAGTCTGCAACGATCGGGATCTCACGATTTACAAGCGGAAGGATTGCCATCTTTCCTACGATATCTTTGTATCTCTCATCATCCGGGTGAACGGCGATTGCTGTATCTCCAAGCAGTGTCTCCGGACGTGTTGTTGCAATCTCAAGGAAACGGTCTGTTCCGGCAATCGGGTACTTAATATGCCAGAAGTTTCCGTCCTGATCCTCATGCTCTACCTCTGCGTCTGACAGAGATGTCTTACATTTCGGACACCAGTTGATGATTCTAGAACCTTTGTAAATATATCCCTTGTTGTATAAGTTGATGAATACTTCTTCTACAGCTTTGGAACATCCCTCGTCCATTGTGAAACGCTCTCTGTCCCAGTCACAGGAAATACCAAGCTTCTTCAGCTGGTTCTCGATTGTTCCTGCATATTCTTCTTTCCACTGCCATGTTCTCTCAAGGAATCCCTCACGTCCGAGTTCTTTCTTGTCGATTCCCTCTTCTTTGAGCTGATTTGTAACCTTAACCTCTGTAGAGATTGCTGCATGGTCTGTTCCCGGAATCCACAGTGCGTTATATCCTTCCATTCTCTTGTAACGGATCAGGATATCCTGCAGTGTATTGTCAAGTGCATGTCCCATATGCAGCTTTCCTGTAATATTCGGAGGCGGCATTACTGTTGTAAATGGTTTCTTACTTCTGTCTACTTCAGCATGAAAATACTTGTTCTCACACCATCTCTCATAGAGTTTCTCTTCGATCTGTTTCGGATCGTAAGTCTTTGCGAGTTCTTTGCTCATGATTGTTCTCCTTTTTCCACATATTATGTTAATTTTGTAGTTGTTTTCCACAATCTCATTGTTTTAAAAGTGGATATCTCTTTCTTCTATAACTAGAAAACGCCCTCTACTTCACGTAAAGGGCGAAAATCTCGCGGTACCACCTTATTTATATATGTAAGAACTTGTTACTGTTTGTATTAACCTTGTTCTTTACATATACATCTCTTCGTTCTGTAACGTGAACGACTCCGGGAACTCCTATCCAACCTCTTCGACCTTTCAGAATTCCGGCTCCGAAGCTACCTTCCATCATCCTTTTTCCAAACCGTCTCACAGCCAGATCCTCTTAGCAATCTGAACGGTTCTCTCTGTGGGAAGTAATGATGTACTCCTCTTCTTCAACACCTGTATCTTTACATAGTTGTTAAATACTTTTTAACTGTTACTACTATAGCTGTCAAAGGCTGATTTGTCAAGGGATTTCCCTTTCTTTAAGAAATCTTAAAATATCATAACCACCGCCGGAAGTCCGGCCTTATCTTCTTAACCTTGCTCTTTTAAAAGTAAATGTTGCAACATCCCTGCAATATCATACCCGTAGTTCTCTCCTGTCGCCCAACCGGCTCCTTCCGGGTTCTCTTTCTGTCCCAGCCATTGTACATAAGGTGCGGAAGCTTTTTTCACATATTCGTAACGATTATCCACACAAGTCTGATTCAGCGGTTCATCTGTCGCATAGGCCTTCAGATGCTGGATCTGTGCCCGCACTCCTGTTCTGACATCCGGATAAGAATTTCCAGGCACTCCTCCCCCGGTTGTTCCTATTCCGGCAAAATTAAACTGTTCAATACTTACATCTCCACCAAACTGAAGAAAGCCGGTCTCTTTCATTGCCTGGGTAAATGCAACCTCTGCCCTGATGTCTTCTGCCTCTGCTTCTTCACAGTAGATCTGGCAGAATGTTTCTATAGTATCTGCTCCACCTTTTGCCAGTTCTTCCGACGGATATTCGTATCCCGATTGATTGAAATAATCTGCAAGTTCATCCACCGTAACAACACTCTCCCCCATGACCGGATACTGTCCGGCCGGAGAACACATCTGTGCTGTTATTGCTACGCTGTCAGTCTGTGCAACTTCTTCTATCGAATCTGTTGCTTCTTCCGCAACTGCTTCCTTTTCGTTTTGCATGTCAGAATCTGATTTCTGTTCTACTTCTGACTGTTTCATAACATTATTTTTCTGGTTCTGAGGAATCATTCCGTTTCTTCCTGCCATTGCCAGAATCACTACCAGAAAAACTCCCATTGCTGCTTCTATATAAATAGGTAATTTCATTTCGCGCTTCCTGTCCATTTCCCAGGTATTTGATATAGTATATACAACAATTCTTTCAGATAACACTCAATTAATAAATAGGTGCCGTTACCCGAGAACTTTAAAAACATGCCTAAAAATAGAAGCAAAAGAGAGTGTAAAAAAAGAAGCTACAATACGCAGCTTCTTTTTTACTTCTTTTTACACTTATTATTTCCACAATTTCTTGTAGATTTCAATAACATCTTCCTTATTTGGTACTCTCGGGTTTGTTGCTGTACATCCATCCTCGAGTGCGGCATCTGCCATACTGTCGATTGCATTGAAGTACTCTTCCTCTGAGATTGTACCCATCTGAGAGATTGACAGCGGAATATCCATCTCTTTTAACATAAACTGTACCCAGTTTACAAGGGATCTGACTGTCATGATCTCATTATAGCTGCTCAGTCCAAGGATCTGAGCTACAGTTGCATAACGCTTAACAGCCGGAAGATATTCTTTCTGACTCTTACTATGTTTATTGATATCACTGTTGAATTCAATGATATGTGGAAGAAGCATTGCGTTCGCACGTCCGTGTGGGATGTGGAACTTTGCACCTAACTGATGAGCCATACCATGGTTCAGTCCGAGAGATGCTGAGTTGAATGCCAGTCCTGCCAGACAGGATGCGGAATGCATCTTCTGACGTGCATGAGTATCATTTCCATCCAGATATGCTCTGAGAAGGAATACTCCAACCAACTCGATCGATTTCTCTGCAAGTGCTGTTGAGAAATCGCTTCTCTCTGTACTTACACATGCTTCAAGTGCGTGTGTAAATACGTCCATTCCTGTATCTGCTGTAATCGCCGGTGGCACACTCTTTACAAGTTCTGCATCGAGGATTGCCTCGTCCGGTGTCAATTCCCAGGATACAAGTGGATATTTTCTCTGTTCTGCCGGGTCTGATACAACGGCAAATGAAGTTACCTCTGATCCTGTACCGCTTGTTGTTGGAATTGCAATCAGCCCTACCTCTGCGTAATGATCTACGCGAAGTGCAAATTCACGGATTGACTTGGAGGAGTCAATTGCTGATCCGCCACCAACTGCAACAATTGCATCCGGCTTATATTCAAGCATCTTCTTAACACCGAGACTGATCTTCTCAATCGGTGGATCCGGAACAATATCCTGAAAGATATCATATTCCTTACCTGCTTTTTTGATTGGATCGAGAATCAGGTTCAGATTTTTGCTTTTCGCCATAAATGGGTCTGTAACGATCAGGATCTTCTTATATGGCACTTCTGCCAGTCGATCCAGCGCATTATCTCCAAAATTTACTCTAGTTTTAATCTGAAAGCTTTTCATAACTGCCCTTCCTTACTTTGGATAGATACATTTTACACCAATCTTATCAAAATGCTGAAGCCATCTTGTTTCCGGCTTTGCATCCGTAACTATAGTTGTGATCTGATCTAATGAACCTATCTCAGCAAATGCTACTTGATCGAACTTACTGCTGTCTACAGCAAGAATTTTTTCTTTTGCTCTTGTCAGCATTGTTCGCTTATTATTCGCATGCAGATCATCTGAATCTGTAAGTCCAGCGTTCATATCGATTCCCTTTGCAGAGATAACTGCCTTATCTACATGATAAGATCGAAGCATCCGGTCTGTCTGATAACCTACCAGTGCAAAGGATCCTTCTCTTGACTCTCCTCCGGTAGAAAGAACCTTCCAATCCTGCGCCCCAAAAAGCTCTATGATAATCTCCACAGAGTTTGTGAGCACGGTAAGATTCTTCTTTCCCTGTTCGAGAAGCGTCTTTGCAACATACACTGCTGTAGAACTTGCATCAAGCATGATGCTGTCCCCATCTTTGATCTGTTCACTCACCAGTTCCGCAATATGCTGTTTACCAACAATATTGCGATTCTTTCTGATGTTGAACGGAAGCTCGATATTCACATTTTCATTAATTACGGCACCACCATAGCTTTTTATGGCAAAACCGTCCTGAACCAGTTTATCGAGGTCTCTTCGGATTGTCTCCTCTGAAACCTCGTAAATCTGACTCAGTTCGCTTACTACGACTCTTCTGTCATTCTGCAGTTTTTCTAATATTTCATTTCTTCTCTCTATCGCAAGCATCTAACTGCCTCCTGTCCTAAGTCCAATATAATGTTACTGGTATTGAACTATAATTCCCTCAGACATTAAAGCAGAGTTCATTATAAGATTGCGTCGCGAATCTGAGCATCCGGATGAGCAATAACGGAAGAGTCAAGGAACATTCCTCTATCTTTGATTGCTTCCTTAGCTTTTTCGATTGCAGCTTCTACAGCAGCCACTTCACCAGTGAGCAGCATGTAGGATTTTCCGCACATACCACGTGCGATACGAAGCTCGATCAAATCAACGATAGCCGTCTTCGCAGCCTCATCAGCAGCTACAATAATTGAAGATGCATCGTATGTCTCCATAATACCAAGAGCGGATACGTCTTCAATATGTGCAGCACCGTAGATTGCCGGGAAGATGGACTCGTGCGGATTACCGAGCACAAAACTGTCGATCAGGTGAAGACCATGCATCTCTTTTGCATTATCCACTGCTGCTTTAACGGCACTTAAGTCACCTGTAATGATCGCGATATATTTGCCCGGACATACTGTCTGTGCTTCGATTATGCTGACTTCAGAAGTCTTTACCATAGCATCAGCTGCGGTAATACCTGCTGAAACAGTCTTATATTCTACCATTCCAATAGCCTTACTCATTGCCTGCACGTCCTTCCTGAGATTCTATGACAATATATTTCTCATTTACTTCTGTAACTAAACCATTCACGGATGCGTGGATTCCAACGCTTAATCCCTTTCCTGGTTCAGCAATCATCTGTCCTTTAGTTACCATGTCGCCTGCTTTCACAATTGCAGAAGCAGGTGCTCCAATATGCTGACTTAACAGAATACGTACTGTCTTAACCGGCACTGCTGATTCATCAAGCGGTGCTTCACGGTTATATCTCGTAAGATCAAGACGCGCCATAAGTCTCTCCATCGGAACTTTTCTGTATTCTCTTTCCGGTCCTACAGGTTTTGCTTCTACTTTCGGAGGACGGATTCCGTTTGCACGAAGACCTCCCTTGTACTCTGCCATAAGACTTCTTGGTGAAAGTCCCTGGAAACAGGAATACATCTCACAAAGTCCGCAGGATGAGCAGAACAACGTATTGATAAAGATGTTCGGCTCCTGTACATCCTTGCATGTTGCTGCAAGCATAAATTTATTTGGCTCAATCGGATGTCCTAACAGATGTCTTGGACATAAGTCTGTACACATTGTACACTGGCAACAGCAAGCTGCTGCTCTCTTCATATCGATTGAGTTTTTCTTTAATTTCTTCTGAATGATGTGATGGTCTTTCGGAAGAACAAGGATTGCATTTGTTGTCTTTGTAACAGGCTGCGCTCCTGTTCCGATATTACCCATCATAGGTCCACCAACGAAGTAAACTGCATCTTTTGTAGTTACACCGCCGGCAAGAGCCACTACCTCTTCCAGTGGTGTTCCGATTGGAACACGAACTGTGATCGGGTGCTCTACCTCAGCTACTACTGATACAAGCTTGTCCTCAACGGGTGTCTTCTCATTCAGTGCTCTGTATACATTGTAAACTGTCTCTACGTTGAATACAGCTACGCCGCTTTCGATTGGAAGTCCGCCCGGTCTTACAACTTTACCTGTTGTCTCATAAATAAGAACAACCTCATCACCTGCCGGATATACTTCATCCAACAATCCAAGTCTTACTTCCGGATACTGTCCCATAACGGCCTTTACAGCTTCGATCGTTGCTGTGTAAGCTTTCTTAATACCAATGATGACTTCTTTCGCACCGACTGTCTCGCCGATCATATGAAATGTATCAATGATCTCCTTTGCATATTTCTCAAGGAGCTGTCTGTGAAGTCGAAGCAGTGGCTCACACTCTGCACAGTTCAGAATGATTGTCTCTGCACGTTCATCTAATTTAGCATATGTAGGAAAGCCTGCACCACCAGCACCAACGATACCGTTCTGCTGCAATATGCTGCTTAATTCTTTCATATCCATAATTTCACTACTCCAGTCCTAATCCTTCGTCAATAATTCCAACGATTGCAGCATCGATTGGTGCTTCCGGCATACCACTTCCGATTCTCGCAGCACTTCCCTGTACAACCAGAACGTATTCGCCGATTCCTGCACCGATCTTATCGATTGCAATAATCTGTTTTGCTCCCTGACGCATATGGTCTGCCACTTCTACAATCATGAATTTATTTCCGACTAAGTTTTCATTCTTGCGTGTTGATACAACACTGCCAACAACTTTTCCCATTAACATGATACAATCCTCACGGTATCCCCGCTCTTAATCTGCGCTGCATTTGCTTCATCTGTATCGATGTGCATCTCAAGTGTAAAGCTGTCATCTACACGGATCTGTACGTTGTTAAAGATGGTTCCTCTCTCATTATCTGCTTTTACAGATACGATATCACCATCATGAACTCCTGCTGCCATCGCATCTTTCGGAGCCATGTGAATATGTCTCTTCGCAACAATGCATCCCTCGTTCAGATACACCGCACCTTTTGGTCCGATGATCGCGATTGGTGCGCTTCCTGCAATATTTCCTGATTCTCTGATTGGTGCTTTTACACCGAGGCTGATTGCATCTGTTGCAGAAATCTCTACCTGAGTATTCTTTCTGACTGGTCCAAGAACTCTTACATTCTCGATTGCTCTTAATTTAAGACCAACAATTGTAACCTTTTCGTTTGATGCAAACTGTCCACCCATAAGTTCCTTGAACTTTGTAAGATGGTAGCCTTCTCCAAACAGAATCTCAACATGCTCCTGTGTGAGATGGATATGTCTTGCGGACACTCCGATTGGAACGAGAAAACCTTCTCCAGACTGAGCAGCATTCTTTTTCTCTACTGCTTCGAGAACCATTTTTGTAATTAATTCCACATTACTGTTATCCATATTTGTGTCTCCTCGCAAAGTGGATTGCTCCACTTACTTATTTAAGCACTCTCAGGGGATCAGCGCCCGGCGCTTAATCCCCTGAAAGTACCGGTTTTATTTACCTTTGACTATTATTTGATCTGTGGAAGAATCTTCTCAACATCTGTATGTGGTCTTGGGATTACATGTGTAGCTACAAGCTCTCCAAGTCTTCCTGCTGACTCTGCTCCAGACTCAACTGCTGATTTAACTGCTCCAACGTCTCCACGAACCATAACTGTTACAAGACCAGATCCGATCTTCTCTGTTCCAACGAGTGCTACGTTAGCAGCCTTTAACATTGAATCTGCTGCCTCGATAGATGCTACAAGTCCTCTTGTTTCAACCATTCCTAATGCTTCCTGTGACATTCTGCGTTCCTCCTTCTGAACTTCCGGTTTCTTCTGAACCGTTTCTGCCTTTTGCGCCGTCTTTCTTACTCTGCGTACAGTTTTGGCTGGCGCTTTGGCTGTTGTTGTTTTCTTTTCTTTTTCGTCTGCCATCTGTAGCTGCCTCCTATACAACCTTGTTTACACTTGTGTTAATGATTCTCAAGATCTCCTCATGAGGACTTGGGATCACTACTGTGCTCACTGGTTTTTTGATTCCATTCTTCTCGGCAGCTTCAATGGCCTGCGCAACTGCGGATACATCACCACGAATTATGATCGTGACAAGTCTTCCACCTAGTTTTTTCTCCCATGTAACGAACTGCACATCAGCAGTCTTGCACATGATATCCACGGCTACCACTGCTGCCGTAACGCTTGGGATTTCAAAGAATCCATACGCTTTTCCCATGAGACTGCTCCTTTTCTAGCTGTTTGACTTCAAACTATACTGTAGGAAGGATCTTCTCAACGTCGTTGTGTGGTCTTGGGATTACGTGTGTAGCTACGAGTTCTCCAAGTCTTCCAGCTGCGTCAGCACCTGTCTCAACTGCTGCTTTAACAGCTCCAACATCTCCACGAACCATAACTGTTACAAGTCCGGATCCGATCTTCTCTGTTCCTACAAGTGTAACCTCTGCTGCTTTTGTCATTGCATCTGCAGCCTCGATTGCTGCTGTAAGTCCTCTTGTTTCTACCATTCCTAATGCAAGCTGTGCCATTGCCATTGTAATATCCTCCTAAATTTCTTCGACTTCTTCGTCTGTTACTTTGTGTGGTGTTCCTTTATCAAATGCGTTAAGCTTAAGCATCTTCTCAGTGTCCTCAGTCGGTCTTGAGATCTTATACTTTGTGACAATTCCTGTCATTGACTCTGCTTTCGCTGTAGCAGCCTCAAGTGCTGCCTCCACATCTGCAACCTGTCCGCGGAACTTGACCATTACGATCAACGGTACAGGCAATTCGTCTGCATTCGCAGGTTTATTTTTATCGAAGTTCTCCAGTCTTACATTTCCTGCTTTACATCCGGCGTCAGCCGCTGCAAATGCTGTTGCAAGTCCGAATACTTCCAGCATACCTACTGCTTCCATACTCTCTCACCTTATTTGTTGATGATTGCAATCTTAAGACCTTTCATAGCCAGGTTTGTCTGGTGAGCCTCATTGATCTGCTCGAGCGGGAACTCGTGTGTGATCAGATCATCCATCGGAAGTCCGATTGCTTTTGCTCTCTTAAGGAAATCAAATGTAGTTGCATAATCTCTCAGAGTGTATACCCATGAGCCAACCAGTGTGATCTCTTTTGAGCAAAGATCGAAGTGTGGGTTGATTGTTGCATCTCCACCATTGATAAAGAATCCAAGCTCACAAAGTCCGCCACCATTGCGGATGAATTTGTAAATGTTTGCATGAGCGATCGGTGATCCTGTACACTGGAATGCGAAGTCAGCAGCATGTCCGCCGAATGCATCTTTTACTCCCTGTGCAAGTGCATCGATTCCCTGGAAATCTTTGAAGTTAACTGACTTCTCAGCTCCCATTCTCTTAGCAAAGTCAAGTCTCTTCTGCTCTCCGTCTACAGCTACGATATTCTCAATACCCATTGTACGAAGAACTGCGATACAGATCAGTCCGATCGGTCCACATCCCTGAACAACAACTCTACTGTTGAATCTTAAGATTCCTGTTGTCTTAGCTCTTTCTACTGCATGTACAAGTACTGCACATGGCTCGATCAGTACACGGGATTTCAGATCCAGATCACTTACGTTGAATACTGTAGATCCCTCACGGATCAGGATGTAATCTGAGAACCATCCATTCAGATGAACATCATCGTCCGGAAGAAGTCCGTATACATCAGCTCCGCCTACGTTCTGTTTGTTGAGGTCGTACATTGTGATCTCCGGATCATCCTTGAAGATCATACATGTAACAACTTTATCTCCAAGATTCAGAGCTTTTCCAGCGCTGTCAACTTTAACGTTTTTACCCATCTTAACGATCTCACCTGTTCCCTCATGTCCGAGTACTACAGGAATAAGGCTGAATGGGTCTCTCTTGAATTCGTGAGCGTCTGTTCCACAAACACCACATCCTTCAACTTTAACAAGAATATCTCCGTCACCAACTTCCGGCATCGGATACTCTTTGATCTCAAAATGCTCAAGTGCTGTAAGCATAGCTACATGAGCTGTCTTTGGAATTTCATTTCCTGCTGCTTTCTGTGCCGGAGCTGCTTCTGGAACTTTCTTTTCCAGCATGCTCTCAAGTACCTGTTTTACAACAGCTTCTACATTAGCAGAATTCATTTCCATTGTCTATACCTCCGTTATCTTATACATAAGCTGTCTGTCATTACGCAACGTCTTCTCTTTGTGAAGCTGCTTGCGCTTGTAAGTCCTTCACCAGTTCTGCTGGCAATTGTAAATGTACAGAAGCCTTCGCCTCCGAATCCAAGTGCCGCATAGGATGGTCCGTTCTTAACAAGAATTGCTGTGTCAATTGCTTTTGCATATTTTGTAATACGATCTACATTCTTGGAATGAATGTGAGCGGAATGTCTGTTACCATGCTCAAGCCATACAGCCTGCTCTACAGCATCATCGAAATCTTTCGCTCTTACTACACCAAGAATTGGCATCATAAGCTCGGTTGCGATCAGTGGGTGTTCCTTTGGTCCCTCAAATGTAATACATCTGATATTATCCGGAACTGTAACTCCGATCATTCCAAGCAGTGTCTTTGCATCACGGCCAACACATTTTCTGTTCAGCTTTCCGCCTGCAAGAACTACATTTGTCAATGCATCCTGCTCTTCTTTAGAAGCCAGGTAGCATCCCTGCTCATTTACCATATAGTGCATCAGTTCATCAGCGATAGAATCAACTGCAACGATCTCTTTTTCTGCGATACACGGAAGGTTGTTATCAAATGTACATCCGTTTACAATGTCCTCAGCTGCCTTACGGATATCTGCTGTTTCATCAACAAGCGCCGGTGGGTTACCTGCTCCAGCTCCGATTCCTCTTCTTCCTGAAGAAAGAACTGCTGTAACAACTCCCGGACCTCCTGTTGCAGCGATCAGCTGGATTGCAGGATGTTTCATCATGATATTACTTGTCTCAAGTGTCGGATGCTCTACTGTACAAGCGATGTTGTCCGGTCCACCAACCTCAACAGATGCCTCATTCAGAAGATTAACTGCGTAGATTGATGTTTTGATTGCTGCCGGATGTGGGTTGAATACTACTGTATTTCCACCTGCGAACATTCCGATTGTGTTACAGAGAACTGTCTCACTTGGGTTTGTACAAGGTGTGATCGCTCCGATTACTCCGAACGGTCCCATCTCGATCAATGTAAGACCTCTGTCTCCTGACCATGCCTGTGTAGTGATATCCTCTGTTCCCGGAGTCTTCTCAGCTACCAGCTGGTGTTTTAAAATTTTATGTCCGACATTTCCCATGCCAGTCTCCTGAACTCCCATACGGGCCAGGATTTCTGCATTCTCCATGATCTTTTTACGGATGTTGGAGATAACTTTCTCTCTGTGATCCAGTGACATCTTAGCCACGATCTTCTGGGATGCTTTCGCTGCCTCAATGGCCTCGTTCATATCCTTGAATACACCGCGGTCTCCCTGTACATCAGAAGCGATCTGCATCTTTGCAAGAACGTCCTGTACAATGTCCTGAACCATCTGTTCATTTATAGACACTCTAATACCTCCTTGAAGACTTGTTTTCCGTAAGCTGCGATTGCTGTGTCCTGCTCAGCAGTTCCGCCGCTGACACCAAGTGCACCGACGATCTTACCATCAGCTTCGAGTACCTCTCCGCCTCCGAAGATCACGATCTTACCATCATTCGTAAACTGAATTCCGTATAACGGCTGTCCCGGCTGACTCAACTGACTTAACTCTGCTGTGGACATCTTAAGGCTCGCGGAAGTATATGTCTTGTTTAACGCAATGTCAAAGCTCGCTATGTAGGCGTCATCCATACACTGGATGGCTACAGGTCTGCCTGCCTTGTCGGAAACTGCTACAACCGCATTCACACCCACACGTGCCGCTTCTGCCTTAACTTTTTCAATCAAGGCATTGGCAAGCTTCAATGTCATCTGATGCTTTTTGCATTGACAGACATGTTTGTGTGTATGTTGTGGAGCTGCTTCCTTCATCTGATCCAGCACAGCCTGAACTGCACTGGTAATTTCCTGCTCATTCATAGCATTGCTCCTTTACTAATCTGTCAGATTACATTCCCAGCTGTTCCATAACTTTCTTTGTGATAGAAGCTACAAGATCAGCATCTGTTCCTTCTGGAGCTGCTGCTGAAGATCCGCCACAGTTTCCACCGCATGAATGGCAGCTTGGCTTACCAGCTTTAGCGTTCGGGCAAAGGTTTGCCGGGTGTTTTCCTGGAAGTCCCATCTGTCTTCTCAGTTCGTACAGTCTCTGAACCTGCTCATCGTTCAGTTCCTGAGGTCCGCCAACCTGCATGGACTGCCATAACAGACGTGCGTAGAACTCAAGAGACTCCATCTTGTGGTATGCGCTCAGAAGGCTGTCTGAGTAAGCAAGTGCTCCGTGGTTCTCAAGAAGAACTGCATCAAAGTGCTGAAGGTATGGCTCGATAGCGTCCGGAATCTCCATTGTAGAAGGTGTACCGTATTTAGCGATCGGAACACATCCAAGAGCGATAACTGCTTCTGGCATGATTGGCTGTGTAAGCGGAATACCAGCGATAGCGAATGTTGTAGCGTACAGTGGATGAGCATGTACTACAGACTGAACGTCTGGTCTCTCTCTGTACACACGCATGTGCATCTTAATTTCTGAAGATGGTCTGAATCCTTTATTTGCCTGAAGAACATTACCATTCTCATCTACTTTACAGATGTACTCTGGTGTCATGAATCCTTTGCTGACACCTGTTGGTGTACACAGGAACTCATGGTCGTTCAGTTTTACAGAAAAGTTTCCGTCATTAGCTGCAACCATTCCACGGTTGTAAACTCTTCTTCCGATTTCACACATTTCTTTTTTGATTTCGTATTCGTTTTGCATTTTTTCTCCTCCTTGGAATCGTGTCAAAACTTTTGTTTTGTGTTGTTTCTTAACTTATTTTACCACACAATCCCACATTAGTCAATTTGAACAGCCGTTGTTTTTGTTGTTTCTTGTGATTATTTTCACTATTTTCTCTGTTTTCGACTTCGTGTAGATTATCTGATTGTGTTTTTTATTTTTAACCACCGATCCGGCACTCTACACCGGAAACTTCTTCTGCTACTTTCAGAAGTCGTTCCATCTTTTCATTTGTCGGTGGTTTTACATCCCCCATCAGGTATGGGCGGTTCAGTCCGTCATATTTATCCTGTCCCAGCCTGTGGTAAGGCAGAAGATGCATTCTTCTTACATTGCCAAGTTTGCGGACATATGCGGCAATATCACGGATTTCTATCTCTGTATCATTGAATCCCGGGATTACCGGAACACGGAT
>OIZP01000270.1_pt1 | contig 34591 bp, 28 predicted proteins | sample 1588531 | NCBI WGS metagenome assembly OIZP01 (sample SAMN03283283) | human gut metagenome | biome: human-associated habitat; material: feces | host: Homo sapiens | place: Peru | collected 2012
TCGCAAGAAAACGAAATTCAGAACCTTTCTCAACAGCCTACAGCGTGTCAAAAATACTTTTTCGACACGCTGAAAGGGCATCCGAGAGGATGTCCTTTTTTGTCCAAAAATATTCATTTGTAAGAAATGTAAAATTCTCTTCTAAAATTTTGTGCACAATTTATACAAAAAAGTGTTAGAAATTTGCTAAAAATATGTTATTATTTAATAAGTACAATGCTTTAGGAGGAAACGAATGGGAAACAAAGGCTCAAAGGTAAAAGGACTTTTTACCGAAGTTAAAACACATTGGAACAAGCCCGCAAAGGGCAAATATGTTCCGTATAAAGAATATGTGGATATTTTGTTTGGCGTAGGTGCAAACTATGCCGGCAACAAAACGCTTGAATACATCAGCTTTGCCGCAGGCTGCTATTTGATGATGTATCACTACAAGTTGCCATATCTTACATACGCAATTATCTCGCTCATCAATATGCCACTCAACTATGTTTGGACGCTTATCGGATGGGTAATCAACGATAATCTCGGATTTTTGCCAAAGAAAACCGAGCGTAACTTTTACGGATTATATTTCTTTTTGATAGCCGCCGGACTTGCAATGATATTCGGTGATTTTTCGGCACTTCTACCCGAAACAAACAAGTTTGTTGCATATCTCAACGGACTTGAGGGGGTTACTGCCGCATCGGTTATCAAAATTTTCGGCACTCACATTTTGTGGAACGGCTGGTCCGGTGCCCGTAATATTTTTTACAGAAAAAAACTTATACCTAAATTCGGCAGATACAAGTACAGTCTTTACTGTGATGTTGTGCCGAAAATCATAATGGTTTGGCTCATCGGCTGGCTTCCGTTTTATTCAACAATCACAGATGTTACAACAAGAGTTTGGGTTGCAAACCTGCTGTTTTCAATCTACAACCTCTTTGGTTTCAACAACAATCTTGAAACTTGTACGCAAAACATCTCGCCTAATATGCGTGAGCGTATCTTTGTAAGATCCTATCCTATAAAACTTTCTCACCTGTTCCAATCCATTTTGGCAATCATTCTTCCGGCAATTATCGACAAGTGCCCTGACGACTGGGCAGACATTGCCGTGTTCAAATGGATTATTCCGATTACATTTACAATTTTTGCCGTTATCACAATGATATTTGCAGGCAAAATTAAAGAAAGAATTCCGCAGCCGCCTCTTGAAAAGAAGGTTAAAATCAATTTCTGGGACGGTATGTTCGGTGTGCTTCGCAACAAATACAGATGGATTCAAACAATCGTCGGTCTTTTGGACTCACTCGGCAACGGTATGCTTGCGTTTACAACAATTTTGTATCTTTACACATTCAGACTGACGGGTCTTACCTACAGCCTCATTGTTGCGCTCGTCAGCTTTGCCGGCACTCCGCCCGACCTGTTCACTCCGTATTTTATCAAGAGATTTACCTACAAGCAGGTTATGATATTCTATCAGCTTTCCCGTGCCGTATGCTACAGCGTAATTGTTTGCTGTTACATTTTCTGTGGTGAAAACCTCATACTTTGCGGTACACTTTCCGTAATTATGCTGTTCATAACCGAGATGTTCCAAACCGTTCCAAAGTCAATTTCGCACGATATGGACATCCGTGTAAACGACTATCAAATGTACCTTTCGGGTGAAAGACTTGAGAGTTTTGCCGGTGTTTTCGGCTGGTTCACAGGTCCTATCACCTCATTTGTAGGTCTTATTATTCCATTGTTGCTTCTCAAATTCGGTTTCAACACAAACTGGGATGTACTTTTCATCGACTCATCAAGAATTAAAATAATTATTGTACCTATTATAATAGATATTATCGGCTATCTTCTTATGACGATACCGTACATCTTTTGGGATTACAACGACGACAAGCAAAACAAAGTTATGGAAGTTTTGCGTCGCCGTGAAGAGGTTACAAGAAAGCAATATAACGAGGAGCACGGCATAGTTGAAATTGCCGAAGAAGAAAAAGAGCTTGAGGAGGTTGTATCATGAGCAAAAAGAAAAAGCAAAAGCAAAATGACGACTTTCTTGCACAGGAAGCACTTGAAACCCAAGAAACCGCCCAGGCTTACACACTTGACATTCCCGAGGAAGAGATTTGGACATATCAAATCGAAGGACTGCAAAAACCGCACATCAATCAACCGTATGACAACGCAAGAGCCAAAAAGATTATCTTCATCGTTGTACTGTTAATTGCAATTTTTGCTGCAATGTTCTTTTCCGTAAAAGCCATACACAGCGACACTTACAAATACAAACAGCTCGATGACGGCACATATGAACTCGTGAGATTTTCAAATCCGGGTGGAATAACCGACATCACCATTGACTATGTTGTTGACCTCGACACAGGCAAAAAAGACACATCAAAGCCTATCACATCAATCCACGAATATGCGTTTAACGGTGACGAAACACTGCACAACATCACATTCGGCAAGGATGTAAAATACATTGACAGCAAGGCAATTTACAGTTGTTGGTATGTTCGCAATGTTTGGATTGACGATGATAATCAAAACTACTGCGACCTTGACGGAGTTGTTTACAACAAAGATGTAACCGAAGCGGTATTTTACCCTAACTACCACGATTTACAGCTGATGATTGAAAACGGCTATGCAGATGAAAAAATCGACAAAAAGGGCAACCGCAAGTTTATATCAAAAATCACCGATGAAAACGGCAAGTTGCTTGATGAAAAAGGCAACAATCTTGTTGAAAGAATGTGGGGCACAAACAAGCTCTATGACGAGCAGTATTACCAAACCTACAACAGACTTTGCCGCACATATGTCATTCCGTCAACAGTTACAAAAATCAACGAACTTGCATTTGCATACAGCAACATCGTTGACCTTTACATTCCCGATGGTGTAACAAAAATGGACAATATGGCTGTGTTTAAAAACACAGTATTAACAAACATTTTCACCTACACAACCGACACGCCTATTACGGACACAACATACAAAGCCGTTGACTCGATGAAAACAATTTACAATTCCCTGCCTGAAAGCTTGGAATTTATCGGTTCGGACTGTCTTTATTACACAAGAGCACTCAACTATATGTACATTCCGAAAAATGTAAAAACAATCAAGCACCACGCTTTTTGGGATGCTGTTTACAAAGAGGACAAGGAACTGAAAGGTATCACCTACTTTGATGTTGAAGCCGACGAAGACACCTTTAACAACACCGTGGAAACAGGTGACCAATGGCGACCGCAATACGACTATATGGCGTTCAAAAAATCAATTCCCGTAAACTATGGGGTTAAAGAACGCAAATCGCTTTACAGCGACAATGTTCACCGTCAATATTATTGGGCTGTTCAATGGGCAATCAACAACACAAGCGATGATGTCAAAGCGAAAATGCAATATTTAATCAAGGATTTGAACAATGACGGCACACCCGAACTAATTATCAAAAATTACAAAGGTGAGGCTGACAAGGTGCTGACTATAAAGCAAAATTACCTTGCCGATTACGAAGGCACTGCCGATTACCAAAACGACAAATTCAGTGCACTTGACGACAATGCACAGCTTGATTCAATCTACGACATAACAAAGGCAGATAATGTAAATTATCAATAAAACAACAGGCTGTAGCACATCAAAAAACTTTTCAACACGCTAAAAATAACACAGGGACTGTCACATTTATAAGTGGCAGTCCCTTAAACTGTTTATATTATGCTTTTTATTTAGCCTTTGCTTTCGATAAGTTTGCACTTAACATCAAAGGTTTTGATTTGATTGTTTTCAATTCTTGCAATTGTGAGAGTGACTGTATCGCCCGGTGATGACTTGCTGAGTATGTTTGTAAGAACATCTGTTGATGTCATTGTCTTTCCGTTAATGGCAACAATCATATCATATTGTTTAACATCTTTGTTTGCAAGGTCCGATTCGGAATCAACTTCACCGATAATCATTGTGCCTTCGGCATCCTTAAATCCCTTTTGTTCCAAAGCAGCAAGAATTGCACTTGCATTTGAAGCATTTGTAATGCCTGTGTAGCTTATGCCAAGTTTTGCTCTGCCTGCCACATAGCCGTTTTTGATAAGGCTGTTTGCTGTTTTAACCGCTGTATTACTCGGTACTGCAAAGCCCATACCCTCATAATCGGTTGAAGCAATCTTTGATGAATTGATGCCGATAACCTGACCGCTCATATTGAAAAGAGCACCGCCAGAGTTACCCGGATTAATAGCCGCATCTGTTTGGATACACTCGTTATCATAACCGATTGATGATGAAACGGGACGGTCAAGAGCAGATACAATACCTGTTGTAACACTGTTCATAAACTTGCTGCCACCAGGGCAACCGATAACAACTGCCTGCTCGCCGACAACGATATTTGAGCTGTCTGCAAATTCTGCAACCTGAAGTCCGCTTGCCTTGATTGAAAGCACGCCGATATCTGTTTGAGCATCATATCCAACAAGTGTTGCGTCATAGGTCTTGCCGTCATTTGTTGTTACCTTGAATTTTGAAGCATCGGAAATTACATGAGCGGCAGTCATAATATATGTTGTGCCGTTACTCTCGCTCATAATAACGCCCGAGCCCTCGCCCGAAAGAGTCGGATCGCTTGAATCACTGTTTTGTTCTGAACCGAAGTTATAAAAATCGTAATAAGAATTCTGTTCGCTGTAAACGGAAATCAAAACGCAGGAATCAATTGTCTTTTTTGCAACACCCGCAACAGTCAATGTGCCATCGCTGTTTTTGGTTGCAACATCGCCCTTATTATCGCTGATTGAAGCTCCGCCCTTTGTGCTGTCGGAAGATTCACTTTGAGTTGTGCTCTCCTTTGAACCTTCGTATGATTTGTAGCCGGCAACAGAAGCGACAATGCCAAAGATTGACACTGCAACAACAACTATAGCAACAATGATGATAACCTTGAGCGACTTGCTTTTCGGCTTCTTTGGTGGCTTTGGTGCATTAGGCTGATTATACATATTTTGATTGTTAGGAGTATAATACGAGCCTGTGTTGGAACGATGAGTATTTTGATAATACTGCTGTCCGCCGTTTGTCGGCTGTGCATATCTGTTCTGCTGCGCACCGTAATTTGCATTGTTTGAATTTTGTGGTTGTTGATTTTGTCTTGGCGGAACAAAATGATATTCACCATTTGGCATTTCGTTTCCACCGTTTACACCGTTACTTTGATCTTTATTATATTCGTCCATAACGATTCTCCTTTTATTTAGATTTTGGCAAAGTAAACACAAATTCTGCCTCGGTCTTACTGTCCGACCTTGCAAAAATTCTGCCGCCGTGCATCTCTACCATTGTTTTTACTATATAAAGTCCAAGTCCTGCACCCTTTGCATCAAGTGAGCGTGATTTGTCCACCTTATAGAATCTTTCAAACACACGAGAAAGCTCTGAAGCGTCAATACCCTCACCGCTGTTTTTGATGCTTACCTGAACATTGTCGCCAACATCGGAAACATTAATCTCAATATATCCGCCGTCATTTGTGAACTTAACAGCATTGTCAAAGAGATTGTAGATAACCTGATAAATCATATCCGTATCAGCCGTGATATGATGTGGCTCCAAATTTTCAAGTCCTCGGATTTCTATATTCTTCTTTTCAATCTTTTGTTCAAATGTCAAAAGAATATGTATGATTTGGTCAGACAAATTATACGGTTTCGGCTTCATTTCAAAGTCGCCCGATTCAATCTTGCTCATATTGAGCATTGCCACAACAAGTCGTGACAATCGTCTTACCTCATCAGAAACTATCTTTAGATAATAATCTTCTTTTTCCTTTGGAATTGTTCCGTCAAGTATTCCGTCAATGAAACCTGCAATCGAGGTCATCGGGGTTTTCAACTCGTGCGAAACATTTGCAACAAACGACCGTCTTGAACTTTCGAGCTTGTCAAGAGCGTCTGCCATTTCGTTGAAAGCATAGCCCAAATCCGCAAGTTCATCGTTTGTGTTGATGTTAACTCTGTATGAAAAGTCGCCCACCGCAAAACGCTTTGCCGCCGCACTCATTTGCTGAAGCGGAGTGACCATACGCTTTGTGAGTTGCCACAAAACGATGCACGCAAAGCCGAGGCATACCAAAGCGATAATCAAAAACGACCTCAACACAAGCGAAACAACGCCCTGTGTGCCTGCCGGAGTAACCGCAAACACCGTGCCGATGATTTGATTGTTATCACTCAAATTGTTTGCGTCAAACGATGTTTTTATTGCAGTGCCGACAACATAGTAGCTTTCGCCGTTAATAATAGCTTTTCCGACTGAAGCACCCTCATACACACGCTGAAGCTGTTTGTCGCCGATTATAAAATTCTTATGATTTTCGCATACCGTTTCGCCCGAAACAAAGCCCTTAAGTCCTGTTTGATCCTTGCACATAATGATACTGCCACCGGCATCGCAAACAAAAACATCTGCATCAATACAACCGGAAACCATCGCAAGGTTTTCGCAAACGCTCTCTTTATATGACGAATATTCGCTGTTCATATTGTTGACTATCATATTTTGAGAAATAGTATTTGCAAGTTTTTTTGTATTTTCGGTCAAAATGTCTGTCTTTTGGCTAAGGGAATATGCGTTTACTATGGTGGTGAGCACAATGCCCATCACCACAAGCATAAACAGAAACACGGTAACGAAAAGCAAAAAGTATTTGGTAAACAGGTTTTGTCTTTTACCTTTTCGAAATGCCATAATTCAATTTAGTCCTTTGTTTCAAATTTATACCCAACGCCCCAAACGGTCTTTAAGCACCATTTGTCAGATACACCCTCGAGCTTTTCACGGAGTCTTTTTACATGCACATCAACTGTACGAGAGTCGCCGTAATAATCAAAACCCCATACCTCATCAAGAAGCTGGTCACGAGTGTAAACTCTGTTTGGATTTGAAGCAAAGTGATAAATGAGTTCAAGTTCTTTAGGTGGAGTGTCAACAGGCACGCCCTTTACTTTCATCTCATAATTTTGAATATTGATTTCAAGATTGTCATAGATAACAACCTTTTTCTCGGTTTCTGTTGATTCGCTGTCGCCTGTTGTTCTGCGGAGGACAGCTTTAACTCTTGCCATAACCTCTTTTGCATCAAACGGCTTTACAACATAGTCGTCTGCACCAAGTTCCAAACCAAGCACCTTGTCAAAGGTTTCGCCCTTTGCTGTGAGCATAATAATCGGAGCAGATGAGGTCTTTCTTATTTCACGGCAAACCTGCCAGCCGTCCTTTTTAGGGAGCATAATATCAAGAAGAACCAAATCAGGGGTTTTGTTTTGGAACATTTCAACAGCCTCCTGACCGTCGTTTGCTGTGAATACAACATATCCGTCATTTTCAAGATAAAGTTTGAGAAGTTCGCAGATGTTTAAATCATCGTCAACTACAAGAATTTTGTTAGCCATAATCGTTTTTCCTTTCTTTCTTCTCTTTGTACACATAATAGCAAATGATTTTGTTCACAATTTGTATTTTGAGTAAACAAAGAGTTAATATTTTTAACAATTAATTAATTCATATTTATCAAATTTTTACCATTCGATATTTCGTTTTTCACAGCTTTCAACATAGTCGATAAACTGACGGGCACATCTCGGAGAGCGACCGCCTCTGCGTCTTGCCCACTGTTCTGCGGTGAAAAGTATCTTTTCCATATCGGATTTAAGTCCTCTGTCGGTTGCAATTTTTTGAACAATATCTTCAAAATCCTTTTTGTCAGGATTGATGAATGTGATTGAAAGACCAAATCGATCAGACAGCGAAAGTTCCTCTTGCAAAGTATCGGAACGATTGACATCATTTTCACGATCGGAGAAATTCTCCTTTATGAGATGGCGTCTGTTTGATGTTGCATATATCAGCGTATTGTTTTGTCTGCCGGAGAGTGAACCCTCAAGCGCCGCCTTTAGCTCGCCGAACGAATCATCGTGATTGTCAAAACTCAAATCATCAATAAAGATGATGAATTTCATCGGGCTGTCGGAAATCTTTTCCCTAATCATAGTCAAATCGTTGATGTCGCCCTTTGAAATCTCAATCATTCGCAAACCTCTGTGCTTATATTCATTGAGGATTGCGTGAACGGTGGAGCTTTTGCCCGTTCCCCTATCGCCATAAAGCAAAACATTGTTTGCCGGCAAATCAGAAATGAAAGCAACCGTATTGTCAACAACCTTGCCACGCTGAACCTCATAATTTTTAAGGTCGGTCAAGCGAATAGAATCAATAGCCGTAATCGGAACAAACTCCTCATTTCTCCAAGTGAACGCAACAAATTTGGCAAACATACCGTAGCCGTTCGTTCTGTGGAATGACTTTAAGTCCTCGATATGTTCTGCCCAATTGTCGGTGAGAGGAAGCATTGCCCTGCCGTTCGGATTCCACTTTGGCATAGTTTTGAGAACATCGGCAATATCACTGTCCTCTTCTGCTTTATAAATATCCTCTGCCGAAATCGAAGCGATAACCTCAAGTTTTTCCAAATCGGCTTTTACGCCGTCAAGAATAGATGGGTCAAGTTCATCACATTTGCCTGCCGCAGCTGCCTTGGTAAACACATTGTCATCTGTCAAAATAAGTTTTGACACATAATGCCTGAGCGAATGATGTGATGACAACAGATTGAAAAATCTGCTCTGCTTTGTCAAAACAGTTTCGTCCTCAAGAGAATTGAGCAAATCGTACAATGCGTTTATAATCTCATCCTGTTTAAAATCATATACGCACAATGATTCAATATAATATCTTACCTTTACGGCTTTATTCATTATTACACCTTCTGCCTTTATATATTAGAATTAATTACATTCTATAACATTTGTTCACAATTTACAATAGCTATTGCAAAAATAATTTAAAAATATGATGTCTGACAACCTGTTGACTTGTCTGTTTTTTTGTGGTATTATCATACATAAAGGAGATGGTGCTATGTCAAACACAAGCAAATTATCGGATATTACAGCAAACAGAATCAAATCTATGATAGAGGACGAGGGGCGTTTTTCAGTCGGTGACAAATTGCCAAACGAAAACGATTTTGCTTCCGAACTCGGTGTTAGCCGTTCCACCCTGCGTGAAGCTGTCAGGATTTTGACTCTTGGCGGAATACTTGAAATCAAGCGTGGCAAGGGCACATTCGTCACCTCAAACACAACAATCGAGAGCAACGACCTCGGCGAAATCAGCAGTGGGCTTGACGACCTGTTTGAAATGAGATTGATGTTTGAGCCGGATTGCGCCTATTATGCGGCACAGCGAGCAACAGACGAGGAAATAGCGATTATTTGCAAGTACGGCGAAGCTGTCGAAGCAAAGATAAAATCGGGCGAGGACAGAACATATGAGGAGCAAAAGTTCCATGAAAGTATCGCAAACGCAACACACAATGCTTTTGTAAAGCAGTTTATGCCGATTATCTTCAATGCAATCAAAAACGGTGTAATTGTTATGCAAAAGGATGAGAATGTAAACCGTGACAATCTCAATGACGACAGGCTGATTATGGACTTCCTAAAGGCACGCAACGCAGAGGGTGCAAGGACAGCAATGAGGCTCCACATTCTGCACGCAATAGAAGGTCTTTGAAAAAAATAAAAATTTCCTATTGACATAGGACATCATACGATATATAATGTGAATTAAGAAATAAATCAATCAGTTGTCGAACAACTTGTCCGACCGCTGAAAAATCAAAAATAACATTTCTTTGGAGGAAATAAAAATGGCAGAAGCTAGAATTTTTTACGAATCAGATTGTAATTTGAGCGTACTTGACGGCAAAACAGTTGCTATCATCGGCTTTGGTTCACAGGGTCACGCTCACGCACTCAACCTTCACGAAAGCGGCGTAAATGTAATCGTTGGTCTTTACGAAGGTTCAAAATCTTGGAAGCATGTTGAAGACCTTGGTCTTAAGGTTATGACAACAGCAGAAGCAGTTAAGGCTGCAGACATCATCATGGTACTTACACCTGATGAAAAGCAGGCTGCAATCTACAAGAACGACATCGCTCCATACCTCACAGAAGGCAAAGCACTTGCATTTGCACACGGCTTTAACATTCACTTCAAGCAAATCGTACCACCTGCAAATGTTGATGTATTTATGATTGCTCCAAAAGCACCTGGTCACACAGTAAGATCAGAATACAAAGAGGGCAAAGGTACTCCTTGCCTCGTAGCAGTATATCAAGACGCTTCAGGTCACTGCCTTGATACAGCACTTGCTTACGGTGCAGGCATCGGCGGTGCAAGAGCTGCTATCCTTGAAACAACATTTAAGTGCGAAACAGAAACTGACCTCTTCGGTGAGCAGGCTGTTCTTTGCGGCGGTGTTACTGCTCTTATGAAAGCAGGTTTTGAAACACTTGTTGAAGCAGGTTACGACCCAAGAAACGCTTACTTTGAATGTATCCACGAAATGAAGCTTATCGTTGACCTTATTTATTCAGGCGGCTTCTCAAAGATGAGATACTCAATTTCAAATACTGCCGAGTTTGGTGACTACGAAACAGGTAAGCGTCTTGTAACAGACGAAACCAAGAAGGAAATGAAGCAAATCCTTCGTGAAATCCAAGACGGTACATTTGCTTCTAAGTTCATCACAGAAGCAAACAACGGTTGGGCACACTTCAGAGCTACAAGAGAGCTTGAAGCTTCTCACCAACTTGAAGAAGTAGGTAAGGGCATCAGAGCTATGTACAGCTGGAACGGTGACGACAAATACGCTGAAAAATAATCAGTAAAAACTTCCCTAAAAATTATCGGTATCGCTAAATCAAGCGATGCCGATTTTCTTATGTTTGCATAAGAGATAAAATTCAGCACGGGAAGATGATATCTTCCCCCTACAAAAAATGTTATACCACGATAAAAAAACAATCCTCTCCCCTTTGGAAAGGACTGTTTGTTTTTTATTTTATAATTTATTATTCTGAACGAAGTGCGTCAATAGGGCTGAGCTGTGCGGCTTTCTTTGCAGGATAAATACCAAAGAACAAACCAACACCGGACGAGAACAGAAGTGCCAAGAGAATAAGCCAAATGCTTATCTTCGGCGTTATATCTATAATCGAGCAGGCGGCAAATGCACCCGCTACGCCCAAGACGACGCCTATAAATCCGCCGATAAGGCAGAGAATAACCGACTCTGTCAAGAACTGCATCGTAATCACTCGGGTTTTAGCACCAAGCGATTTTCTGATACCGATTTCTCTCGTTCGTTCAGTTACCGACACAAGCATAATGTTCATTACGCCAATACCGCCAACGATAAGAGAAATTGCACCTACACCGGCAATGAAGATTGTGAGAACTTTCATAATGATGTCAACAATCTCGATATATGTTGCCATATTTTGTGCAGTGTACATACCGTTTGAATAATTGCCGTGAACGGCTTTCAAATAGTTTACTGTTGCATTACCGACAGCATCATAGTCCTTGCCATCCTCTGCAATTACAAAAACATTGGAGAGGTTTGCACTTGCACCTGTAATCTGTGTAAGCGTTGTACAAGGCATAAAGAGTGCAATCATCGGTTTGTCGGAATTGGTCTGGAACATTGAGCCGATGTTTGTTCCGCCACCGAGTGAGTTAACCATTGAATCGATATTTGCAACACCGCAAATCTTGATTTTCATTGATTTACCTGACGAAGAAACGGTCACGCTTTGACCTGTTACATCCTCATATCCAAAAGCTGTCTTGGCTGATTCAATACCCATAACCGCTATCGGAGCATTAGCAGAATATTCTTCATCGGTAAAAAATCTGCCGTACTCACACGTATTTGTCATGGCAAACTGAACATCACTGTTTACGCCAACCATCATAACGGTTGCTTCGGTTGCGGTTGCATCAATAGTCGCATTACCAAAACCCATAAGCATTGGTGAGCAACGCTCAACACCCGAAACCTTTGTTTTTATGTTATCTACATCGTCAAGTGTAATATAGTCATTATCGGTTGCCTGTGTTGTATCAACCGACACAAGCACGGCATTTGAGCCCATATCCTCGATAAGTCCAACGATATAGTCACGCACACCTGTACCTGCACCGACAATCATAATTACAGAGGTGATACCGATAATAATTCCAAGCATGGTAAGAACGGAACGCATCCAGTTTGCTTTTATACACTTTACAGCGATTTTTAAGCTTTCTGTTATATTCACCTATATTACCTCTTATTTGGTTTTATCAGTTTTAACTTTTACCTTGAATGAATCTTCCTCGTAGTCTGTTTGAGGAGTGGCAACGATTTGGTCACCAATTGAAAGTCCAGATTTTATCTCATACGAAGTATCAGAAGTTGCGCCTGTTTCAATCTTTGTTTTTGTTACGGTTTCTTCTTCAGGATTGTAGAGATAAACATATGTACCCTCTTTTTCAAGCACGATTGATTCAATCGGAACACATGGAACATCAGTGTATGTACCTGTTACGATTTCAACATCTGCGTCAAAACCAACGATGATGTTTTCATCAGGGTGGTCAACAACAACCTTACATTCAACGCCCGCACCTGAATTTGTGAGTGATGAAAGACCGCTGATGCCTGCCATTGAACCTACACTGTCAAGCATTGAGCCTTGTGAAGCGCCTGTTGCAGTCGGAGCGATTGAAGCAACAACGCCGTCATACTTGCCGTATGCTGTTTTTACAGTTGCCGACATTCCCTCTTTAACCTTATGAACATCGTATTCACCAAGAGAAATTGTGACAACTCTCTTCTTCATATTTTCAAGAGTAAGACCTGTTGAAAGTGCAGTTGTTTGTCCGCCCTCTTCAATATCACAAGTTGTGATAACGCCGGAGAACTCTGCTTTCCAACCCTTTGCAAGATCATCTCTTGCAGCCTTTGTCACTTCATAAGCATTTTTAGCGGCTGCTGCAGCTTGCTTTTGAGCGTTAACTGTTGAAGCGGCAGCAGTAACTGTGTAAACTTCTTTTTGTGCATAAAGAGCCGCAAGTTGAACTTGAGCCGAAGCCAAACCAAAATTCTCTGTTTCTGCGATGCCTCTGCCGATTGCTTTCCAATCAACGGATTTAACAGCAGTTTCAATCATTTTAACTGCCGCACCGCTGTCAATAAATTCAATCATACCCTGCTTGATAGCAGCGGTTACAGCCTTGCCGACAGCGTCAGCAATTTTTTCTGCACTCCAGTTACCTGAAGAAATTTGATACAAAATTGTATCAGCAACAATTGTAATTGTTCTTGTCAAAGAATCTACATCTTTCGCAATATTGCTGAGGTCTTTTACAAGACTTTGAAGAAGGTCAACAATCTGCTTTGATGCCTCACCGAGTTGCTTCAAAGAATCGAATACAGGTTGAAGTTGCTCAAGAGCAAGTTCAATCATAGCTGATGTTTCGTTAAAGCCTGAAACCTTTGCGTCTCCGCAAACCTTACATGTTACTGTGCCCACACCACTTTGAAAATCGTGAACTTCTTTCTTTATATATCCACAATCGGCACATTTATAATAGTGATAATTTTCCTTATCTTTTCCGCTTGCAAACTTTTGAACAGAACCATAATGGTGTTCTTCAAATACCTTTGTTCCGCATTTTTTGCACACTTTATAATGACCGGAATAATTTGAATCAACGAACTTATGATCTGAAAAATCATGTGTACATGCAGTAGTTGAAACTGTTGTTGATGTTGCCTGTGGCACACTTCCCCAATTTCGAATTGTTGTAGTTGTTGTAGTAGTTGTGGTTGTTGCAGGCTTTTTAGTCGTTGCGGTAGTAGTCTTTTTTTCTTGTCCCTTTTCAAGCTTCTTCAATCTCTTTTCAGTCTTTGCAATGCTCTTGTTGATTGAAGCCAAAGACTTTGCTGCTTCAGCCTGATGCTGAACAGCCTCTTGATAAGAAGCGTTTGAATTTGCATAAGCCGAATTAAGGCTTGCCACCTGTGAATCAAGACTGCTTGTATCAAATACAGCAAGTTGATCGCCCTTTTTAACCTTGTCGCCAACCTCTACATATACCTTTTTAACAGTAGCAACGGTGCCCGGCTTATATTCTTTTTTAAGTCCGGAGCTTACCTGTCCTGTTGAAGATACGGTCTGAGTGATAGAGTTTGTAGATACTGTATTAAGCGTTACTTCTGTTTTTTTGCCGTTTTTAGCAAAGACAACACTTGTTATTACAATAGCAACAACAAGAATAACAGCTATAACTGCCCATACAATTTTCTTTGTATTACTTTTTTTGACAGTTGCCATAGTCAAACCCCCAAAATATATATTTATTTCTATTTATATATCATATTTTGCGTACCAAATGACGCACTTATGGCATAGTGATACTACGGAATTAGTATAATTCCATTTTGTATAATTGTCAATAACATTTTGTATTTTATGACAAAATTGACAATTTGTTCATATTTACTGCAAAGCCTTAAGCGCTTTTGCACCGATATCTTTTCTGTAATGAGCACCATCAAAGTGAATTTTTCCCACAGCGGCATAAGATTTGTTGAGTGCATCCTGCAAATCGTTGCCGAGAGCAGTAACGCCGAGAACTCTGCCTCCTGCGGTTACAAGTTTGCCGTCTTGAAGTTTTGTGCCTGCATGATAAACGGTTACACCGTCAAGCTGACCGTCGGTAAGACCGGTAATCTCAATTCCCTTTGGATAAGATTTTGGATAACCGCCCGAAGCCATAATTACGCAAGTGCAAGCTCTTTCATCCCACTCGATGTCCAAATCTGCAAGAGTGCCGTTGTTGATTGCCTCAAAAATGTCGATAATATCAGTTTTAAGTCTTGGCAAAACAACCTGTGTTTCAGGGTCGCCGAAACGGCAGTTATATTCTATTACCTTCGGTCCCTTTGGTGTAAGCATCAAGCCAAAGTAAAGACAACCCTTAAAGGTTCTGCCCTCGCTGTTCATAGCTTCAATAGTAGGAATGAAGATTTTTTCCATACATTCCTTGGCAATTTCCTCTGTATAATAAGGGTTTGGAGAAACAGTGCCCATACCGCCTGTGTTAAGACCCTTATCGCCGTCAAGTGCACGCTTGTGATCCATAGAAGTCACCATAGGTTTTACACACTTGCCGTCTGTGAATGCAAGAACCGATACTTCAGGACCTGTGAGAAATTCCTCAACAACAACATTGTTGCCCGAGTCGCCAAAAATCTTATCTTCCATAATTTCCTTTACGCCTGCAACGGCTTCATCAAGTGTTTCGGGAATGATTACACCCTTGCCGAGTGCAAGACCGTCAGCCTTGATAACGGTAGGAAATTCGTTCTTTTCCTTTATATAATCAATTACATCCGCCGGGTCATTGAACACCTTGTATTCAGCAGTAGGAATATTGTACTTTTCCATAAGGTCCTTTGAGAAGACCTTTGAACCTTCAATAATTGCTGCATTTGCATTTGGACCAAAGGTTGCAAAGCCTGCCTCGTTGAGTGCATCTACCATACCGAGTACAAGCGGGTCATCAGGAGCAACAACTACAAAATCAGCATTAATTTTTTTTGCAAGCTCAACAACACCGTCAATGTCGGTTGCGCTGACATCAAAACATTCTGCATCATACGAAATACCGCCGTTGCCCGGACAGCAAGCAATATAATCAACTCTGCTTGACTCCTTTATTTTTCTGATAAGAGCATGTTCTCTACCGCCCGAACCTACTACCAAAACTCTCATAATATCCTCCGAATATAATCAGTTGTTTTTATTAACAATTCTTGTTTCCTCTGCACCTGTTTCAAGGTCGATATAACGAGTGAAAAGAGAAACCTTGTTATCCTCGTTAAGGTTATCCCAAACCATTTTGGTGAAATCGTCAATGTTTTCGTCACCGATTTCAACAGGAGTCGGCTCGCCCTCAAATGACGGAATCGGGTCGCCATCGCACTTATATGTGTGGATAAAGTGTCCGAGACCTGCGGTTGCAGGATATTCAAAGAAACATCTTACGCACTGTGGCTCGCCGTTGTTTGATTTGAGGATTGACAAATTGTAGTCGCCGTTTGGCTTAACAACACCTGAAATTCTTGGAGTATAATTCGGTGCATCAGGTTCAAACTCACGAGTGCGAAGTGCATGAATGTAGCACTTGCCGTTTGCAAAGCAATCATAAATTGTGTCTGTTTGGTCGCCATTTGTAACAATTGTTTTGTCCTCAAATTTAAGAACAGGATTGTAGATAATAAGACTTGGGTCTTCCATCTTGCTTTCGTCAAAAGCCTTTGTGCGGATACCGCCTCTGTCGTTTTCTTCAAAAATTCTGTTGCGTGAGTTAACCGAACGACCCATAATAAAATAAGCAATTACAGCCTTTTTGCCGTCCTTTGATTTGCCGAGAACAATGCCTCGTCCCGGATATGTATTTGTGTTTAGTTCCTTTGCAAGTGATTCTATATTCATATCTAACCTCAAATAATCTCTGTTTTGTTGCCGTTAATTTTTATTCTGCCCTCGCAGAAAAGTGATACTGCCTTTGGCAAAATCTCCCATTCAGCCTGACGCATAACACGATACTGAAGAATGTCCTCATTATCGCCCTGTTCAACAGGAACAGCCTTTTGCAAAATAATTGCACCGCCGTCGGTGATTTCGTTGACAAAATGGGCAGTTGCACCCGTAACTTTCATACCGCTGTTGAGAACAGCCGTGTGCACCTTTTTGCCGTAAAAACCATCACCGCAGAAAAGTGGGATAAGACTCGGATGAATGTTGATAATTCTGTTTTTATATTCGTTGACCAAATCTTCGCCGAGGATTGACAAAAATCCGGCAAGAACAATCAAGTCGATATTTCTGCCATCAAGTGCTTCAAGCACAGCCTTGTCATAATCAGCCTTTGTATCATATGCTTTTCGGTTGACAACCGTGCTTTCAATACCTGCTTTTTTTGCACGCTCAAGCGCATAGGCATTTTCGTTTGAAGCAAGAACAAAAGTGATTTTTCCGTTTTTGATTTCGCCTCTGTCCTGTGCGTCAATAAGAGCCTGAAGATTTGTTCCGCCTCCGGAAACAAACACTGCTATGTTTAGCATATTTCTACTCCCTTTTCGCCGTCCTTGATTTCGCCGATAATTGTTGCCTGCTCGCCGTTTTCGTTAAGAATTCTTACAGCCTCGTCAGCCTTGTCAGAATCAACAGCAAGCATAAGACCTGTGCCCATATTGAAAGTGTTGTACATATCATGTTCAGGAATGTTGCCTGTTTTTTGGATAAGGTCAAAGATAGGGAGCTTGAAGCACTTATCCTTTTCGATAACAGCAAGAGTGTTGTCGTTGAGCATTCTCGGAACATTCTCGTAGAATCCACCGCCTGTGATGTGAGAAATAGCGTTTACTCTCACATTGTCCATAAGAGTGAGGAGAGGCTTTACATAAATTCTTGTAGGAGTGAGGAGTGTTTCACCGAGAGTTGTGCCGAGTTCATCATACTTAACGGCAATAGTTTCGCTGTTGATGTTGAACACCTTGCGAATAAGTGAAAATCCGTTTGAGTGAATACCCGATGATGCAACACCGATAATAGCATCGCCTGCCTTAAGGTGCTCGCCCGAAACGAGCTTGTCCTTTTCGCCGATACCAACTGTGAAACCTGCAAGGTCGTATTCCTCATCCGGCATCATACCCGGATGCTCTGCGGTTTCGCCACCTACAAGTGCACAACCCGATTGCACACAACCGTCTGCAACACCCTTAACGATTTGCTCAATCTTTTCAGGATAGTTCTTGCCGCAAGCAATATAATCGAGGAAGAAAAGTGGCTTTGCACCTGAACAAGCAACATCGTTTACACACATTGCAACGCAGTCGATACCGATTGTGTCGTGCTTATCCATAAGGAATGCAAGCTTGATTTTTGTTCCTACACCGTCTGTACCTGAAACAAGAACAGGATTTTTGTATTCATTAGCCGCAAGCTCAAACATACCGCCGAAACCGCCGATTCCGCCGATTACACCCGGAATGTTGGTTCTCTTAACATGTGATTTGATGAGTTCCACAGATTTGTAGCCTGCTGTTACATCTACGCCTGCTGCTGCATAGCTATCGCTGAAACTTTTTTCCATAATGTATCTCCTTATACCCTACTGTTTTATTTTATATTTCTTTGATTTTTTCTTGAAGAGCCTTGTCTTTTTCAACAACCTGCTTTGCCATATCCTCACGCATAGCAATAAGTTTTTGCATAAGGTCGTCATCACCTACAGCCAAAATCTCCGCTGCGAGCAATGCCGCATTCTTTGCCGCATTTACGCCAACTGTGGCAACAGGGATTCCCGGAGGCATCATAACGGTTGCAAGCATTGCATCCATACCGTCAAGTACCTTTGCCGAACAAGGAATTCCGATAACAGGGAGAGTTGTTGAAGCAGCCAAAACCCCGCCCAAGTGCGCAGCCATACCTGCCGCAGCAATAATTACGCCGAAGCCGTTTGCAATGGCATTCTTTGAAAAGTCGTGTGCAGCCTCAGGAGTGCGGTGAGCAGACATAACTCTGACCTCTGATTCAATACCCAAATCCTTAAGCTGTTTGATAGCCGGAGTAACGATAGGCAAATCGCTGTCCGAGCCCATAATGATTGCAACTTTTTTCATAACATTCTGTCCTTTCCGTATGCCGAAAACACAAACGACATAATTTTCCATTTTAATATAAGTATTATACCTTGTTAACAAATCTTTTTCAATAGTTATATATTATAATATATAAAAAATATAAAGAGCATAAGTGTGTATTATGCACTAATGCCCTTTTTGATATATCAAAAACTCGTTGCCGAACTGCCAATAGTTCTCGCCAAGTTCTTCTCTTTTTTCGTGATAATAAATCGCAAAATCCTTTGCATTCACCCAACCGTCACCGTTAATATCGTAACCTTCAAGCGCAATTGTGCCCAAATCATAGCTTCCGTTTTTTGAAACCTCGACTTTTCTGACAGCATTTCCGCCATAGTAATTATTAAAAGTGATGAAGCAATCCTCAAAGGTTCTTATGCTCCAAGTGCCGTCGGGATTTATTTCATATCTTCGGTCGTCCACGGTAATATATGCGTGTGAATACGGCACATCGTGTGAATGTCCGCCAAAATTATCTTCATCCATAACGCATTTGCCTGTTACGATATAGGAATCGGTCGGCACAAAATTTTCCTTATAGCTGTCGCCACACAAGATGCAATAATGAAGAGTGTAGCCGTCATCATCAGGAGTCGGCTCAACATATTTTTCCTCATAGCTGTGGTCAATGTGAACCGTGTAATTTGCCGTCTTTTCACCGAACGAAACCGTTGCTTCATTATCTCCGCAAGTGAACGGTTTTTCTTTTTGATTATCAATCAATTTGATATGCTCACCTGCAATGTAATCATCATAATAAAGGCTGTCTACGCTACCGTCGGCAAAGCCCAAATCAATGACAAAATTTGAGAGCATACTTTTGGTGATATTGAATTTTCTTTTGTTACCGTACACTTCTCCGTCAACAGCGGAAAAGCTGATTTTTCCATTATAAATGCTAAAGCCTGTGACCTCTGACGGATAAGCACGCACAGAAAAATCGCCCGTCATTTTGCGTGAAGTGACAAATAAATCATATGTTTTGCCCGCCTCGAATTTTTGCTTGATGCAAAAACCGTTTTGGCTTGTATCTATATCATCATTTTCTGCAACAAGATTACCGTCAAGATACAGCTTGGCATAAGTGTCGCAACCGCCGACAGAATACAAAACATAATCCTGTGTTGTTTCAGGTGTGAATGTATAGTGGAATGTGCTGTTCAAATTGTCATCGGTAAAACAATTTGCATATTCAACACCGCATTTAATCGGCACGCTGTCAAGAAGTGTATAGTTAAGTCCATTGCCTATAGCATAGCTTTGTGCAACAGAATCCTTATAAACACCCATTGTGAAGCCGTCAATTTTTTGAGATTGCGAAAAATATCCGAGTGAATTTTTGCCACAGGAAGTGTTCATCGGGATATTTATCTGCTTCAATTTTTCACACCCGATAAACGCATTTAACGCAAGGGTTGTTTTTTGAGTCATTGAAGCAAAATTAACTTCGCTAAGCTCCGAACATCTGAAAAATGCGTTTTTGTCAATTGTGGTAACGGACGACGGAATGGTTATACTTTTCAGTTTTTTGCACTGATAAAAGGCACTTTCTCCAATTTTTTTAACCGAACTCGGTATATTAACTTCTTCAAGATAAAAGCAATTATAAAAAGCGTAGTTATCTATTGTTTCAACACCGAAAGGAATATCCCATTTTTTCATTTGTCCTGTGCACGAAAGAGAATATTTGCCGATTTTTTTCAATGTTCTCGGCAAAGAAAACGAAGTTGCACGAACCTGATAAAAAAGATAGTTGCCGAGAGAAGTGATCCCCTCACTTACAACAACGCTTTGAATTGCATCGCTATCCCAATTACACCACGGACTGCCGTTTGAACTGTTAGACATATTCGGAACATCGCCTTTTCCGTTTATATAAAGTGTTTTTGTAGCACCGTCATATTTATAATAAGTGTCGCTGTTGTCGAGCCTTATGCCCAAATCATCGCCTGTATCCGATGCAAATGAAACGCAATCAAAGGAAAAAACGGCAGCAACAATCAAAGCCATTGCAAGCAATAAGCTAAAAAACTTTTTCATGTTACCACCTCGTTTCAAAAACTAATCATTTTCCTCAATATGTTCAAGACCCATTTCAATAATCGTGCGCACATGGTCATCGGCAAGGGAGTAAAAAATCGACTTGCCCTCTCGTCTGTTTTTTACAAGTTTGTTTTGCTTGAGGATTCTCAACTGATGAGAAATCGCAGATTGTGTCATATTCAGCTGTTCTGCCAAATCGCAAACACAAACCTCCTCTTCAAACAAAACGAAAAGAATTCTTATTCTTGTTGAATCGCCAAACACCTTGAAAAGTTCCGACAAATCATATAATTCGGTTTCGTCAGGCATTTTTGCGCTGACTTTTTCAAGCAGTTTTTTGTGAACGCAAACCGCATCACAGCACTCTGCCGTGCATTGATTTTTATCAAGCATTTTATCACTTCCGCAAATTTTTCTATCTTATATTATACATAAAATCTTGCATACAGTCAACAACGCACAACAAAACAGCGTACAGAAAAATTTTCCTGTACGCTGTTTTTAAGATTATATTGAAAAGCAAAAATTAATGCCGTGTATCGTCATCATAACATTCGCAAAAACGAGCGGCAAACGCCGGTTCTTCTCCGCCTGCATAAAGATGACTTATATCGCCAAACTGTTGTGTTCTGAAAACAGCTATTCCCTGCTCTCTTTCCTCTGTTATCAAGGTTGTAACCGAGGTTGGCAATGCAACAAAATTATGCCACAAAACCATAGGAGAGCAACCAAAGATGTGCGACAAAATTACACATTCAACACCAAAATGGCAAAACAAAACGATTGTGTCGTGGTTTGAATTTTGCACTTCAAACACATTGCCGTTGTGAACATATCCGTGCTCTGCAAGGAGCTTGTCAACCCCCTTGCAAACCTTTTGGTATTTTCTCTCAACATTTCCGCTTTGCATAAGCGGTGTTTTTATCCAATCTTGCGGATTATAAAATGCCGGATTGTCTGTCCATTCTCTCGGAAGTCTGTCCCACGCACCTTTTGTTTCTCCGTTTATTTTTACTTTGCCCTCAAACTCTCTTGCCCAATCAAGCGTTTTTGCCTTGCGGTTGAGCTTTTTGAGTGTTGCTTTGGCGGTATCTTTTGCCCTGCCAAGCGGTGAGCAATAAAAGTTCTTTACATCAAGTTTTGTGAGTCTATCAGACAAAAGTTCCGCTTCCTTCCACCCCTTTGAAGTGAGCGAATCAATTGAATAATCAGGGTCACCGTGACGCACTATAATAAATCTCATAATATCACCTCTGTACAAGGTGATTATATAACATTTTCAGCTTTATGTAAACATCAAATTGCCTGTGTTTTGTGCATTGAAAGTTTGATTCTGTCTGCAATCATAGCAATGAATTCGCTGTTTGTAGGCTTGCCTCTGTTCGACTGAATTGTATAGCCGAAATAAGACGAAAGCACCTCAACATCGCCCCTGTCCCACGCAACCTCAATTGCATGACGAATAGCTCGCTCAACTCTTGACGAAGTTGTTGAATACATCTTTGCAATTGTCGGATAAAGTAGCTTTGTAACCGATTCAAGCATTTCTTCATCGTTGATGCTCAAATCAATCGCAGTACGCAAATACTGATAGCCTTTTATATGAGCAGGCACGCCGATTTGACGCATAATATCTGAAATGACAACCTCAATATCCCTCTCAACAATTCCGTTCTTTTTCGCCTTGCTTCGCTTCCAATTTGAAAGGCTCTGTACCCTCTTGGCAACCGATGACGGATTTACAGGCTTGATGAAATAATAATCAGCGCCGGCATTGATAATCTGCTGTTCAAAATCCGTGCTGTCTACAGCCGAGAATACAATAACGAGTGGTGGATTGCTGACATTTTCTCGAATGTAATCCAAAACCTCAATTCCGTCAAGACCGCTCAAAAAGACATCCATCATTACAGCGTCAAAACTTTGACTCTGCAAAAGTTCGATAACCTTTCTTCCGTCTTTCTTTGTCAATGTCGAATCAAGTCCGAGTTTTTTCAATTCTCTTTGACATTCCTTGCCAAACGATTCGGAATCGTCAGCGATTAAAATTTTCATAGTTTCGTTCATTTCTTTTACCCCATTTGAAATAATTTTACAACTTTATGTGAATAATATTCACATTTTGTTATATCCACATATTAGCATAAGAATTAGTAAAATGCAATAGTTTTTTCTCATTTAATGTGAATTTTCTTCACATTCGACATTAAAGCATTCAAGTCATCCAAAGTCGACAATTTTTGCAAACAGGAACAAAAAGAACAGCTCCCGTCATTGACAAAATCCGATAATCTTGTCACAACACAGAGCTGTTCAATACATTTTTTATTACTTTTTAATTTCTTCTATAATTTGTCTTTCGGTATTCATTGACCTTTGTTTATTATTATAATATCTATAATTCTTCACAACCATACTTATACCGACAACAAGCACAACGACACCGACCGCCATAATAATTTTTAATATATCATTCAGGGTATCGGCAAGGGCGAGGTTATAAACCTCAACATCGGTAAAATGGAATTCGCTCGTATATTTCATTACAATTGCAAAGAACGGCAAAACTGTAAGCGCTTCACCGGCGGTGATAAAGCTAACTCCGATATACTCGTATTTTTTATGTCTGCGACCCGAAATAAAATCAATTGCAACAATGCTCAAAGCAAAAGCAATTGCGCAAACAAGCATTGCAATCATCGGTTTGTTTGTGTATGTAAGCGCAATGATGATGATATTGTTTGTACTTTCGTCACCGACCGCATTGTTGAACGCATCCGCCGCCAAACAACAAAATTGATTCACTTGTTCGTCTGTTATAGAAATATCATTTTTTTCGCAATAGTCCGTGACGGAACTTCTTAAATATTGATACAAAAACTTTGATTCCGAATAATCGGTTTTATATCCCTTTACGATATTATTTGACGCAATGTTCAAAATACTTTTTATATGCTTGCTTGTGATAGCAGAAGTGTATGCCTTTTTTGGAATTCCTGTTTCTTGAGCAACCTTGCCAAACTCATCATAAACGATTTTGAGAGTTTGACTGTTGTACTCTGCATATCTGTGTTGCACAAAGGTATTTGTTCGCAAAAGCGAAGCGGTTATGCCTGCCGATATAAAAAGTGTGACAGAAGCAGCCATAATAAGTGCAAGAAAATAGCAAATAAATCTTCTGAATCCAACGCCGGCATTTGATGAATTACTCATTTTCCGCACCTCGCTCTCCGATTAAATCTGCAATATAAACAGTGTAAAAATACGAATTTTCCTTTTCAAAATCCTTATAAGGCAAGCACATCAAAAGGGAATTTTTCTTTTTCAATCCTTTTATTTCATCACGAGAAACAATGTGCTCAACCCTGCTGATTTTGTAGCTATAAGTGCTGTTTTCGTAGAATTCAATATCAACCGTATCGCCGATTTCAGCCTTATGAAGATTTCTGAATTCTGCGTCAGTATTCTTGCCGATAATCATAACACAACCGTCATTCCACGGTTCGGTTGAACCTTTCAAAAGTGAAGTTGCCATAGTTTTTTCGTTTTCAGAATCATATGTAATTGCACAGCCAAGCGCAACATCCTCCGAACTCAACCAACCCACAAAACGGTTATGCTTCAAATCCGAAAAATTCTTGTACTTTGTCGGAAACATATCGTAGTCCTCAACATTATATTGAGTTACCGCATGCACTTTATCAGTTGCAACCGGCAGGGATTCAATAAATTTAGGCACAACGATTGTGGCAATTATAATCAAAGTCGCAAGAACAAGCAACGGATAAACAACCGCTCTTTTGATATATGACGATTTTAATCTGTTCATTTCAATCTCCCCAAAATTAATTTATTTAATTATATATTAAAATCAGACAAAATACAAGACACAAGAAAAAGTGCCCTTTCAAAAGAAAGGGCACTTTATTATTTGTTTACCGATTATTCTGCATCAGGAGCATAGTAATCAACAAGCTTTGCGAGCTTATTGTACTTTTCAATAGAATTATCAGCAGCGATAGCAAAGAGCTGTTCTGCCTTGCCAGGGAATGATCTCTTAAGAGCAGAGTATCTTGTTTCGCCCTCGATGAATTCTACATAGTCAGCTGACGGAGCCTTTGAATCAAGGCTAAATGGATTCTTGCCTTCAGCAATGAGAGCAGGATTGTAACGGAAGAGGTTCCAATAACCTGCTGCAACAGCCTTCTTTTGTTCCATCTGGTTGAATGGCATCTTGATACCGTGGTTGATACAAGGTGCATAGCAGATAACGATTGATGGGCCGTTGTAAGCAGCTGCTTCCTGGAATGCCTTCAAGCACTGGTTAGCATTTGCACCCATAGCAACCTGTGCAACATATACATAACCATAAGACATTGCGATTTGAGCCAAATCCTTCTTCTTAACAACCTTACCTGATGCTGCGAATTTAGCAACAGCACCTGTTGGAGTTGCCTTTGAAGCCTGTCCGCCTGTGTTTGAGTAAACTTCTGTATCAAATACAACGATGTTTACATTTTCGTTTGAAGCAATTACATGGTCAAGACCGCCGAAGCCGATATCGTATGCCCAGCCGTCGCCACCAAAAATGAACTGATACTTCTTTGCTGCATAATCTGCATCCTTAAGGAAATCTGCAGCTGCGTCTGCTGCTTCGCCTGTAAGGTTTGCTGACTTAAGAGCTGAAATAAGAGCTGTTGCGTCTGCTTCGTTCTTTTCAGCGTCTTCATAAGTTGAAAGCCAAGCATCAGCTTCCTTAACGCCTGCCTTTGAAAGAACTTCTGCGTCTGCTGCAAGTCTTTCTCTGATTTGCTTTTGAGCAAGGTACATACCGTAACCGAACTCTGCGTTATCCTCAAAGAGTGAGTTTGACCAAGCAGGACCGTGACCGTTCTTGTCTACTGTGTATGGTGTTGATGGTGCAGAACCGCCCCAGATTGATGAACAGCCTGTTGCGTTTGCAATGTACATCTTGTCACCGTAAAGCTGTGTAACGAGCTTTGCATAAGGTGTTTCACCACAGCCTGCGCAAGCACCTGAGAACTCAAGGTACGGCTTTCTGAACTGAACACCGATTGTATTAGGAGTAAGTACTTCAGGCTTTGCAGGAGTGTCTACAAGAGCATCGAAGGACTTTTGTACATGGAGTTGTGAAGCGATTGGCTTCATTGTGAGTGACTTTGTTGGGCAAACATTTGCGCAAGAGCCACAACCTGTACAGTCGAGAGCAGAAATGATGAGTGCATACTGATAATCTGTTCTCTTATGCTTAATCATTGTTGTACCTTCAGGAGCTGCCTTTGCCTCATCGTCATTCATAACGATTGGTCTGATAACAGCGTGAGGGCAAACCATTGAACAAAGGTTACATTGAGCACACTTTGTTGGGTCCCATTCAGGAACAGAGATAGCGATACCTCTCTTCTCGAATGCAGCAGAACCTTGAGGATATACACCGTCTGCGCTGTCAACAAATGCTGATACAGGGAGGTCGTCACCGTGAAGTCTGCCAACAGGGTCAAGGATGTCCTTAACGAACTTCTTCATTTCAGGTCTGTCTGTATCAACATGCATTTCTGCCTTTTCGTCAACAGCATCCTTCCAAGAAGCAGGAACATCAATCTTAACAACTTCCTTTGAGCCTCTGTCGATACCGTTGCAGTTAGCGTTTACAACAGCTTCGCCCTTCTTTGAGAACTTTGCAACAACCTTTTCTTTCATATAGCCGATTGCTTCATCAACAGGGAGAATACCGCTGATTGTGAAGAATGCTGACTGAAGAATTGTTGATGCTCTGCCCGGAAGTCCGACTTCCTCTGCAATCTTGATACCGTTGATTGTGTAGAAGTTGATATTGTTTTCTGCAATATATCTCTTCATAGAAGCAGGAAGTTCCTTGTCGAGTTCTTCAGGAGTCCAGATACAGTTGAGGAGGAATGTACCGCCCGGTACAAGGTCCTGAACCATATCATACTTTGTTACATATGAAGGATTGTGGCAAGCAACGAAGTTTGCCTTGTTAATCAAATAAGTTGATGTGATTGGTGATGAACCAAAACGAAGGTGAGATACAGTAATACCGCCTGACTTCTTTGAGTCATAGAAGAAGTAGCCCTGTGCGTACATATCTGTGTGGTCACCGATAATCTTAATAGAGTCTTTATTAGCACCTACAGTACCGTCTGAACCAAGACCCCAGAACTTACAAGAAGTTGTGCCTGCAGGAGTTGTGTCAGGTGTTTCTGTGATTGGCAATGAAAGGTTTGTTACATCATCGTCAATTGAAAGTACAAACTGCTTCTTTGGTTCAGGAGCGTTCATATTTGCAAATACAGCGATAATGTGAGCAGGAAGAGTATCCTTTGAACCCAAACCGTAACGGCCACCGTATACAGGAACTGAATCGAACTTTGAATCCTTGAGTGCTGCAACAACATCAAGATAAAGTGGCTCGCCAAGTGAACCAGGCTCTTTAGTTCTGTCGATAACTGAAATGTGCTTTACGGTTTCAGGCAATGCGCCGATGAGGTGCTTTGCAGAGAATGGTCTGTAAAGGTGAACACATACCATACCAACCTTTTCGCCTCTTGCGTTGAGGAAGTCAACTGTTTCTTTGATAGTGTCACAAACTGAACCCATAGCGATAATTACACGCTCTGCGTCAGGTGCACCGTAGTAGTTAAAGAGTTGATAGTTTGTACCGATTTTTTCATTAACCTTGTTCATATATGCTTCTGTTGCGGCAACAGCATCTGCATAATACTTGTTACAAGCCTCTCTGTGCTGGAAGAAGATATCTGAATTTTCTGCCGAACCACGAAGAACAGGGTGTTCAGGATTTAATGCTCTTGCTCTGAAATCTGCAACATCCTGCGGGTCAAGCATATCTCTGAGGTCTTCATAATCCCAAGTTTCAATCTTTTGAACCTCATGAGAAGTACGGAAACCGTCAAAGAAATGAAGATAAGGGACACGGCTCTTGAGAGTTGCAAGGTGAGCAACTGCACCAAGGTCCATAACCTCTTGAACATTTGCTGAACAAAGCATAGCATAACCTGTTTGACGGCATGCCATAACATCAGAGTGGTCACCGAAAATGTTGAGTGCGTGAGTTGATACGCAACGAGCAGAAACGTGGATTACGCTTGGAATAAGCTCGCCGGCAATCTTGTACATATTAGGGATCATCAAAAGAAGACCCTGTGATGCTGTGTATGTAGTGGTCAATGCACCTGCTGAAAGTGAGCCGTGAACAGCACCTGCTGCACCTGCTTCTGATTCAAGCTCGGCAACCTTTACGGTCTGACCAAATAAGTTCTTTACACCCCTTGCTGCCATAGCATCTGTTTCTTCTGCCATTGGTGAAGAAGGTGTAATAGGATAGATAGCTGCAACTTCAGTGAACGCATAGCTTACATGAGCGGCTGCGCTGTTACCATCCATGGTTTTTTTAGCTCTTGCCATTGGAAATTCCCTCCATATAAAAAATTCAAAATAGCAATTGGGCATAATTTACCCAAGTTATCAATGTAATTATAGCACTGTGCATCGTCAAATTCAACATAATAAAATAAAAATTTCAATATATTAATCATTTTTTTGTAAAAATTTAACAAGTTCAAATAAATAACGCATTGCCGTCAACATCGCAAAAAGAAAAGTTCTCCTAAAATCACGGAGAACTTTGACAAATCATATTCACTTAATTCGAGCCTTGAATTCGTCATCAATTGCTTTGAGCGTGTGCTTTGTGGTAAGACCGAGTTCAATCGTCACCACGCTGTCGTCATCAAGAAAAATGATGATGTGCGAATAGCGGTCAACAAAATTCTTTTTTAGGCTTGCCTTGGTATCTCTGCCGGTTTGCACCTTGACAATGTGAGAATATTCAAACACATTGTTTTCGTCAACACCTGTAAACTCCACCTTGTCGGAGGTGAAGCGCACACCTGTTTTGAGCACTTCTTTAGCCATGAGCACAACAATTACGGTTGCAACGATTTCCACAAGGACATAGACCCCGACTTTCCAATCGAAGCCCTCAACAACCTTTTCACCGCAAAAATACGCATTGACCGCAACTGCAACAGCCATAGCAAGCGTTACCACCGCCGTAATCGGCGATAAACACATAACAAATTTATCTTTCATCAATAAACCCTTTTCCTGAATTTTTCCAAAATCGGACAATCAGACAATTCAAATTCTCTGCCGTTGAGGTATTCCAAAATTCCCGCATCGGTAGTGAAATTGAACTTCAACTTATACGAATAAAGTTCCTGCTTAAACCTGCCGTGATGAGAACCATACTTGCCGTCATTGAGCAAAGGATGGCCGATTGAAGCAAGGTGTGCCCTGATTTGATGAGTTCTGCCCGTAAGCAGTTCAACCTCAACAAGCGACAAATCATTGTAGCTGTCAAGCACGGTGTACTTCGTTCTGCACAGTTTACCGTCAGGCACTTCTTTTGTTGTGATTTTCACCATATTTTTCTTGGTATCTTTGGTAAGCCAGCCAACCAAAACATCGCTTTTTTTATCAAAAACGCCCTCTGTAACGGTCAAATAAAGTTTGTCAATTTCCCTATCCTTAATCTTTTGATTGAGAATTTTGAGGGATTGATAGTTCTTTGCGCCGATAACAATACCGCCTGTGTTTCGGTCGATTCTGTTGGCAAGTGACGGAGTGAAGCTGTTTTCTTCTTCAGGTTTATACTCTCCCTTGTCATAAAGATAGCGTTTCATTGAGGCAACAAGAGTGTTGACATATTCCTTGCCGTCGGGATGGCAAAGCTCACCCTGCTTTTTATCCATAAGAATGATATTTTCGTCCTCATAGATAATTGACAATTCCTTTGGAGCAGAAAGAAAATCAAAATGTTTTTTCTTTTCCGCAAGCATATCATCCGGCAAATAAAGGTCAATCACATCACCGTCACACAGCACCTGCTCGGGTGTGCAGCGCTTGCGATTAACCTTAATATTCTTTTTTCTGATTTGCTTAAACATCATTGATTTGGGAAGTGAGGCAAAATGCTTTTGCAAAAACTTATCCACTCTCTGTCCCGCATCGTTTGAATTTATTGTTACACTTTTCATAGGTGTATTATATTCTATTTGCGAACCATAGTCAAATATGAATTTGGCTATGGCTGTCGATAAAGCCCCTGAACCACGCCAAAATTATATTAACACACATTAAGTAGAATATAGGCTGCCTATACTGAAATACTATTAATTTAATAATACTATTTAAAGAAAAGTGCCGCAAACATTGAGTTTGCGACACTTTTGACGTTTTTCGTTTTTTGCTCACAAGCGGTACCATCGTACAGCAAAGTTCGCAAGAAAACGAAATTCAGAACCTCTCTCAACAGCCTACAGCTGTCTTAGCCTTTAAGCTCGATTCCGTCATTCTTGAGTGACTCGATAATGCTGTCTGTTACTTCCTGAACTTCGTCTCTTGTAAGAGTTTTGTCAGAGTGAGAGAACACAATACGAGTTGTGATTGACCTTGTGCCGTCATTTTCGTCATCATAAATATCTGTTACATAAACATTTTTGATGAGAGGGCTTCTTGTTTGGGCAATAGCCTTTGCGATAGGTGCAAATTTTTGTGAAACAAATGAAAGGTCAACTTCAATTTCAGGGAACTTTGACGGCTCAACATATTGGATTGAAGCGTTTTCAATATTTGCAAATGCTTCAACATCAACCTCGGCAAACACGATAGCAGCCTTCTTGTCAATTTTCTTTTGAACAGTTGGGTGAACAATACCGATTTGACCGATTTCAACACCGTCACAGATAATTCTGTTAAGATTTCTTGGGTGCTGATAATTTGATGTTGCCTCAATCGGTTCAAATGAAAGCGACTTGTGCTTAATATCGTCGGACATAACCTCCAAAATATCACGGAGTTTATAGAAAAGCACAGACACAGGAGCAACTTTGCTGAAAAGTGTAATAGCAAGTTTCTTCTTTTCTACACAAAGATTGTTTTCGTCAAGACCTGTAACAACTCTGCCGATTTCGAAAATACCGAAGCGAAGTGCAAATGAAGTGTTTTGCTTAACCTGACAAAGCTGAGTCGGAATAATTGATTTACGAATAGTTTCAATATTAGGGTTTGATGCGCCCTCAAGTTTGATTTCACCCTCAACATCAATGCCGAGAGCCTTAAGCTCATCATAGTAAGCCCATACATATGAGTGAAGCTCATGAAGTGAAAATCTCTTTACAAGCAAGTCCTTAATTTTATCCTCAACTGTTTTTTCAACATCAGGGCGAACAGGATAAAGCGGAGCAAGGCAGGTGTGAACATCAAAGTTATCATAGCCGTAAATACGGGTAATTTCCTCGATAATATCAGCCTTCATTGTGACATCCTTTGTTGCTCTCCAAGACGGAACATCAACAGTGAATTCGTCATTGTCAACGCTTGCTGTGAAGCCGAGAGAAGTCAAAGTTTTGATGATAGTATCGTTTGAAATTTCAATACCTGTGTACTTGTCAACAAAAGACTTGTTGAAGTTGAGTTCCACCTTTTCGTAATGATAAGCGTAATCATCGGTAAGAGCAGAAACAACTGTTGACTCTGCATCATACTTTTGAAGAAGATTTACAAATCTTGCGATAGCTGTTACTGTCATTTCAGGGTCGAGACACTTCTCATATCTCATAGAAGCGTCTGTTCTGTGTGAAAGGCGAACAGTTGACTTACGGATTGAAGCAGCGTCAAATGTTGCGGATTCAAGAGTGAGTGTTGTTGTGTCGTCAACAATTTCGCTGTCAAGACCGCCCATAATACCTGCAATTGCAACAGGAGTGTTATCGTTGCAAATCATAAGTGTATTTTCATCAATATTTCTTTCCACTCCGTCAAGAGTTTGGAAAGTAAACGGCTTATCAAAACGCTTAATTCTGATTTTTTCAACCTTACGGCTGTCGAATGCGTGCATAGGCTGACCCATTTCAAGCATAAGATAATTTGTAAGGTCTGCAAGGAAGTTGATGGCTCTCATTCCGCAATAATAAAGACGAATACGCATATCAACAGGAGAAACCGAACGCTTGATGTTTTCAACCTGCAAGCACGAATATCTTTGGCAAAGCGGATCTTCAATCTTCATATCAACCTTTGAAAGATTGTCATACTTTGAAAGGTCAACTGTTTCAAGCGGTTTGAGTTCTCTGCCTGAAAGTGCGGCAAATTCTCTTGCGATACCGTAGTGTCCCCAAAGGTCAGGACGGTTTGTAAGCGACTTATTGTCTACTTCAAAGATAATATCATCAATAGCATAAACTTCTTTTAAGTCTGTACCGTTTGGAATATCATCTGTAATTTCCATAATACCGCTGTTATCATCAGAAATGCCGATTTCCTTTTCTGAACAGCACATACCGTATGACATATAGCCGGCAAGAGAACGAGGAGCAATCTCAATCTCACCAATCTTTGCGCCAACCTTTGCAAATGCGGTTTTCATGCCAACTCTGACATTTGGTGCACCGCAAACAACATCTGTAAGTTCTGCCTCACCTGCGTCAACCTTGAGCAAATGGAGCTTTTTTGAATCAGGGTGATTTTCTACAGACTTAATCTCTGCAACAACAACGCCTGACAAATCAGAGCCTTTGAAGAAAATATCGTTTTCTACTTCTGCGGTAGAGAGTGAAAACTGATTGATAAGTTTAATCTTATCAAGTCCGGACAAATCAACAAAGTCCGAAATCCAATTCATAGATAAAAACATAATGTCACTCCCCTTTCTTATTCATCATCGGTGAACTGGCTCATAGCCTTGAGACTGCCACCGTTCAAATCACGAATATCTTTAATGCCGTATTTCATCATAACAAGTCTTGTAAGACCCAAGCCAAACGCAAAGCCTGTGTATTCATCAGGGTCAATGCCACCCATACGGAGAACCTCCGGATGAATCATTCCGCAAGGGCAAAGTTCGAGCCAACCGCTGTGCTTACAGCTTGGGCAACCCTCACCGCCACAGATAAGACAACTGATGTCAAGTTCAAATCCCGGCTCAACGAACGGGAAGAAGCCCGGACGAAGTCTAACCTTAATATCCTTTTGGAACACTTCCGAAAGCATAGTTTTCATAAAGTAAATAAGGTTTGAAATAGAAATATCTTTGCCTACCATCATACCTTCCATTTGGAAGAAAGTGTTTTCGTGGCAAGCGTCTGTTGCTTCGTTACGGAAGCATCTGCCCGGGAAAATAGCCTTGATAGGTGTGCCGTTATTGATAAGGTCATCCTTATATTTTCTCAAAATAGCATTTTGTGCGGCCGAAGTCTGCGACTTCAAAAGCTGACCGTTTGTGAGATAATAGGTGTCCTGCATATCACGAGCAGGGTGATCCTTTGGCACATTAACAGATTCGAAGCACTCATAGTCGGTTACAACTTCAGGATAATCCTCAACTGTAAAGCCCATTGACTTGAATATCTGCTCACACTGACGCTGAACGATTGTTACAGGGTGATATGAGCCTCTTGCCAAATTTGCAGGGAGAGAAAGGTCAAATTCAGGCATAAGCTCGATTTCTCTTTGAATCTCTCTTTCGTTCATTTCTGCTGTTTTTTCGGCAATTCTTTGAGCAACAACACCCTTAAGTTCGTTTACTCTTTGACCGAAAGCCTTTTTGTCCTCAACTGAAAGTTCTTTCATTGCCTTGAGCAAATCGGTTACACTTCCCTTTTTGCCGAGATATGCAACACGAACATCCTCAAGTTCAGACAAATCCTTAATATTTTCAAGTTCTTTTTCAAACTTGGATCTTAAGTCTTTAATCTTTTGTTCCATTGATTTTCCTCCATAAAAAATAAAAGCGCCTCATAAATATGAGACGAAAATTTCCGTGGTACCACTCAAATTGCATACATAAAATATGCCACTCTTACCTTTATCGCAGGTGTACGCCCTACTTAGTTGCTCGAAGGGTGCTCGCAGGCTGAAATTCAAATCTCCGCCGATATGCACTCACACCGACCGTGCACTCTCTTTCATCAAACGGACACTCTACTTACACCTGTTCATCGCATTAATTCTTCAATTGTTGCATAAATTATAAACCTTAAAGACAATTAAGTCAAGTTTTTTCAAGATTTTGTTTAAAATACTAAAAAAAGAGTTGAAATCTTACTTAATAATGTATATAATATAATTTGAATTAACATATACCAAAACTGCGGTATATAATACTTTAAGCGGAGGTGGATCAAAAGTGAAAGATAAGACTATGACCTTTAGAATTGCAAATGACAACGAGGATGTTATGAAAGACACCCTTACTGCTGTTTATGACGCATTAAAGGAAAAGGGCTACAACCCGATTAACCAAATAGTCGGTTATATTTTATCCGAAGATCCGACATACATCACCACTCATAACAACGCAAGGAGCTTGATCCGTAAGATAGACAGAGATGAGCTTTTGGCAGAAATGGTAAAGTATTACCTCAGCTAATACAATATAAGGAGGGTTACCTTTGGCAGAAAAGTTTTTTGAATACAAAGGAAGACCTTTGGTTAGAAGCGGCAATACAATTTACTACGGAGATATGAACGACGCATATGTTGTATGTCTTACAATTAAAAATGCCGAAGAATACAAGGACATTACTCTTGCAGGTGACATCACAATTCAGTTGCTTGCCACAGATGAATCATTGTCACCAAAGGACAGAATCGTTAAAAAGAGCGAAAAGAAGGGTCTTTTCACAGCCCTTGACCTCGGAGCTACTTGGCTTGAGCGTCAGCTCAAAAAAGATGCTTAATGCGTACAAAGAACCGATAATCATTGGGGCACACTGCATAAGGAAGTAATTGGTTTAAGCTTTCTGAGTTTTGCCC